>Ga0315279_10000214_pt1 | contig 125365 bp, 134 predicted proteins | sample YL17G06_20_MG_FD_203694 | JGI IMG/M metagenome (GOLD analysis project Ga0315279, IMG submission 203694) | Sediment microbial communities from Yellowstone Lake, YNP, Wyoming, USA - YL17G06_20 | ecosystem: Environmental > Aquatic > Freshwater > Lake > Sediment | place: USA: Wyoming | collected... | reverse complement strand
TCTAGTCCGTCTGGGACTTCGAGGCACAGAGGAGGGCTAAAAACAGATATATGCCTCAAAAATGTCCCTAAACCCGAAAATAGGAATTATGACCATTTTACACCAATTTCGGGACAAGGCAGCGCGCTAGGGGGCAGGGATACCAGTTTCCAGACACCGGTTTCCTCCGGGCCACCACTCTATATGCGATATTATCTATTTTCATGGCTGTTCTTGGAGCCCCTTGAACAGGGCTTTCTTGATGGCTTCTAATAATTTAAATTAAAATTAGTATAATCATAAACAAGTGAAGGACATGAGCGTTGAAGATTTGAAGAGAACCATTTCAGCTATGGGAAAAGGCAGGTTGGGAGCGTTTGGCGAATATGTTATTCGAAGAGCACTTGAGGAAAAAGGTCATAATGTCTCTGGTCCTCACGGTGACCTAAAAGACTTCAATGTTGACGGTATTCGAACCGATGCAAAATCACATGCACGATACATGAGTCTAGCTGAACCTCCGAAACTCCCTAGAATCCGAAACTCCGAGAAAGACACAGATTATGTTCATCTCTTCTTCCTCTCAGGAGATATCGCCTACTACGAGGAGAACGATAAATACAAGGGGCAGATCAGCTACGAGACCGCCCTCCAGTACTGGCTGAAATGGCAGCATAAGAGGAAAGGGGGTCCGTTTCCTGAGCCGTCTCTTGAGAAAAAGAGGAATCGGGTTAGGACTCAATTCAAGGGCAAGCTTGAAGAAGCTTTAGGCTACCCTGTCTACGTGATTTACCGTGACCTGCAACCCCCTAGAAGAGGCTTTTCAAAAGGCCCCGATAACCTCTCCTTGGCGAACATAAAGCGGGGCGAGAAACTAATGGTCTACCTACAGTTTACATCGAGATCTACGGACTTCGGTCGGGGAATCGCCTTCCCCGTCAAGGATATCCAAGAGCACAGGTTCCCTATGACGTATCCAGTTAAAGCACTGGGGCGGATGAACAAGGAGATTGTCGTTACAGAAGAATGGATAAAAGGGCTGGACGGTAGGATCGGCATGTGGGGAGAGATGCATAGATATCCAGAGGCGTTTTTCGCCGAGAATATGACTCTAGAACAATTCTTGCAGAAGATAATTGAGAGATTCCGTCTCAAATAAAGCATATTCATTTGGCTATTCTTGAAAATTATCTCTTATTTTTAGACGGTATTGAAAAATGCATATGCGAAGGCGATTAGCAAAAAAGAAAGTCGTAATGGATACTGAAAAGGCATCCGACGAAAGTTAACAACCAAAACCTTCCGACGACAAGTTAACAGAGCCCGAAAAGGGAATGTTTAATAATTTCTTTTCCGCTTTCTGTTTGCGAGTGGTTGTGTATGTGGGATTGCGTTCCACGTTGCTAAGAATTTCTCGGGACACTTAGCCCACATTAGGATTAGTTTTCGCTATCATTATATTCAACCACAGACGAACATTTGGAGAGATAAGAAATGTCAGACACGGGAATAACTGTCAAGAAATCCGAAGACTTCTCAGAATGGTACACGCAAGTAGTTCAAAAGTCCGAGTTAGCCGATTATGCGCCCATCAAGGGATGCATGATCTTCAGAGAGAACTCGTACGCCATCTGGGAGAAAATTCAAGAGATCTTTAACCAGAAAATAAAATCAACTGGACATAAAAACGTGTACTTCCCGCTCTTCATCCCAGAGAGCCTGTTGAAGCGAGAAGCTGAACACTTCCAAGGCTTCACCCCTGAAGTTGCGTGGGTCACCGCAGGCGGCGACAGTCCACTCGAAGAAAGACTCGCCATAAGACCAACATCAGAAACCATCATGTACGCAACCTACTCAAAATGGATCAGAAGCTGGCGAGACCTACCACTAAAACTCAATCAATGGTGCAACGTCGTACGCTGGGAAACCAAAGCCACCAAACTCTTCCTCAGAACAAGAGAATTCCTCTGGCAAGAAGGCCACACCGTCCACGCCACAAAAGAAGAAGCAGACCAAGAAGTCATGGAAATCCTCAACGCCTACAAAGACGTCGTGGAAACCTACCTAGCCATCCCAGTGCTTGTCGGAGTGAAAACAGAAATGGAAAAATTCGCTGGAGCACTGTACACCACAGCCTTGGAAGCTATGATGCCCGACGGAAAAGCCTTACAAATGGGAACATCCCACCAGTTGGGCCAAAACTTCTCAAAAGTCTTCGACATCAAATTTCTCGACAAAGCCGAAAAGGAACAATACGCCTGGCAAACGTCATGGGGCTTCTCAACGCGGATGATAGGCGCGCTAGTAATGGTACATGGCGACGACAAAGGTCTAGTTTTGCCGCCAAGAATTGCGCCGACACAAGTTGTGATAGTTCCTATCCCCTACAAGGGAACAGACGCAGATCTGATAACAGTAAAAACCAAAGAAATCCAAGAGAAGCTACAGAAAAGCGGCATATCAACTGTTCTCGACGACAGAATGGAATACACTCCTGGGTGGAAATTCAACGAGTGGGAACTGAAAGGCGTGCCAATAAGAATAGAGATCGGACCGAGAGACATAAAGCAAAAGCAGGTAATGCTGGTCAGACGAGACAACCGCGAAAAAACCGCCATCAAAGAAGAAGAAACAGTCACCACCGTTCTGAAAACACTCGAAGAAATCCAGAATAACCTATTCAACAAAGCCAAGAAACTCCTAGAAGAAAACATCACCACGGTCAAAACCTACGACGAATTCAAGAATGTTCTACAAGACAAGGGAGGATTCCTCAGAGCCTCATGGTGTGGCAACTCCAAATGCGAAGAAAAAATAAAAGACGAAACAGGAGCAACAATCAGAGTGGTACCCTTCGAGAAGGAAAGACCATTCTCAAAATGCGTACACTGTGGAGAAGAAGCAAAAGAAGTGGTCTACTTCGCCAGATCCTACTAAGCCAAACGCAAAACCCACTTTTCTCCTGCTGAAATCTAGTTTCATTCAGACAGCTTTACCTTTTTCTTAAGCTGGCTGACAGCGTCATTTAATCCTAGTCTTTTCAGAGTTTTCTTCGTCGGTATTCCGCGCTCATCCCAGCCTCTCCTCTTGTAGTACGCTTGTAGCATAGTGTCGTATTTTGCTCTGTCAAGTTTAGAGCCTTTAAACGGGCCTTTTGTTGTTGGCTCTTCAAACCATCTGGCAGGCGGAACATCCATCTCGCTGTTCCATTCTTTGCCATACTCTCGAATCCAGAAAGCGCGGGTTAAATTGAAAATCCTGTCAGCAGTCAAGTTCAACGTGTCCCAGTTCATCTCCAACCCTGTTGCAGCATGCAGGAATTTTGGATACCACTCAAGTTCAAACCCAACTTCAACCCAAGGAAGCCTACAAACAACCAAAGATTCAAAAACTCCTGCGCGAATGCGCTGCAGCGTGATGACTTTATCAACCTTTTCGGTGCTGTAGTTTTCGCGTCCGGCTTTAACTTCCCAAGATATCACCCAAGCATCCTTATGATGTGCTCCGATAGAACTGGTCGCGTAAGCCAAAGCCATACCAGGCGTAGTATGGCAATCATAGGCCGAAATCTCCAAACCCTTCACGTGCATCGCCCAACGTTCGGAACCTTTACCAAGCTTCTCCGCCACGTTCCGCACACCCTCAGCAAACAGATTACCTCTAAAACCACGTCTATACGCTATGTCTTCAATCAAAGCCTTACTCGACTTGAAGCTACCCCAAGGAATCCTCTCCTCAATCAGCCCTTTCTCAGAAGCCTCCATCGCAAAGCCAAGAACATTACCCAAAGAAATTGTGTCCAAGCCAAACTCGTCAGCAACCCTGTTCAAAGCTGCAACCTGCCTCAGATTACCCAATCCAATGTTCGACCCTAACATCGCGACATTTTCATAATCAAGCTCAGACTCTTTTCTGTCGGAGCCTTTGACGACGTTACCACAAGTCATGTTGCACTGAGGACAGCCACGATTGCCAACTTTTAGCTTTTCCATCGCGAACCCGCCGATGGCTTCTGCCTTCTCAAAAACACCCTCACTATAATTGTACGTGGGAAGAACACTATTCTCTTGACTCCACTCAATCGTGCTCATCGTACCCTGCCGCTTCCAGAACGCATAGTTCGGCTTGGTCATAACCTCTCTGTAAGCCTCAGCACCTAACTCCTTCATTTCCTTCGGATAAGCAACAGGCAAATCCTCAGAACCAATAATGACGACAGCCTTCAAATTCTTAGAACCCATCACAGCCCCAATACCAGGCCTGCCCCCCGCACGTCCCTCTTGACAGACAATATTCGCAAAAGTCACAAGGTTCTCTCCACCCTGACCAATAACCAGAACGCCCGCAGCCTTTCCATAGATTTCCCTCAACTTCTTCTCAGCCTCAAAGGAACTTAGGCCCCACAAGTCTTTGCCATCAAGAAAATCAACAGAGTTGTCCCGAATAAGCAAAGCTGTAGGCTTTTCAGCCTTGCCTTCAATTATAACAACATCATAACCTGCCTTCCGCATCTGAACAGCAGCATGAGTCCCAACGTTTCCGTCTCCATAACCGCCAGTCAACGGACTCTTCGCAGCCACAACAAGCTTACCGCTACTCGGCAAAGCCCAACCCGTCAGCGGGCCTGCAGCAAAAATAAGTTTATTGTCTGGCGACAGAGCATCAGTTCCGGGCTTGAGCTCATCCCAAAGAATCTTCACCGCAAAACCTCGTCCACCCAGAAAACCCTTGGCAATCGCCGCGTCATATTGCTCTGCAAGCGCCTTGTTTCTGCTCAGGTTCACGCGCAAAAACTTTCCAGTCCAACCATACATAAAGCGGGCCACCTCAAAACAGATGGATAACTATCTACTTGAAACTAGATAAATCTAATGGCACAGCTTAGGCTAGATCACCAGTTTCTCAGGCTCTATGCTACGGTTTTTCAGGCCCAAGTCGCTTACTTTGAACTTCTTATCGCCATACAGTAACGCGTATTCTTCGCTGTTGTAGAGTGCTGTGGCAATTCTGCCCATCGCATCAGCCTTCAATATTCCGCTTCCACTCGCACCACCTGCTACCATCAAACCATTCTCCTCAAAAATTAAAGGCTGCCCATCAATAGTGTTAATCTCATATAAACCTGCAAAAGCAGAAAATGGTTGACAGTCCGTGAGTTGTGGGAAGTACTTCACCATGACTTGGTATAATCCAAACCTGTAGTAGTTCTCTTCAGGCTCTGGGTTGTCCTCAACCTTGAAAGCTCTTGGAAACTCATCAGCGTAAGCCAACCAGAGCGCATCTTCTTCAGGAGCTGGACGAATGTATGCAGATGGCTTCGGAAGAATCGTGAAAGGCAAGCATCCGGCATTCGAGAATTCTCTACAAAACAAAAGCTTCCTCAACGCGTCAGTGTTGGCTTTTATTGAGAAGATCTGTCTTTTCTTGGCTTTGATGAAGCATTCAATTCCAAGATGGTCAAGAAGCTGTGCAGTCCAAGCTCCAGCTGCAACTATCGTTTTCTTCGCCTTTATCAAACCCTTAGTTGTCTTTACTCCTGTGATCAATGCCTCTTGCCAGAAAAAGGGTTCGCCGGGCATACCCAAGGGTTGATGTGGTTCCACAACAATCTCAGTAACCTCTGTGTTATACTGGATTCTTCCTCCTAGTCTGAGGAACTCTGATTCGTAGAATTTAACGAGTGAATCAACATCGATGAGGCCTGCCTTTGGAATGTGAATTCCCTTGTGAACGCTCCCTAGACCCATCATCTGCGCCTCTTCATCGCTGGTAAAGTTTGTTCGCATCTCGAGCTTTCTAGCCAGTTCGGGTTCATCATACTCTGTATATTTGAAGCCTTTACTAGCCAAATCTTTCAGTACTGGAAGCATCTTGCGATATCCTTCTTCATCAAAAAACCACAGGTAACCAGCCCAACGCAGTTTCAGGTCAAACTTGAGAACCTCCTGCACATGCCAATAGAACTCGGCTGATGAATCAGCTAGAGCAAAATTTGTTCTTGACGCAAAAAGACAGCGAAAAGCTGCCGCACTTTTTGCTGTGCTGCCTTGACCAGCGGCGCCCAGTTTGTCAACAACCAAAACATTTAGTTCAGGATTTTTACTCTTCAGATGGTAAGCAGTTGATAAGCCAACTATTCCCGCGCCAACTATAAGCGCGTCATATTCTGCCATAATTTTCCCCGCCGGATTTCGGATGGCACTATTAGAAAATCAGATCGAATTTAAGCTTAGCTGTTCTGTCAAATCCAAACCTATATCGTAAGAGAACGCTTATTTCCACAATAAACTGGAGATGTCTCCCGCACAATCCCCTCTTTTTCTAATCCTATTCGTTTTATCGCATAACTGACGAGCGAGCGCTGCCAGAAAACATGTTTTGGTACATCTGTCATGAAGGCTTCAAAAAAAGGCGATCTTATCGTTGTCTCAAGGAAATATCATTACAAGAGGTATTTTCACCGCCAATGCTCTAACCACTGGAGGCGATGCTAGGAGAAATCTATAATGAGCCAGCAATTTTACGCTAGATTATCAAATATTCTTTTCGGATTTGTGGTTCTGATATGCGTTTTAATCGCAAAAACCACCTAATGCTAAAAATCGCGCGCGTGAAAAAGTCGCCGAATTCATCGAAACCAGAGTCAACGAATCAATGCCAGAAAAACAAAAATGCCGCGGGAAGGATCCATAAATAGTTTGTCTTAGAACGTTTTTTGTTCTTCCTTCCACACTTCATTCTGATTATCTTCAAGAAAAAGGAGGAAGACGGTGTCTGTTTACAGCTTGCCGAATTTTGAGCAAATCTTGTAGTAGTCTCTTAAGTCAACACGGTTGTCGCCGTTGATGTCTGCAGATCCGTTCCAGTTTGAATAGCCTGGGTAGCTTCCGAAAGCTTTGGCTGCAGTGTAAAGGTCTTTTATGTCAACATTGAAATTCAGGTTCACGTCTTCAGCTATTGTCGCCCAAATGCATACTGACATGTGGCATGTTCGGTTTAGGTATGGATCTGTGTTGTATTCGACTTCGATTTTGTGCAAGCCCTTTGCGAGTGGTTCAGTAGCGTATGTGCCAAGCTGAATCAGCGTGTTCGGCTCAAGAGCCATTGTTCTGTTCTCTACAGGTGTTCCGTCAAAATACAGGCATATCCTGACGGTTACGCTTCTGTCTGAGAAACAGTTCACCACACTGGCGTTATAGTTGAGTACGCTGTCAGGCTGTACTCTGTGAGACTCGACTTCAATGCATGTATTGACCGGGCAGTATCTGAAGTAATCTGCGTTTGATTCGAGCAAAACATGGTCATTGTCTTGGTATTCCACGAACTTGAATGGACCTGTACCAATCAGGTTGGGATCAGGCGCAAATTCAGTAGCGTTTTCTCTGGAAATGTTTCCCCATATGTGCTTTGGAACAATGGGAACGTATCCAATGTTGTAGATGTCCCATATTCTTGCTGCGCCATTCGTGTGAACGACCACAGTATACGGGTCTAATGCGTCTACGTCAAGAACAGCCGACAGATAGTAATAGAAGGCTGGCATTGGAAGACCCCCAATTGCGTTGTCCCAGCAAGATTTGATGTATTTGAAAGAGAATTGGACGTCTTCTGACGTAAAGCTAATTCCATCATGCCATCGGATGTCTTCGCGAAGATGGAAGATTATTTTTGAGTCTTTGATTTGCCAGCTCTTAGCCATCCACGGAATCGCTTCCATTGTGTATGGATCGCGAGTCAGCAATGAGTCATAGATCTTGTTCAGCACTAGCCAATCGCTGTACCATTCAGAGAAAACTGGATTAAGTGCCATCACGTCTTCTGTGAGACCGTAATTGACTGTACCGCCTTGTTCAGAATCGTTTCTGTGAATGTTTAGAAAGGTCCACAATGAGTCAGTGCCGAAGCCGTCTTCATTAATGATACCTGTCCATCCTTGAGGAGCTCGGGGGCTCATTTTTCGGTAAGCCTTTGTTTCCAGATCGCACCAAAGCGGAACGATGCCTGCCATTTCTGCAAGCCTTCTTTGAGCTTGGAAACACGCATTTCTGCAATTTTCAAGGTTGTCTGTGTTGTTCATGATTTCAAGCCAGTGGTCAAGCTCAGCGTCCCAGACGTGATTGTAGTTTGGGCATTTTCCAATGGACCAATACATGCTTGAGTGATACAGATAGGGCAGATAGTCAGGCTCTGCACTCAGTAGCCAACCTCCTATGAAGAGATGAAAATCGCGAAGTACCCATATCTTCTGCTCGAGCTCCTGAGTACGGATGGGTCCGCTCAGCTGAATAGGGATACCGAGGCTCAGAAGTTCATCCTCTATCATGCGAGCGGTCGCCAATCTAGCAGGGATGTCATACCGCGTATAAAATACCAACGTGTCAAGGTTTTGTCTAGCTTTTTGATGACCGCTTGGGTACACTCGTATGTATTGTGCAGAACCTGGTCTTGATGCTGTGTAGTTGGGGTTAGGCATTGAGCCTTGAACGAAACCAGCTGCATCCAGTATGGTGGCTGCTGTTTCGGGGTTGTAGGGATGCGGGTCAACTTCTGGATTAAACCATTCAGACGACCATGGAAACACGGGGGTCGACATTTCCATTCCGTAACCTTGCAGAATTTCGTTCGTTGCTTTTGTCTTGTTTACCGAATGGGCAATTGCATGTCTGAACTCGGTGTAGTTTGTCGGAGAACGCCAATTGGGATACATCAACAGTGTTTCGTTATTGTTCAGGTCCAACTCGATCATTGTAGCTCTTGGATGTTTCTCCATTGCAATAGTCTCGTTGTGCGGTAACTGTGACCACCTGTCGATTGTTTCACGAGTTAGGTCTTGATCTCCTACGTCTATCTCCCCTGTTTCCAGTTCCTGTTGAAGGCGTGACTGGTTACCGTTGTACACTTTGATGAGAAGATTGTCAACTCGCGGTCCGAAATGTTCGGCGTTTTGACTTTGCTGTGTTGGTTCAGCGTTGCAGAAACGGAACAGTGGAGTTTGAGGCAAAGCGGCAAGGCTGAGTATTAATAATAATGATAGCGCCCACAGAATCTTCATAAATACCTTCTCCAATTAATTCTACTTTTTCTAAATATTTAAGAATTGTCTTGGAGATCTGTTCAGAGCTAGTACCTGTTCTTACCACATAACATTGAATCTGAACTCGAGTCGGCTTTGTACCACGGTCATTTTAGCTTTCCAAAATGCTTGCGCATGAACTCCCGCGCGCGCTTGCGGATGCAACAGCTATCGATATCGTCTGTATGTCAACCATTTTTGACACCAATTAGTGTAGAGCAATTCGGTTCAGCTATGACTTTTCCGCATCTCGTTGAAGTTGGTTGTTTGGGTTTGGGGTAAAGTTTTATCCAACCGTGCGCACCATGACAGTCAAAAGAGCCTATAAAGAAAAAGGGAAGAAAAAAGGAAATCTAACCTTTAGTGGTTGACAGTTCTTCTACTACAATCATAGTCAAAGTTGACCTGACCTTGTCCAGTCTTCTGAATTTCCAGGTCACGATTTCCTTCAATCGGTCCATTGTGCTTGCCTTTACTCGTACTATTATGTCGTAAACTCCGTAAACTGCGTTGGCTTCTTCGACTCCCTCGACTTTCTTCAAGTCTTTCAGGACGTCCGCTTCTGAACCGAGTTCAGTGTTTATCAACACAATTGCCGTTGGCATGTGTATCTCCACGCTTATTGTTCATTTCTAAGCATTAAAATATTTTGCTGAAGTTCAGTTGAACCTTTCATAATCTGTTCAATCATAAACACGAACCCCCTCAACTTCAAACCAACCAAAACACAGAAACACAAACCAAAAACCCCCGATCTCCCCAAAAATTTAGTTCCCTGTCAAAAAATGCCCAAAACAAGACGAAAAACCCATAACAACCATGCAAAAAGGCTCAGAAGGAAAAGGCAAAGGAGTAACCTATAAAAAATTAAACTTTACTCCAACCAACTTCATTAGCTCTGAAGATATAGCTTCAAAGGTAAAAAAAAAAACAAGCCTAAATCAAGCTTGGAAAAAGGATACTAGTATACTAGTATCTATTATAATGATGATAATAACATAGCCACCATAGCCTTTTTCTAATGCCTTACAATAGCAATCTACAGCCCCACCTAAATTCATCTAGAAAATTCATTCAGATATTGGGCAGTGGGGCGTACCTGCCCACCCGTCGTAGAATTCAGGGGGGAGATAAAACTTTACCCCAACAACAACAACTTTCGAGGTTGCGGAAAAATTATAGTTGAACCAAAAAGACATTGTCGTGTGGATTGGTATGAAACTCTTTTACAAGTCTTTAAGCACCATTTGGAGATAGAGTCAGTTGTGAGATGGCAGAAGAAGAAGCCAGTTCCAGTCGTATTTGAAAGCAAAGATGCGAATATACAGGGACTCTTCTACAAAGCCTCTGGAGCAGGACCACTGTCAACGGTTATCCTTTGTCATGGGTTTCCTGGAAACAACACGGACGTGCTTGGACTTGGCGAGAGATTGATGAAAGAAGGGTTTAGTGCCCTTTCCTTTAATTATCGTGGCACATGGGGAAGCGAAGGACTGCTTACGACTGCCAACTCGCTGGACGATGTAATCTCAGCTATGCGCTATGTCAAATCCAGTTTCACTGTTCGAAAGTTCAACGTAGACCCCTCAAATATCGCAGTCATAGGATACAGTTATGGTGGCGGCATGGCTTTATTGGGTTCACTCGATGACCTCACCGTAAGAAGAGTGGTTTACGTTGCAGGAGGCAACCTCAGCGAAGTGGGAAGAATGATGCAACAAAGTGATGATTTCAGACAAGCGGTTTTGAAGATGGTAGACCAAGGAATATCCGATTCAAGTTTTAGAGGTTCGAAAGCTGAAGAGTTGTTTGCTGAAGTATTTGCAGATATGGACAAATACGATTTGGTCAAGCATGCTGAAGCACTATCTTACAAGGATATTCTGATAATCGGTGGATGGCGTGACCAAGAGAACACCATAGAACATCACATATTGCCTCTCTTCAGAGCATTGCAGAGGCATGGAGCCAAGCAAGTGCAAGTAGAAGCCTTTGACGCAGACCACTCTTTTTCGAATGTCAGGAGTCAGTTGGCAGACAGAATAGTTTCTTGGTTAAAGAGGGGGTGAAGTTTTATCCCAAACCCAAACTATACTCTTTGAATTCTGAAATGTTCAATTGCTGCAGAACTTATTCTGGTTATAAGATCGAATGTCGCTTCTCTTGCCTTGCGAGCTTGGTCAGCCTCAACAGGAGTGCCATGATGAACAACAGAATCTCTTAGTTTCCTAACACTATTATCCCATTTTCCATAAGCCTCTGGTTCCAGTTCTGATAAACCCTTGCCCTCCCTCAGCTCTTTGAATCCTATGCTCAAAACCTCATTTATACTACGGTTGAGTATCCAGTCAACAGTCTCATTTCTAAGTTTGGTTCTAAGTCCTTCTCCAATGTAACCAGCAACATAAAGCTCAAAGGCAGATTCAAGATAGACGATTTCCGATTGAAAATCCTTTCTCAATTGATGCTCTTTTGAACTTGAAAGCAGTTTTCTCCAAATAGGAATTCCTTCTTGTGCGCGGTTTCCAAATGCGACCCAACTTATTTCTCTCGTTTCACCTTCTGTTCCAGAATCAGAGCTGAAAATACTGAATCCAGTGTTATTTACATATCCAGGCACTACAGAAGCAAGTTTTTGATGGGGAGACAAGTAAATTTGGGGTATATCTTCAAATGGCTTCTGGAACTCGATCCTTTTCAATTGTCCGATCTTGATTTCGGCTTTACCATTTTCTTGAGAGTTGAATTGAAAGTCATGAATCCAAAAGGGATTATCCATGGAAAATGATTCTTTGACACCTTGTTGTAGACTAAATGTGTGTTTGCAGACTCTGCAATCTATTCTTGTTTCGAAATATCGATTTCCTATTCTATGGAGTTCTTCGGGTGACAACGTCCAACTCTGGAGCGTATTTTTGTGATCCACGCTTTGCCAATTGGGACATGTAACGGTCCACGTCATTGCCAACAAACCTGCCTGATTTTCAGCAGATGGAGATGCCTGGTGGCCATATTCTCAATTCACCCCTAAGAAGCTTTGCGAACAACAATGCTTCCTCATTGATCAGGGGTTTAATCTTTGGTTGGTTGGGGTAAAGTTTTATCCACAACGCTTTCATATACAGCATGAGCTAGGAACTGGGTGGTTTGTGGGGCAGTTAATGGGGAGCGAAAAAGAGATAGTCTACCGTCGTGCCACGCTCAGAGATGTTACGACATTGGTTGACTATAGGGTTCAGTTCCAGACTGCAGTTGTTGCTCCAGACTTGCCCAGGCTTTCTTTAGAGCTTGCTTGAGTTCAGCAGGCGTTTTTGCCAAAGCCAACTCATCTTCCAACTGCTTCATCCTAAGGGCTTCCTCCTCTGCTTCCTTCTTGAATTTCTCAGCCTTTGCTGGATCTTGTTCCGCTACGATTTGAATGAGGCCCAGTCGAAAATCAATCAGATGGTTAAGAAGCGACTGTATTCGCTCCTTCGCGTATTCTGTTTTTCCCAGTGCATAATCTCTGACAGCCTTCATTGCCTCGTTGAGATATAGCCCCTCCAATTTGTCCATGATGTCATGAGAGGTTCCTGTGAGTTTTTGAAGCGTCTTCAACATGTGCGTTGAGAGCGTTGGAGTTCTCGCATCTTGACCAAACCTCTTGCCTTCATCTGACTGAAAGCTCACTATCTCGTTCAGACTCACTTCAGCACTTTCTAGGTTCTTGAATACCTCTTCGAGTTAATCTAGCCCCGGATCAGCCTTGACATCAATGTACACTTGCGTTACATTCGGGCCAACAAGCACCTTCACATTTGCACCAAAGCTGCCACCTTCAATCCTTGCTACATTCAAGGGATAGAGTTCTCCTTTTTCACGGGGTTGCCCCATTTGCTTTCCTTTTTTGTTTGGCTGCCCATCAAGCATTCGGGCATGAAACCTTTTCGCGTGCGCGTTCTCTATTGTTCCAACAACATCTGCCTCGATCCTGTATTTCCATCGCAGTTTCATAGTCCCATCGAAGAACCCAGTTGGGTAGATCTGCACACTTAAGCATTGTTTAAATGAAAACGGAGAAATCATGATTGCCAATTAAGCGCAAGGTCTGCAAGATTGGAACCAGCTTCGCGGTTTTTCTACCCAAATCCTGGGTCTCACTGTTAGAAGAGAAGCATGGCAAAGTTGAAGCCGTGACTATGGAGGTAGATGGTCAATTGATCATCAGACCAATTCTGAGGGAGGCTGAAACACACGCGGAACAAGGAAAAGAATGCGCCAGATAGCGACAATTGCACAAGGCATCAAAGATCAAATGACAGGCTGAATGACAAGAAGGCAACCTGTCAGGAACATATAATAAACACTTTGAAACAAGCCAACGAAGCACTCAACTATCCAGACTTCGGCAACCTTTTCTCGTATGGAACACTTCGCAACGAGATGTGCAAACTTGTAAACCATGGAGAAGTTGTTAGGCTCCCCAAAGAATTTCCAGGTCGATTCATTCTGCCGGGATGGGCGCACAGACCCGAATACTCGTGTGTCCAGAGAAATGACAAGAAGGGCAGGGTGGGTAGATTCGACTTTTTGTCATATCTGGAGAGTCTGGGCTGGGGTTCTGCTTTGGGTGTGCATGATTTGAGGTTGAGCTTTTGGGTGTATCAACTGCATTGGATCGGTAGAGGCTGGGAATATTGTAAGCGCAGTCACAGCTACAGTCGCCTTCTCAACCTTTCGTACCCTGTTAGGATTCAGTGTTTTGACACCGGAACAGTCTTGGCTAGCGTACAATGCAGTGCTAGACCTTTCCCACTTGATTTAGATGGTCTTAGAGCCGTATCACACTTGCTTGGAGAAGTCAGAGCTTGTCTCAATGCGGAGTGCATCCCAGACCCAGATACTTGGTGCATCGTTCAATGGCATCTCAATCGAGACAGCGAGAAGCTTTCAGGAGGCGGTTCAGACGTCTATCTCACTTTCAGAGACTTCTTCAATGACTCAGCCCAATTCTATTACAAACACAATCTCGAAAGATACCGCGCCGAAGTGACCCAAAGCCCAAACCGAACCATCAAAGAAGTGTTCGAGAACATTCTGAACCGAGATGACAATCCAAAGGAAGGAGGACGCTCAAAATGTTGAAAGCCTTGGTGATATTTCCAAATGAAAAGACCACCGACTATGGTAGTCTGTTGGCTGTGGCTCGTGCCGAGGCTAGAAAGCGTGAGCAAGTCAGCGTGAACCCTCCTATTCGCGCTCTCAGGTTCTTTCCAGAACTCAACGTGTATGTTGCTGTCTATGAAGCAGATGCCATTCAAAAACCAGAGGTGAACAAACCAAGTGGCTGAGGGAAAGGCTGGCTTCCACAATAGAAGCATACTTGACAGAGCGAGTCTAAACACAAGCAGGAAGTTGGAGAATGAATCTTCTCCACTCGCCCAGCCCCCCATACAACCTTTTCTCGTGTGTCCACAATGCGGCTCAAACAGACTCTACAAAGACGGCCTACGCTACTTGTCAGATGGCACCTCCATTCAGAGATGGTTATGCAGAGAATGCTATTACCGTTTTAGCGAGAAGAAACCCTTACAAAAGAAACCAAGCTGGCAGATAAATACTGCCTCCGCCTTATTTTCTAAGCGTCAAGTATGCGAACTCTTGACAAGAGAGTCGAAAAACTTGGCTGAAGTAGCCCGACAAGAAACAGCCCTGCGGGAGGGCACAAAGCAAGCACCAGATGTTAAGGGCAAAATCATAGAGTTCTTATGGCATCTCGAAAGAGAAAACAAAAGAAGCAAAACCATCGTTACCTACAGAAAGTACCTTACAAGACTCGCCAACATCGGCGCAAACCTGTTTGATCCTGAATCAGTTAAGGACGCTATAGCCCTGCAGAAGTCAATGGGGAGAGAACTCCAAAAGAATGGCAACAGAGGTATACAAAAGCTTCGCAGCCTTCAGCAACGTGCATTTTGAGCCTCCAAGATACAGAGCCAGACCCCCACTTCCCTTCATACCACTAGAATCCGAACTAGACGTCCTCATTGCAGGATCCAGCAAGCGACTTGCAGCATGTCTCCAACTACTCAAAGAAGTTCCCATAAGAATAGGCGAAGCACTATCCCTGAAGTGGACCGAAATCGACAGCGAACGCAGAATCATCTACGTCAACACCACGGAAAAAGATGGAAAACCAAGAGTCTTCAAAATCTCAGAAAAGCTACTGGGCATGGTAAACTCGTTGCCAAAGAAAAACGAGAGAATCCTTGGAACAGCAAACTACTATTACATCAGCTCACAACTCGCCATCACCAGAAAGAGAATCGCAGCCAAACTTCAAAACCCAAGACTACTCCAAATACACTTCCACACATTCCGACACTGGAAAGCCACCATGGAATACAACAGAACCAGAGACATCCTATACGTCATGAAACTACTCGGACACAAATGCATCGAAAACACCCTAATCTACACACAACTCGTAAGCTTCGAAAACGACGAATACCATTCCGCCGTTGCCAAAACAATCGCTGAAGCACAAATGCTAGTCGAACATGGCTTTGAATTCGTCTGCCAGATTGATGAAGCAACCCTCTTCCGGAAACGCAAGTGACCCAAAAACATAGAGTAAACACCGGAAAACAGATAGAGAACGCTTATTTACCTCCTAGAAATATGATTAACACCAACCGTTCAGACTGAGGGAAAGAATTTGCGAATGATGAAAGAAATGAAGGCAATTTCAACCATCATTTGGATATTGCTTATTTTATGCTCCATCATTATTGGTGGACTGATATCCTACGTGTGGGTCATGTCGAATTATTACAATATGCCCCAAGACACAACATTACTCGTTGTCGAAAACGTGGCTTTTTCACCTGAAAACTTCACATACTTCAACATGACTGTTCTAAATCCGTCAAACTCGGTCTCAAATGTGAACATAACAGCACTCACCCTAAGAGTTGAAAGCAGAAACGAAGCATATACCGTTGAAAATACAGAACCCGCGCTCCCATTCGTGGTTACGAGAGGAACGAGACAAAGCTTCAAATGCTTGAAAAACTGGAGCAACTTCACTGGAGAACTAATAAGGGTGGAGCCTATAGCAGCTCAACCTGCAACCAGAAGCTATCCGCTCGTAACACCGGGAGCAAAGCTAGTGTTAACACCTACGTTTGATCCCTCAGTGAGCGTAGGATACTTCAACTTAACAATAGAGAACAATGCAGAAACGTATAACATGAATTTTACAATTTCAGGAATAAAAGTATTCACTATTTCGGTGGATAACACATCCCCCGCGCTTCCATATGTCTTGATGCCTAACCAAGAGCAAACGTTCAAGTGTCCTCTGAACTGGGACAGAGCAAAATATAACGTTACAATCTTCGTAACAACAGCAGAAGGATACGAAGCAGCCTATGAAACAGCGACGCTAAACACGTCTTCTGTGTCTATTTCTAGCATCAAGTTTGATTATGCCGAGACAACACATTTCAACTTGACACTTAGCAACACAGAAGACGCCACAGCCGCCGCGACAATAACTGGAGTAAATGCAACCCTGCAGGATGGAACGACGGTTCAGATCGAACACCTGTCTCCTCCTATATATCCCTTCTTTACTGGATATCTTCAACCAAACCAAACGCAAACCTACATTTGCATTTGGGACTGGAATCAGCATCGCGACGAGAACCTGACAGTCAATGTGTACACAAAAGAGGACTCTATGATTCAGAACGGAACAGTGAAAACGCCTCCATCTGTTGTTTGGAACATAACTGATGTCGGTTTTGACTTAGACGACATAGGACACTTTTCAGTAAACATAACAAACATGCCCTGCTCTCTGAACAACATAACCATCGCAACAATTCAGATAAACAACCAGAGCGTACCCATTGACCCAGCATCTCCAGTTGTGAACAATGGCACAAGTGTGAAAGTCAACTGCGCTTTTAACTGGGGAAGCCTGAGAGGAAACAACTCCGTCACCATCGCAGTAGTAACAGGAGACGGGTCAAACATTTCAAGAGTCGTATCTCTGCCTTCAGTCATGCTAAAAATACTGGACGACCATTTCGTTTATGGCTCATCGCGCGATCCGACGACAAACCTTACGGTTCCATACTTCAATATTACAGTCTCGAACTCGATTAATTCTGTGCCGGAAAACGTGACGATAACAAGCATTGTGCTGGAAATGGGAAATCAAACCTACGAAATCGATTACAACCTTACTAATCCCACGCTTGGCCCACATGGATACCTACAAAACAGAGGCCAAACTGTCACATTCACGTGTCTCTGGGATTGGACTCACTATTTGATCCAAGGTCCCCTCAAAATCACGGTCTACACTGCCGACGGTTTCCAAGCATCAAAAACATGGGTTGTAACGCTATAGCACCCTCCATTTTAAGCCGTAACTTTTATTTCTCTTCTCTACAGAGACTTGGTTCTGAAAGTGGTTAGACTTGACAAACGTAAAGGTCACTGAAAGAGTACGCAGCATCGAATACGCTATACGAGATGTAATCGTTCACGCAAAACAGGTCGCAAAAACCGGGAAAAAGATATTCTACTTGAACATAGGAGACCCTGTTGCGTTTGATTTTGACACACCAGAGCACATCAAACAAGCCCTAATCGAGGCAGTTGAAGGAGGAGCAAACGCCTACGCCCCTTCGGAGGGATTGCCTGAGCTTAGGCAAGCCATAAGCCAAAAAGAGAAAAGAGTCAACGACGTAGAAGTCTCTGCTGAAAACGTCATCGTCACTTCAGGAATCTCTGAAGGTATCCAGATGGTCATGGCTGCGCTCATTGACGCCGGCGACGAGATTCTTCTCCCAGGACCAACATATCCACCTTACATTTCCTACGCCAAATTCTTCGGAGGAAAGCCGATTACATATGAAACCGTTGAGGAAAACGGTTGGCAACCAAACATTGACGACTTGCGAAAGAAAATCTCGAAGAAAACCCGAGGAATCGTAATCATAAACCCCAACAACCCTTGCGGTGCACTTTACGAAAAGAAAATCACCAAGCAAATAGTGGACTTAGCAGGCGAATACGATCTACCAGTCTTGTCAGATGAAATCTATGATCAAATAACATACGGGAAAAAGTTTACGAGCACTGCTCCCTTGGCCAAGGATGTCCCTGTCATCGGCCTGAACGGTTTTTCAAAAGCATATCTAATGACCGGCTGGAGGCTTGGCTACCTATACTTCTGTGATCAAAAGGGACGATTGGAAGATCTGAAGCAGTGTATCGAGAAGGAAGCTAGGATACGGCTTTGCGCTAACACGCCTGTTCAGAAGGCTGGAGTGGCGGCTCTTAACGGTCCTCAAGATCATGTGAAAGAGACTGTTGAGAAGCTCAGACAGAGAAGAGATTATGCTTGGAAAAGACTGAACGAGATTGAAGGTGTGAGCTGCGCGAAGCCAGAAGGAGCATTCTATGTCTTTCCGAAGGTTCATGCAGTGGGGTCTCGATGGAAAACAGACATGGAGTTCGCGCTTGATCTTTTGAAGGAAACTGGCGTGCTCTTCGTGCATGGATCTGGGTTTGACCCAGTTTACGGTGCTGGACACGTTAGAGGAGTCATACTTCCACCGATCGAAACGCTTGAACAAGCTCTAAATGAACTTGAAAGATTCATGGAAAAAAGAAAATAAACAAAACGAGATTTCTCGACTTTAACTCACTTTTACTTGTAAATCAGTATTCCTTGGCTTGGGTCTTGAACCAATTTTGTGAATTCTTCCATCAGTCTCTTGGTTATGAGTCCGGGCTTCCCGCTGTTTATGACCCTCTTGTTTATTTCTCTGACAGGTATTATTTCCGCGGCTGTTCCCGTGAAGAATACTTCGCCTGCATTAAACAGTTCGTAGGGAGTTATGTTCTTTTCTTTAACGTCATATCCTAGCTTTTTAGCTAGTTTCATTACCTCTTCGGCCGTTATTCCCGGCAACGCGCCCGTGTAGCTTGGCGGGGTGAATAGTTTCCCATTTTTGACTATGAATATGTTCTCTGCCACTCCTTCACATATGAAGCCATTCTTGTCGAGGCATATGGCTTCATCTACGCCTGCAATGTTTGCTTCAATCTTTGCCAATATGCTGTTCAGGTAATTTAGTGACTTGATCTCGTGCGAGGTTGCGTCCACAGGATCTCTTTTGACCCATGAAAGCATGGCAGTAACCCCGTCTTTCTTGGCATCACCTTTATGCAGCGCGATGGTATCGGCTATTACGATTATTGTTGGTTTTGGACATTTCTTCGGGTTCAGCCCCAAATCTCCTACTCCGCGCGTGACCACCAAACGGATGTACGAATCTCTCAAGTTGTTCTTCCGCAACGTTTCCAGAACAATTTCTATCATTTTCTCTTTCGAAATCACGGCAGGAATGTCAAGCATTATCATGTGAGTTGAACGATAGAGCCTGTCAACATGCTCCTTAAGCTTGAAAACTATGCCATTGTAAGCACGAATTCCCTCAAATACACCGTCTCCATACAAGAGCCCATGGTCAAAAACTGAAATTTTCGCTTGTGATTTTTGATAGAACACGCCGTCCACATAAACTTGCAATTCCTTTTCCACCGTTCGTCCCCCAGATTAGAGAAGTTAGTCTATGAAACTAAGGTTTGATATAGTTTTTGCAAAGACCTGTCTGTTTTAACAGTTTCTAACCATAGAATTGTGGTCTCTTCGAAACAAGCTTCGGCAGAGGCAGCGGCTTGAACGGTTTGCCTTTCACCGTTTTCTCAACCTCAGTTGTCAGTTCTTTGAGCTTCAATTTGCGGAGTTCTCCGGTCTTTCTGTCCCTGACTGCCAGTACCCCAGAGTCGATTTCTCTTTGGCCCACGACGATTATGTACGGAATCCACTCCATTTCAGCCTCCCTGATTCTCTTCTGTAAAGTCAGTTGTCTATCGTCAATGTCCACACGTATGCAGTGCTTCTCCATAGCTTCTGCCATGTTTTCAACTTTGTTGAGGAAACTGTCAGACAGTGGTATCAAACGCACCTGAGTTGGCGAAAGCCACAATGGAAGCATGGGTGGCTTGCCGCTTTGCTGTTCTCTGTAAGCTTTTTCCAGCAGTGCGTACACGTCTCTTTCAATAGCGCCGCTTGGGGAGCAATGTAGAATCAGCGGATGGTGTTTCTCGCCCTTTTCGTCAACATAGTTTATGTCATATCTTTTGGCGCTTTCAACGTCAATCTGGTCAGTTGAGAGGGCTGCAGCCTTATTCTGATTGTCAATGAAGTTGAAGTCCCATTTCAGTCTGAAATAAAAGAAGCGTTCCTTCCACATTTCAACCAAAACAGGTTTGTCGAATGTTTTGGCTAAAGAAGCTATGAATTTGCTGTTTTCTTCGTAGAACTCTTTTGTGAAACGTATCGCCGCTTCATAATCGTCTTTGGATAAGCCTATCTCTTCTAGGATTTGTGCGGAAAGTCTGAACCTTACCGTGAACTCTTTCTTGGCTTGTTCAAGATCAGTGCAGAAAGCGTGGCAATCAGGCATGGTGAACGCTCTCAAGCGTCTCAAGCCAACGACCTCGCCACTTTTCTCTCGTCTAAAACTGTAACGGGTTAATTCGTAAACTTTCAAGGGCATGTGTTTGTAAGAGAATTGTGCATCATGAATCATCAAGAACTGTCCAAAGCATGCGGCAAACCGCAAGAACAATTCCTTGTCCTCAGTTTTGAGCAGGTATTGTCTTGCCGGAAAACGGTTTAGATAGTCAGCTAAGCTTGGGTGGTGAAAATCATACATTATTGGAGTTTCGACTTCCATTGCTCCGTATTCGCTCATTTTGGCTGTGACAAACTGCTCAAGCAACGACTTGATCAGTCGTCCTTTCGGATACCAGCGTATGTTGCCTGGGTCGCTTCCCATCTCGTAGTCAGCTATCTCCAGCCGCTTCATCAGAGGTACGTGCGGTGGCATTTGTTGGCTTGCCCTAACCTTTGAAATCTCGTACTTGGCAAATTTTTCAAGGTTTTCGTGTCCTTTGAAGTTGAAGTCTTCCACTGGCACCATTTTGTCGTCTGGTTGGAGAATGTACCAGAATGATTCGAGTTTTTCCTCGGCCTTTGCCGCTTCTGAAACCGGTTCTCCTTTCTTCTCTTTCTTTTCAGCGGCCACGTAAACGCGGGACTGCTCTGCGAGTGGGTGTCCTTTTATTGATATCGAGAATTGCTTGTTCCAGCCAAATGGGGCACGACAAGTTTCTATCTTTTTTTCTTTCGCATAGGCTTCCATGATTTTGACGATTTTTAGTGCTTCTGCGGGCTTGGCTAGGTTGCTGCTCAGGTGTGCATAGGGGTAGATTATGATTCGGTTTACTTTCAGTTTTTGGAGAAACTCTTTGACCTCGTCTATGGCTCTCTGTGCTACGGTTTTGTCGTCGCCTTCTTCAACCGCCGTGAACAAAACGACGATTTCTTCTAGACGGACAAGTTTTTTTCCGGCTTCTTCAGCCAAGGCTATTTCTTTCTGAATCGGCTTATATTCGATGAAGTTTGAATGCAACTGTAATATTCGCATCAGGTCATCACTTGCTTAGCCTTTATACCGCATCTGCTCAAGCTGCTTGTCTTTCTTGGTTTTCTTCTTGTACTCTTTGTAATGTTCCTTGCACAAGTAAGCGCGTTTCTCGCTACCAACTCTTAGACCTGCAGACTTGACTTTGTCAGTGGAGATTGAACGAACAGCTTCTCCGCCACAGCCAGAGACGCTACATTTCACGCCTTTGTCAATGCGACCCAAATCTCAACACTCCAAGCATATTACGACTTTAATGCAATACAGTAGGCGTCATTGCTTAATTTCTTTTTCATAGAGTTCGCGTGCTCTTTGATAAATCTGCTCTTTATCACCGAAAAATGTTGGTCCAACACCTTCAACCACAAACGAAGCAGTTGCAGAACCCACGCACGCGCAACGCAGAATATTCTCGCCGTTAACGTATTCAGCCAAGAATCCCCCGATGAAAGCATCTCCAGCCCCAGTTGGGTCGACCAACTTCGCAGATGTGCAGGCTTGGATATCGTGGCGTGTTCCTTCAACAGAAAGCATCGCTCCTTTCATGCCTAGAGTGACAATGATTATTTTGACGCCACAATCATGAACCCCCTTAATTGCTGAGTCAAGGTCGTGCATATCAGTTACTGCCTTGATCTCGTTCAAGGATGACTTGTAGATGTCAACAAGCCCCAATATTCTCTTATCTGTCAACGGACAATCTGTAACGTTTCCATTCTCGTCGAAACGTCGAACTAGTCCCTGTGGATCTAGAGACAAAATATCAGCACATTGTTTCAGCTTCTCTACGACTTCGTATGTAATCTCGCCCGCGATGGGAGCAATATGAATTGCCGTGGCTTTCAGTGGATTGGGCAAATCCTCAACAGTAATAGGCGGTGCCCTGCTTTTCAGGAGAAGAGTTCTTTCCGAAAGATCATCATTGTATTTCAATTCAAAACGCGTAGTGCTTGCGCTCTCTACCTTGGTTAATCCGCGCAGGTCGACACCTTCTTGTCCCAGCCACCACTTGTAGGCTTCTGGAAAATCACCGCCAACCTTGGAAACGGCTCCAACCCTTGTCTCGAAACGTCTAGCGGCAAAAGAAACATACGTAGTCGAACCGCCTAGAGCTACGAAAGGCGTTTTCCTGTCTGGTAAGAATATAGAGTCTATGCAGAAGTGCCCTACTGAGACGATGTCAAACACTGCAGGTTAACGCCTCGCCCAAGAATATTGTATGAAGCTTAACTTAAATCCAACGGAACTGTGTTGCACCTCAGTTGCCGTTCCTGCATAAAAATCATATCACAAAGTATATCACCAGAAGCGAAAGTCACTTGATGCGCCCTCCAAGTGGGCAGTTTAGATGAAACCCTCATAGTCACTGTTCCTTTGCAGATGATAGACAGATTCGTAGTCTACTTTCTCAGAAGATCAAGTTCTTGGAATTAGAGGAGGTGATGTTAGATGCTCAATAGTAGAAACATGAGAATAGAAAACGTTGAAACAGAAGTCCTATACTACCCCCTGCATCCTGAGAAGACCCATTCCAGCAAACTAAGCTATGATTGAAGCAGAAGAATAGCCTTAGCCAAATCTCCCCCGCTTTCTTCCAATGCTTTTCTTGCTTCCTCCAAGCTTCTCCCTGTTTGATCCGCCACTAACCTGATGTCTTCTTCGCCTATTCCCGGCATTTTTCGTTCCGCAACTTTTTCGGTAACCTCTCCACCTGCTATTTGAAACATTTTTTGTCCCTGAACCTGAAGTATGGATACTTCTGGTTCTTTGATGGTTATTTCTTTGCTGTTGGTTTTGATGATGACTTCTTGGACACCTTCGATTTGTTCCATGTTCAAACCCATACGCTGCATCATACGTTTCGCTTCACGGGGATTCACACGCCCACGCACAAGACCACCTCAACCACGCACATCACTTAGTAACAAACCTTCAAATACTTAACCCTCTTCCACACAACCGCGCCTAACCTTAACTGCAACACCACGCTTGAAAGCCTTCATCTCTACACTAGACAACATGGCATGTCCAACCGCCAACACTTCACCCTTCTCATCAACAACTATGACCTCATCCTTAGCACGAATTGCGTAATCAACCTTAACAACGTGCACAGCAAAAACGTCACCACCCTCAGCAATGAAGCTTGCAACATCATCTCTAACCGTGACAAAACATTTCGCAAAACCTCCCATATCAGCAATACGTTTCGCGCCTGCGATGCTTAGAGAGAATAAGCCGTCTGTTGGTCGCATGGTCGCCAGCCGTTTGCCATCAAGATAAATGTAGCGGATTCGGCCTGTTCTTCGGGAGTAGCTAATTTCTACACTGTCCGGAAAGAGATTGGTGCCTATATCTTTTCCAAATTGGTAGTCGGTCACACTTCTTATCTTTCTCAGATCACTTTCCAAGCGTCTACACCGTCGTTAAGCGTATGGTTTTTCGACAACTATAAACATGACCAGAATAATAAAACAGTTCAGGTGCGTGCCAACATGCGATGCGAAATGTGCGGACGCAAAATCATGGGAAAACCATTCAAAGTCATAATCGAAGGAGCAAAACTCACAGTATGCACAGACTGCTCCAAACATGGAAAACTCACATGGGAAGAAGAACCCAAACCAAAGACAATAACAAAACCAAAAGGACCAAGACCACCACTAACAGTCATAGTCAAGAAACAACCAGAAACGGCCCCAACAGCCACAACAGTGGAACTCGTTGAAGACTACGACGTAAAAATAAGACAAGCAAGGGAAAAACTTGGGCTCTCTCATGAGGATTTGGGCAAGAAACTGAACGAGAAGGTCTCACTTCTCAGAAAAATTGAGACCAAAAAGATGACGCCTGACAACATGCTTGCAACAAAGCTAGAGCGTGCCTTGAAAATCAAGCTGATAGTTCCAGCTTCAGAAGAGAAGATCAAGGTTCCCTCAGCGAAGATGCTGAAAGCACCCAGTCGTGAACTGACTCTTGGAGACTTGATCAGAATAGACAAGAAGGACAAAAAAGGCAAGGAGGACAAGACTGAACGAAAGCAATCATAGTTCAACGACGCAAGAACAACTTTGAAAAATCAACTCTAGACGAACTAAAAAGCCTAGCAGAATCCGCAGGATACACCGTAGTCGGCAAGATGGAACAAGTAAGAGAAAGAGACTCACGCTACCAAATAGGCGCGGGAAAAGTAGAAGAGCTTGTCAAACTCGTGAAAGAAACAGAAACGGAAAAAGTGATTTTTGACAACCCCCTACGACCGCTTCAGTCCTACAACTTGGCGAAAGCCACAAAAGCCCAAGTAATAGACCGCTTCCAATTGATTCTAGAAATCTTCACGAAAAGAGCCACAACAACAGAAGCACAAATGCAGATCGCATTAGCTAGACTGCGACTAGAGCTGGCACAGGCAAAAGAAAAGGTTAGACTTGCCAAAAAAGGAGAACAGCCCGGGTTCATGGGGCTTGGCTCATACGAAGTAGACGTTTACTATGAAAGCGTGAAAAGAGAAGTGCACGCCATACGCAGAAAACTGAAGAAAATACGAGGAAAACGAGTTTTACACCGTGAAAGAAGAATAGAACTGGGCTTTACGTCAATCTCGTTGGCAGGATACACTCATTCAGGAAAAAGCTCACTGTTCAACGCCCTCACAGAAGCTGAAGTCCGCGTAGACACGACTCTCTTCACAACGCTGTCTACAACAACGAGACTCGTGGAATTCTCAAACAAGAAATTCTTGCTAACTGACACGGTTGGCTTCATAGACCGCTTGCCGATAATGCTAATAGAAGCTTTCCATTCAACACTCGAAGAAACCATGTACTCAGACCTAATCTTACTCATAGTCGACATAAGTGAACCGACAAGCGTCATTGAAAAGAAACTCGAAATCTGCATAGAAACAATAGAACGCATAGGAGCATCAGGAGTCCCGATAATAACCGCCCTAAACAAAGTTGACCTAATATCTGAAAAGGAGATGCGTCAAAAACTCGAAATTCTAAAGGAAAAGGCACCGAACCCTGTACCCATATCGGCATTGCACAAAACCAACCTTGACCAATTAAAACAAGAAATATTGAAAATACTGAAAGACTACGTTAAAGCCTCATTCACTATTCCATTAACAAACGAAGCCATGCCATTCATATCATCACTCTACAAGAACGCAGAAGTCAAAACAATTGAGTACAAGGATAGCTCTGTCCACATCATTTTTGAAGCCAGCCCATCGTTTGCAGAAAAAGTAAGAAACCACGTGGAACTGCTCAAAGGAAAATTTGAGAAAGGCTGACAATCGTATGGGAATGGTCAGAATAGTGGTTTTGAGATGGGGACACAGGCCACAAAGAGATGCAAGGCTCACGACACATGTTGCATTGACAGCAAGAGCACTGGGAGCAGAGGGAATCATACTCTCGGACACAGAAGACAAGAAAATCCAAGAAACCGTTGAGAAAGTCACAGAAAATTGGGGCGGTCCGTTCTTTTTCGAAATGGGAACACCATGGAAAAAAGCTGTGAAGGACTGGAAAACCAACGGTGGCGTGGTTGCACATTTGACAGTCTATGGAGAAAACATCGAAAGCAGTAACGTGCTGAAGAAGATTAAGGACTCAGGAAGAGACGTCTTGGTCATTGTTGGAAGTCAAAAGGTTCCAAAGGAATTTTTCTTGGAAGACTTCTCTGATTTTAATGTGGCAATTGGGAATCAACCTCATTCGGAATGTGCAAGTTTAGCCATTTTTCTGGATCGGTTCTTTGAAGGAAAATCTTTGGCTAGAAACTTTGAAGACTCTAGGGTTCGGATTATTCCTCAGAAGAGAGGAAAGAAAATCGTAGAAAATGCATGACTCTGAGTCTGATTTGATAAAGAAATATAAATTAATGTTTAGAAATATATATTATAGGGAACTGTGTAGCTAGGAGAAGCAAAAGGAGTATCATGTTGTCAAACATAGATGGCGCAACATTGGTGAAGGTTGCAGAAGCTCTAGGAGAAGAAGAAGCGGTCAAACTAATTGACATCCTCAAAACCGCGGAAGAAACAACGGATGATGAGATTGCCAACAAAACGGCAATAAGACTGAATTCCGTCCGGAAGATCCTCTACAAACTCTACGATCATTCGCTTGTAAGCCTGAGAAGAACCCGAGACCCCAAGACAGGATGGTTCATATTCCACTGGAGACTTCAGCCAGACCAGCTTGAAGGCTTCATAGTGAGCCAAAAACGCCAAGTCCTCGAAAAACTCGACATTCGGCTGGCATACGAAAAGAACCACGACTTCTATTACTGCTACACACCAGGCTGCAAACGAATACCATTCGAAGAGGCTGTGGAACTCCTTTTCAGATGCCCCACATGTGGCAAACCCCTAATGCACTATGACAACGAGAAAATGCTCAACGCGCTCTCAAGAAGGGTTGAACAACTTAGGAAGGAACTTGGTGAGTGACAAGCTCCCATCGCGAGAACAGGCGATACAATTTCTCAGACAAAGCGAGTGCCCAAACAACGTGATAAGACATTGTGAAGCAGTCACCGAACTTGCCGTAGAAATCGCAAAAGCCTGCAAAGAAAAAGGACTAACCGTTGATTTAGAACTTGTCGAGATTGGAGCTCTCCTGCACGACATTGGACGCTCCAAAACCCACAGCGTCCACCACGCCATCATAGGAGCAACAATCGCGAAACCACTGGGTCTACCAGAGCCAGTCTTGGCAATAATAAAGAGACACGTTGGCGGCGGAATAACAATGAAAGAAGCCAGAAAACTCGGATGGCCAAAGGACGTTTACATTCCACAAACGCTCGAAGAAAAAATTGTCTCATACGCAGACAAGCTCATCGAAGGCTCGCACCGAGTACCCATAGGAAGAACCATAGAAAACTTTTCTCAAGAGCTGCCGCCCTCGGCAATTGAAAGAGTGCGAAGACTACACGAAGAAATGGTGACTTTGATCGGTGATTGCGAATGCCTACCGTGACCTTACTCGCCAAAGCCTACAACAATTACCAGTTGAAGCTGGTCGACAAGCTTTTGAAACCCAACCTTAAGGGTTTAAAGGTTGAAATGGAAGTATGCGGAGTAACCTCTCGCAAGTGGATTCAAGTAGCAATTTCTGGTGAAGATGAGAAAATCGCACTGAACTATCTGTCCAACGAGTTTGGTCTATGCCCACAACGATTGGAATCTCTGAACAAGTTTTCAACCATAAAAGGCTTTGTAACAGCACTTGACAAGAACAAGGGAATCGTCTCAGTGGACATAGGAGTTTCTTCACCAGATATCATCGATGCCACAATCCCATTGCGACACCTACAAACACAACTTATCGATGGACGAAAAACTGCCCTTGAAAAGATCATAGAACTTTTTGGTTTTTGCAAGAACTTGCCGTTGACCACCAAGATTCTCAAAATAGACGAGGAAGAAAACACCATTGAAGCCATGCTGGCTGAAAGACAACTTGCCCAATACAGGAATTGGACAAAATCTTTGCTGGACAGACTGATAATCTTGGGAGCGCCTCTTCAGGATGTCGAGTGGGCATTGAAAACAGCTGAATGTAGTCGCGACGTAGTTAATATCGAGTCTTTAGGGTTGTTCGAGCACGCTGTTGTGTGCAAGCTGGGAACTGACGCGGCTGGATTAATGCCAAGAATCGGCGGAAAGCTGCGAGCAACTTTCAATATATTCAATCCGAGGAAAATCATCGAGTTTCTCGGAGACGACGCAACCTTGCTTACTTCCTAGTTACGAGATAAACGCCCGTAAAGATGAATAAGCCGCCTACAACAATATACAAGTTTATGAGTTCCCCGACAAACATGACTGCAAACAACACTGTAACCAACGGTTCCGCAAAAAGAAAAGAACTAGTTACAGCTGCCCCCACTCGCTTCAGCACGTAAAACCATATGTAATATCCCAGCAACGAACATGTAACAGATAAGAAAAGGATCGCCAACCAACCGTGAAGACTCATGGTCAATGCTTGGTTGAGAGAACCTTCAGCCCAAGAAAAAGGAACCAAACATAACCCACCCAACATATTCACGTATGCCACAACAAGGAAAGCATCGTATTTCTCCACCACTCTCTTTCCAAGCAAACTGTACGTCGCCCAGAGAAACGGCGTAAGAAGCAATATGAGACTCCCTTCAAAGAATTCTGAACCTGCTTGAAGACTCAAGGTTCCGCCGGTGACCACCGTGAACGTACCTACTGCTGCTATTCCGATCCCCAGAGCTTGCCTCTTAGTCAGACGTTCCTTGAATATCTTAGCTGAGAAAACACTGATAAGAATCGGTGAGAGAAGACAGACAAGTATCGCGGCAATTGAAGCACCAGCCATCCGAATTCCAGTGTACTGGGCAGCGAAGAAGAACGTAACACCCGTCAGCGCCAACAGCAACACCGTCGGAAAGTCTTTCCAATCGACAGTAATCCTGAATCCACTTTTCAATCCCTTCCTAATAAGAAGGACAATAATGAATAGCCCACCCGCAACAAGAAACCTGAAAGTCGCTATCGCAACAGGAGTCAAACCTTCCCGCAACGCCAGCTTCACAATCACAAAGGAACTGCCCCAAAAAAGAACCAGAACCACCATCAACAACGCATGAGAAAGACTTACCGAACGACCTTCCATAGACGAACCCTCGACCAAACGCAAGAATATCGCCACACTCTCGATAGTGACACAAAACACATCCCCAACATATTAGAAATGCTATGCCAAAAACCCACAAACACCATTCAGACTATGGTTCAATTTATGTATAATGGAGGTAGAGTATCCTCAGAGAGGCTCGATCCCTTCACTATACCGAGTATTCCATTACTAGATACGCTGATCAAAATTGTTCTTAGCACAAAACCAGTGGGCTTCGAAAACAAAGGCATGTAGTGGGCCGGACCGGACTTGAACCGGCGACCTTTGGCTCGTAAAGCCAATGTCCTAACCAAGCTAGACGACCGGCCCCCTTTTTCACTGATTCTAGAATAGCCATTTTATTAAAGTTTCACCTCTTTACAACAAATATAAAGCGATCACCATTTATACTGCACAGCAAAAAACGATATCAACAACTCTGCAAACAAGCCAAGTAGGCAGTATAATGACCAGAACAAAAAGAATCCTAGTCACTGGTGCAGGAGGACCTGCAGGCATAAACTTTGTCACATCACTCAGAATAGCGCCTGAGAAAATGTTTATAGTTGGAACAGAAGCCAACCAATACTTCATCCACCTAGCCACAACAGACAAGAAATACCTAGTCCCAAAAGCGACACAACCAGACTACATCGACAAGTTGAACGAAGTTATCCGAAAAGAAAAGATAGAATTCTTCCACGCCCAGCCTGACATTGAAGTAGAAGTCATTTCGGCAAACCGCGAAAAACTGAAAGCACCAGTTTTCCTCCCTTCAAAGAAGACAGTATCGACATGTCAAGACAAGTTGGAATCTGCAAGACTGTGGAAAAAGAAAAGCATTCCAGTTGCAAAATTTGTCGAAATACGTAGCGAATCGGATATCGATAAAGCCTTTGAAGAGTTAGGAAAGCCTATCTGGATTAGGGCAAGACATGGCGCAGGCGGAATAGGAAGCACCCCGGCTTACGACAAGGAAACAGCTTCAGCATGGATCGCATACTGGAAAGCACGCAAAATGGGCTGGAATTTCATCGCCCAAGAACACTTGCCCGGTAAAAACGTAGCCTTCCACAGCCTATGGAAAGACGGCGAACTCATCACGTCAATGGCCCGAGAGCGCATCGAATACATCTACCCACATCTTGCTCCCTCAGGCATAACAGGCACCCCAGCTGTCCAAAGAACAATCCACGACAAAACTGTAAACGAAACCGGAACCAAAGCAGTCCTAGCCATAGATCCAAACTTCAACGGAATCGCATGCGTAGACCTGAAAGAAAACGAAGAAGGCACACCCTGCGCAACCGAGATCAACGCAGGAAGAATGTTCACCACATCGTTCTTCTTCCCATTCGCAAGCAAAGTCCTGCGCAAAGACTACTACGCCAACCTCCCATACCTGTACGTGAAACTCGCCTACAATGAAACCATCCCCGAAATACCAAAATACAATGTACTACCTGAAAACGTCTACTGGATTCGCCACATCGACGCTCCAGCGAGACTAGTTAAAGACGGACACGTCATCGGAGAAATGTACCATTGATCCGAGCAGTCATTTTCGACTTAGACGGCACACTCATCAACTTACCAATCAACTATGACAAGCTCTTCCAAGAATTCGCCAAAATAATGAAGACGAAAAAAGTACGCCCCATAACGGTAACAGTTGTCAAACTGGATGAAAAAATGAAAAAGAAAGTTTTTGAGGTTTGGGAAAGCATAGAGCTTGGCGCATTTGAAGATATGATCATAAACAACGAAGGTATGAGCCTATACAAGAATTTCGCAGACAAGCCTAGAGCCTTAGTAACCATGCAGGGCAGGACGTTGACACAGAACACGTTTGAAAGCTTGGAGCTATCCTTTGATTTTGTGGTCACAAGGGAAGACAGCTTGAGTAGAAACGAACAACTTAGAATTGCTGCTGATAAGCTGAAAAAACCCCTCAAAGACATACTGTTCATTGGAAACACAGACGAAGATGCCAATTCAGCGAAAGAAATAGGATGTCAATTCTTGAAGGTGGGAGAATGAAAATCTGGTATGACGCATGCACAGGCAAACACGTAAGATACGGTACAGCCACGGCAAGGCGCCTCAAAAGCATGAAACATGAAGTTTTTTTAACCACGAGGAAGCATCCTGACACATTAGCAGTGGCGAGATTTCTTAACGAGAAATTCACAATCATTGGAAAATATGATCCTGAATCTTTACTAACACGATTGGAAGAGGGATTACGCCGGCAGCTTCAGTTTTGTAAGCTCTTCCAAAAAGATCCGTTCGACGTAGCTGTTTCGCATGGTTCCGTGGATGAGTGCCGAGTAGCGTTTGGCTTAGGAAAACCTGTCATAACAACAGTTGATACACCATATGCAGATGCTGTGCATAGGCTCACGCTCCCCCTAACAAACTACATAGTTGCCTCAAACGCAATTCCAAGAGAAAAATTGCAGTCTTATAATCCAAAGGCAAAAATGATAGGTTTTAACGGTGTTGACGAAGTCGCATGGATCAAAGACTTCAAACCAAAAGTACACTACGATTTCGGCAAACCATTGATCGTTGTCAGACAGCTTGAAGAAAAAGCCGCATACACAAAAAACAAAACAGACATGCTTAGCTTAGCCAAAAAACTGACAAAACTTGGCAAAGTTGTTTTCTTATCTAGATATATACGCGCACCAGTGAAAGGGCTAACAGTTCCCAAAGAATATGTGGATTCCGCCAGCCTAGTAGCCCAAGCAGACTTATTCATCGGTGTCGGCGGCACCATCACGCGAGAAGCAGCATTGCAAGGAACACCAGCTATAGTCGTCAAAGTCTTTCAAGATCAACAAGTGAATGACTTTCTAGCAGAGAAAGGCTTTCCGATCTATGATGTTCAATCGTCCGACGCGTTCAAGCTTGCTGAAAAACTTCTAGGCCAAAAACATGATGCTAAGCATTTGCTGAACGAACTCGAGAACCCAGTTGACATAATCGCAGGAATTGTTGAAGAAATAAACGAAAACTGAAAGGCAATAAGTATCAACTGAGCATTGTATGCCTAAGTTTATATGCCACATGGTGCAATTTTGATGCTTCGGGTGAGGGAATGCCAAAGAAAAAAGTCCTGATTGTTGGCCTAGGCGAAGTTGGCCATTCATTATTTGACCTGTTCAAAGAGAGCGGAAAGTTTGACGTTTATGGCGTCGATGTTGACAAAGAGAAAATCAGGACAATAGCTGGCAAGACTAGGCCGCCAGAAAATATAGATGTAATGCACATCTGCTATCCCTGCATCAAGCAAGACAAGTTTGCACAAGCAACCTTAGCCTACCTAAAAGAGTTCAAGCCCAAACTCACGATAATTGACAGCACCGTGCCACCGGGAACGACCAGAAAAATTTACGACTCATCGAAATCACCCCTTGTTCATTCCCCAATACGCGGGATGCACGCCAGCCTAGAGACAATGAAGAAAGACATACGATTCTGGACTAAGTACATAGGCGGCACGTCTAAGGAAGCTAGTGAAGCTGCGCAGAAGCACTTCGAGAAGCTAGGATTAAAAGTGAAAGTCTTGAAAAACCCTGAAGAGACAGAATTGGCGAAGCTGTTTGAAACCACTTACAGGGCATGGATGATAGCTTGCTTCCAAGAGATGCATCGTATCTCAAGACACTTCGGAGCAGACTTCAACGAGGTCGTAGATATGCTCGAAGACATACACCGTCTGCGGCTGAACAAGCCTCTTCACCACCCAAGCGTCATAGGCGGCCATTGCTTGATTCAGAACACCGAGTTACTCCAAAGCGTATATGACTCGGAGTTCTTACGCCTAATCTTGGAGTCAAACGAAAAAAGGAAAGAGGAGATCAAAGACAATGAAGTTTACGAAGAAGCAGAAAAAGTCAGAAAGCGAACTGAAATTCTTGAAAAGGAACTTATGAGAAAACTCAAAAAGAGCGAGTAACAAAGAATCCCCAGCCAATTCGGCAAATTAGTATTCCTCACTTCTGGAGACAAGATGGTCTTGAAAGCATTTAAGGCAACAGTATTGTTCTTAGTTTAGGGTGCTGCGATGAGAGTTGTGATGATCAACGATTGTGCTTTTGTCGCAGAGACTTTGCTCAAACACCTTCCACCTCAGATAGAAAAGAAGCACATTAAACGCACCCGAGGTGCATGGAGCAAAACCTTCGGCATAGCTTACAATATTTGGAGAGCAAGTGGCGACGTTTTTCACGCGCATTATCTCCTTCAAGATTGCTATATTGCAGCGCGACTGGGAAAAAGACCGCTCGTCGGACACGCTCATGGTAGTGACTTAAGAAAAAGCCTAAACCATCCTCTCTGGCGCAGGATAATTAAGCACAACCTAAAAAACTGTGATAGAATCTTGGTCAGCACGCCAGACGTTATGGGCGTAGCCAGAAAATTCAGAGAAGACGCAGAGTATTTTCCTAACCCCGTTGACAGCGAATACTTCTATCCCAAGCCGCTCGTTGAGCATGATGGAAAGAGAAGAGTGTTAATTGCGAGCGACTCAAACTGGAATGTGAAAGGCACAGACATAGCGATAAAAGCCCTGAACAAAATCAAGGATAAGGTCGACGTAAACATTGTTAAGCATGGCGCGGATTTTGATAAGACAGTAGCTCTGGCTTCCTCATTGAATCTACATTTAAATGTTCTGCCCAGGGTTCCTCACGAAAAACTCAGCGAATACTACTGGAACGCTGATTTGGTAATTGACCGTTTCAAGCTTGGCTCTCTAGGTTTGATCTCTTTAGAAGCGATAGCCTGCGGCAGACCAGCAGTAGTATACGTCTCATCAGAATTTCAAGAGTACGCTGACTTTCCATTAAAAGATATAGACACTGAAGAAAAAGTTGTTGCTGCTGTGCAAGAGACAGATGTGAATCTATGGAAGAAAGAATACGATTATTTAATTAAAGAACACGAGGTAAACATGCTTGTCGAAAAATTATTAAAAATTTACCAAGACATGAATGGACTAGAGATGAAAAACCACCTTTTTCTAAAATAAGTAATAATTCTTTTACGTGAACCTTATCTATCTGATTATTAATGATTGCTTTAATGCCACTTTAGCAAATAATAGTAAAAAAAAAGAACTTGAATGAGTAATGTTCTGATTTGACCTCGTCTGAGTCTGTCAAAGAAATCAATCCTCAAAACTTCTGGAAATCTACCAGCGTACTTATGAACAAACTGCACGTTTTCAGATGTTGCCCGAATAGCTACGTGAATATTCTTGCTTCTGCGTAGATGGGGTTGATGAATTGTTAGATTAATCGGGATCTTTTTGAAACGCATACCTTTCATTACCGCTCTAACATAAAAATCACGGTCTTCACCTGTAAAACGAATTTGCCGATCAAATCCTCCGACTCTCCAAAAGTCTTCTTTATGAATTGCCATAACTCTGCTAATTGGGAAACCTTTATCAAAGGTCATTTTGAACTCTCCTTTTTGTGTGTTCATAATTTCTTGCCATATTTCGTCTCTCAGTCGTAGATCGTCATCGAGGAACACAAACAAATCGTTTTTTGCCTGTTCGGCACCCCAATTTCTTGCAAAACCTAACCCGCGCTTTTTAGATAAAACAACTTCATATGATACTGGACAGTGTTCAAGGGATTCTAATGTAAGTATTTTGTCTTTAATCGTTGTTATTATTATCGAAATAGCCTTCATGTTTTTTGTTTCGCCATAGTGTCTTTTATCAACCAGACTCATAATTTCTACATATAGTTAACAAATACAATAAAGTTTTTGGTTTCTTTCTGAATTCTTTATTCAATTTATATATGTCACTACCAGCAAGATCAGATTAAGTTTGAGGCTCAAGAAATGATTAAAGTGAAGTTATCAACAATGACTCCAGAATGGCCATTATTGAGACAAACTCCAGATTCAAAAGGAATATGGAATGGATGCCAGTTTTATGTAGATCAAGATATAGAAGACTGCGATTATTGGGTTGTATATGAAGGAGTGCTCGAAACGGAGAAAGCCCTTTGCTCGCCAGAGAATACATTATTGATTACCGCCGAACCTTTTAGCGCGCACTACCCCCCGAAGTTCTTAGCACAGTTCAAAACAGTTGCTACATTTCATAGAGATATTAAGCACCCAAACGTGATTTATACTCAACCAGGATTACCATGGCATGTGGGAAGAAGGGTAATCAACGGAAAGAACGTCAGTTTTTCTAAAGATTACAACGAATTGAAAGCAATAAAACATTTTGAAAAGGACAAAGTGATATCGGTAATTTCATCAGATAAGGCTTTTTATCCAGGCCATGTAAAAAGATTGAAGTTTGTGAGAAAACTTGCAAGACAAAAACATTTTGATATTGATATATTTGGTAGAGGCATAAATGACATTGAAGATAAATGGGATGCAATTGCAAGATATAAATATAACATCGCTATTGAAAACAGCACCTATCCTGATTATTTTACTGAAAAATTAACTGACGCATTTCTAGGCGGTTCGTATCCCTTCTATTATGGATGCACTAACATTTTTGATTATTTCCCAAAAGGTTCACTCACGTTGATCGACATAAACAATTTTGAAAAAGCTATTGAAACAATAGACAATTCAATAAGAAATAAATTCTATGAAAAATCTATCAAAAAAATCCAAGCCGCGCGTGATTTAGTATTGGATAAATACAACATTTTTCCTTTAATAACGGATTTAATCAATTCAATACAGCCAAAGGAAAGCAAAGACCAAGAGCTAGTAACGATCGAACCAGCACGCAAATTTCGAAGCTTAAGCACCCGCATGGTAAACAAAATAAAAGTTAATGCGAATCGTCTGCGCGCGATGCTATAGCGTTTTTTAATGACGGTTCTAGAGTTTGATTAAGCAAAGTAATGGTTTATATAAGGCACGATTCAAGGTTTTCCATATGAGAACTGTATATCTCAAAGGTCGATCTCGTGGCGGACCAACTCATTCTCTTTATAGAGAATTGATTAGATACCCCCCAGAGGGATATACGGTTCTTACACGAAAGAGCTTGTATAAAGAGCAGCAATCCTTGTCTGGTCTTGATAAGAGGCAACAACTAGTGTACAAGGTAGATAGAAAACTCCAAGATATTTCCCTCATAAGAAACATTTGGTACGAGACAAAAACATTATCCTATGTATGCATTAAAAAAGCTGAAAAACCTCATGCTCTATTGGAATCAGGTGCAGATCTAGTTTATTGTTCCCAACAGTTAACTTTTGCTAAATTGCCATGGATTGTTGATCTAGAATTTGCCAATGCTCTAGCTAATTACGGTGACATCAGGTTAATTAGAAGAATCGTTCAAAAAGCACTTGCTTCAAAATATTGTAAAAGAATTTTGCCGTGGAGTGATTGGGCCAAAAGAACGTTGTACCGCAGTTTGGACTGTAGCGCTCTTAGAGATAAGATTGAAACATTACATTTTGGGATACCACCGAAACGTTTTGTTAAAAAGAAAACGGGGGATAAATTGCGCATACTTTTCGTTGGAAGCATAAATTTGTTTAATTTTTTGAACTTTGAGTGGAAAGGAGGATTTGAATTAATAGAAGCATTTCAAGAATTGAACAAGAGATATGACGGCGTAGAATTAGTAATCAGAGCGTGGGTGCCTCCTGAAATTATGGAGAGATGCTCCAGCAATCCAAACATCAGAATACTATATTCTCAACTGACCGAGAAAGCGCTGGCTAATTTATATGAGTCTTCAGACATCTTTTTGTTTCCATCGCACATGAACTTGGGAATGGCTATTCTGGAAGCAATGAGCTATGAATTGCCAGTTATTACATTAAATCTCTACGACATTCCAGAAGCAGTTGAAGACATGAAAACAGGCATCTTGATACCACCTCCGCCAATACCCTATTACATCTGGAATGGTGCACCTAATCACTATGACAGAAAACTTCTCTTCGGAATTCGTCATCACAGACAATGGCTTGTAAACCAGATTGTCGAAAAAACCTCATTGCTGATTGAAAATGATTCTTTGAGAAGGAGAATTGGGCGAGAAGCAAGACGTTCAATAGAAGATGGAGAGTTCTCCATAAAAAAGAGAAACGAAAAAATGAAGAAGATATTCGATGAAGCTACACAAAAATGATTAATCGCGCTAAACTCTATTGAAGTTATTAGGAAAAATACTTATGGGGAAAACATCACTGACTTATGGATGTGAAACCATATGGGAAAAAAAGCATTGATCACTGGAATAACTGGACAAGACGGCTCCTACTTAGTTGAATTGCTGCTCTCTAAAGGCTACGAAGTGCAGGGAATAATCAGAAGAGCCAGCACCTTCAACACGGCAAGAATAGACCACATTTATGCCGATCCACATGATCCAAATGCGAGGCTTTTTCTTCATTATGGCGATCTTTCAGACTCAGAGCAAATATCAAACGTCATCTACAATCTGAAGCCAGATGAAGTTTATCATCTAGGTGCCCAGAGTCACGTAAAGGTCAGTTTTGATGTACCAGAATACACGGGAAACTCTACCGCTTTGGGTACCACAAGAGTTCTAGAGGTCATACGGAAAAGCGGAAGCCAAGTTAAGTTCTATCAGGCATCTAGTAGCGAAATGTTTGGCAATTCTCCTCCTCCTCAGAACGAAGAGACACCTTTCAGACCTCGAAGCCCCTACGCTGTTGCGAAGGTTTACGCCTACTGGATGACAGTGAACTACAGAGAAGGGTACAAGCTTTTTGCATGCAACGGCATTCTATTCAATCATGAATCACCCCGAAGAGGTGAGACTTTCGTCACAAGAAAAGTGACCAGAGCAATAACCAACATTCTAACTGGGAAACAAAAAGCACTGTACCTAGGTAACCTTGGCGCCAAGCGGGACTGGGGATACGCTCCTGAGTACGTTGAGGTAATGTGGAGGATGCTCCAACTTGACAAGCCTGAGGATTTCGTGATCGGTACCGGAGAAGCACATTCAGTCAGAGAGTTTGTCGAAGAGGCTTTCTCTTATGTTGACCTCGATTTTGAAAAATACGTAAAGATTGACCAAAGATACTTCAGACCTACAGAGACGGAAGAACTGATTGCAGATTCAAGGAAAGCCAAGAAAACCTTTGACTGGGCACCGAAGATCAAGTTTGAGGATCTAGTGAAAATTATGGTGGATGCTGATATGCGCAAGATGGGTTTGAAGCCCATCGGAGAAGGAGATGTGATCCTGCGACAAAAGTTTCCAGAAAAATGGTGGAAGGAGGACTAATATGAGATTTTGGGCAGACAAAAGGATACTTGTAACAGGCGGAGCAGGATTCCTGGGTTCTTTCATTGTTGATAAGCTGATAAAGGAGAGAGGAGTCCAACAGGAAAACATCTTGGTTCCGAGAAGCAGGAATTTTGATCTAAGAACATGGGACAATTGCACAAAAATAGTCAAAAACGTGGACATCGTTATCCATTTGGCAGCAAAGGTTGGAGGCATAGGCTTCAACAAGAAAAATCCTGCGACATTATTCTATGATAATGCTGTGATGGGAATTCAGTTGATGGAAGCAGCCAGACAGACAGGAGTTGAGAAATTTGTTGCATTAGGAACCGTGTGCGCATACCCCAAGTTCACACCGGTTCCCTTCAAGGAAGAAGACCTGTGGAACGGCTATCCTGAAGAGACGAACGCGCCATACGGCATCGCCAAGAAAGCTTTACTGGTTCAAGCTCAAGCTTACAGAACACAATATGACTTTAACGCGATCTATCTGTTGCCAGTCAACTTGTACGGACCTAGAGACAATTTTGACCCTGAACAGTCACACGTCATTCCGGCTCTCATAAAGAAGATGGTAGATGCAAAACTGGAAGGCTCAAATGAAGTCCTTGTCTGGGGCACCGGAAAAGCTTCCAGAGAGTTTCTCTACGTAGAAGATGCTGCTGAAGGCATCCTTCTAGCAACGGAAAAGTACAACAAGCCAGACCCCGTGAATTTGGGTGCTGGCAAGGAAATCACCATACGTGAACTAGTGAACCTCATATCTGAACTCACGGGTTATGAAGGCAAAATCGTATGGGACACTTCAAAACCTGATGGACAGCCAAGAAGATGTCTTGACACCAGCAAAGCAAAAAAAGAGTTCGGGTTTGAAGCAAAAACAGCCTTCAAAGAAGGGCTCAAGAAAACAATTGACTGGTACAAGAAGAACCGAAGCAAATGCGCAGAGCGAAATCAACATTAGACACTGAATTGGTAAAGAGTTTATATAGAAAAGTAGATGTTCTCAGTTAAGATGCAGACGGACACAATGATAAAACTGAGAGTAGATGTCGATTATCCTTATCCTTCGAGGATTAGAAGCTTCATTTACACAGCTTTGGGCACAAAAACTGACAAGAATTACCTAAAGAATTCGAAGATAATAGCGAAAATGATCAATAAATCGACCAAAGAAGTTAAAACTGTCTGGTTTTTCACTCCGAAGACCATCCCAGATAAAGAGCTGTTGACATTGCTTGATAATAACAAGCATGAGATAGGATTGCACATAATAAATGAGCCATACAAGGAGCTTGAACTTCTGGAAACGATGACTGGAAAACGGATAAGATATTATACAATTCATGGAACTGCCCGCTTGCTTGCCAGAATGATGTGGAAACGATGGAAAGCCAAAAAACCCAAAATCCCAGATGACTATCCGCTACAGTCCTATTATCAGTTCACAACGTCCAGCCTAGACGTTATATGCCACACGCACACACCTCAGCAAGCGTTCGAGATAGCGAAGAACTACATAAACGAAGAGCACGTTCTGCACTTTCACCCGATTTGGCTGTTCCAACGAGGAAGAATCAATCGCAGAGGACCATTCTATGAAACGTTGAGGAGGATTCTCGAAGTTTGAATGGGCAGTTTGAAACGCTCGTACTCCGCAGGAAATTCTTCTTCACCATAGCCAATGATTCAAAAGAGTATGAAAGAGACGTCATTCCGACTGAAAATTTCCTCGAGGAGCTTGGAAAGAGAAGGATGGACGTCTTCACGTTTCTTGAAAGAAAATGGTGCTGTCCGATTCCTAATCCTTCGAAGTCTTGGATAAGGGCAAATGACAACATCGCTCTTCTCAAGGTAACGAGCTATGACGAATGGTGGAGAAGCATAGGTAAGAAGACACGCAACATGATCCGCAAGGCAGAGAAAAGCGGGATAAGAACAGACACAGCGGAGCCAAACGAGAAGCTGGCGGAAGGCATCTGGAAAATCTACAACGAAACACCAATACGCCAAGAAAGAGCCTTCCCTCACTACGGGGTCTCATTGGAAACCGTAAAGAAAAGCGTGCCTTCATCACAGAACAGCACTTACATAGCGGCATACTTTCAAGACGAACTTGCAGGATTCATACAGCTTGTCCACGGCGACAACATAACCATCATATCCCAAATACTCTCACTGCAAAAACACTGGGATAAAGCAGTAAACAACGCCCTAGTAGCAAAAGCAGTTGAAACCTGCGCAGACAAAGGCATAAAATGGCTCATGTACGGGAGAATGGGAAACCATCCGACACTAGACAACTTTAAAAAGAGCAATGGGTGTATCCAGTTTCCACTAACAAGATATTATATAATCTTGAGCAGAAAAGGGAAAATAGCTGCAAAATTCGGCTTACATAGGGAAATCAAGGACGTACTACCACAGTCAGTGAAATACCCATTGATCCCTATTTACAATTGGATAGGCAGAACAAAAATGAAAATTAGACTTGATTTGAAACGAAGAAAGATGGTTTAGTATAAACAATGCTCTTAAAAATCGCGACGTAGGATATTTGTTATTCATAAAGGCGGCCGTGTGACGAAGAAAGAAATTAGAACACAGTATTCAGGGTTTGCAGTTTTTGGAGCTAAACTGCTGACAGTCATAACAGGCATGTTGTTCACATTGCTTGTTACACGTTCGGTAACGCAAGAGGAATATGGCGCGTTTGGAACCATCAACATAATAGTCCCTTATTTCACTCTACTATCGACAGCAATCTCTTTTTGGACGATGCGATTTGTCGCTAGGAACGAAGAGGGAGCCGTCAAAACAGGAGTAGTGGCCAATGCAGGCGTATCCTTAGCAGCAGCACTCGTTTTCCTTGTATTGCTCCCTATCATCTTACCAACGTTTCAATTGCAGAACTATGTGATTCCATGCTTAGCAGCGGCTGCTCAGATAGTAGAGCTTTATTTGATTACAGTTCTGGACGCATGTCTGCAAGCTCAACGGCCACACTATGTAGGCTATGGTCTGTTGATCGGTGAAATACTCAAGCTTGCGCTAGGCTATGCATTTGTGATAAGACTCCAGTTATCATTGTCGGGCGTGCTTATCAGCATAATAATCGCCTTTGCCGTCAAGATTGCCTTCTACCTTAAAACACTGTTTAACGAGCTGAAAAAGAGGGTTGTATTCAGCTACATCAAGGAATGGTTCAAGGGCTCAGCATTCAACATATACAATATTGCGGGAGACAGATTAGCAGCAGTAATATTCCTATTTCTTTCAGGATATGGTGGAAAGATAGCCACCAGCTACTATCAAGCTGCAGCACCAATTGCTAACGTAATAACATACTCTTCCTTCCTAGCTTTCGCACTATATCCAAAGCTTCTAGCAGAAAAAAAATTGGAGGAGATCACTTCCTCACTTAAGCTGGTCTTAATGTTTGCGATCCCAATGACTGCAACGTTGATCGTTATACCGGATTCCTATCTGCTTATCCTAGAGGGATCTGGCGAGACAAATTATCATATTGCAGCTCCGCTTCTGGCAATACTAGCGGTAGATGCTTTGGTTCTTACAATCTCAACAGTTTTTGCCTATGCGGTTTATGGAATAGAGAAGATAGATGAGAAAGCAACAATACCATTCAAACGAGTTGTCAGGACTCGTTTGTTCATAGCTTTTTCCTTACCATATGCCCACTCAATGATAACCTTACCGACTGCATATTATGTAATGACCAACTTCACAAACAATGATCCATTACTGATCGCAACGTACTTGATGATAATCAACGCAGTGGCGCACCTAGCAATGCTCATAGTCATATACTTCCTTGTGCGCAGGGCAGCAAAAATAGCGATCCCGTGGAAGAACATTGCAAAATACGCCTTTGCTTCAATCGGCATGGCTGCAATCTTGTTTGCGATTCACCCAGCGAGAACACTGTTGACCCTAGCTGTGACCGCAGTCGGTGGGATCATCTATCTCGCAATAATGTTAGCTATTGACAAGGAAACCAGAAATCTTGCCAGAGAAATGTTCAAAGAAATCAAAACAAGAATTAAGAGAAGAAGGACCTAGACGTCATTGTGCCATAACTCGAGGAAAAGGGTTTTCAAGGCTGTTACAAAAGCGTCGTAGTTTGTCCATAGGGCGGCTACTTTCTTTTTGCTGTCGTCCTTTCGGATAAGAAGAAGTAGTTGTTCATCATCTGTTAGTACAAATGTGGGTAGATCCTCAATGTTTGAGGGCAAACACTTGGCTTTCTTTAGTTTCAGTTTGTCTGTGAAAAAACAGCTTTTGGGGGAGTAGTTGGTTAGTAGCTGGACGTTCATGTTTTTCTTAGATATTTTTTCAAGTTTATCCAGTAGATTTGAGTGGTAGAAGTTTGCGATGTCCTGTTCAGAGGTGAACACGAACACTTCTTTGCAGGCGTTATCAAGCAGTTCATCGGCTTTGAGGCTGATTTGTTCTTCGCCTTCGAGTATTTGGAACACTTCTTTTCTTTCGTGCTCTACTTCAGATTTGGGGAGAGAAAGCCAAATGTCGACCAAACTGTCTTTTTTCTTTTCCAAGAGGCTTATTCTTATTTTCTTGGTTTCGATGAGGGTATCTAATGCCTTTTCGAACGGTGTGGCAATGAATTTTAAAGGTTTCTCAAAAACAGAGGATATTAATCCTTCCTTCTCCAAGTCCCGCAAAATCCTGTACGTTTCGGTTCTGTGGAGAGACAAAGCTTCTGAAATTTCACTTGCTTTGTGTTCACCTGTTCTTGCGATGTAAAGATAGACCCTTATTTCGTTCTTTGATAAGCCGAGCCTGAAAAGAGCTGTTTCAATGAGTTCTAATGATTTGCCTGGGCCTTTGTCTACTCTTACGAATCTCCATAAGCCAGAATTTTCATCATACAGTTTCATGATGCTCTCAGGCTTTTCAACTGATAATTCCATAGTAGATCCCTTGCAGCCTTGCTCCTTGTTCTAATTCGAATACAGAAGCCGATTCTGTCAATGCTATATAATATACTTCTGAACACCAAATATGAATCAAAAATACAGATTTCAAAGTTTTTAAGCAGCAGCACACAAACCATAAATCAACTCAGATTCCACAAAAGTTGGCGGGGAGAAGGCAAATGCAAACGAAGCTAAGCTTAGCACTTAGCATAAAGCATCTATTACTACCGAAGAACAACCACTGGTTAAGAAGAGCTATTCTTGTCTTCGCTTTCACGTTGTTCGACTTTTTCTCGACAATTATGTTCTGTCATACCCCGCATGAAGAAGCCAACATATACGCACGAGTTTTTATGGAGAACTTTGGAATACTCACTGGACTGACGCTGTTTGTGTTGGTGTTTAACCTGCCGATTTACATGACTTTGAGCTTAGATTCTCATATTGTCAAGCTCCCATCCAGAATAGCAGGCATCTTCGAGATTTTCGTTGATGCAGTTTTCGCGTGGTATGTTGCTGGGCTGCATTTCAGCGGAGGTGCAAGCTGGTTTTGGTATACCCCAGATCTGATACGACAATCTGTTGGAGCGGTTCTGTATTTGACTATAGCTCTGCCGCTTGTTAGACCATATCGTCCACATTATGGCAACTAACTAGGGGGCAAGTGCGTAGCACCTCACAACATACCAACCCTATTATCCATTAGGCATGAGATTAAGGCAGTGAAAGATCAAGTCACCATGAAACTAGGTGACCTGTTTATGACTGAAACGAACACCTCATCTGATAGTAACACAAAACCATCACATACAGAAGAAACCCAGATAGAAACAGTCGACGAGGTAACATCATTTCATCCAGTCTATCTATCTGAAGATCAGGGAAATCTTCTCCACGAAAAGGAAGAAAAGATTCAGGAACTTATGCGAAACATAAACGAAGAAAGCGCAAGGTTAAGTGAGTTTTTGGCGACAGAGAACAAGCTTATGATTGAGCTTTGTAAGTCTCTTACACAGGTTTTGAAGAAACTCGATGTTTCCTTCAATATTCCTTCAATAGATTTACCGCTCCAAGAAAAAGCCAAAAAGGTAATCTTGAACAAAGAAGGACATCTGAAACTTTTTTATGAAAAAGGAGAAGTGAATTCAGCGTTTTTAGCTGAATACTCGCCTGAAATTGTCATGGCTGTTCTATGGGCTGTGATGCCTGAATTGACCAAAGTCATAGCATTACAAAGGAAGAAGGTAAGCAAGAGGATCAGCTTCTTTGAGGCAATGAAAAAAGAACTGAGAAACGTAGTCAAAGCCATAGTCGGCACTGATGAGGAAAACAGAAGTTTACAGACAGAAACGAAGCCAGATACAATGAACGAGATTCCGAAAACTGAGAATCAAAAATAGAATACGCTGGTGTTGAGAATGGATGGATTCTTGACTGAAATCCGAACGTTTTACTCGCTTAAGGAGATTCGGGAGAGCATAGAGACTGAGATAAACCAACACAAGATGTTACTTGAGGATTACAGTCAATGGCTAGGGACTCTTTTGAGAAACCCGGAGTCTTCGAAGGATCAGGAATGGATTAAAAAGACTGCCGAGTTGCAGAAAGTCTTGAAGAGTGGGGGCAGAAAAGGAGGCAAGAAGGATGAGAAAAACGGCAATACTTCAACGGAATGGGTTGAATTCAAGGATCTTGCGCTCAGCGCAGATAGTTTGGGAGAGGCAGAAATACTCTTTGAAGCAATAGAGGAATTGAAGACCAAAATTGACAAGTTTGAGAAAGCCAGAAACTCGACAATTGATCTTGAACGGTATGGTCTAGGAAAAGAATTATTGTACATAACTTACATGCATGACGGAGTGCCGGAAAAACTAGTTTTCAAGCCGAAGAAAAACACTAACGCCAAGAAATTCGAATTCATCGCTGACTTTTCAACAGTAAGCCAAATTGAGTAGTTGGAAAACAGGAAAAAAGCGTTATGATGGTCTCATGTTTCAGCGGCAATCCTGCTTGCGCTCAGATACAGATTGGAGAATCGCCTCGTTAAGTCTCGCAGGGTGTAAGCTGAGAAACCTGACTTGAAAAGAGAAGCCATTCTACGACTTTTCGCGCCTATTCCAATGAGGGATATGCTTCTTCCTTCTAGAGTGCTTATCGTTTGCGATAACGCAGAGCCCGTTTTGGAATATTCAGAGGAATATCCATCAGAAATAACCGTTATCAACCTCATGTTTTCTGCTCGTGTTTTTATTATCTGTCCAGCGACGTTTAATGCGTCTGACAACAGAGTAGAACCCTCAAACCGGATTCCACCAATACGGGACTTTACTCTAACATTATACCGTTCTTTAGGGTCTTTGACTACGAAAAAGCGGTCGCTGAAGGCATACAGACCCCAAGAAGTCGGATCAAGTAGCAGTTCATTTGCCGCGTCTCCTAATATCAGAAAAATCTCCAGTGCAAAGTCCTTCAGGTGCTTCATGCTCTTGCTAGCGTCGAGTAAGATAACCCAAGAGTAACTTTTGCTCAGGTTCTCGTCCAGCATGAAAACGTCCATTCTCGGGCTTTTGCTGGCAATTACTTGTATTATCTCCTGTAAATCCAAGACGCCATAATCTTTTCGTGGGTCTTCATCTAGTGCATCTCTTGCCACAAGTAGAGTTTCCATGAGCCTATGAGCTTCGCTTTTGCATCTGGTTCTGATTCTCAGAGACTCCGTGTAGTCTTGTTCTGGAAACTCGACCGATTTGAACTCAGTTGACTGCAGGAGATCTCGATATTTTGAGAGTATGTTTTCTTCCTTCTCTTTCTGGTGTTGTCTTGAATCAAAAATTTGAAGTGCTTCAGCCTCCACTGTTTTCTTTAGTGCTTGCCATGAATCCTGAAAAGATGCAAGGTTTCCGCCTAGAAACTCGAAGCATTTTCTGAAATCATCTTCGAGGGTAATGTCTGAACTGACAGAATAGGATGGGGGGAAAACTGAACTCGAATCCAGTTCTTCAGTGTGAGGAAGAAAGGGAATTACAGTTGTCGCGCCGATGTCTTGGATCATGTAGTAAATTTCATCAGCAACTTCAAGTTGTTCATCCTTTAAGCTTAAATTTTCATCGTTGAGCGAAAGAGATGTTTTCTTTTGAAACGAGTGGAGAAGATTTGCGAGATGAGTGATTGCATTACGCTCGTTTCTTGATTCGACTTGTATTAGACCAGTGTTGCATGCTATCAATAGTCCTGCCATTGCCTTCGTTGCAGGGTTGATTAATTTGTCTAATTTGCGTATTCTTTTAAGAGCCAATGCATTTGCAAATGCTACATCTGTCAGCTTGTCAGGATATCTCACTGAAGCATAGGTGTTTGCTCGCATATCCTCCACGAGATAAGTTGCAAATTTCGCCAGTTGTGGGTCCTTGTCTTTTGTCCATTCGTCGTAATCTTCGAATTTTGAGAAAAGAGTGTGGAAGCCAGTGTGGAAAATTGCAGCTCTGAAAAGGCTTGTAAGTTGCCTTTTGCCTTCTGTGTCTACGGGAAAACTGTAGCCCATTAATGATGCTGTCTTCTCTCCCTCTTCTGTTTCTTCAACTGTCGGTTCGGGAAGAACGCCAACATATCCAACATCATCGCGATAGAGTTGCGAGAACTTGATTTTAGGAGACACTAGCAGTTTTGCTTTCAGATTGTCTTTTTCGAGGAATATTGACCAGGCGTATTCCAGAAAACCCACTTTGTTCACCGTTGGAAGCTGAATGCTTAGCGAGAGAAGATGGCCTCGATCAATCTTCGCACGTCCCCTTGTACTTCAACACTGTCACTAGTCAATGCTACAATGGTTTCCTCAGCCGCAGACAATGGATCAGAGCCGTCCTTTATTAGAACTGCCCAGTGAACCAGATCACCTATTGATGGACCATAAGGCATGTCTCCAGCCTTGTACTGCCCTCGCATTTCAGCGCCAACCCTTATTATCTTGTATGCCGTATTCTCGTCAACATCCGTTCTCTTTTTGAGGAGGTCGACTTCTTGTTTGGAGATTTTGTCTCCGATGCTTTCGTAGTCGAAATTCACCCAGACGCTCATGCGTCTTCTGAAGGCAGCGTTTAGGGGTTTGGTGCCGGAGAACTCGGCTGAGAAAGGGTTCATGCTAATGATGAGATAAGCGTATGGATGTCGCGTTACTATGTCGTTGTCTTTTTCTGTTAGAACCAAGTGCCCTCTGGTATCAAGAACTGGGTTCAGTCTTGTTGCAACATCTTGTTTCATCATGTTGGCTTCGTCGAGATAAAGGAGCCCTCCGAACCTGAGCCAACTAGTCACTTGCCCGTCAACCCAGTTCTCCTTTCCAAGACCGATGAACCTTCCAATAAGATCGTAAGAAGATGTCTGCAAACCGCAGTTTACTTCCCACACAGGCAGACCAGTCAATTCTGCGACAAGATACGTGATGTGGGTCTTTCCTGTTCCTGAAGGCCCTATCAGTGCACACTGTTTGAAGTAGTATAGTGCTCTAACCATTCGTTCTACATATCTTTGGCCGCTGTCCACGTATTCCGGGGTTTCTGTGGGAACCAGGCTTTGTAGGGATTCTGGAAACATGTATCCTGGATGAAGGTCATACTTTGCTAGGTCATATTTGTAATAGTGAGGAGACTGGGACATTTCCCGTCTTTTGCTTATGTTCACTATGATTTTGGAGTCGCCCTTCCTTAATGAGACAGACTCTGTTTTGATGGAGTTCCCTGCAGCGCCTTTTATTGAGTCTGTTCCGTAGCCTAAGCCACCTGCTTTTGTCTCTTGTTTCATTGTCTCCTCCTAGACATATTAGACCGGCTAGCTTGATAAAAGTATTGTGTCTTAATATACAAGATTAATTCGACATATCCCAGAGTGTACGTAAATCCCACACACAGACGAACGCTTATACCTCAACAATGGCGACTACAATGATCATCCACAATACAAGAGTGAATCCAAATGACTGAAAACCAGACTCCACCCACAGCCACCACAACAAACCAAAACGCTCAACCACCAATAGTCATAAGCGCAACACCAGAAGCGCCAAAAACAGGCGAAAATGGAACTATAGAATCCTTGAACGAAATACAGGAGAACGCCGGGCAAATATCTGAACTTGCAGCCGAAGAAGACAACCTGGTCGCCAAATTCTTCGGTTCATTGCTCAAAATCCTGAAGCCCTTCAGTAAGACGCTTGAGATTTCTGTTTCTGCGCTTCCAGAAACCTACAATGGAAGGGTAAACAAGGCATACTTGTACCTCTCTGGACAACTTGTCTTGGTCTATACAAACGGAGAAGTTGAAATACTGAACCTCACAGATCAAGAGAATCACGACGTTCTCGTGAAAATAACCGGCGAGATCTTGTTGAAACTGAAGTCTGTCATCAATTCCTACAGATCAAGAACGGAAGAAAGAGTCAGGTTCTTGATGTCTATCACGAAAGAGTTACAAAAAGTCGCTGAAGTATTCTCAAAGAAATAATCCCAAGCCGTCTCGTCAAGTTTAGTCCTAGCAATCGGGCAAAGCAAGTCAAGACAACAAGTCAGTTAGAATATTGTTCAATTCCTCTTTGTCTTTCAGATCTCTAAAGATAGCTTTGCCGCTTCCGTAAAGTCGGAAGGAATAGTTCCTGAACTTAAGTTCAAAGATTATTTGAGATATCGACTTGTCTACTTTGGCTTTTTCCAGAATCTTCTTGATGGCCTCGTCTTTCTTGCCGTATTTGAAGGTTACTATGATATCTTTGTCTTTGCCACAGGTTCCCTCGGTTCTGGCCACGTACTCTTCGATGGTACCCATTAGAAGTGCTCAATCTCCTTCAGAACTTCGATAAACCTGTCAATTTCTTCGCGAGTATTGTAAATGTAGAAGCTCGCTCTGGCCGAGGAGTTCAATTTGAATAGCTCATGTAGTGGCTGTGCGCAGTGGAAGCCACTTCTGACCATGATGCCGTAATTGTCAAGAAACAAGGCGATGTCATGCGAGCTCAGGCCTTCAACACCGAAGGGAATTATGCCACATTTGATGGAAGGATCTTGCGGTCCATAAACTTGAATCTTCTCGCAACACACTCTTATGCGTTGCAGGGCATATTTCGTTAGCATTTCTTCATGCTCCTTCACGTTCTCCATGCCTATGCGTTTTAGATAGCGCACAGCTTCCATCAAGCCGACGCCGCCGCTAATGTGGGGTGTTCCAGCTTCAAATTTCCAAGGTAGACTGTTCCAAGTAATGGCAACGCGTTTCGTTTTTGGGTTGAAGGTGACCTCGCGTATCATTTCGCCTCCGCATTGAAATGGCTCCATTCTTTCAAGAAGCTCGCTCTTACCGTATAGGACACCGATGCCTGTGGGAGCCAGCATCTTGTGTCCGGAAAACGCAAGAAAGTCCACACCCAAGTCCTTAACATTAACGGGCATGTGTGGAACTGATTGTGCCCCATCTACAAGTACTAGCGCGCCGTGCTCATGTGCCACTTTCACAATTCTTTTTATGTCGTTTACCACTCCGGTGACGTTTGAAACGTGAGCCATGCAGACGATTTTAGTCTTATTCGAGATCATTTCTTCAAAAACTTCGTAGTTTAGTGTTCCATCCTTGTTAAGTTGGGCATATTTGACTTGAAAACCATGCGTTTTTGACAGGTTTTCCCATGGAACTATGTTGCTGTGATGTTCCATCAATGTGACAAGAACCTCGTCTCCTTTCTTTAGATTGTTAAGGCCCCATGCATAGACAACGAGGTTTATTGCTTCGGTTGTGCCTCTTACGAAAACTGTTTCTTCGATTCCGTTCGCGTTGATGAAGCTGGCGACTTCTTCGTGGGCGTTCTCGTAGAGTTCAGAAGCTTCTTGTGAGAGCGTGTGAACGGCTCGGTGAACGTTTGCGTTATGGTTTTCATAGAAGTCTTTGATGGCTTCAATTACCTGTTTTGGTTTCTGTGAAGTAGCTGCGTTGTCAAGGTAGATCAGCTGGTGGCCGTTTACTTTTCGTTTTAGTATTGGGAAGTCTTCTCTAATCTTGTATGGATTCAGGGTCATTTTTGTTCTTCCGTTTTCATTCTTTTCGAAAGTACTTTCGCCAGTTCTTCCTCTTCCAAGGCTTGTTTTTCCTCAAAGCTCGGCTCTTTCTGTAGCCAATTGGGAGTAACGTCTTTTGTATTGTAGTATTTTCGGATGGCCCTTTTCAACGCTCCGATGGCTAGGATGCCGCAGTGGAATTTCACGCTTGGCAATCCTCCCACGGCTTCTGCCACGGTTTTCCATGAGATTTTCCAAGCGTCCTCCATTTTTATTCCTTTAATCATCTCTGTGACGATGCTTGAAGTTGCTATGTTTGCGGCACAGCCGTAGCTTTCGAAGGACGCCTTTTCGATCACGTCTTGCTCGTTGATTTTTAAGTAGAAGGTTATCATGTCTCCGCACAAGGGGTTTCCTGCAATAGCAACCACAGTAGCGTCTTTCATTTTCCCAAGATTCTTTGGATTCTTGAACAAATCAAGTACTTTGGGGTTATACGGTAAAGGCATTCGTGACATGGTTATTCCACTCTTGTAGATCCTGTTATTCCTCTTATTCTCTCAACTGCTTTGGGAATTACTTCTAAGACATAATTTATGTCTTCTTCGATGTTATAACGCGTGACTTTCATCAACAAGCTGCCATGCGCCTCATCAAACTTTCTTCCAATAGCTACGAGAACGTGGCTTGGCTGAAGAAGCCTTCGAGAGCAAGCGCTTCCACTTGAAACATAAACTCCTTTCAGGCTTAGCTCGATCGTTAGCGCTTCGCCTTCGCATCTAAGAAAACTGAGGTTCACGTTATCGGGGGCTCGCTTATCGTCTCTTGGACCATTAAGCTTGATATCTGATATTGCTCCTGTTATACTATCGATGAGTTTATCGCGAAGAGTCTGCATGTGCTTCACGTTTTCCTCAAAATGCTCAAAAGCCAACTCAGAAGCTCTTGTGAAACCGACGATTGCCGGGGTATTCTCAACTCCAGGCCAAAGTCTCTGCGTGCCTATCTGACCTTCCAAGATCTTTTCCACATTAACCCCTTCTTTTATGTACAGCGCACCTGTTCCACGCGGTCCTTGGATCTTGTAGCTGCTTACGGTTGCTAAGTCAACGTCTAAGTCTTGAACGTTGAATGGAATTTTGCCATACGCGTCAGAAGCATCAGTGTGAAAGATCGTTTGGGAGTTTTTGTCTTTGACTACTTCCAACGCCTCTTTGACGGGTTCTACCGTTCCAATCTCGTGATTTACGGTTGACAAGCTCACGAGAACTGTGTCCTTGCCGACAGCTTCACCCAGTTTCTCAAGGCTTATGAAGCCTTCACTATCGACCGGAATCTTCGTTATTGCGAAACCGCTTTTCTGGAGCATTTCCGCAACATGTAGCACGCTTATGGGTTCAATCTCTGAAATAACGATCTTTTTGCCCTTGTCTTTCGCTGCAAGAGTCGTTCCCATGAGTGCTAGGTTGTTGGCCTCTGTTTCTCCAGGAGTAAAGTTGACTTCTTCAACTGAGCTGCAACCTAAGCAGCCAGCAATTTTTTGTGCCGATTCCATTATTGTTTCGAAAGCTTCCCAACCTGGTTTGTGTGTTAATGCTGGATTACCGTAGGCACGTTGATTGTAGTATGGCAGCATTGAGTCGATTACTTCTTGAGGAACCATGCTGGAGTTCTCATTGTCCAGATAGACTTCACGGGTCAAACCTTCATGTGCCTTCAGTAGTTCCCGCACGTTCTCAATCATGTCCTAACCAACCGTTTGTGAGGAGTAAGATCCTTCACGTTTAGTATCAGCTAGCTTATAAAAAAACATAACCCAAGAAGACGATCACACTTGCGCATAACACTTTAAACTGTCAGCATCTTATTTGCTGTTGTAAAAGGCAAAAGGGCGCACTCGAGTGAAAATAGCAGACTTGTCGATACCTGAATCGGTTAAGGAAATCGTAATCACATCTGGGATTGCTGAACTTTATCCACCGCAAGAAGAGGCCGTGAAAGCAGATGTTCTCGAAGGAAGAAACCTAGTCCTAGCCAGTCCCACAGCGTCTGGGAAGACCCTAGTTGCTGAGTTGTGCGCTCTAAAACATGTGCTGGAAAAAAATGGTAAGATCATTTATTTGACGCCACTGAGGGCTTTGGCTAATGAGAAGTTTGATGAATTCAAGAAATATGCTCCTATAATGAAGAAGGATGGCGGAAGGATTAGGACAGGCATCAGTACAGGTGACTTTGACAGCACAGACCCTTGGTTGGAAAGGTATGACATAATCATAACCACGAATGAGAAGGCAGATTCGCTTCTTAGACACAGGGCTAAATGGATGGATGAGATTTCTCTAGTAATTGCGGATGAAGTACACTTGCTCAATGACGCTAAACGTGGGCCAACCCTTGAGGTGGTTTTGGCAAGACTCATGCAGGTCAGCCCTGACATCCAGATTCTGGCTTTGAGTGCAACGATAAACAATGTTGATGAGATTGCTGCGTGGCTCAAGGCTGAGCATGTTACAACTGAGTGGCGGCCTGTCACGCTGAAGGAAGGAGTGCTATTACATGATGAAATTCAGTACAAAGACGGCGACGCTCGAAAAATTGAGAAGAAGACCAAAGATTCTGCAATAAATCTTGCTTTAAGCACGATTAAGGCTGGTGGTCAAGCCCTCGTCTTTGCGTCAACACGTAAGAATGCGGCTAATCTTGCTAAGAAGTTTGCAGGTGAGGTTGTCAAGGTTCTTTCCAAGCCTGCGAAGCGTTCGTTGGAACATGAGGCAAACAGGATTCTAGCAGCCGGTGAAAGAACGAGGATAAGCGAGTCGCTTGCGGAATTGGTTAAGCTGGGTACTGCTTTCCACCATGCGGGTCTTGGTGGTGGACACCGCAGAATAATAGAAGACTCGTTCCGTCAGGGAAAGATCAAAGTTTTGACAGCTACGCCTACACTGGCTTTCGGGGTGAATCTTCCGGCCAGAACAGTTATTGTTCATGACTACAGACGATACGAGGCTGGATATGGCTACTATCCGATTAGTGTTTTAGAGTATAAGCAGATGGCGGGCAGGGCTGGAAGGCCAAAATATGACAAGAATGGTGAAGCCATACTCTTGGCCAAGACGGCAGATGAAGCGGACTACTTGATGGAGAGCTACATTCTTGCGCGCCCGGAACGCATTTGGTCGAGGCTTGCGGTTGAGAGAATAATGCGGTCGCACGTGTTGGCAACCGTAGCCGCTGATTTTGCTCACACAGAACAGGGGATTTACGAGTTTTTCGGTCGAACCTTCTACGCGCATCAATATGACATAGATGCGATTAAGAGCATAATTGCAAAGATTTTGAAGTATCTTTATGAGGAGGACATGATTGAGGTTTTTGGTAACGACATTAATGCCACGAAGTTTGGAAAGCGAGTCAGCGAACTCTACATTGATCCTGTTTCAGCTGTCATAATCCGCGATTCATTGAAACGCGAACCAGCCTGCGTTACGGACTTGAGCTATCTGCACATGATCGCTCACACACCGGATATGGGACCCGTTATGAGACCTTACTCACATGAAATGGATGAAATGGGAGTATTCATTGAGGAACATAAGACAGAATTCTTCGCAGATGTACCTGATCAATGGGAAGACAGTGTGAATTATGAGGAGTTTCTGGGCGAAGTTAAGACGGCCATGGTTTTAGACGCATGGATAGAAGAAATGGGTGAAGACGAAATAATCGAAAAGTTCAGAGTGCAACCAGGTGACCTTTACAGAACGCTTGAAAATGCGAAATGGTTGCTTCATGCGACGCATGAGTTAGGGGTACTCTTTGGTAATAAGCAAGCGTTGCCGCAAACCCTTCAGCTTCAAGAAAAAGTTGAAAAAGGAGTGAAGAAAGAATTATTGCCCATAGTCAAGCTGGAAGGTGTAGGCAGAGTAAGAGGACGAATAATATACAACGCGGGATACAAGACGATAGAAGACGTAAAACGCGCTACTCTTGACGATTTGGCGAACTTGCCGTTGATTGGGCCTAGGCTGGCGAAGAAGATTAAGGAGCAAGTTGGGGGTTTTGTGAAGAAGGACTCTTGGGAGAGACTTGAAAGACAGGATGAATGGAAACAGAAGGCACTGACAGAATACTAGACCGTTACCACTCAAGTTTGCTGAGGAGGCAGCGAAGAATTGATATGCATGGTTCACCTCTTATATAAACTGTGAGCAGGCGGCCTGCCCCTTGACGTCAGGAGAAGGTTGGAGAGAGGTCTGGCGACCATGGTATCCTCTGATTGCTGGAGTATTCTATTTCTGTCAAGGCTTTTACACCACAGGTTTCGTCATGTATGTAACAGTGTTTGGGGTTGATGTTTTCAAGTTATCCTTTGACACTATAGCGTTATTGAATGCAACCGTGGTGGCGCCAGTTTTCTTGAAGATGATTCCTTTAGCCTTCTGTGACAGATACCCAGTGGGCGAATATGGACGCAGAAGACCTTACATGCTGATCGCAGCAGTGGTCTACGTTCTGTGTTTCGCCGTTTTATCTAGGCTTATGACTTTCAATCCGTTATGGCTGGCTATGATTGTAATCTCCATGATTGCGTGGGTTGTTGCAGATGGAAGTTTCGACGCGTTAACCATTGACGCTGCTCCACCAGACAAGGCTGGAGTGATGCAGGGAATTGCGTGGGGAGGTAGAGGGCTCGGAGCCGCTTTGGGAGGTGTAATTTTCGCGTTTATGGTGATTGGAATAGATTGGTCAATCATAGTGCTGATAACAGGATTATTTGCGATATTTCAATGCCTGTCAGGTATAATCATCAAAGAACCCAAGGTCACAAAAGAGAGATTGGCAAGTATCCAAGACTTTAGGAAAGTTTTTGGAAAACGTGAGACACAGACAGGGTTAGTGTACATATTCTTGGCGTCTGCAGGGCTTGCCGCCTCTGAAACGCTTGCCGCGTCATATTTCAAGACCCAGGGCTAGATCAGTGAATCGTTTCTAGGATATGTGCTGGCTATAATGAACAGCGGCGTATTCGTTGGCAGCCTAGTTTTTGGTTTGATCTCTGACAGAATTGGAACTAAGAGAGCATTGATCGTGGGGAATCTTTTGGTGATTGTTGCGTGTTTGCTGTTTGCATCAATAATGCCTGGACAAGTCGTGTGGCTCATGATTTCCATCTTTTTGATTGGAGCGTTCCAAGGAGCACAAATGACGTCACTCTTGCGCATGTACATGGAGCTTTCTCCAACAACGATAGGAGGGACAATGTTTGCCACTTACACCTCAATAGGAAATGCGGGAATGGCAATTCTTGGTTCCTTGACCATTTCAATAGTTTCCTCGCTAGTTGGAGCAGCACACAGCATGCTCTCAGTCATTCCCTATGTGATCTTGGCAAGCTTGATCATTCCACTCATGAAACTCTACAACCCGAAAGAAGCGAATCGCAAAATGATAATAGCAGTAAGTGGCGAATGACACAAAGATCAGTACAAATCTCTAAGAACGAAAAGGACAAGCAAATACTACTGTTCGACCGATTCTGCAGATCGGCCCCCACGTTCTTTTTCTGTTTTCCTAATCATGAGCTCAATCTGCTGCAAAGCCGTGCCCAAATAGTTCTTTGGATTCAAGGCATCATCTATTTCTTTCTTGCTTAGCTTTTCAGTCACAAGTTTTTCTCCAAGAAGAATCTCCTTGAAGTGTCTCTTTTCTACCTCGCTTTTCAACGTCAGCTTTCTTAGAAGTTCATGTGCTTCCTGCCGATTCATTCCCTTCTTTGCTAAAGCAATCATTACAGCCTCAGACATGCAGCGTCCTTCAGTCAAATCGATGTTTTTCAACATTTGCTGTTCGTCTAAGCGCAGGTTAGCCACGATATTGTTCATGAGGAAAAGCATGTAGTCAACTAAGATGCACGCTTCGGGAATTATGAAGCGTTCTGCAGATGACTGAGTCAAGTCTCTTTCATGCCACGTCACAACATCCTCTAATGCTGGAACAACAAGACCTCTAATAATCCGCGCTAGACCGCAGACTCTTTCACAAGTTTCGGGATTTCGTTTGTGAGGCATCGTTGAACTGCCAACCTGTTTCCCAGCTTCAAAGGCTTCAGCAAGTTCTCCGATTTCAGGTCTTTGCAACTCTCGAATTTCAGTTGCAAAGTTATCAAGCGAAGATGCAATAACTGCCAGCAAGCACGCAAGTTCTGCATGACGATCTCGCTGAACAATCTGAGTTGAAATGTCTGCAGCTTTGATGCCAAGTCGTTGCATGACAAGCTCCTGAATCTTCATTGCGTGAGGCCCCAAACCAGCCTGAGTGCCCACCGCCCCGCTCATTTTGCCGACTAGAACACGCTCTTCACACTGTTTGAGTCGTTGTATATGTCTTGAAACCTCACGCATCCAGACAGCAAACTTGAAACCCAGCGTTATTGGCAGCGCATGCTGCCCATGAGTCCTACCTATCATCAACGTATCCTTATACTGCCATGTCTTATCCATCAGTGTTTTCTCAAGATCATTAAGTCTCTCCTCAATTAGCCCCAACGCATCCTTCAACTGAAGGGCATTAGCCGTATCAACTATATCATAGCTTGTAGCTCCTAGGTGAACACATGCCCCGCTTGATCCACATGCTTCTGCCAACGCTCTAACTAAAGCGGCAATGTCATGCTTTATTTCGCGCTCAATCTCCTTTATCCGAGTCAGCTTAACATGCTTCAGCAAAGCGACAGCCATGATTTTCTCTGCATCTTTCTTCGAAATGCTTCCAACCTCAGCGTGTGCCCAAGCCAAAGCCGCCTCAACATCAAGCATCTTCTGCACACGCGTCTCTTCTTCAAAGATTCGTCTCATTTCAGGAGTCCCGTAACGTCCAGTGTCAATAGGCAAGATAGGCAACTTCTATTCCTCGCAAACAACATAGAACGGAATAGAGATTAATGTTTTACTTAATCGGTTATATACAGAGAGCCAAACGTTTTTTTCGCGCGAGGCTAGGTTTGCTAACGCAAATCGTGGTGATCAGCACGCTTCTTTCCTAGTATTCTTCGATGGTACAGTGTTTCTTGAGGTACTTTTCCAGTCCGTCTCCTAGTGTTCGCTTCAGCAATTCCATCTGCATTTTCAGGTATTCTTCTCGAAGAATGTCGAAGTGGAAGCGATCCCATTTTCGACCGTTCACAAAAGCTGATTGTCTTGCTACTCCGACTTTCTTGAAGCCGCATGCCTCCAGAGCCTTGTGAGCACGAGGGTTGTACTCCACGCTCGACGCTTCACAGCGCTCCATGTTCAACTGGTTGAAGCACATTTCCAACAAAGCCACAGTGATCTGCTTTCCCAAACCCTTTCCCCACAGTTCCTTCTTGCCAATGTACGTTCCAACATCTGCGGTCTTTACACCAGCCCAATCGTATCTTTCAATCCTTGCAATTCCGATGGCTTCTTTTGAATCAGCAAGCTCAATTATGAAACGTGTTTCTCTTTCATCTTTCATCCACTCCTCATATTGCTTCTCCAGCTGAGCCATGCTCACAAAGTTCATCGGCCTGTTACGCGAATACATAATTGTCTCAAAATCATTCTCCCACTCATGCAACAGCTTCAAATCCTCCCTCTCAATAGGCCTGAACCGCACATTCCCAAACTCAAACATACCCTCTCACCATGCAAACAAACAATGTTTTACGCAATGTCACTATTAACTTTAATCGAAAAAGAAAACAAGAATTCAAATGCTCAGCTCCAGACCACGATGGACCTTGACTCAGAAACTTGTTTAACCGTTAAAAGGCGGCACCAGCCTTACCTAATCTAGAACATCAGCTAGACAAAGGTCAAAAACATATGAGAGCATTGATCGCAATCCTCAACAAAAAAGACGAGAGCATAACAAACGCAGCAATCATGATGCTCAAAACGCTAGAACCCAAAAAAGCTGAAGACCTTGGAATAGCGTCACCAACCACCGTCAGGATAGAAAAAACGCTCAAAGCCCTACAAAGCCCAAAAATAGACTCACACATAATGATAGGACACCTTTTCTCGAAAATTCTCGACGCGGATAAGCCCCAGCCAATAGAACTGGAAAACGCCACACTAGTCTTTGAAGGCAGAACATATCTACCCACAAAGAAATCATCCAACATTGAAATCATAGCAAAAAGATTGCACCAAAACCATGAAGAAGAAGCTGAAACCATTATTAAGGAAGTTGAGGGCAATTTCGCCTTCACGATCGCTGAACCCTCACGACTCATAGCGGGCAGAGACCCGCTAGGCGCCCAACCAGTCTATTATGGTGAAAGCGCAGATCTTGCTGCTCTAGCTTCTGAACGCAAGGCATTGTGGAAAATCGGAATCGCAAGAGTCTATTCTTTCCCGCCGGGACACATCGCTATCATTGACAAAGGAGGCTTCAAGTTCAAACAGGCCAAGATTCTAGTCTATTCGAAGCCAAAGCAGACAACACTGCAAGTCGCAGCCAAAGAAGTGCAGATGCTCTTGAGACGCTCCATTAAAGAAAGAGTTTTGGGACTGAAGGAGGTTGCAGTAGCCTTCTCAGGAGGGCTGGATAGCAGCATAATCGCGTTTCTCGCCAATAAAGCAAACGCAGACGTGCACCTGATCCATGTAAGCCTCGAAAACCAGCCAGAAACCGAACATGCAAAAAAAGTAGCGGAAGAACTGAAGTTACCGATCCATGTTCATCTATTCAAGAGGGAAGATTTAGAAGAACTCGTTCCGAAAGTAGTTGAGATCATCGAGGAACCAGATCCAGTCAAGACAAGCATAGGTATTCCGTTCTTTCTGACAGCCGAGAAGGCAAGAAAAATGAAATTTAGAGTAATGCTGGCTGGACAAGGCGCTGATGAGCTGTTCGGAGGTTACAGCCGCTACGTGGATGACTATTTATTACATGGCAACGAAGCCACCAGAAAAAAGATGTTCGAGGACGTCATCAGACTTCATGAAACTAACCTCGAAAGAGACACCAAAATCTGCAATTTCCACAACGTGGAACTGCGACTACCTTTTGTGACATATCGCATGGCAAAATTTGCAGTGGATTTGCCTGTGGAATTGAAAATCGAAAAACAAAAGAGTACATTGCGGAAACTTCTGTTGAGAAGAGTTGCTGCCAACCTCAGACTTCCTGACATCGTAGTTAGTAGACCCAAAAAGGCTATACAATACGCGACAGGCGTAAACAACGCCCTCAACAGAATAGCAAAAAAGAAAGGATTAGCCGTCAACGAGTACCTGCAGAAGATGTTCCAAGAAATCAGGAGAGAGAATGCACCATGAGCAAATCTGTTATAGTCTTCTCGCCTATCTATTACAGACACAATTCGGGCAGAGGCCATCCGGAGTCAGCCAAACGCCTTCACGCGATCATTAACGAATTGAAGAAAAGCGGGCTTTCAAACAATAAGAAGTTGCAGTTCGTTCGTCCTGAAAAAGCTTGCACTGAAGATGTTGAACTAGTTCACGGTGCAGAATACGTAAGACTCGTTGAAGCAGTCTGCAAGTCTGGAGGAGGATTACTAGATTTACAGGACACGGTGGTTTCGTCGGAAAGCTTTGAGGTTGCGCTTTATGCTGTTGGTGGAGCGCTGAAAGCTGTTGATCTAGTCATGGAAAAGAAATTCGAGAACGCTTTTGCGTTGGTGCGTCCTCCTGGGCATCACGCAGGGAAATATCGTGCTCTAGGTTTCTGTCTTTTTAATAATGTCGCAATAGCTGCGGAGCATTTGCTTAGAGAATTTAAGTTAAAGAGAGTGTTGATATTGGATGTGGACGCTCATCATGGAAATGGTACACAGGAAACGTTCTATGATAGAAGCGATGTGCTCTACATAAGCCTGCATGAAGATCCGAGCAGTTTTCCAGGAACAGGCTTCATAGACGAAATTGGAGAAGGAAAAGGTTTAGGCTATAACGTCAACATTCCTCTGCCGTTTGGAACCAGCGATCGAATATACTTGAAAGTGATGAGGGAGATCGTGGAGCCAATAGCGTGCCAGTATAAGCCCGAGTTTATTCTGGTGTCTGCAGGTTTTGATGGACACTATACAGACCCTGTGGGGGAACTTGCCTTGTCAGCCTCATGCATTCAACAGACCCATGGAATAATAGCAAACTTAGCATCAAAGCTTTGCAGAGGAAGACTTATGTCTGTTCTTGAAGGTGGGTACAGTCTTAAATTCGTCGGAAAACTGGCAGCTGTGGCAATCGCAAAAATGAGTGCAATTCCCTACACAATAGAGGATAGAGCGCCAGCAACCAAGAGAAGCATAGAGTCACAAGGTGCAAAAATTCTAAAAGAAGTGAAAAAAGTTCAGAGAACTTTTTGGCTTTTAGAATAGGTACTACAAAAAGGATACCAGAAGGGATAAGGAGTTACTCGATGACTTGTATTGCGCCTTCTGAGCATTGAACTTCACATGCTCTGCACACGAGGCATTCCTCAGGCTTCACAGGAACAGACTTCTTGTCTTTTATCTCGTAAACGCCAACGGGGCATGTGTCAACGCATGTGCTGCATCCAGTGCATTTGTTATTATCAACTATTATCTTCACCATTTCCATTCCTCCAATGTTGGAATTTCATTGAAGGCAAGATGGTAGAATAAAAGCGTTTAGGTTCATTTAGCGGGTTTCTTCACGTAGTCTCAAGAGGATTCCGTTAATTGTGGTTTCGGCATTTTCTTTTCTGTGTTGGTAGTCTGTCAGCCGTTTTCTGTATGCCTCCAAGGACAGTTCTCCACGATTGTGAAGAGTCTCGGCGTTCTTGATGTTTGTTCCGACCTCGTCAACTTCAGATTCCGCCACTTCAAGTTGCAGCATCATCTCGGCATATTTGCCGCCAGATGCGCGCATCTTCTCTTTGAAGTCAGTTAATGTTCTTGACAACGTATTCAGGCGTGCTTCCAGAGTCTTCGTCCGCACCTTATATCTGCGTCTAGGAATCTTCCCTTTTTGCACCTTTTCTTCCAATGCTTTCATTTCCAAGTTTATCTTCATTTTTTCTTCATAGGCGTCAACGAAGGACTTCAGATAGTCTGGGCGAACCTTCACCGCGGCAGTGGACGCAGTGATTCGAGCTGGACCCTTCGGCTGTTTCAAAGCAATAGCAGCGACTGCACACCCAACGATTGCAAGTGCCCACACCCAAATGGTTGGACGGAAAGATAGCCACAAAGGATTATATTCATACTCAATTCCGATGCTAAGATTATCCAGTGGAAGGACCCCCTGTTTGTTCACTGCCAAAGTTTCTTGGTAAACACTCCGTGATACGCTAGAAACATCGCCAGTCAAGTTGTTTCCGATGTTCGTGACTCTTGCTCCCTCAGGCAAGATGAAAGACATTGATGATTGGTTAACGTAGTAATTCTCAAATTGGAACAAGGAAAGGGTTAGACCGAATTTGTTGCCACTTTCTTGGTTGAGATAGAAGCTGGGCAAATGATATTTCACGATAAATCTGGAGGATTTGCCATTTTCGACTTGCAATGTAAGGTTGATTTTGTAACGATTCTTGTCGACGTCAATCTGTTTTGGCTCGTCTGCTCTTGTGCCGAACTGATCCTCCGCGCTGGGATTGGATGCATTAAGAGGAAGATATACGCTGATGGAACCTATTATCTTGTCTGCCTTATTTGTTATCTCATAAGTGTCTGCACCGTCAATCTCGCTAAATTCGTTTATTGTTATTTCACGTTTTAGTTTGTTGATATCAATGATCTGGACTTCATTGTCATCTGCTAGGAAAGTCAAGCTTGCAGGTGAATAGGTGAATTCCTGTAAATTCTCTTGTTTATAGGTGAAACCGCCTGTTGTTCCATTACCTACTGTTCCACTAATATATGTTGATCCAAAAGGCAGAGTGATTGAACCATTACAGAGAGCAGCATTTTTAGTCAGACTTGGATATGCTGGAAAATTCAGCGTATACTGAGTTGCGTTCTGAGCATCCTGTTTAATGAGACTGTTCGAAAGTATGAAAACAACAGTGAACGTTTCTGGTGCTCCGTGTGGAAATTCTATCTTAACACCGTAGAAGCCTACGCGACCTTCCAAAGGCACATTAAGAGTCACATTATAAGTGCCAGATCCACCATATGCAACACATCTTATGACGAAAGGACCATATTCTTCTGGAAAGCCTATAAGAAAATCGTTGGGCGCCTGAGTCATATTCAACCTTATTGTATCATTTATGAAAAGATAGCCATTGTACATAACGTCAACATTGTGGCTGACATACTCTATGCTATAGCTGCTGTCCTGTGCTTTCACAATTCTAACGCTGGACGAAATTGAGACAAGAATTACAATCGCCACTGTCAAGAGTGCAAATATTGAAGCTGCTTTCTTCAAATGATTTTCCTCCGCTCGATTCCCAAGCCTTTAGGCTTTCTATTTATTGATAAGCCCATTTATTTACTTTTGGAAATACATCATGTCGCTCACGTATATACTTAACCATTTGCCCGAAAAACACTTCTAAAACAGAAGAGCTTTACACGGAAATAAACAGAGCAAACGTACTAGTTTCTTTTCAGGAATCGCGCTTCTCCAGAATTTTTGCCAGAGGGTTAGAGTTCGTCGTGTTTAAGATAGTAGTCATCTTCTTTCTTTGATCCAAAGCTTCTCACGCCTTCCTTTTTCAGTTGCTCCCTGAGCCTGTCAGCATATTCTTTTTCTATTTCGCCTCTTTTTTCCATGTAGGCAACTATTTCTTCTGCCTGTTGCCTTGTGTCACATCGTCGAATAAAGTCTATCACGTCAGGCATGTAATGAACAAAATTCTTCGAGTTCGCTCTTTCTCCTGCTGGAGTGTCAGTTCGCACGGAGTTAATTGGAACTCTGTTCTCGTCTGACTCTAGCTCTTTGGCTAGGTTAGGAAACATCCTTCGGATGGCATCTTTGTCGAGTGCCATGAGTACACCACTGGTTACGCTGGTACATCTCCATTTTATTTATGGGAAACTGTGATATTTAAATGTCCTTCAACTTCCGACGATTTTTGTTCGAACATTCTACTCGCAGAATTTTTTGCGGAAGGGTTTAAGGAGGAAGAAAACGTCGTGTTGGGTTTTCCTTAAGCAACTTTTCCAGTGCCTTTATGTTGAGACCGGTGATTTCGTCGCCGTAGATCTCGCATTTCTCTCTTCGATTGCTCTCTTCAGAGTTGCTGACCTTTATTTCTGCTTTTTCTTCGGCTGGCAATTCGGCGTAGATATGGAAAGAGCCTTGTCTTTTTCCTCTCTTTGTGACCGTTATCCATTCGGTTTGTGTTATTCTGACGCCATTCTCTTTCAGGATTGTTACTATTTTTTCTGGTTCATCGTGGTATACGGCGATATCGGTGTCACTGTCGCGGTGTATTGTTCCACGCCAGACACTTCCAACCAGAAGTGGTTTGTATGCTTTGAGGATCTGCATGAGCCTCAGGGCTTCCTTGCGCATTTTGATTAGACGTTCCTGTCTAGTTGGGCCTTCGTTCTCTTCGGCTATCTTGTCGATTTCGATTGCAACTTCTAGGTTGGTTGGGAGAAAATTGACTCCTAATGTTCTTGCGGCTTTTTGTTTAGCTTGTTTGAACTCTTTTTCAAGTCCAAAATACAGGAGGTTTGCTGCTTCTCTCGCAAGCCTTCTTCTTGAAGTCAAAGCTCTAAGGTTCAAGACTTCACCAATAGCATTGAAGTGGAAACGATATTTTAGTGTTTGATGACTTGTTCATAAACGGCTAGTGTTCTCTCAGCCACCTTATCCCATGTAAACTCGCTCAAAACTCGCTTCCTGCCGTTTTGTCCAAGCCACTTCATTTTCTCGGGACTCTCTAAGGCCCCGCTTATGCCCCAAGCGATGTCCGTGGGGTTGCTTGGATCAACATGATAGCCGCATTGCTCTTGGCCGCAGCAGATGACTATCTCTCGCATCCCGCTGACACCAGCCGCGCCAACAACAACAGGCTTCGCCATGCTCATCGCCTCGAGAACAACAATTCCAAAAGGTTCATAGAGACTTGGGAAAACTGCAACGTCACAGGCGGCATAATGAAGGATGCGTTCTTCTTCAGGAATGAAGTCGAAACGGAACTTCACATAGTCTTGCATTTTTGTGGCTTTGACAAGGTTGACCAAATACTCTTGCAGGTCGCCTAAGCCTACGATGACTAGTTTTGCTTTGGGCGCTTTCTGTAGGATGTGTGGCATGGCCATTATGAGTTTGTCGACTCCTTTCACGCCGACGAGTCTGCCGATAAAGAGAATCATCAACTCATCATCTTTAATGTCGTAGAGAGTTCTGATTTTTTTGATTTGTTCGGTGTTTACTGTTGCTGGATCGTACTTTTGCGGATCAACGCCGTTGTAGCACACTTGGATTTTGTCTTTCGGAAAGCCGAGTTTTGTAAGTTCTTCTTTCATAGCGTAGGAAACAGTCACTATAACGTCTGCGGCCATTGCGCAGTGGAGTTCTATGTTGCTTACGACTTCTGAGCCGTTTCCAAGTGTTCTTCCTTTTTCAGTTGAGTGAACATGAAAGGCTAGGGGCAGGCCGATTTCTCTCTTGACGGTTATTCCGCCGATGGCTGAAAGCCAATCGTGGGCAACGACTATGTCGTATTTTATGCCTTCCTTTCTGATAAGTTCGTTCACGAGTTTTGAAGCGCTGAGATAGTTGTAGACGAGGATTTTGGAGAACATGTGAATGCCTCTTCCCCATTTTTTGATGTCTTCTGCGACTACGTCTGGCAGTGAATCGGAAATATCGATGTGTATCGGTCGGTGGATTTCTATTCCTCGCCAGATTTCCCTTGTGGGAAGGCTGCCAGCATCGTCATTCATCGTGAAAACCGTGATATCATTATCCATCAAAACATATTTCCGCGTGATTTCAGCAGCGTAGGTTCCCAAACCACCGACGATCTTTGGTGGATACTCGTAAACAAGAAAAGCTATCTTCATCGTGAGTTCACCGTTTATACTTAGTTCAACATTCCTTACTGCTTACTAAAGCATTACTTATCTAGTTTCCTGATCACTAATCCTTAAGCTATGGCCTTGGCTATCATTGGCTTTTAAGCTTGTCTTCAATTTTCTTTTGTATATGGTTCCACTCAGTCATCTGATCCAGTAGCCCTAATACACACAGTCTATGGCAAGTGGGACATAAATTTGTGCAGATTTAGTCTTTGGCTTGGCGAGGAAGGGAAAATTTGAATAAGTCATTGTGCGCATATAGTAGGGCTGTAGGGAGTAAAACGATGAGTATATCGCCTGTTAAACGATTGATTCTTGAAACTATGTGGGTACTTGATAAGCCAACCAAAGCGACAGAAATAGCGAAAGACACCGGTGTAAATTTTCCTTCTGTCATGATGCACATAATAGGACTCACCCGCTTAGGGTATGCGGAGACACCTGAGAAAGGATTGTATGCCATAACTGATAAGGGCAAGAAAACTTTGGGTTTACCGGAGATCAACAAGGATAAAGCTGCTGAGATTTTAGCTTATTTGCCTGTTGAGAAGTCATTCCACTTTTATGCTGATTATGGAAAAGCTTTGAATGCTCATGCAGCAAATCTCCAGGATTTCGCTGAGAAGATCAACACGGTCGATTTAGGCTCAGTGGAGTTTCACACTCACCGTGGAGATTTTGAGGCATGGTTTAACGGTTTGGGTGATGTTGAACTGGCGCGGAAGGCTTTGCTGATTAGAGAGCAGAAAATGGTTGGGGACGAACTACGGAAAAAGCTCTATGAGATCGTGAAGAATCGAGTTGAAGAGCTGGCTAAGATAAGGAAGCAGACGGATACTAGTGCATGATTTGACTTTGTCTTAGGCTGGCGTGAACCGCTCTTTGAGTTTGTCTAGCACCTGTTGCAGAGTGGTGTATTCCATTTCTTCAGGACCTAAGCGTGCTGGCTCGAACTCTCCCATACGCCTGAGCATTGAACCGATCTTTACAGCCTCTTTTCGGGCTAATTCGAAAGCTGGATCATCAAACAGATCAGCGATCATCGGTCTTCCATTATCATCGCATGCTATCTGGCCGTTTGAAACTTGAAGCCCTAAGGCCACGATTCTCGGCGGACCGTCAAACGCGGTACATTTGGAATCCTTCAGGCCGACTGGCATTATTGGGCCCCAATGGCTACCGCGCATCCATCCCTCGACCAGATAGGTGTGCATAAAAGGCACGAGAATCTCTCCTATTGCTGGCAGCCCATGCTGCCCCCGAACAATCATGACAGGATCATCTTTTCCGACATATTTTCCCGCGATCTGGGAGAGCCTTGTGACGCTACCCGAGGCGCATATCATGTCGTCTTTTGCTCGCCAAACTCGTGAAACCATGTATTGTTGCACTGTGCCAATCAAAGCGATGATATCGTACATTTCTTCGGGACTTTTGAGAACGACTTTTGTGTTGTCCTTTGTGTCCATAACTTCGAATTTGAAGCCACCTGCCATGTTGGGGTCGATGACAAGTTCTGCAGTATTCATGGGGTCTGCGAAGATGCGGAAAAGCGGAAAATTGAAGGCACCTGCAGATGTTTTATCAGCTGCGAAAAACTACTACTGGATCGGATGGTCTTTCGTCTATTTCCATTTCGGCTACGCCTGGTCCCATGCCGCGGATGTTCCCGCTGAAGGCGTTCTTCAGGAGGTCTTGTCCGGCACTGTAGAGCTTCAGGCTTAGTGCCTTGTTTGCGGCTTCTTGGAAGGTGTTCCATGCGAGTTTGTGGATTTCAGGGTTTGACTCGCCTTTTTCATGCACCATCAATAATTGGAGGTCGTCTCCTGCGTTGAAAACGTAGTAACTGTTTATCAGGCGTTCTTCTTTGGCTAGTTTGAGGTTTTTCTCGGCTATGTTGAGGAGTGGTTTGGGGACGATGTGGTGGCCTGCTAGGGAGCCTACGTCGCATTTGATTATGGAAATTGTGGTTTTCGGGGGCATGTGTTTCACCTTGAACCGGGTTTCGTTTTAGAGTTAGACTGTAGCTTTTAAAAGACTTGTGAAAGAAACTGGAGCAAAAGAATCATAAAACAACGGGCAGTATAGTTGAATAGCGAAGGCACCAACCATGGATGAGTTGAGGGTCATATCGGCGAAAATTCCTGATGCAGTTTACAAGGAGATGCTTTTGCGCGTTCCAGAGGGAGATAGAAGCAATTTTATCCGAGACGCTGTAATGGATAAGTTGCAGAAGACACCGAAACCTGACAAGATTCTGGAATTAGAGCAGAGGCTTGATAAGATTGAGAGGGAATTTTCAGACGTGAAGAAATACCTTGCGGATTTGGAGCTGCTCACTTACGATCGTGGAAAGGCAAACCCGCATACGTTCTGTATAGACGAGTTAGACCACAAGCTGGTTGATTATTTGATCCATTACAAAGGCGCAACAACGCCGGAGATTGCAGAGTATCTTCAAACGAACAGATGGCTGGTCTTGAATAGGCTGAGAAAAATACAGAAAGCCTCAAGGAAACAGCTTGGAAAATCCGTAATAGATTATTATCCGGGAGAGAAGTCGGGCAAGAAGAAGGCTTGGTGGATAAACGAAGAACTAACCGAAACAGAATAAACTCTAGACGCTTGTCCTGAAACTGGTTTTGATCTCCCATGTATAGGTTCAACATGGATTTGGATTGGTTAAGATTTGGGTTTATGGTAACAGTTAATTTGAGTAGTGTTCAACTGTATTCTGGTGGGCCCGTAGCCCAGTCAGGATTAAGGCGTCGAACCCGTTGAAGCGGGTGCGTAAGCCTCCGGGCGCTCAGAAGGCGGAAGATAGCCGGAGAACCGGGGTTCAAATCCCCGCGGGCCCGCCAACTATTTCGGAATGGTTGCCACTATTTCCTGTACTAGTTTCTCTATTTTGTCGAAGCTTTGTTTGGCTTTGGCTTCGTATGAGATTGAGATTACTGGTTCGGTGTTTGATGGTCTGAACACGGCCCATCCGTCGTCGAACAGAACTTTCACTCCATCTAACGTGTCGATTTTGTAGCCTTCACGTTTGAATCGGGTTTTAAGTTGATCTATGAACGGAAACTTTTCTGATTCCTTCACTGGGAAGCGGTATTTTTCCGAGACTTGCGAATAATATTGCGGATACTCCTTCGAGTAATCAGCCAGTGTCTTTCCAGAATCGACTAGAGACTCTATGATCTTCAAGCTTGCGAATAGGGCGTCGTCTGCGCCATGTGTTTCTCTGAAGTAGTAGTGCCCGGATATTTCCCCTGCGACGCCGGCGTTTTCTTCGAGCAGTTTCATCGTTATGTAGGTGTGGCCGACCCTGCAGACGATGGGAACACCGCCATGCTGTCTGATGACGTCATCAATGGCTTTTGAATCGAGAGCCGTGTAAACAACCTTTCCGTTGGGGTTCTGGGCGAGCGCGTTCTGTATGAGTATAGAAAAGACTACTCCGTTGGGAACGGTGTTGCCCTCAGAATTCACTACAGCTAATCGATCACCATCGCCATCGTAACCGAATCCCAGATCAGCACCCGTTTCCAGAACCTTACTCTTCAGTGCTATGACGTTTTCGGGTTTTGAAGGGTCAGGCTGATGATTTGGATAATTTCCATCTGGATTGCAGAATAGTTCGACGACTTCCAAGCCAGCCTTCTTCAGAGCAGAAGGGTTGACAATGCCGCCTGCCCCATTTCCTGCGTCCACCACTATCTTGAAAGTTGGTTTCTTCTTGAATTTGATGTTTTGCAGCAGGAAGGAAATGTAGCTGTCATGAATGCTTGTCGTTTCTACTTTGCCCTTGCCTCGCAAGAACTTCTCTTGTTCAAACAGTTCTTGGATTTTGTTGAGGCCCATTTCGTAGCTTATCGGAATTCCATTCTTGCGGTAGAATTTGAAGCCATTATACTCCTTAGGATTGTGGGAGGCTGTGACCATTACTCCGCCGTCGCAGTCCAGAAAGCTGGTGGAAAACATCAAAGCAGGACTAGTGGTCATCCCAACATCGGCAACATGTGCGCCAGTTGACACTAATCCTTCGATTAGTTTCTTCTTTAGCGAAGGCCCGCTCAAGCGCGTATCATTACCAACAACAACCTTGCCCGGACAATACGTGCCAAAGGCTTTACCTATCTTCAGCGCAGTTCGCTCGTCCAGCATGGTGGGATAAATTCCTCTAACGTCGTAAGCCTTGAATATCTCCAACTCTTCCAGACCTCCACAATTCGTTGATGATTGATGTTTAATGTTTCTTCTAATCTGAATGGCGCATTCTTAAACATTTACAGTAGAACTGTGAATGCGTGCATACTATGAATATCTTTCTTTTTGCCAACGAGCCTGTTCTCTGCTATGCTATACCCCTTCTATAGATAGACACAAGATAAATCAATGATTGCAGAAGAGACTTACTCGGAGACTAGATCAACTTATATATGGATTGAATCTCCTCGTGAGGTTCAGTCTGGTACTGTAACAACTAATTCTGGAGAGACGTAACTATTGTTTTACAAAGGTGGGACTCTAGGCCCAGTATGGATCAAGGCATCGAAATAGCAAAGGCATTTGTGCCATAAACTTCTGAACACCAAAAGTGGGGAGAACGCCAAAGACATGGTTCAAATTCCTCAGGGTCCACCAAAAAAGTCCCTCCTATATTCTGTCTTCGCCTATTCTAAATGTTTCAGGCTCATCTTTCTTTAATATTGAGTTTAATGCTTCAGAGTCAAGCTTGTTCACGAGTCTGCCTATTTCTTTCTTGGCTGACTCCAGATGTCTTCGGAGCATTTTCCTATCTTTGTACACGACTGCTGCTAGTGGGCATATTGTTTCTTTTTTTATGTAGTATTCAATTTTTCCTGTTTTTTTGTTTTTGTCGAAGGTTATTGGTCCGGTTACGCATGTTTCAGGCTTCACAGTGTGAACTGCGCATTTTCTCGTCTTCATGTTATGAAAAACGCAATAACCTTCTTTATTCTCCCGTGGAAAGACGTACTCTTCCTCAACAAACGCATCCACAATAGGAATCTTCTCCCTCTTCAAATATTCCTCAATGATCCTTCTCCGTTCCTTAGTTATGGGCGGTCTTGTGCCATGACAGCAATCATAATTGGTTTTGCATTTGCTACAGACATCGAAGAAGTTGCTTTGTCTCTTGCCTTCGCCCTTTTTAGACATGCGTGGTTTCTCCATCATTATCTTAGAAGTAGGGTTGATTGTCCATAAGGCTTTTCATGAGTTCTGAATAAACGTTGACTATTGCTTCTTGAGAATCTGCTCTTTGAGCTTTACTCTTCACTCTTTCACGTATTATGTCCGACAGATTTTCGCGTTCTATTCTTTTCCGCACTATTGGGATGTACTTCTTTTCTTCGTCGTTCGCGTTATCCAAGGCAATCTGAAGGAGATACTGACATACTTGTCGTGCAGTTTGACCGTGCGAATGTTGAACTTTCGCATTCAATCCATCTCTCACTATAGACATGAAATCCTTAACCAAAGTTTCATGAGGCTTGAACTCCGGCTTCTCTTTGATTAGCCCTCTAAGCAATGCTCTGATGAAGCAGCTTAGAGCTACATCTGACTTGACGCATTCCTGTTCATCCATCACGCGGATTTCGATGGCTCTTCGGTCAAAGCGAAAGATAACTCCCCGCGAGTTAACCCATTCCTTGTTTAGAAGGAGCTTACCCGCACCCACTTTAGACAAATCGGATGAATATTTCCCGATAATCTGCTCCTTATACTGACCAAAAGAATACACGTACTCCGGAACCACATCACCAGTTACAGAGTGAACTTCGCTTTGGTTCTGCATGTAAAAATCCAGTCTGTTATCAACGTTTTCCCCGAACTTGTCCTCATAGATTGGCGAAGCGGCGGTGATTGCTGGCAAATATGCACAGATATTAGCAAGCAAATTGTGAAGCAGGATTCCCTCCTTTTCGTTGGAGTATGGTAGGTTGAGTTGGAAGCTTTGGATGTTGAGCCAGCCATGTCGTTTGAGGTTGAAGACTTTACTATAGGCTTCGTAGATCTGTCTGTGGCGGTGAGGCCAGACGCCTGTGTCTTCAAGTCTGAGCAGAGGATGCATTCCTGTTCCAAGAAGATGTGCGTGATATTTGCGGTGCAGGAAATCTTCCATGGTCAATACTGCTTCTTGCATTGTCTCCTCGAAGTCGATAGGCGATTCGAAGGGGACGTTGGGTCTGATCTCCATAACGTGCATTTGAAGCTCCTTGCCGAAGGTGAAGCGTTCTCGTTCCACGGAGTTGACGATGCGGCCGTGAAGATCTTTCATGATCTTGTCAACGATGGGTAACGCTTTCAATTCGTCGTTGACTATGGAATATTCATGCTCTGGTCCCATGACTTCGAGTGTTTTGTACGTGTTGCTTCCTCTTTTGAGATGTTTTCCAAGGATGGGATATAAACGTGCAGTTAATCTTAAATACGTCAGCCGTAATAGCGTGGTTTCAGTCATCTGGTGTCACATGGGTGCTGGTTGTCTCAAACATCAACCTCGCAAAAAGCATGTCCACAGTAAGACCAACAACATTCCTGAAATCATCCATCAAAGACTTCATTCTCAACCTCAACAACGACTACCGCTATCTAAAAACAGGATACTATGTGTCTATGCACGCGGAGGTCCTGGGCAACGCGGTCATTCCCTCAAGCAGAAACATAATTGACGCCAATAGAACGCCTATTCTGCTTCTTAAAGCTTCAAAAGCCGGAGTCCCAACAATGTCATATCTAGTAACGAGTTCAGTGAAACAGATTATGTCTGAGTTTGAGTTTCCTGTGATCGTTTTTGCAGTCAATCCGTTCTCTTATGACGGATTCAAGACCGCAAAAAATAAAAGCGCTCTGTACAGAGCAGTAAAAAGTCTAGGCATGAATTACAAATTCACAGTCTGCGTGCAGCCGTTGAGGGGAGAAATGATCACATTCAAATCTATCTTCGGAAAATGCGAACAAGACCAAACCCTGAAACAGATCTCAGAAAAAGTCTACAACGCCTTCAAGATTCCAATCTGCAAGCTACACGCCCAGCGCATCGGCAAAGAAGCTTTCCTTTGCGGACTTCAACCCCTGAAGAAGGAAGAAATTCTTCCAAGCGATTTGAGGATTATTTCCGAGGAAATTTCTCAGATGTCGAAAATGGGTGACAACTTAATTGGCTAGGATAGCCTGTTTCGTGGAAAGATACAATTTTTCAGATTCGCGCGAGGATAAGGCACTCCAGAACTTCAAGCAGGCAGCAGAGAAACTGGGCCACGAATTCAACTTTATGTTCAGAGAAAACGTCTCTGAAATTCCAAAATATGACGCGGTCTTCATCAGAGCCACCACTGACCCGCTGTTCACGGCGTACGTGGTCTCCAGAACAGCCTCAGAATTAGGCCTCAAAGTGATCGACGACCCAGAATCAATACAGATCTGCGGCAACAAAATCCACCAATACGCCCTCTTCAAAAAACACAACATCCCACACATACCAACAATATTCATAAACAAAGAAGAATTCCACCACAAACAAATTCTCGAAATCTTCAGAGAATTCGGAAAACCAGTCGTACTCAAAGCACCATACACAAGCTTCTCACGATACGTCGAAAAAGTCGCATGCGAAACAAGCTTCCGAGACGTTGCATTGAGATTCTTCAGAAAATCCGATGTTCTAGCTGTGCAGAAGTTTATGCCCACCGCCTTCGACTGGAGAGTCGGTGTACTAGACGACAAGGTCTTGTACGTCTGTAAGTACATGATTCCTAAAGGCAAATGGAAACATGGTGCCAAGCTCAGAGGCAAACCCACCTTCATCTGGGGCAGAACAGTATCACTTAAGAGAGAAAACGCACCCGCAGAACTGAAAAACTTGGCATTGAAAGCATGTAACGTAATCGGACACGGGCTCTACGGTGTGGACATTAAAGAAGTCAACGGCAACTACGTTGTGGTGGAAGTAAATGACAACCCGAGCATCTACGCAGGCTACGAAGACCTCAGAAACAAGGACCTGTATGGAAAGATAATATCCTACCTGGCTGACTAGCCTCTTCTGGCTCTTTACCATTAAAAAGTAAGGTCATATCATAGAAAACCGCGCGAGAAGACAGCTAAGTCTTATATTGGCACGTGTTCATGTTTCTCGGAAAACGTGAAATCCATGGGGATAGGAGACTTCCTCCGGAGAGAGTTCTCGTTCGTCTCAGGCAATTACAGGATTCTCATCATAAGCTGGGTCATAATGGACATAGCCATGGAAACCCCTGTTCCATACTATCAGCCTTACGTTGAAGCCCTTGGCGGAAAAGAATTTCCCATGGCTCTGGGAATCATCGGCTTCGCCAACTTTCTCGCAATGGCCGTTGTTGCTTTCCCAGGAGGATATCTTGCGGACAAGTATGGAAGACGCTGGCTCATAACAACCATGACTTTCGGATTAGCCTTCTCCTATGTCTTCTTTGCGTTTGCACCAAGCTGGCATTTTATATTGATAGGAATGATCATACAAGGCTTGTGTTTGATTTATCAGCCAGCTCTTTTCGCGATGGTTCAAGATTCGCTTCCTCCGGAGCGCAGAGGGGTGGGTTCTTCGCTGATACAGATGATCCACGGGACGTTCAACACGCCAGGTCCAATAATTGGTGGGCTTCTTCTGTTATCCTTTGGACTGATTACTGGCATGAGAATCGTTTACGTTTTCGTTATGATTCTATTCATTCTTGCTGCGGTCTGGCGACTTAGACTAAAAGAAACAGTTGTTAACACCGAACCGATACGTTTCAGGTACTTCATCTCTTCGTATCCTCAAGCTTTTAGAGAATGCTGTATTAACGTCTGGAAAACTGTGCCACGCTCAGTGCTGTGGTTGTTTACTGTTCAGATCATGCTAATGTTTGCAAATGCACAGTTCAACGTGATCAACGCAATATACGCAATTAACCAGCTTGGAATCCCTGAGGAACTCTGGTGGATCACTTACATACCGCTTCTACTCACGATGGTTGTTGCTTCCATCCCGATTGGAAAAGCAATCGACAGAATCGGACCCAAAATCCCGCTTATACTTGGATCTGTCGCCCTCGCCACATCTGCATTGCTCTTTGCCCACGGCAACTTCTTCACAGTCACGATTTCAATGTGCCTTAACGGTTTGGTTTTCTTGCTGATAATGACCTCAGCCATGACCCTCACAGCAAACCTTGTGGAACCAGAAAACAGAGGCAAAGTAAGAGGATTCCTCAACTTCACGGGCTACATCTTCCAAGGCACCGGCATGCTGCTGGGCAACTTCTTCTACGACCTGTATTATCCGCTACCATTCTACATAGCCGCCGGGTTAGCATTTCCAATGATCCTCATAATCATATTCCGCATACATGAAACAAAAGAACAATCAAACCCGAACAAATTCGTCCGCTAAGGGCATAACAGTTTCGACACCTATTTATTTCAACACCAACAATTCCTCATGACAGAAGGAGAATAGAAGAGCATGTTGAAGGAAGCTGTTGAAGATTACACGTTTTCCAAGAGCATGTCGGTTGACGAACTTGTCCTGCAGATGGAGAAGGCTTGGGGCTTCACGGCCGGAAAACTGGCCGTGGCCATAAAAATTCTAGAACACATGAACAAAGAAAAAGGATGCGTAAAGTTTCTTTCTTTCACAGGAAACCTCGTAGCCACCGGAACCAGAGGCGCTTTGAAGGAACTCGTGAAACGAAAGCTCGCCGACGTCGTAGTCACGACGTGTGGGACGCTTGACCATGACATTGCCAGATGCTGGAAAAACTACTACAAAGGTTCATTCGCCATGAACGACGCAAAGCTTCGTGAGGAAGGAATAAACCGCCTTGGAAATGTTCTGGTGCCAAACGACAGCTACGGTTTAATAATTGAAAAGAAAATACAGTCACTTCTTGAGGATCTGTGGAAAGAAGGAGTCAAAGAGGTTTCAAGCAGTCAATTCTGCCGCGAGATTGGAAAACGCATCTGCAATGAAAGCTCTATACTTTATTGGGCAGCCAAAAACAACATACCCGTCTACGTTCCCGGCATCACTGACGGAGCGGTCGGATATCAGATATGGCTTTTCTCACAGGATCACGATTTCAAGCTTAACTTACTGAAGGATTCAGGGGAACTCAACAACATCGTGTTCGATGCTAAGAAGACAGGTGCATTGCTCGTTGGTGGAGGCATATCGAAGCACCACACATTGTGGTGGAACCAGTTCAGAGACGGCCTGAACTACGTGGTTTACGTCAGTACGGCTGACGAGTGGGACGGAAGTCTCTCAGGTGCGAGACCTAGAGAAGCCGTATCATGGGGAAAGATAAACGAGAAAGCAAGACGCATTATGGTTGAGGGTGACGCTTCGCTGATTCTGCCCATAATGGTGAGCGCACTAGTAAACAGGGTTGGAGAAGCTTAGGATAATCCTTTGAACAGCCACGATAGGTCTGGTGCTTGGCGTTTGAACTTCACTCTTTCGTTGAGCGCATGCGTCATTAATGGCAATGCGATGGTTGCGTCACAATAGCACACCGCCCTTTTGCCTTTTATGTCGATTTTGCCCCAGCTTATCGCCTCTTCAAGCGTGCAGCCTGACAAGCCGCCCCATTGAGGCGAATCAGTCGTTATCTGAATCGCATAGCGATGAGGATAGTAGTACTCTTTCAGACCTTTGCGGAGGTGACCTTCTCTGCCCGGAACTCCTTCATCCTGCGTCTTCGGCGAGACTGAGATGGCTAGAAGTTGAGTGAAGTCTTTGGGCACGCCGCCCCCAATGTAGATAACGCCTACTTCTTTGGTTTTCTCGCCTATGCCTACGAACTGGTCAAATTCTTTCACGCTGTCTAGGACTATTGTGTGTCCTTGGTTCTTCGCCATCAAGAATGTTTCACCATAGGCGCTGTCCGCAATTGCGGGCGAAAAAACTGGAACGTTGTTGGCAGCAGCGACTGCAACGATACTTTTCACGCCTTTCTTGTTCAGCCATTTGCCGAATAGATAAAGAAGCTCTGCAGAAGTGTATGGAAAACCCGCCTTTGTGGTCATGAGGAAGTCAGTTATGAGCACTTCCATCTCTCGGTAGTCGGTTTCTTTCCCGAAAACATCGTAGTACCTGTTCACGTCGGCCTCCAAAAGCTCCTGATCGTCCACTTGATGATGGCCTTGCCAGTAGCCAAAACCCATGGCATCAACAAGGTCTTCTGAAATATTGGCGCCTGTCGAAACAAGCACATCTATGTAGTGGTTTTCTATGAGCCAGTTAATAATTTTCCACTGTCCAGCCGTGCTCATTGAACCAGAAAAACCCATAATTATCGTCAGGTCTTTTTCTTTGAGCATCGCTTCCCAGACTTCAACAGCCTCGCCCAGTTTCCTGCCCTGATAGGCTGTTCTGCTCATCTCATCCAAAAGCTGAGAAACACTCTTTTGCTTGACTTCTATCGCTTCAAGTCTTCGCTTAAAGTATGAGTCTGTCATGAGTTTGCACCTCGTTCTAGATTACCTGACCACTATATGAGATTTTTTATTTTGCAACGAGACTGCATACGTGAAAAGTTAAAATTCCATTCTTAACTACACTACTCAGCTAGATCGTTCTAGTGTTTCTGGTTTATAGCCAGATTAAGATTTATGAACAGTAACTTTTGCAGCATCCTTTAGAAAACCGCAGAAAGTCTATGACTTGTTTCTATTAATGAGTTAAGCATAAACATGCCTTACGTATTTATCTCCATGAAAGAGGCTGTGGAAAAGTGAAGCAGAAGCATGGCTACAGGCGTGGATATTCGGTGGCGGTCTTGATTGGTTTCGAAGAAAACCGTGCAGTCTTATGGCAAGTATTCAGCAATGTCGTAAAACCGCTTGCTACTATGGAGCTTATGGGGATGAGGAAGGATGAGAAGGCGTTGTATAATTTTCATGAAGATGTCGTGAATGCGTTGAGGCCTGTGCTTGAAGAAGGCGTGAAAAGCATCGTTGTTGCTGCTCCTCTTAGGACCACTTATGCTGAACAGTTTCTTAATCATGTTCGAAAGCATCACGCCTGGTTGACTCAAGACAGCGGCTCAGGTATGGCAGTCTTCGGCAGACTTGTTGGCTTGGCAGGAACATTCAGTGAAGTAGCCAATTTGGTTAAGACCAAAGAGTTCCGGAAGCTAATCAGTGATACTACATCAGAAGAGGCTGACCGTATCGTCGATGTTCTGGAGAAACGTCTTAATGAGATTGACAGCGGCACAGTTGTCTTGTATTCGCTCAAGGAGATTGAGGATTTGATCTACGGTCAGTGGAAGCAAAGCAACTTGAAGCCCGAGTATCTGATGCTTACGGACAAATATTTGGCTGAGCATAAGGAGAAGAACAGAATTCACAGATTATTACAGATCGCGAAGAATAAGAATGTTAAAACAAGAATAGTCAGCGCAGAGACTGCGGCTGGCAAGAGGCTCAACCAATTTGGAGGGATTATCTGCTTCACCGAAGAACCTAATCAATAATATGTGCGAAGAAATAGCAGAGATAAAAAAAAAGATAGTTTTTTTAATCATGCGCATGATGCTGGTTGACTTATTCTTCTCTTTTTTCCGGTTCCTGAACCAACATTAACGTCAGGATAAAGGATGGAACAATGAGCGTTGCTGCTAGGTAGAAAGGCAGTTGATGAGAGAAGTGTTCGTACAGTATGCCACCTGTTAAGCTGCCAAGCGCCATTAATATGCAGCTTGTAAAGCTTGAGAAACCATTGATTTTTCCGCGGTTGTCCTTTGGAGTCAGATCGGCTTGCAAGGCGCTGTAAGCTGAGTTCATCATCACTTGTCCCACACCAAACAAGACGAGAGAAGCAAAAAGTTTCAACAAGTCTCCGTTAACGAACAACCACAAAGCAACCCCCAATGATGCATACGCCGCTAGGAGAGGAAGTTTCCGGTTTATCTTGTCCACGACCTTCCCGATTGGGATTGCCAAGATTATCATGGTGATGGGTAAAGCTGTCAGTATGAAAGGCCAGACAGCCTCATCGATTCCTAGAACTTTTACGGCATACACGGCAAAATAAAGCTGCACTAAAGAGAGCCCGAAACCCATCATTAACGAGGAAAGAAACAAGTAGAGCATTGAACGCGGAACCTTCCTCCAAACAGCAATACTTTCTTTCATGGCAATAGGGTAGGTGTGCAAGAGTTCCCACAGTTTGGGCTTCACAGTGTTTGTGATCGTCTCCTTCAAACGCAATCTGAGGAACGCCGCGGCCAAGAACAGAGCTATCACAATACCGTAGCTTATTCTCATGCCTTCTACCAAGCCAAACTGATTGTGGAGAACGCCTGCAACAAGGGGTCCGGGAGTGGTAGAAGTGCTTGTTATGAGCATGATTATGCCGAAACCCATGCCTCTGTTTTCAGGAGGCAACGAATCGGCAACTATAGCCATCAAAGCTGGCTGATAGATCGAGTTAAGCAAATTCGTCAAAACCACTCCTATCAAGATGAAAGGCCACGAAGGAGCTATCGCGTAGAGAATGAAAGAAGCGGCCATCCCAAAGGTTAGGGATGAAACCAGCCATTTTCGGCCAAACTTGTCTGCCAAATAGCCGCCAGGAAACTGCATCGACGCTAAAGCCAGAAAACCCGAAAAACCAATCATGCCAAGAATCGTTTCCGTTGCTCCCAACTTTAGAACGTAGAGCGCATAGTAAGTTCCAGGAAGTTCACCTGCAAAGTCTATTAGAATCCAACTTATCACGATGATGGTGTAGTTACCTTTTATGAACCCGAATTCTCGCTTCAAAGCATCTACAAACGTCATCTTCTTCTTCCTCGCACCCGCAAATCTGTTCTCCTATGCTACTGTTCTAATGCGCAATAGTTGATATGCAACTACCACTGTCTTTCGCGTCTCCAGATCACCAAACTTATCCGCTCTGAAGATTCTCAGCATTTTATATCTTACTCCGTTGCGATAAAATTCGTCATGGATGATTTAAAAGGCGACGCACGTTCCGAACACACATCGAGTAGTCTCAACTTGCGACTGGGAACCGTTAAACGATTACGAAGGCTGCGCTTCGGAGGTCAACACCGCAGTGCGATTAGGTTCTGGTGAGATCTATTGTCAAGAAGTGGAAGACTACTACTGCAAGGATGCCCATCCCGCATATTCTACTACTCCTTCAATCCATATGTCCAAAAGATTCTGTGGCAGATCAGCGATTGCGCTTAACAGCAAACCTTCAAGTCTAAGACGATTTTGTCTATTTAAATTGTATCAACAAGTAGCCTCAATGGAAAAGTACAGCGCGCAACGTGATTGACAAATTCATTTCTGTCCTTTTCCAGTGATATTGAAACCTCGTTTCTCGAACTGTTCAAGCAGCTGCTTCGTTTCCGGATACCATTGACCCCATTTTCTGCAGATGTGCTCCGTCCAGCTGTAGTTATCGTAGGTGAATGTCTCCTTACGGTCACCTTCTAACGGTATCTTTGCCTTCAGATTACGGTAATAGTTTTGGGCAAGATAGCCATCATCCATCGTCTGCATAGCTTTTGCAACCTTTTCTTTATCCAGCTCAGGATACTTATCTTCAAAAAGCGTGAAATCCATTGGATATCGCGGTCGCGGCGATGGGTCTTCAGCCGAGTAACCCATCGTCAACTGAACAAGTGGGAAAACCTTCTCTGGGAGGTTATACTCTTCTGCGATCTTGTCAGCTCTGTATGGTGCGCTTCCGAGGAAGCAGCTTCCAAGCCCCAGACTTCTTCCTGCAACAACCATGTTCTCTGCTATCAACGACGCGTCCTCAATCCCGAAGACCAGCAGCAGAAGATCGTTGGCAACCAGTTTCCAGTTCCGTTCGGTCATAATCAGCTCGAACTTGTGATAATCAACACAGATTGTGAATAAGAGCGGAGCCTTCCAAGGGTTTCTCTTCCTATTTCGCGACAATAACACGCTGTAGGCCTGAGAAGCAAAAGGTGCTTGCTGACCTGCTCTGACGATTGTCTCAATTATCTCATCAGAAGGCGTCTCGTCTGTGTATTTTCGGATCGACTTGTTATCAAGCAGGGTCTGAATTACAGGGTTCTTCTTCATGGTTTCTCCCTCTTGAACAATAGTTTGAATACTCGGGCAATATAACATTTTATGGAATAGACATGGATGAAAATTCTTCAGGAAAGACAAGAATAATGGAATTGACAAAGGATGCTGCTGCTTCAATCAAGTTGCATTACAAGTATTTGACGTCAGCGTACTTTGATCTATCGGTTATTCATGAAGCAGAATCTTGGAAAATAGAGTTGACTCTCAAATCTCTCGCGGAACAGATAGAGAAAATATCTGACTCTCGGTTCTATGAGGAATTTGTTGAAGAACCAAGAGTTTTTGCAGCTGAACTGGACGGTAAGCAAGTAGGCTGGATAGAGCTGGGCTATCACAAGTGGAACAACAGAATGCGCGTCTGGGAGATCCTAGTTAGAGAAGAATATCGGAAAAAGGGAATAGGAACGTTGCTGATGGATCATGTTGTTAAGGTTGCCAAGGAGAAAGGGGCCAGAATGCTAGTGCTCGAAACGCAATCATGCAACGTTCCAGCAATCAATTTCTACCTGAAATTCGGATTCGAGTTGATAGGCTTCGACTCCAATGCATATTCAAACGAAGACATACAGAAGAAGGAAGTCAGACTTGAGCTAGGTTTGAGGTTATAGCAGATAGAACCTTTCTGGATGGAAATGTGGCAACTTAGACCTATTTCATTGTCTTAATTGCTTCACATTTTTTCTGGCGCTAGGATGCCAATTAGGTTGAGCGCGTTTCGAAGCACCACGCGTACGGAATCGGTTAATGCGAGTCTTGCGTCGCTGAGTTCTGGTGGTTCGGCTTTTATCACTGGCAGAGCGTTGTAGAACGTGTTGAACTTGTCCGATAGCGCGTTAGCATAATCGGCGATAAGGTTGGGTTTGAGGTATTCGGTTGCTTCGATAAACGTGTCTGAGAAGCTGGCGAGCGTCAATATGATCTCTTTTTCTAGCTTGTCGGTTAGCAGTTCATATGCTGGTTTCTCTGGTTTTCTTTCGGCTTTGCGTAGGATGCTGTAGGCTCTGGCATGCGTGTATTGAATGTAGGGTGCGCTGTTCTTTTCGAAGTTGAGCACCCTGTCCCATGTGAACACCACGGGTTTTGCCATGTCAACCTCGATGAGCGCGTACCGCACTGCACCGATGCCCACAAACTCTGCAATCTTTTGCTTCTCGTCCTCTGACAGCTGGGGGGACCGCTTCGAAACCTCTTCGTAAGCTCGCCTGACAGCTTCGTTCATCACTTCGTCGAAGGTTATGTAATGCCCCCTTCGGCTGGACATCTTGTAGCCCGGAAGCGTGACGAGGTTGTAGGCGAAGTGAACCAGATTGTCCGCGAATTTGCTGTAGCCTAGGGCGTGCAAAGCGATTTTCAAATGAAGCTGGGCTAGGCTCTGCTCTATTCCTATAACGTTGATGACCTTGTCGGCTTTCTCGAATTTCCAAAGGTGGTAGGCGATGTCTCGTGTCGTGTAAAGAGTCGTGCCATCAGCACGCACAAGCGTCAGAGGTGAAACTTCGTAGTCTTCTCTCAGACCGAGTTTAGCCTTCAAGTTAAGCGCTTGCACAACCTTTTCAGCGTCAAACTCCAGCACTCCGCCTTCGGCAAACACGAAAGGCGACTTCTTCAGTTTCTGAAAAACCTTATCGACTCTGCCACTCCAAACGAGGTCGCCTTCCCAATCCCACGAGTCATAGGAAACGCCTATCCTGCCAAGGGTCTCCCTGAAACCGTCTAGACACAGTTCGCTGACTTCTCTGCTGAGTTGCTTGGCCTTCTTGTCACTATCCTCATAGGCACGGTTCAGCTTGTTAATCGAGCCTTCAGGATCTTCATCTTCGCCTATCTTATTCAGCAGTTCCTCGAATAGTTGCGGATACTTGTCTCTCAATTCTGCAGCTATCGAAACCCATTCGTCCAAGCCTTTAGTGGTCTTTTTTATTTCGTCTTCTGCCTGAACCGTTTTAGCCCGCTCAAGTTCCTTCTTCAAACGGTTGATCTCAACTATGCAGCTTGTGACCGTGTAGATTTCGCCGATCATATGGTCTGGCTTTCCTTTGGGCTTTGGTTTGCCCAGTTTCAGATAGCCATAGGCGATCACTGAAGACTGACGACCAACATCGTCGATATAGTAGTGACGCGAGACGGTGTGCCCTCTGGCTGTGAGCAGTCGGGCAAGAGTGTCGCCGAGCATGGGGTTTCGGGCTTGCCCAATGTGAATTGGGTGAAGCGGGTTGACGCTCGTGTGCTCCACGATAATTCTCTGCGGCTTGTCGATTTTGACAAAGCCATACGAGCTATCCAACTGAACGACGGAATCTATCACTAGACCCGCAAACTTTGCAAGGTCAATGTGAAAGTTTATGTAGCCTCCGATGGGAACGACGCGCTGGATCAGTGAAGCTTGTGACGTGTCTGTTGCCGCGGTTATGCGTTCAGCCAAGACGTTGGGTTCCTCCCCGAACTGTTTTGCCAACTCAAAACACAGCGAAGAAGCCAACTGTCCGTATTCAGGGTTTGGCGGCTTCTCCAGCGCCAGATCCACGGTCTTCAGTTTCGGAAAGGCTTTCTTGAGGGCACCTTCTAGAACAATCTTGCACTCGCTTCGGAAGACGTTGAACGGGTTTTCTGAAGTCATCAATCTTGCTCCGGCTTATTGAAAGAGTTGTCTAAACTTTTAAGAGGTGAGGTTATATTTTAATCTGAAAAACCAATAGCTTAGCAATTGTGGAAACCATGAAGACAAGGATAATTTTCTCAGAGAAATGTTTGGGTTATGGGCAACTGCACATAGAAAACCCGGAAAGGGTGAGAAAAGCTTACAAGATTTTGAAGGAAAAGGGCTACGAGTTATTGTCTCCTGAGCCAGCGTTGGAAGACGATTTGCTGAGAGCTCATGATATGGAGTACGTTTGGAACCTCAAGAAAAGCCTAGTCGAAGACCCTGATACTCCAGCTTATGACAACATTTACGAGTTTGCAAGACTTTCAGCAGGTGGAGCCATACTGGCAGCAAAAGTTAATGGGTTTTCGATAATGAGGCCTCCTGGACATCATGCTGGAACGTTCGGCGCAGCGCTGGGCGCTTATACGCGAGGCTTCTGTTATCTAAACAACATTGCGATAGCAGTTAAACACATGAACAAGCCTACGTTGATTCTGGACATTGACGGCCATCATGGGAATGGAACACAGGAGATTTTCATGGGAGACAAGAAGGTGATGTACGTTTCTTTGCACAGACATCCGAATTATCCGGGCACGGGTACGGTTTCGGAGGTAAATTGCCTGAATTTTCCTTTACCGCCTGACTGTGGCAATGAAGTGTATTTGAGGACTCTTGACGAAGCTCTGAGCAGATTGGATGCGAGCAGGTTTGAGATGGTGGCTGTTTCAGCGGGGTTTGATCAACATGCGGGGGATTTGGCTTCGCTTGGCTTGACGGATAAATGCTATGGACAAATTGGTAAGAGAATTGCGGCTTTGAAGAAGCCCACGTTCTTTGTGCTAGAAGGCGGTTACAGCGGTGAGAATGTTGGAAAGGACATAGATCAACTTTTGAAAGGAATAGAGTCGACTACCTGATAGGCATCGCTTGGAAGAATTTGTTTCTTCTGTATATGGGTTGAACTGATTGTTTTATTTGATTAGTTTTCTCTTCATCAGGTTGATGCTTAGAATGAAGAAGACTGGTGTGACAATGGCGATCCAAGCGAGGCTGATAAGCAGTTGGGTTTCGAGGTTCCCGAGGAGTAGTGCTCTGGTTAGGGTTACGGTGTGTGTTAGGGGGAGGACAGCATTTGCGAAGATTTGCATGAAGGGCGGTAGCTGGGTTAGTGGGAAGAAGGTTCCGCTTAGGAGGAACATTGGGGTTATGAAGAGGAAGCCGGGGTAGTTGAAGAAGTCTATGCTTGGGGCTAGGGATGTGAAGCACATGGCTATGGCTGAAAACATCAAACCACAGAAGAAAGCGACCAGAGGGATCAGTAGGAACAGTGGGCTGGTGATCAGGCCGAAAGCTGCGACGACGCACAGGACGATGCTGGAGCTAACGAGACTGCGGGTTGCGCCCCACAGCATCTCTCCAGCTATGACCTCCTCAATATTTATCGGCGTGGAAATGATAGCGTCGAAGGTTTTCTGGTAGTACATGCGGACGAACGAGCCGTACGTGCACTCGAAGAATGATGAGTACATGATGGAGATGGCTACCAACGCGGGCGCGATGAACTGAATGTAGGACAAGCCTTCGATCTTCTGGACAAACTGTCCCAAACCGAAGCCCAGCGCAACAAGATAGAAGATAGGCTCAAGCAGTGGCGGGAAGAAGTTTACTTTCCAAGTTTTCTTGAAGACGTCAAAGTCTCGCATCCACACCTTCCAGACGCGATAGGTCAGTCTGGGCAGCTTGAAGCTTGACGTAACACGTTTTGGCTTCATTCTCTGAGCATCCTTCCAGTTAGCTTGAGGAAAACGTCTTCAAGGTTGGCGTTACGGATAGTCGCGCCACTCGTTGGGAATTTTCGTAGAAATCTTTCAAAGACCCCGTGAGGCTGCATGGTAAATACGCGGATTCTGTCGCTTAAGACTTCCAGTCGGGCTTCTGGGAACTTTTCCTGAAGCGTCTTCATTGTTTGGTCGTTATAGTCTACCTCAAGGACTTCGTCGCCGATGTGTTTCTTGACCAAATCTGCGGGTGCGCCCTGTTCAATGATTTTGCCGTGGTCCATGATGAGGGTACGGTCGCAGAGTTCAGCGGCTTCATCCATGTAATGCGTGGTCAAGATTATCGTAACACCTTGTTTCTTCAAGTCTCGGATCTTGTCCCAGATCATGTGGCGTGCTTGGGGATCAAGGCCAGTTGTAGGCTCGTCTAGCAGGAGTATCTGCGGTTCGTTGATTAGGGCGCGGGCTAGGATTAGCCTTCTTTTCATGCCTGTGGAAAGCTGATCGATGATGACGTTTCGCTTTTCTTCGAGTTGGAAGAATTTGAGCATCTCTTCAGATCGTTTAATTGCTGTGGCTTTTGGTATGTCGAAGTAGCGTGCGTAGACTATGAGGTTGGTTAGGACTGTGAAGTCTGGGTCAAGGTTCTCCTCTTGCGGGGCAACGCCGATCATCTTCTTTATCTCCCTCGGTTTTTCAGATACGCTCAGGCCTGCGACGGTTAGCTTGCCTGAAGCGACAGGTAAGAAACAGTGGATCATTCTGATTGTGGTTGTTTTTCCTGCGCCGTTGGGACCGAGGAAACCGCAGCATTCTCCCTTGAAGACTTCGAAGTTTATGCTGTCCACTGCCACGTAGTCATCGTATTTCTTGGTCAAATTCTCTGCTCTGATGAGAACCACTTTCTGAAGAGTAGTCAATAGACCTCAACCATTCTTGAGTTGAAGTTTGCTGTAGTTAAATTCTGTGGTTCACACATGCAAGAACATACGCCCAACAGACTCTAGCAGATCGGTTGGAATTTGAATCTGAGCGAAATCTCTTTTCTATCCTTTGCTATAGGTTTCTGTCAGTCTTTTCTTACGTCGTGATATATGGTTATAGTTATAACCGATGCCAGGATAATCACAGCAGCTACCATGTTTCTGATCGTTATTGGTTCGCTTGCTAGAACCCATCCCAGAAACATCGCCACAATCGGATTAACATAAGCATAAGTCGAAACCCTCGCAGTTGACACCTTCTTCAACAGCCAAATGTAACAAGTAAATCCCACAAGGGAACCAAACACAACCAAGTAAACCCAAGCAACCAACGAGCGCATGGAAATCAAATCCAATCTAACCCTACTCCATTCGCCGACAACCAGACTAGCCACGAGCAATAGCACACCACCCGCAACCATCTCCAACCCCGTGCCCAGCAACCCCAAACCACCAAATTTGCTGGACCGAGAGAACAGAGAACCGTTAGCCCACAGCAACGCTCCAAACACGACGATAGCAGCTCCAGCAATGTCAACGCTACTTGCTCCTAGACCTTCGACTCCGCCAGCCAATAAGGCCACACCCGCAAACCCTAAAACCAAACCGCCAGCAATCCTCAGAGTAGGCCTTGTTCTGTTCCAAATCCAATCCATCAACGCCATCCACAAAGGCACCGTCCCAACCAACAAACTAGTCAAACCCGAAGCCACCCACTGTTCCGCCCAAACAACCGCACCGTGCCCACCCAACAACATCAATCCACCAACCACAAACGCACGACCCCAATCACCCCTATTCTCACGCGAACCACCACGCAGCCTACACCAAACATAAATGATCAAGCCAGCAAGCACAAACCGTGTCCCAGCCATAAAAAACGGCGGCAACGACTCCTCCACAAACCTGATAGCCAAATACGTCGAACCCCAAATAATGTAAACAGTCAAAAACGCCGCCACTATCTTCACATTAAAGCTCATTGTATCTCATCCGAGAAGCAAACCATAGACAACAGCACCCTTTTAGCACTTATGCCGCTCTCACAAAGATATAGAGTAGCGGGCCCGCTGGGATTTGAACCCAGGATCTCCGGCTCCGCAGGCCAGTGTCCTAATCCAGACTAGACTACGGGCCCTCGTTACTATTTGAAAACATTCATTTTTAAACTCTTTTAGGTCAATGCCGAAACAGGAAGTTGTGCAGAGGCAAGACCCGGTTTTGAAAGGGCTTCACTCATATTGCTTCAATGACCATCAAGAAGCAATGTACGTGTATAGCCTTTTTCTAAAAACTATGACGAGCAGAATCAACGCTGCTGTCAACAGCAAAGCAATTACGGGTATGCCCAGCAAAGGCGAAAGCAGAATCAACAACACACTCCAAGGGTTCAGCCCGAGCAGCAGAGTTATCCCCACAATTCCCAACACTACTCCCCACCCCTTCTTCCTCGGTTTCCTTTCCCGCTCCCGCAAACCTTCTCTCGCTATCGCAGGATTCGTGCCACTCTGCCTCAGATAGGCATACTCTGAAAAAGGAAGCAAACTCACAAACCCTACTAACAGCAACGCAAAAGGTACACCAATAGAAAACACCGTCAGCAAGTTACTCGTGAACCACGTTGGAAAAACTGAGTAAACAAAAGCCAACACTGCAAATACAATCGAGACACAACAAGTAATAATCAGATACGCACAGAACCATGCAAGAACTTTCACACCTGTAGACCAGCCAACAACCTCGCCCATCTCTCATGTCACACAATAATTACAGAAGAACCTTGCTTAAAAATGCTGAACATCAGGATCTAGCAGACGACTGAAACAAATCAAGCTCCGCTGATGATACCTCATAATCTCAATAATCCTCTTCCTTACCTAACTTGCTAGAGTTTTCAAAGCACGTTCCAAAGCATCAATAACGTTCCGTTTTCCCATGGCAAGAATGTACGGACCCAGCCGCGGTCCCTGAGGAGCACCCAACAACACCATGTACAAGATCTTGAAGAACCTTCCCAACTGCAAGCCGCGCTTCTTAGCCACGTTGAATATAGCATTCTGTATCTTCTCAGGCTCATCCTCAACCTTCAAGACTTCAACAAGCTCCATCATAGCCGTCTTCTCTTCATCCGAAAGACTGATTGCAGTCTCTTTGATTTCTTCAAAGTCCTTTATCCAGTTGAACGCATACTCAACCCGCTTTCTCAAATCCCCATCAAGCGTTTGACCTTTCTGCAAGTACCCATAGCTTTGAAGCTTCTCAGTTAGGAAAGCGTCTTCACTACCTTTAGGAGTCATCTTGGCCAGAAAAGTAAGCAAATTGTATGGTGCATGAATACTGGGTTTCTCAGGAGGCTTCAAAGCCCACAGGTATTCGTACAAACCCTTAACCTTCTCCAACTCCCTCTCATCCTTCGCTGACTTCTTGCCAAAGTAAATGTCTTCCAAATCATCCATTTCATTCATGTAACACGGAATATCACTCACATCCAACGTTCGAGTTCCAACAAACCTCTTCAACATCAACAAAACCAGCGAACGAGGCGAACCGTAACGGAACCAAACCTGTGGCGTAAACACGTTCCCAGTTGATTTCGATATTTTTTTGCCGCTCTTATCCAGAAACATCTCATACCGTGCATGAGAAGGCGGCTCAAAACCCAAAACCTCTAGACAAATCCTGTCATTTATTCTAACAGAATCAGCAATATCCTTCCCATACGCCTCAAACCGAATGTCAAGAGCCTTCCACCTCGCAGCAAACTCGCCCTTCCAAGTCAGCTTACCCTCGCCTTTACTGATGTCTGCCTCACCCTTGAAACCGCAACCCTCAATCCACTTACCCTTAATCTCCATACCCTCACAGGAGTAAGTGACCTTGTTCTCCTTCGGCAAATATCCAAAAGCCTTCGTCGTGTAAATCCGACCGCAGTTGCCACAAATCGCGAAATAGGGCAGAACCTCTGTATAGCGTTCTTGCCCCACCTCTTCCTTAACGATCTCTCCAACCCTCTTGGCATTCAGAAGCAATGTCTTAATCTCTTCATTCAGCAAGCCCTTATCATAAGTTTCCTTCGCAGACATGTAACGATACTCGATCCCACACTTGTCTAGCGCATCAAGCAACAACGAACTCATATGCCTACCAAAACTCTCATGACAGCCAAACGGGTCAGGAATACTCGTAACAGGAAACCCCAAATACTTCTCCAACGAATCAGGCAGTCCAGCAGGAACCTTACGCAAGCCATCCTTATCATCACAAAAAGCCACAAGCTCAGAACGATAACCTTGCTCCCTCAAAGCCAAAGTAACCGCAAAAGACCTAGCCGCATCACCCAAACTACCGATATGTGGAAAACCAGAAGCACCTAAACCCATCTCCGTCTTGATTAAGCTTAAACTTCTGCCCAGCTTCCGCTCCCGCTCTACAATCTTTGCAGCCATCTTATCGTACCAAGTACCACGGCCAATAGTCTTCGCACTCATATCGAACCTAGTCTCCACACAGCATTAACAGCATAGAAAATAAAAAAAGGTTTAGAAAAACGAGGCTATTTCCGTTTCATCGCGGCGGCAATTGCCAAGCCAGCAAACACGAGCAGTATCACTATCAGCGAGTAGTACCAGCCGTAGCCGTAAAGAAACCATGCGCTACCAATCGCAAGAAGCAGCAAGCCCCACGAAAGCGTGCTAAAAACTCCACGCTCATATTTCTGAGGCGCAGAAGAGCGCATACCAGCCAGAACGATAATCCAAAGTCCCGACAGCAGTGCTATCAACGGCAGAATCAGCAGCCAATCAGTTATGATTTGCAGAGGCTGATAAAGAAGTATAGTAACTACTACTATCACCAGAAAAACGCCGAAGGAAAGCAAACTTCGATCAGCCATTAGCAGACACCTCCTCGTCTAGATCTTCTCGCCGCATTCTGGACAGAACTTTGAAGCCGACGGAATCGTCTTCCCACACTTCGGACAAGCCATCGTCCCACTAGAAGGCGGAGTAATCGCGATTCCACATTCAGGACAGAACTTCGACGTCGCGGGAATCTTCGCACTACACTTTGGACAAATCACCAAAGCCGCGGCAGGTGCCGCTGCTGGACCAGTAGGCGTCATGATCTGAGGAATAAGCACCATACCAGTGCCTAAACCTGCTCCAGAAGACTGACCAAGCGATTGCGCGGCACTCTTGACCGTCTCCATTCGCAACACTTCTTCCGGCGCAGCCTTTCCAGTCCTAAGCCAGAACAGCCGCTCACGATACTCAGGCGTCGTGTCAATGCCTTCAAACCGCAAATCCGTCAGTTCCAAGCCAATCCTCTTAAAGTAATCCAAGATAGCATTCTTGGCAACCACCGAAGTCTCATCAAGACGCGTGAAGACCGTTAGCAAGTCGTAGTGGGAAAGCTCATCAATTATCTTCTCATTCAGAAAGCCACGCAAATAATTGTTAACGTCCTCAGTCGTGTATGCACTTTGTCCTCCAACTACTTCATTGACGAACAGCTCCGGACTCTCAACCTTAAACCAGAATGCCCCATGCACCTTCAACGGCGCAAGCTCCGTGGTCTGAGCCTGTGTGCCATACTTGCCAGCAAACACCTTTGTGGAAATGAAGATAACTGAAGCTTTGAACGGTTTCTCCTTGTAACCAGCAATGCGCGTAAGTAAACGGGTCAGCAAAGGCAGGTTCAAAGTGGTGAGCTGATGCCTTCCAGCATTGAACACATCGTAAGCTTTGCCATCTCTGAAGAACACTGCAACCTCATACTCATGCACTATGAGCTGAGCGCCCCATGTGAGTTCCTCATCTGGATATTTCCAAAGAATATCTTCTGGTCCTGGATTCTTCCATTCTACAACTTGCGGCATTTCAATTCACTCCTAGAATCACTTCTTCTCGTTTAGCAAAAGCTTCCTCGAAAGCATTCAACGCATCGCTCAAGTTTTGGACGCGTTCTTTCGTCTTGTCGAACTTCTGCTTCATGACTTCTCCCTTGAACGTGCCTACTTCGTTGACTATATTGTCTACATCGTCGACCAGTTGATTGTCGAAGTCAATCATCCGGTCTAAAGCCTCCTCTTTAACTTTGACAGCGTCAAAGAAGCCCGTGTAACCGTAGGAAGCGTGATTCACCTTCTCAACCACACGATCAAACCTAGCCACAAGCCGATCCATATCAGTCAGAACATCAAACGAACGACGATCAGACAACTTCTGAAAAACTGTCTTCACATCATTCCTCGCTGTTGACAGCTTCAGGTACAAGTGGTTTCGGATAAGCTTGTCAGATTCTCTGCGCAGTTCCTTCTCCTTGTAGCCGCGAAAGCCAGGAAGCGCGGCAGCTATTCGCTCCGAAAGCCGCATCTCTTTCTTGGCTTTTTCATACATATCCTTTTTTTCAGTCACGGTCTTTTCCTCACTTTATTTTTCCGATTTCACACAAAAACAATGGTTGCTTTTAAAGTTTTGTTACCGATTAAAGCATTCCAAACCCAGATGATGGAATGTCTCCTTTTATAATCATTCCAGTCGCACCATCAATCAGCAACTGGTAGGTCTTGCCCTTGTACTCGTACTTCACAAACCATATGGGCGCATGTAAGTAAACCACCTGCTTCAAATCAATCTCGGTCTTCATTTCGACGACTCTGTCAACATCCTCCTTAATCAAGAAATGATGGTGTTCATCAATCTGCTGCTTTGCAAGCTCCACAACTTCATCCCTGTCGATCTCGCTGTTCAAAACCTTCCCAAAAGCCTCGACCTTTCTGAAGTCAAACGAAATCTTGCCCTCCAACGGGACATCATACTCCCTTGTCGGAAACTCAGTTGCCTTCCTAGCCAGAACAAGCCAATCATACTCCTTCTCAATCTTCCCTTCCTTAACAACAGCAGGAGCAATACGCTCAAAAATCCCCTTGTAGCTACTCTTGGCTTCACAAGACACAACCCAAAAAGGCAAGTAAATAAGTTCCTTCTCCACTATCCTCGCTTTCTTCGCCAAGTCCGGTGGTTTCAGAAAGCCTTCGCGCATCCAATTTCTGATTGGTTCTTCAACCTGCGTTGGGTCGTACTTGTTCAGCAGCAACGAGTGCTCAAAGGTGAAGACTTGTCCAGTTTCGATAACAACCGTGTAACCGCAATACTTGCAGGTGGCCAAGATTTCGCCCGGCTTGAACGCGATCGGCGCGCCGCAGTGAGAACAATGTATCTCTTCAATCACAGACATGGGCTCTACGCCTTCGCCTTCTCTCTTTTTAATATTTCTTCTGCTACGATGATGCCTGACGCTGAAGCTTGAATCAACCCTCTCGTGACACCGGCACCGTCGCCAATCGTGAACAAGTTACGAATCTTCGTCTCAAGACAGTTGCTCAACTGAAGCCTTGAAGAGTAGAATTTCACCTCAACACCGTACAGAAGAGTGTCACGTGAATGTATCCCCGGAGCAATTGTGTCTAAGGCTTGAAGCATCTCGCGAATATCGACAAGATAACGATACGGCAACACAAAACTCAGGTCGCCTGGTGTCGCATTCTTCAACGTGGGCGTAACCACGCTTCTCTCAATTCTCTCAGGCGTTGATCTTCTACCTGACTCCAAGTCTCCTAGACGCTGTATTATGACGCCGCCACTCAGAAGGTTACAGAGCCTAGCAACGTATTTCCCGTAAGCTATCGGTTCCTTGAACGGCTCAGTGAAAGAAGTGCTGACTAGAATGGCGAAGTTTGTGTTTTCTGTCTTTCGTTCAGCGTAGCTCTGACCATTTACAGTCAAAATCCCATCATAAGATTCAGTTATGACTTGTCCATAAGGCGCAACGCAGAAAGTTCGCACTTGATCATCAAATGATCGAGAGTAGTAGATGAGCTTCGGCTCATAGAGAACCTTCGTCATCTCCTCCATAACGGAAGCCAGAACCTCAACTCTTATCCCAATGTCCACGGGGTTATTGAGAGTCTTCAACCTCAAAGCTTGGGCTTCCGTCTGAAGCCATTCTGCTCCGCTTCTTCCAGGAGCAGCAATAACATACTTCCCAAAGAACTTCTCACCACCTACGGTTTCAATACCTTCGATGATACCGTTCTTGACTATTAGTCCCTTGACATCTGTCTTAGGCTTGAACTCGATCTTTCCGTTCAATTCTTGCCGCATTTTCCGAAGAGTTTGAGCACACCATTCAGTGCCCATATGGCGAATCTGTTGACGAATAAGCTTCAAACCGGCTAGCGAAGCTTTTCGCTCAATTTCGTCAATCGCTTCGACGTTTTCGCCATAAGTATACTCAGTTGCTCCGAACTTTTGATAAACGCCGTCTGCATAACTTACGAGTTCTTTCAACTCTTTGATTGAAACGTACTGGTTGAGCCAGCCGCCAACTTCGGTCGATAGAGTGAGTTTTCCATCACTGAATGCCCCCGCTCCACCCCACCCACTTAAAACCCCGCATGGATCACAGTGAACACATTCGAACCCACGGCTTGAGGGACATTTGCGCTGGCTAATATCCTGTCCCCTATCAAGCATGAGAACCTTCAGGTTGTTCTTCTCGGTGAGTTCAAGAGCGGAGAATATCCCCGCTGGACCTGCACCAACAATGATTACATCATACTTCAACGGGACTATCCCCCAAAGACCCAAACCATAGTATGACCACTAGCATATATTTCTAACGAACAAGCCAACGTTGAAAACTGTAACAATCACTTATCCCTGATTGGCACGAGACAAAGAAACATAAAAGTCGTATCGCCATTGGTCTTGAACTGATGCAACTCATTCGGAGCGATGAAAACAACATCACCTGACGTGACTGCTCTTTCTTTATCCTTGCCAACAACTGTTCCTTCACCTTTTAAAACGAAGACTTCATGTTCCCAAGGGTGAGTGTGCAATGGACTGTTTCCTCCTAGTCCCATTTCAAATAACCTCATGGCAAAGTTTGGAGCACCCATGTCCTTTGTGATAAGCCAGCGTACCTTCAGCTTTGAAGCCCCTTCATCTGCTTCGTGGGCTTCAACATCTTTGTAAGGGAATATTTTCATTCAATTAAAACCTCACTGAGAAAAAAATCAGAAACAGTTAGTCTTTTATCGCTTCAATGACACTCATTACGTTCCACAGTTTTACTCGCGTATACTGTGGCATGTTCGGATCCTGCAGAATCTCATCCAAAAGAGATATGGCGTTTGATGCTCTGACGGCAGGCGTGAACTCAGTTGATTGCAAGGCATTCATTGAGTCTTTCGCCGCTCTCCTAATGTTCCTCGGTGTAGTAGTGTCCTCAGAAATTCCCCCAAGAACAACCAGCGCCTGCTTTATCCTCTCCTCATACTCCTCCATCTTCTTCTTCCTGACCATTAGTTAACACCCCGAACCGTCTTCGCGGTAACGTTGTTATATAGGCTTCACACCTATTTACTTTGGGGTTTTAAAACTTGTCGCCAAAACAAAGCGAAGACCCAGACGTCAAACGCATGGCAGACCTCCTGCGCCAAGGCTCAACCCTAACAGAATTAGGCTGTCCTGCATGCGCTTCCCCACTTTTCAGACTGAAAAATGGAGATCTATGGTGCGCCAAATGCGAAAAGAAAGTCATAGTCGTAAGAGAAGGAGAGGACACGACGAAAATACAAAGTAAAATGGCTCTCGAAACTCTGGAAGCCACACTTCTGGCAAAGATTCAAGAAATACAAAGTAAGATGCAACACGAACAAAACCCAGAAGAACTACAGAAACTAGGTACTGCACTCTCAGGACTACTAGAAAACCTTGAAAAAACAAGAAAAGCCCAAAAAGCCTAAGCGGAATCCCCAGATGCTTGGAGCTTACAACAACTTTCCAGAAACTGTACATAGAATAGAAAATTATGCGACTTCGGTCTCAAACAGAAAATTGCAACAAGCACTCACAGAAACCCTGCAGAAGCTGAACAATGAAACTTTCGATCTCGAAACCATTGCTGACCCATCAATTCCACAATGCAAGGTCAGCTTCGAGACGGGCATAGCAGAAGCAGACAACTTCAACTACCTAGACACTGAAGAAGCAGGCAAACTGTTGAGGATCATACAAAAAGAACCTTTACAAACCATGGACTGCCTCTTTGTCATACGCTATCACAAAATGCTGAAAGAAAAGAAAACCCCATTGAGATTTGATTACTACATTCTCCGCTTCACATTCAACGAAAACTCGATGAACACACAGATCTTCCATGAAAGAGGACCAAGATACATGACGCTACAGGACATCATGAACCTTATTGCCGCCAAACTCAACGAAAAATCAACCAAGAAAATGCTGAAAGCTTTGAACAGCCCCTAGCAAATCTTCTCCAGAAACTCCAAAACCATTGTCAGAATTTCTTCAGAAACCTTCTCTTTAGATGCATTCCCATCTACTAGTGTTAGCTCTCCATTCTTAACGAACCTCAGATAGACTTCCCGCACTTTGCGCTGCGTCCCCAAGTTCTCCATAACCGACTTCTTCGCTTTCAACCTATGAACAACGGTCTCTGGCTCTACATCGATGAAAATCGCAAGGTGCGGACGTATCGCATGCTCGTTTATCCGTTTAATCCAATCCAAATCAAGCCCAGTTGCCCCCTGATAAGCCAAGGAAGAATACACATAACGGTCAGACACAATTAGTTTCCCATCATTCAAAGCAGGAACAATCTCGTTGTTAACATGTTCAAAACGGTCAGCTGCAAACAGCAATGCTTCAACAATGCTTGAGCCACGTCTTTCAGCGTGCAGGCAGTATTCTTTGATGAACTCACCGATCTTTCCGCCGCTCGGTTCAGCAGTATAAACTGCGTTGTAGCTCTCTTTCAATCTGCTTGCAAGAAGCCTCGCTTGTGTGGTCTTTCCACAACCGTCCAACCCTTCAATACAAATGAAAAAGCCCTTTCTTCCCATGCTTTCCTTCTCCAATACCTTGAACGTTAGGAATTATAAGCGAAGGTGCATTAATAATTATTCAACAAAACAGAGGGAAGCCACCGATGCATGAAGATTACTGGGGTGAAATAAAAGACCCCGTACACGGTTATGTCTACATAACCAAACAGGAAAAACAAATCATCGATTCTTATCCTGTCCAGAGGCTGCGCAGACTGCGACAGCTGGCAGGTTCAGAGTATGTCTATCCGGGTGCAAATCACACACGTTTTGAACACTCTGTAGGTGTCATGTACTTAGCGGGTAGAGTCGTAGCCAACCCCAACATTTCACGCCACATAACCGAAGAAGAGGGTGAAATGGTCAAGATTGCAGGCTTACTACACGACGTCGGGCACGGACCGTTTTCACATGTTTTTGAGCACTTGCTCGACAAAGAGAAGAATGGCAAGACGCATGAGGACATGACGCTATGGCTTATACAAGAAAGCGAGCTAAGAAATATTTTGAAGAGAAACGGGTTCAGCCCGGAAGAGGTTGGGAAACTGGCTATAGGCCGCCTTCACAGGCCCAAGAAAGCCTTTCTGGACCAAATAATAAGCAGCGCCGTTGATGTGGACAAACAAGATTTCATCGTGCGTGACACATACCACACAGGGGCTGAATACGGGTTCATCGACATCTTCCGATTAATCCATGCGCTAGACGTGCTAGATGAGAACTTGGCTGTGGACTTGGGCGCACTTTCTGCTCTCGAATCCCTCATAATAGCCAGAATCGAATCATTCAAAAGCATATACTTCCACCGCGTTGGCAGAGCAGCGCAGATAATGCTTGCTACGGCAATGGAAAAAGCAAACGAGGACCTAGGCCTAACAAAGTTCAAAACTCCAGAGGAGTACATGGCGATGGACGATTACACAGTTTGGACAATGCTGAAGAACTGCAAAAAATCAAACGGAATCATAAAAAACCTAGAAAGGCGAAAAATGCTCAAATGCGCCTACGAAAGAACCTTCTACGAAAAAGATACGATGGTTTCAAACATTTTCGGGAGAGAAACTCACAGAAAACAGCTGCAGGAAGATATCGCAAAGAAAGCCCATGTTGAAACAGAAGCGGTAACAATCGACGTACCAACTGTTCCCTCTGTGCCCTATCATCATTCAGTTCTAATGGAACCTATGGAAGTGCCAGCTTTCTACAAAACGCAGGAAGGGAAGAAGATACCACAACGTTTGAGTGAAATCTCAAAAATCTTCGAGACTCTCAGAGGGTTCATAAACATACTGCGCGTCTATACAGACGAAGAAAGTCGCAAGAAAGTAGAGGATGCGTCAACAAGCATTTTGGGCAAGATCCCTACAACAGCCACAATATCCTACTAAAGTGCATTAAAATGCAGCACACAATCTTAAAGGGACGAGCAATCGTCGAAGGACACTGCAAAGCCGAAGCCCTCGTTTGCCAGGAACCAATAAGCTTCTTGGGAGGAGTAAACCCAGCAGACGGCAAAATAGTGGAGAAAAGCCACGATCTATGCGGAGAATGTATAAAAGACAAAGTTCTATGCTTTCCATATGGACATGGCTCAACAGTCGGTAGCTACGTCTTATACTCCTTAGCCAAGAAAAACTTGGCACCCAAAGCAATCATCAACCAAACAGCCGATCCCGTTGTCGTGGTAGGAGCAATAATAGCAGACATTCCCATGATTGACCAAATAGACATCTATCAGATCAAGACAGGTAATATTGTCGAAGTGGATGGAGCAAAGGGTTTTGTCAAGATCTTGAAAAGAGGAGAGAGCTAGACAAACATGCATCTGACGAAAGAAGAAGAACGCGTATACGATGGCGAGTACGGTTGGGCAAATCAGAAATGCATGAAAATACTCGTGCGCTTGGGCGAGCTTTTCGGCGCAAGAAAACTCATTCCGATCAGTTCTGCGCATGTTTCAGGAGTCTCATACAAAACCCTCGGCGATGCACCAATAGAGTTCCTAAAAGCATTAGCTGATGCAGATGGAAAAGCAAAAGTCAAAGCTACACTGAACCCGCAAAGCCTTGATCCAGAATACCTAGGCAAAAAATTGCCAAGCAATGCAGTTGAGAAGCAACTAGAGATCCTCAAACAGTTTGAGAGAATGAATTTCACACAATCGCTAACATGCACGCCCTATTATTTAGAGAAACCAAAACGCAGTTCACATCTTGCATGGGCTGAATCCTCAGCCGTCGTATATGCCAACTCTGTTCTGAGAGCATGGACAAACCGTGAAGGCGGACCGAGCGCTCTCGCAGCAGCAATTGTCGGGAAGACTCCCGATTATGGAATCCACAAAGCAGAGAATCGACAGCCAAAGGTTCTAGTTAGCGTGAACACGCAACTACAGAATGAAACGGATTTTGGCACTCTTGGAATATGCTTGGGCAAAATACTAGCAGACAACATTCCAATAATTCAAGGACTGCATAAAGCCTCTGAAAACCAGTTAAAACAGTTAGGTGCAGCACTTGCATCAACAGGCATGGTAAACATGTTCCATCTTGAGCACAGGAACTCTCAATTTAAAACAAAAGAAACGCAAAAGATAAGCATTGACGTAAAGGACCTAAAGAAAACAGCGGAAAGCTTGTCCACAGCATCAACACTAAAACCAGATCTCGTCTTCCTAGGCTGCCCCCACTGTTCACTGAACGAAATTAAAAAGATTGGACAATTGATCAAAGGAAAGAAGGTCAGAGCAGGCTTGGAATTCTGGGTTTGCACATCACGCTACGTCAAGGAAATGGCCAGAGATTATGTCGAGCAAATAGAGAGAAGCGGAGGTCACGTACTCGCAGGCGTGTGTACTGTTGTCTCATGGACTGAAACACTCGGAATAAAGACAATAATGACGAATTCGGCGAAAACAGCCTACTATGCTCCAACGCTCAACAAAGCTGATACGATATTCGAATCACTAGAAGAGTGTATAAAGACAGCCGTTAGAGGATAAGGTTTATTCGAATGAAGAGATATTCTGCATGATGCTTCCGGGCTGAGGGGCTCCGGTAGTATAGCCCGGTCAAGTATTCCGGCCTTTCGAGTCGGAGACCCGGGTCCAAATCCCGGCCGGAGCACCACAAATTTCAGTCCTATTTAGGTTAGAAACGCCCAACTAGAGTGAATTGCAGAAATTCAAAAATTGGAGCATGTATTCACTGGTAAAACATTTCGGAATGACAGCTTAGGCATGGATTCACGATTTGCTTCGCACATCGATTTCTGCCATAGTTCCTTTTATCGTGTATCGAGAAAGAAGTTGTGGAATGAACTTCTCGGCCAGAAGATAGGCAAAGGTTGCGTAGATGACTCCGCCTATTATGTCCACGACATAATGCTCTCCGAGATAGACTGCACTGAACCACACGCAGATCGGAAACAAAAGGACTGGCAACGCTTTTGCCTTTCCAATTTTAAGAGCGCAAAGTGAAATTAACCAGGGATATGCCGCATGAAGACTTGGAAACGCCGCAAACGGATTAGGCTGAATATAATCGAAAATGGTACGATAGACAGGTACACCCAAGTTGTGATCCACTTGAAACAAGATCCGGGTGGCGTTAACACCAAACCACGGAGGCGCAACCGGATAAATCAAAAAGGTTACCAAGGCGCTGTAAGTGCAGATTGCAAAAGCAAGACCGTACTTCCAGTAGTCTTTGCGCCGATACTTCCACAATATGAACCCAAAAACGGTTGGAGCTATGAAGTGCAGGGAATAGAATAGGGCTCCTAGATAGTCCAAAACGGGGGGTTCTGTAGAACTGCTGCAATAAGAGCGTTGGGATGGTACCGAACACCCGTAATTCAGCACTTATGGGTTCTTCAACATGCACAATTCTAGACATGCTACCTGCAAGTCCATTTATAGCGTCATAAGACAAGAAAGAAGCAACAAATGGAAACCAGTCTCCTACAAAACGCCGACTCCATTTATTGTACGCGGCATATATGAAGAAACACAAGAATATGACTTCAGGTCCTGGAAACACTCCATATGCCAAGTAAAAAATGCAAAGAATCGATGCATAGATGGCGGGAACCACGAATGTATGGTTTGATTTAGCTTCCTTTCCTTCAAGCATGTTGTGCACCAGCTCCAAACATCTTTGAATCGTTATACTTTGGCAAGTCACAGCGGTATTCTTACTATGTATCCATCTTCTCAATTGCCTTGTTCTGCTCAAAGACAGCTGTATAAAACGGTTTCTCAGAATTAGACCCAATTCTACTCAATCTGATTACATACACTCATTGTTGTGGTAGCAAGAGCATGCATTTCAGAAATTGGTAGCGTAAAACAATGATTGTACGTGAGGTGCCTTATAGATGCAACCCCAGTCTTCAAGCACCATCACTGAGCCGAGAGCTTGAACTTATCCTGGTGCGGGTTGTTGGTAGCCCGGGATAGCTTCAAACTCTCGGTTCAAACTCTTCCTGGATACTATTGTTTTGCGAGTAAAAGCTAACCAAATTACAATTGAATTCGATACATTTTGCTCGTATTTTCGCTATTTGTCCGAGAGCTCGACACTTTTTCGTACTCATGTTATGGCGCGCACTACGTACTCTTGCGCCTTGCTTGTTTAAGCTTTGATGCAAGTCTATTTGGTTCTGCCGCGGCATGTCTTGCATATACCGTAAATGTCCATACGTTGTCCTGTCCGCGTGAATTCTGCTTTGGCCGTCACTCTCTCAACTATTTCTCGAGCAGCACTATCGTCGAAATCCTGGATGCTGCCACATTGCAGGCAGACCAAGTTAATGTGCGGCTTCACGCAGGAGTCGAATCTTGCTTGGCTTTCCGGCAAATCCAGTTCTTGGATCATGCCTTGTTCCGTCAGAATTTGAAGTGTTTTGTAGACTGTGGCAAGACTGACTGTTGGATGAACCTTCTTGACTTCATCGTAGATTCTCTGCGCGCTCGGATGATCTCGGCTATGGAGCGCAAATCGACAGATCGCTATCCTTTGCGTAGTAGCCTTGTATCCTTTTTGGCGGAGAGTTTCGATTATCGATGCGTCTGACTTCTGAGAGCGACTCATACCTCTTATTAGATAATAATAAGTCTTAAATAAACCTTTAAGTCCTTCACATGCAGACATTCAAAACAGCAGAAAAGGAGGTGTACGTGTATGAAAGATAAGCATCTTACAACGAATCAGGGTGTTCCCGTTTCTGACAACCAGAATTCACTCACCGCAGGCGAACGCGGTCCTGTGTTGCTGCAGGACGTGCATTTAATTGAGAAGCTTGCACACTTTGACCGTGAGCGTATTCCTGAGCGTGTGGTCCACGCGAAAGGTGCTGGTGCCCACGGATATTTCCAAGTATACGAGAGCATGGCAAAATACACCTGCGCAAAATTCCTTCAAGACCCAAAGAAAAAGACGCCCGTCTTCGTCCGTTTCTCCACAGTTGTCGGCGCAAGAGGATCCGCAGATACAGCTCGCGATCCTAGGGGCTTTGCAGTGAAGTTTTACACCGAACACGGCAACTATGACTTAGTTGGCAACAACTTGCCAGTTTTCTTCATCCGAGACGCCATCAAATTCCCCGACATGGTGCACGCCTTCAAGCCTGCCCCTGACACCGGTTATCCCACAAGCTCGTCGGCAAACAGTCGCTTCTGGGACTTCATCTCGCTAACTCCTGAATCAACTCACATGATTACTTGGCTCTTTTCGGACAGGGGAACAGTGAAGAGTTACAGGAAGATGGAAGGCTTTGGCGTCAATACTTACAAGTGGGTGAACGCCAAAGGCCAAGAAGTCTACGTCAAGTATCACTGGAAGCCAAAAGCAGGAATAGAGACTATCGACCGCTACGACTCCGTTCGTCTCGCTGGAGAAGATCCCGACATTGCCACTCGCGACTTATACGAAACCATTGCCTCAGGAAAGACCGTAGAGTACGAACTGTGCGTTCAAATCATGGAGACCGCGGACGAGTTAAAGCAAGACTTCGACCCACTTGATGCCACAAAAACCTGGCCAGAAGACAAGTTCCCCCTTATGCCTGTGGGCAAAATGGTGTTGAACCGCAATCCCGAAAACTTCTTTGCTGAAACGGAGCAAGCTGCTTTCTGCCCCGCCTCTGTTGTTCCAGGAATCGATTTCTCCGCTGACAGACTCTTGCAGGGCAGAATCTTCTCTTACGCAGATACACAGAGGCATCGGTTGGGCGCTAATTATCTGCAACTTCCAATCAATCGGCCGCAGGTACTGGTCAGTAACAATCAGCGCGACGGTGCTATGCAGTATGCGCCTTACGACGAAGGAACAGTCAATTACGAACCCAACACGCTAGCAGACGGGATGCCACACGAAGCTCCGGCCACCGCCACGACTCACGAGCATCTCGACGGAGACGTCGGACGCCGGAAAATCAGTTTGACAAACGACTTCAAGCAAGCAGGCGAACGCTACCGATCACTCAGCAAAACGGATCAGGATCACCTGGTTGACAACATCGTGGATTCGCTGGGCCATGCGGACAAGCCTATTCAGAAACGTATGGTCGAGAACCTTAGTAAAGCTAACCCCGAGCTTGGCAAACGCATCGCAAAAGGGTTGAAACTTTTAGGAAGTTAGGTTTGACCAGAATGCTTTGCGTTCTCTTTTTTCCTTCTTTCTACAAAGGTTTTGACTGAACAAGGCTATTGCCAGATTAACAGACTCTCAATGAACATGTGTTTTACATACAAATTGCGATTGAAATATAGCGATTTTGATAGTAGCCCGGGAGAGATTCGAACTCTCGCCAAGTATGTATAAGCATACTTTTACTGGTAAATTCATGTTCAGATACTTGCGAAGGACCACAAAGCAGGACATGCTTAACACTTTTCCGCATTTGATCTCTGTGATCTGCGTTCTTTAGGGCTTTATGCTAATATTTAATAGAGAATTTAACATACGCTCATGTTCACATAAAACTCAAATACAAGCAACCTCTATCGAATACTTCTTTAAACCTTTAGGCGATGAAAAGATGCCAGAAAACCTGAACTCTAGTTACAAGAAATTGATGGAAAAAAGCAAGGAACTCATTGTCTTTATGTCAGCTCAAGCAATTGTCCAATGGGACATGGAGACGATGATGCCTCCAAAAGCGATCAGCTTGAGAAGTCAACAACTTGCTCTGTTTAGTGGGATTCAGCACAGGATGGAAACCAGCCCGGAAATTGGAACATTGCTGAAAAGCATTGAAAATCACCCAGATTATGACAAGCTAGACGCTGTTCAAAAACGAAACGTATACTTGATCAGAAAGAACTATGATGAACAAACAAAGCTTCCCGAAGAACTTGTTGTAGAGATGGCAAAGCAACACGCCATAGCCATAGATGCGTGGAAGAAGGCCAAAGCAGCCAAGAACTTTGCTATGTTCAAGCCTGAGCTTGAGAAGAACATCGAGCTGGCAAAGAAAGCTGCGGACATTCTGATGGAAGTAAAGAAAACTGAAACACCATACGACTCCTTAATAGACATTTTCGAACCAAAAATGACTGCTAAAGAGATCACTAGGGTCTTCGACGAGCTAAGAGAAGGATTGGTTTCACTGCTGAGAAAATGTGAAGATGCTCCAAAGCAGCCAGATGTCAGTATTCTCAAGAGAAAGATGCCCATTGACGTACAACGCAAAATAGCTGTAGCCCTTGCCGAAACAGTCTTGTACGATGTGACCTCAAAGAATGCAGGAGGCAGAATCGACGAAACAGAACACCCCTTTACGAATGGATATTATGATGATGTGCGAATAACAACACACTACTTCGAAGACATGTTTGCTTCATCAATATTTTCAGTACTACACGAAGCTGGTCACGCCATCTACGAGCAAGATCTAAACCCAGAATGGATGTACCAACCACTAGGAACAGGATGCTCATCAGGTTTCCACGAATCACAATCCCGAACAGTAGAAAATATAATCGGAAGATCAAGAGAATTCTGGACCTATTTTCTGCCAAAACTGAAGGAAATTGGCGGCAAAACCCTCTCAGACATAACCTTGGACAAGTTCGTCCACGCCATCAATGAGGTCAAGCCATCAAAAATCCGCGTTGAAGCAGACGAAGTCACCTATGGATTACACATAATCGTGAGATTTAACATTGAAAGGGATTTATTCGCTGACAAGATCGCGGTGAAGGAACTGCCTGAAATATGGAACCAGAGCTACAAAGATTATCTGGGCATAAAGATTGAGAACGATTCTGAAGGCGTCATGCAAGATACACATTGGGCCAGCGGTTATTACGGTTATTTCCCGAGCTACGCACTTGGCAACATCTATAGTGGTCAATTATTAGCGACGATGGACAAGGATGTGACAGACTGGCGAAGACAATTGGAAGGAGGAAACTTCAAACCAGTGAAACAGTGGCTTACCAAGAACGTTCACATGCAAGGAAACCTGTATGACCCACCGATGCTCATCAAGAAGATCACAGGAAAAGAGTTGACCGTAAAACCATACCTAAGTTACCTGACTGGAAAGTACTCGAAACTTTACAGTTTCTAGCCAACTTCCCTTTTTCTAATATAGGCATATACTTCTAGGGCGACTTCTGCAAGTATCGCCGCGACAATGAGAAATACGCCACTCCAACCAAGTATTGCATTATAGTAGTTACTACCATATAAAAATAGAACTACACCGAGGATCGCCAAGATTAGACAAATGAGGTCATTCCGTGACATATAGATCAACCCAGCAACCGGGAATTATGCCTCTAACAACTCCAAAGTATATAGACTTATTGCTAATAACATCAACAGCACATGAAGAGAAACAATCAACGCCAGAGCAACAGCTGCCAAGGGACATGTAAGCCACATATCTAGTGACTGCCAAGAATGTCGGCGAGACTACCATTGGTATCGATAGCCGACATTTTCATGTATAAAAAGCCCATAAAAAAGTTTCCCACATTGATTTTCCGACAGTCTTATATAGAAGCTCTGTCGTTAGACTGTTTCTTGGTGAAGAATGTATGTCGGAAAATGTGGCAAGAAAGCCAGAGACTAAAGAAGAACTCGTCACAATACTGACGGATGCCGCGAGGAAATCCATGGAGATTCAAAGAGCGACAAGAACAAAGCCGACAGTTTCAGCAACAGCCGAGGCACTAAACATACACAGAGATACTCTTCATACTTGGCTCAAAGAGTTTAATGTCGATTTCAAGGAAATAGCTGATTCTGTGTCGGCAGCATATGCCGGAGAATTCGCTGAATTTACTGGCAGCACATATCTGATTGGTGAAGCACTTGTCGGAGAGGGAAACGAAGTTGCTCACATTGATCTTTTGATGGGTGACAAATGCGGTCCTGTGGGAGAGGCTTTTGCCTCAGGCATGACTAATCTCTCTGTAGGACATACACCATTGCTTGCAGTGATAAGACCTAACCTTCCACCCAAACCTCACACGCTAATCGTACCAAAAGTCACTATAAAAAACCTCGAAGATGTTAGCAAGATCTTCGGGCCTGCACAAGCTGCTGTCGCAAAAGCAGTGGCTGATGCAACGGAGGAACAAATCATTCCAAAAGGCAAAGTTGACGACTGGGTTATAATATGCAGCGTCTTCATACATCCTCAAGCGACAGATTTTAGAAAAATCTATCAATATAACTATGGAGCAACAAAACTCGCCTTGAAGAGGGCTCTATCCAAATATCCAACACTGGAAAAGCTATTCTACGACAAGGATAGAGCTAAGCATCCAATTATGGGGTTCAAAGTTCCACGCCTGTGGAGACCGCCATATCTACAGATTTCACTTGACGCGCCAGAATTGGAGAGATCAAAGAAGATTATAGAACAGCTTCCGGGAAGCGATAGGATAATTCTGGAAGTAGGCACACCACTGATCAAAAGATATGGAACAAAAATAATCAATGAACTAAGACAAAGTGCCAAGGACATGTTCTTCGTTGCAGACCTAAAGACACTGGACGTTGGGAAAGTGGAAGTGGATCTTGCTTACGACGAAACTGCGGACGCTGTTGTCGCCGCTGGGCTTGCACCTGCAGAAACGCTCGACTCATTCATCCATGAAGCAAAAAGACTCGCAATATACGCTGCAGTGGACATGCTGAACGTTGACGACCCACTCAAGAAACTCAAATCAATCAAGGAATTTCCAGACATAGTCATCCTGCACAGAGGAATAGACCAAGAGACAGGAAGATCACATGGACTTGAGATAATCCCAGAAATTCGTCAAACATTCAAAGACAAAAAGTTCTTGATCGCTGTAGCAGGCGGAATAGTTCCAGAGACAGCCAAGGAAGCATTGGCGAAAGGCGCTGATATAATCATCGTCGGAAGATACGTTACACAGTCAAAGGACATTGAACGCTCAGTTAGGGAATTTCTTGAGGCAACAACAGAAATGCGAGAGGACATTGATCTATTCAGAGTACACGTAGAATAGATCAACCAAAAAGCCCATTATCATGGGCAAACCTCCATTTTTGCTCATACGAAGATTTTGAAGGCAATATAGGCGGATACAAAGATCATGCCGGCAGTTATGAACACTGACAGAAATCCGAATGTTTGAGCAAAGAACGGACCGATGAAAGACCCGCAAGCGCCACCAATGCCTATGAGAACATTAAACAGTCCTGCTTTGCCTGCTGGGATGAGTTCCATTGAAAGCGAAAGCATGTAAACAAGGAACAGGGCATAAGCAAGTCCCATTAAGATCAGAATAGACGCAACCAAAATCACGTTGTATGCAATGGAGTACAAAGCTACAATCAGCAAAAAGGAAAGGAAGCTTCGAAATATAACGATGCGTCCTATGTTGGCTTTTCCTGTTTGCTGGTTTGATCGACTACTGGCCAGATAATAGCCGAAGACTGCCCCCCCGGAGTTTAAGACGAATATTGCAAAGACTATGCTTTCATTTTTTGTTATGTTAGAAACGAAGATGGGCATTGGGGTGAAGAGCACGCTGGTCGCTAATGAAAAGAGAACAAGACCACCACAGAAGGCAGTAAGATTCTCTTTCTTCAGTCTTTCGCTCACAGATATACCGTCCAGAAGCTTGGATGCAAGGAAAAAACCATGATACGCAAAGTCTACCGATTTCTCCATGCTAACTAGACCTCTTTCGAAGACGAGAAGAGGGTCGGTCACCAATATAAAAGCCAGAACGAGCGCAACTAGGTTTAATGCGCTACACAAATACAGCGTGTTGACTTGCCCGAAACCATAAAATGATGTTAAGAAGCCCAAAATCAACCCGATAAGCCATCCAGCTTCGGTGAATCCTTCATAGAACGCGAATGATCTTTCCCAATCCTCACGTGAGTATAATTCAGCTATCAGGACGTTCTTTGGTGGTTCGTGAGCCACATGTAGAACTGACATAATCGAGTACAGAAAAATCAACCATCCCACGCTTGTTGCCAAGGTGAACATACAGAGGAGTATGGTTGATGCGAGAAATGAAAGCAAGATATAGCGTTTGTAGTGTCTCGTCTTGTCGCATATGTAGCCCCAAAAGAATGAGGCTGGAATTGCCATGAAAAGAGCCACGGCGGACATTACTCCTATGTAGAATAGCCCGTTACTGGGAGAAACAGACATTACATACAGTGGGAGGAATATTGAAAGTAGACCGTATCCCATCTCGTGGAAGAAGAACCCTAGCCGCCACATAGCCACAAAACGATTCTAAGCAGAATTAAAACCTTTACGTTCATGAAGCTTCAATTTTTCTTTTGAACCCAAACATCCGTTCATAAATCCTTAATAGACAGATATTCAACTTTCATAACACTACTGGAGCGTTCATCATCAATGGCTAAGTTCAAAATAATAGTGTCGAGCCCAGAAGGAACTTCAAAAGTGGTCGAACTTGAAGAAACTCGGGCCATGCCGTTAATCGGCAGAAGGATAGGTGAGATAATAGATGGGTCAATAGTGGATTTGGCTGGGAAGAAAGTGCAAGTAATGGGCGGTTCAGACAAGGATGGATTCCCCATGAGACCCAGCGTCCATGGAGGCGTCCGCAGAAGGATACTCCTGAGCGGAGGAGTAGGTTTCAACCCTCAAAACGAGGGTGTGAGAAAACGCAAAACCATCCGTGGCAATGTCATAACAGATGAGATTGTGCAAATTAACCTGAAAATTGTTGAGAAGACAACCAAGCCAAAAGAAACCAAGAAAACAAAAGAAAAGAAAGAAGTACCTGAAAAGCCGCCTACAAAAGAAACTTCGCCAAGAGAATCAGAGAAAGAGACACCTGCACCAAGCGTCAATGCTTGATCACCCGCCTAAAACTTATTAACGCACATAGTTTAATCCTCTCAATGATTTATAAAAAAACAATAGGAAAATGAAGAATGAGCAGCGAAAAAAACAAGGCTTTGCCAAAACAACCTGAAATCAACATCGGTACAATGGGCCATGTTGACCATGGAAAAACAACACTTGTTCAGGCGTTAACTGGCGTTTGGGCATCAAGACATAGTGAAGAGCTGAAAAGAGGTATCACAATAAAGCTAGGTTATGCTGACATGCAAGTATACAGATGCCCAAACTGTGAACCGCCAAAAAACTATTCCACGCAACCAGTATGTCCAAACTGCAATTCAAAAGCAACCTTTGTTCGGGCAGTCAGTTTCGTGGATGCGCCAGGCCATGAGGCTCTGATGGCAACAATGCTTTCAGGTGCAGCCATAATGGATGGAGCAATACTCGTAATAGCGGCCGATGAACCATGTCCACAACCACAAACACGAGAGCATCTGGCAGCCGCCGACGTAATCGGAATAAAGAGCATTATTATCGTGCAGAACAAGATCGATATTGTGGATGAGAAGAGAGCCCACAAGAGCTATGATGAAATCAAGGCTTTTGTCAAAGGAACAGTTGCCGAGAATGCACCAATCATTCCTATTTCAGCACAACGCGGAGTAAACATAGACGTTCTTCTTCAAGCAATGGAAGAAGTCATGCCAACACCAAAAAGGGATGAAACCAAACCGCCACTAATGTACATCGTCCGCTCATTTGACGTTAATAAACCAGGAACGCAGATCGAGAAGTTGGAAGGAGGAGTAATTGGCGGAACAATCCTACAGGGGAAATTTGCAGTTGGAGACGAAATAGAAATTCGCCCTGGAATAGCTTCAGAAAAGGAAGGGAAGGGTGGCTATGCTTCCCTTTTCAGCGAGGTTGTCAGTTTGCACGCAGGGGGCAATGACGTGAAGGAAGCTCATTGCGGCGGATTGGTGGGCGTGGGAACACTTTTGGACCCATCGTGCTCGAAGGCAGATGGACTAACCGGAAATATTGTCGGAAAGAAGGATCAACTTCCCCCAACAATTTCAGAGTTGACGATGGAAACGCAGATTCTTGAAAGGGCAGTTGGCACAAAAGAACTGGCAAAGATTGATGAAGTCAGCATGAACGAAACATTGCTTCTACACGTAGGCGCGGCAATAACGGTCGGAAAGGTTGCATCGGTGAGAAAGGACTCAGTTTTGGTAAAGCTCACTCGACCAGTTTGCACACAGGCTGGCTCAAGAGTTGCCATAAGCAGAAAGATCGCAGGCAGATGGAGGCTTATAGGGTACGGATTGATGAAGTAGACATGCCGTCAACCCCAAAATCTGAGAAAAATTTGAAAGTAATCCTTGATTCAAACGCTTTGTTTGTCCCGCTTCAGTTCAAAATTGACATTTTCGAAGCGCTCAAAAACCTGCTCAACCGGAACTTTGAGCTTGTTCTGCTTTCACCAATTCTGCAAGAAATCAAAAGGTTTACAGAAGAAGCTTCGCCGAAAATGCGAAAGGATGCAGAATATGCATTAAAGCTGGCTGAAAAATGCAAACTTGTTGAGGTGCCTGATGAAGAGGATTCGCCGGATAATGTCATAGTTAAAGTGGCTGGTGAAGAAGGTTACCCCGTGTTTACAAATGATATTGCGCTCAGGAAGAGGCTAAGAGATATAAATGTGCCAGTTATTTATGTGAGACAAAGGTCACATTTAGAGATTGAAGGAAGGTTATGACCTCTTGTTTAAGCTTATAACACAAGAAGATACAATTCGTATCCCACCAGAAACCTTCGGCAACCCTCTGGAGGCAGTGGGGCATCAACAGGTCAAGGCAAAATACGAAGGAGTTGTCAGTGAAGAGCTAGGCTATGTCATAGCCGTAGCGAACGTGAAGGTGAGCCCGACTGGCAAGATTATTCCAGGTGATGGTGCCACCTACCACAAAGTAAGCTTCTCACTGCTAACATTCTATCCTAAGATCCAAGAAGTGGTGGAAGGAGAAGTTGTGGAGATTGCTAACTTTGGAGCTTTCGTGCGCATAGGACCGATAGACGCTCTGCTCCACGTCTCGCAACTCATGGACGATTTCATCTCCTATGACGAGAAGCAAGGTGTCTTGCTGGGAAAAGAAACTAAAAGAAAACTGATGAGCGGAGATCAAGTTAGGGTGCGTATAACGGCAGTCTCACTCGGCAGAGCTGGAAGCTCCGGAAAAATAGGCGTAACAGCGAGACAACCCTTCCTTGGCAAACTTGAATGGATTGACTACGACACACAGAAAATAAAAGAGTCAACAGAAAAGAAGCCAGCAGAACCGGATACTGCTCAGAAGAAGGGTGCACAACAATGAGTGAAAAAGCCTGTTCAACCTGCCACTTCTTAACTAAAGGGAACACATGCCCAAAATGTAGAACATCAGGTTTAAGTGATGACTTCAGTGGACTGGTTATAGTTTTTGAACCTGAAGATTCGGCCATTGCTAAAGCGATGAACATCAAAGAAAAAGGACGCTATGCACTGAAGGTAAGGTAAAACATCGGCACCGATCCGGCTACAAGTAACGTATTCCTGTTTTTGGACGAGATTCTAATAGAGACAGAAAGAATAAAGATAGCATAGTTCTAATGTATTAAAGGTCAGATGTAATGAACGCCGTCTACCGCCTTACGCCAGAATTACGGATTAAACTTAAGGAACCTTTGGGCACGCTGATTCGCGGTTCATTCGTTGAAACGATGAGCAGACTTAAAGCGCTTATTGAGGAAGAGAAGCCTCCTTGTGTAATTTCTGTTGGAGACACAGTCTCAAGAAACCTTGGGAAAATTCAAGTGTGTCCCAAGCTTTCAATTATTGATAATCTAGCTATGAGAAAAACGATTCAACCGGTTTCCTTGGCTGCAGAAAAAACTGTTCACGTGAGAAACCCCCAGGCAACGATAACAGACGAAGCCATCAATGCGATTCAAGGCTCTCTTAAGGAGGATAGCCGTGTCAGCATAATCGTGGATGGAGAAGAAGATCTTCTTACACTTATCGCTGTCTTGTATGCACCAGAAAATGCTTTCGTGGTGTATGGTCAACCATATGAGGGAGTTGTCGTTGTTAAGGCTACGTCTGCTAAAAAGGATGAGGTTGCGGTGATACTGAAGGCTATGGAAAATGTTCGAAAAGCTAAATAGGAACGTGCTGTATGAAGTCAACACCGCACGCGAGGAAAGGCCATGGAAGTCAAAATAACTTCAGAGAAGAAAAACCCGATGCTGAAACGGAAAGAAGTCAGTTTCACAGTCGAACATGCAGACACCGGTAGCACTCCATCAAGAAAAGATGTTAGAAAAGCGGTTGCCGTCGCATTAAAGACAGATGAGAATATTGTTTTTGTCAGGAAGTTTGAGACTAAGACGGGAACTCACACAGCTATTGGATTGGCGAATATTTACGATTCGCTTGAACAGGCGAAGCTTATTGAACCAGAGTACATTGTTAAGAGAAACATTCCACCTGTACCAAAACCTAAAGAAGAAGAGGTAAAGGGATAGCATATGCCAAAGAAGGAAGAAGCGAAGCCAAAAGAAGAACCTAAAAAGGAGGCCCAAAAGAAAGAGGAGCCGAAGGAGGCAGCTCCTGCAGAGAAAGAGGTTGCAAAACAGGAGAAAACTGCGAAAAAGAAGAAACCAGGCAAAAAGATTCACACGTTATACAAGGTGGAGCAAGATAAGGTCAGTCGGCTACGTCCAACTTGTGAACGTTGTGGGACTGGGTATTTCATGGCTGACCACGGCAACAGATACACTTGCGGTCATTGTGGCTTCACAAAATATAAACGCGCAGAAAACGAACACGTTTAAATCGTTCGACGCTGTGATGTTTTCTGATGATTTAGATGATTAGGGTCAACGTTGCCATAACTAACATTTCTGCCGAACGTTTCTTGGATGTTAGGAAGCCCGCTCCGCAGATCCAGATAAACACGAACCTTAATCTCGTAGGGATGGAGAAAGTGGCAGACTCTCTGGAGGTTCCTTTTGTGTTGACGATTAACTATAATCCTTCTGTTGCTCAGTTGAGCTTGAAAGGCAAGGCTTATGTGTCGGGGGACAAGAGTGAGCTCGACAAAGTCTGGAAGGATTATGAAGAGAAGAAGCCTCCGCCACCGGTCATAGTGCAGTCGATATCTAATGTTGTTTTCGTTGAATCTGTTGTGATATCAAGAGCGTTGAATGTTCCGCCACCAATCCCTCTACCCCAAATACCTGAAGGAAAGCCGCCGAACGAAAAGCCTTCAAAAATGGACTACAGTGCCTGAGAAGGCGATATAGAGAAAATAGACTATTTCAGCGGCACATACATCGAAGAGCGAGAGGCTCCAATGCCGGGGGTGCCATGTCTAACAGGCTTGTTTGTTATTGCAAACTCGCCTAAGTAATGGCTGATCATTTCTGGTTTGATTTCCACTTTAACGAATTCTTTGCCGTTGTGAACAGCTATTGTTGTTCCAACCATCTCAGGTAGGATGATCATGTCACGCAGGTGCGTCTTGACTTCTGCACTTCCTCCCTGTCTGAGGGCTTCTTTGGCTTTTCTGATTTTCTCAAGCAGTATTCTGTGCTCTGGGGAGAACCCGCGGTGAAGGCTTCTTCGTTGCCTTGAAGGAAGTAGAGTAATGAACTCGTCCATGGAAACGCCTTGCAGTTGATCAAGCGTATATCCGCGGTATGTGAATTCTTTCGGCATTTTTCCTCACTTTCAGGGTAGTTTCAGATGCTATAAACCTGCTGCTATGCTTGCTGCGCGTGCGCTCTTCTTTTTCCGGCCAGTGCCTCGAGCCGCGATCAAGCCGACCTTCTGTCCTGGTGGTGCACCATGTGAAGTTGTTGTGCCTACTCGTGCACTTCTTTTGCTGCTGCCGTATGGGTGTACGGCTGGAACCATTGCTCTTCCTCGAGTTCGTGGGTATTTGTGTCCCTTGGCTTTCATCCAGTGGAATTTTTGTCCGGCTTTCAGGAACGGTTTGTCTGGTCTGCCTGCGCCTGAAACTACGCCGATTGTGGCTCTGCAGTAGTCATCTATGTATTTTGCTTTTCCTGAAGGCAGTTTGATTATGGTTCCTTTTGGAGTGTGTGTGACGACTGTTGCGTATGTTCCGGAGGATTTGGTGATTTTGCCTCCGTCTCCTGGTCGGAGCTCTATGTTGCAAACCATGGTGCCTTCTGGGATTTTTCCCATTGGAAGTATGTTGCCAACTTCTACTACGGCTTTTCCGCCGATCTGGATTTGCTGTCCAGTGTGAACTCCTTCTGGAACAACGGTGTAACATTTTTCTCCGTTTTCGAATTTTACCAAGGCAAGTGGGGTTCCTCTTCCAGGGTCATGGATGAATTCCTCTATGGAACCGTTGACCGCTGATTCATAATGTTCTTTTGCTCTAATCGTTAATGGGTACCGTGCGGGGGCTACTCTTTTGTGGGTTGATGCTCTGTATGTGGATCCGCCGCGCCCGCGTCTTTGAACACGAATTCTCTTTCCCAATGTTTTCAGTCCTCCAAATGATTTTATAGCATTCCAAGTTTGATTGCGACGTCAGTTGCCTTGAACTCTGGTTGAAGCTTGACGAAGGCTTTCTTTTGCCCTTGCGGGGTTATGTGTGTGTTGACTTCCTCGACTTTCACTTCGTAGAGTTTTTCAACCGCGGTCTTGACATCGGATTTGCTTGCTTTCAAGCTGACCATGAAAACTAGTTTGTTTTCTTTTTCAACCATGAGGCTTGTTGATTCGGTCATTAAGGGGTAAAGTATGACCTCGTAGGGATCCATTATGCATCTTCGCCTCCGCCGTAAAGTTCGTTCAGCTTTACAATCGCGCTACTGGTCCATATTGTGAGCCGCCCTGGATGCGTGCCCGGAGCGAGCAGTTCAGCGTTGAGATTGGTCACGACGACAGCGTCCACACCGGGTATGTTTTTCGCTGCGTCGACTATACCTTTGTTTTCAGCCACAACCAAAAGAGGTCCCACTGCCTGCTTCATTTTCCTGCCACGAAGTTTGCCCTTTCCAGCTCGGATTTTCCGGCTTTCGCGAACACGATAAATGTCTGACAAAATCCCTAGTCGTGTGAGGGTTTCCTCGACTTCCTTTGTCTTGTTCAGTTGCTCCATATCGTCTGTGACTACAAGTGGGATTTCTGGAACATCTTCGATTGAATGCCCTCTAGCGGATACAATCTCCTTTGAGGCTGTGGCAGCGATTGCTGAGAACAAGGCAAGACGCTTCTCTTTTTTTGGGATTTTTTTGATGATTTTCTTCTCTGAGGTTGGTGGGTGTCCTGCTCTTCCCTTCACTGTTCCCGGAGCGAAGGCTCCTCTTCCTGCTCCTCCCTTGACTCGGGGTATTCTTGCTTTACCACCACCTGTGCCTTGGGATTCGGCTGTGGTTCTTTTCCCAGCCATGGGATCTCTGCCTTGCGGTTGGATTCTGGTGGATTGTATTGCTAGGACGGCGCGTTTTATGACATCAGGTCTTAATGGAGTTCCGAATACTGATGGAAGATCGACTTTTCCGATGGACTTTCCCTCGAGGTTGAAGATCTTTGCTGTTTTCTTAACCATCTGTTTTTCACCGTTTACTTCCCTTGCGGGGATTCGAGGGATATCTGTGTGATCTGAGGTGGCTCTTCACCGAAACCTCTCGGCGGGCGTGCTGGACACCGCAGTCGTATTGGGCGTTTTTCTGTGCCTGCGATTGTTCCCTCCAGCATCATGTACGAACCATTGACTAAGCCGTATCTTAGGAAGCCGCCTTTTGGTGTTACTTCTTTTCCGTCTGCTCCGATTTTGAGGATGCGTTTGTTGTATTCGGTTCTTTGGTGGAAACCCATTTGGCCAGCTCTTGGAACGCTGTACATGACATGGTGTGGGTTCCACGGTCCTAGGGTGGCTACGCCTCTTTTGGTTTTTCGTCCTTTGGCTTGGAGTATGGTTACTCCCCAGCGTTTTACGGGTCCTTGGAAGCCTTTTCCGGTTGAGATGGCTGCGATGTCCACAAATTGTCCGTCTTTGAACAACTCTGTAGAGGTTATTGTCTTTCCCAGCAAGCCTGTTGCGTACTCAAACTGTTTTTGGATAGTACCGCCGCCTACTTCTATTTCAGCGATATCGGGTTTCTTCTTAGACAGACTGGTTTGTTTAGGCTGGGTTATGGCGAAAACACGGATCTTCGTCACTTCAGCCAAGTTTGCCTCGATGTTTTTGAGGCTTTCTTCGGTTTTAAATTCTTCTGGAAGTGCGAATATCTTTTCAAGATCGTCTGGCGGGTCTTTCATCCAAGCTTCTGATAGACTCTGAGTGCCGTAGAGGTTTTTTGTGTAGGCTCGTACGGCGCACACGAGTATAGGTGGTGTTTCAAGGATTGTGGCTGGAGCCATCACTTCTCTTCCGAAGTTTGGTGAACGTTTCCTGTCTTCTATCTTGAAGACATGCGTCATTCCAGCCTTGTAACCCACAAAGCCAAGAAGCCTAGGCGTATCCGCTTGGATCTTTGGCCAGAAGCGTATTCTAGCCACCAGACGTTTAGCGCGGTGTCTAGGTAAATAAGCTAGCGAACCGTGTCGTGGTGCATGCGTTTTTCTATGTCCCATTGTTTTTCCGCTTCGCGTCTTCTAGGAATGAGAACATCGAGTTATAAACATTACCGTTACGACTCATGTTCAACGTGCCGCCTTTATCCTTGTAACCTTGAATTTGACACCGTTGCGTGGGTCTTGGCAGGAAAGCTCTGTAACTAGGCTCATCCAGTCATCTTTGGATAACTCTCTTGAAAGAGGCGTAAGATAAGGCATCAAAGAACTCAAAGCATAAAGACAGACATTCGTTGATTCGTTCAGGATTATTTTCGGGTCTTCAATGACTATTCTATCACCGATCTTGTAGCCAGCAGCACATTTCTCAGGAACTTGGATAACTTCCAACACGACTTTATACATGCAAAATGCCACATAGAGTCATACGCTTGGGCAAAAATAAGGCTACCTCTTAGGACTTTGCGATTAACCCTACAAATGACACAGAATGCAGCTACAAAGAGCCTCTCTGCGAAATTTATACTCTCCTAGACATAGATTGAACCAGAACTTTAACATAGTTCTCCTTGGATGATAAAAAGTGAGATTTTGACGCCAAAATGGGATCCCCTCCTGTCTGTTTTTCGATGCTCTGCGAATATTCGAATCAAAGAGTTTTACGATTGGAAGAGGTCTTTGGTAAGTGTTAAATCTGAAAGAGTAGAGTCATTTTGGGGATTTCGCATGTCCAACACTGTAGCCAGAGTTGCTGACGCTCTCTATCGTTCAGGTTGCTTGAAGTTTGGAAACTTCAGAATCAAATCCGGAGCCTTGAGTCCGTACTATGTTGATCTTGCATGTTTGCTTTCTTCGCCAAGAGAATTATGCAATATTGCGGATGCTACGGCTTGCGAGATAAGGAACATTATGGCTGTGGATAAGATAGACAAGCTGGCTTCAATTGAACTGAAAGGTGCGCTGATCTTGCCGAGCATCGCTTGCCAACTGAACCTACCATGCACAATAGTGAGAAAGGAAGAGAAAGCTTATGGCGTGACAGGCAGAATTGCCGGGGCAGAAGTTATCAAAGGTGATCATGTGCTGTTTTTTGACGATGTAGTAAGCGAGGGACTGTCGAAGGTTGAGGGAATAAAGCCTCTGGAGGAACTTGGGGCAGTGGTCAAACATCTGATGGTTGTGGTTGACAGGGAACAAGGCGGTAGAGAAAACCTAGAAAAGCTGGGCTACAAAGTTCACGCCTTATCGAAAGTCTCAGAACTCGTTAAGGCTCTGCTTCAATCTGGGCACATTTCAAAAGAACAAGCAGACGCAGTTCTGAACTACATCAAAAAGCCTTAGCTATTCGATCCAATACAAGTTTGAATCGCACAGTGAGATTACAATTTTTGATGGAAACGTTCGATTAAAAGTTCGAGTATTCGATGTGCGGATTCACCTGGAGTGTATTTCGAGGTGTCGATGGTCAACTCTGGATTCAATGGCGGCTCATAGGGCTGTCCGATCCCTGGAACTGTTGGAGCTTTTCCTTCCTTGGCTCTGGTGTATATCTGTTTAGGCGCTTGGTAGGTCTTTTTTCGTCGTGCTTCACGCTGAATGCAAACGTCTAAGGGACATTCCAAGTAGACTTCCATGAATTTTGCGAGTTCTTCTCTGGCAGCTTCTCTGTAACTCCTCAAGTTCCCAGTGGCGCCAAGCACGACGTTAATACCATTCTGCGTTAACAATTTGGCGAGGTAAACAAGTGTGGCGTAGACTACGCCGCGTTCCTCGACCGAATAGGTCGGTCTGGGAGTTAAGACCTTACGCAGAGCATCGGATGACAAGAGCTGAGCTTGGACATTCTTCTGATCGAGCAGTTTCAATAAAGCCTGAGAAACAACAGACTTGCCACTACCAGGCAAGCCAGTAATCCAAACACACCAACCGCTTTCAGTCACAATCCACGCTTCCTAAACTACAATCGATAATTCATGCATTGTTTCCCTTAAAAATTCATAATCCTGCAATCTGAACAAGTGACTCTCACAGCTACAGTTAGATGATCCAAAATCCTTTATTGGGACACCGTTTTTGCCCAAATGCGTCGCAACTTTGCATTCTTCAAACTTTTCCGCGTTCTTACAGAAGACTGCCCAAACTTTCGCGTTGCAATTATCGAGTAGATAGTCTATGTGCCAGAATTTCTGTTTTTTCTTTCTGAGATGTCGTTCTATTCGTTTTTCTAGGTTGTTTTGAGCAGATCCCACATAGGCGTACAAAGCTTTTTTGAAAAGTATCTTTCCTAACGCGCCAGTGTTCACATGGATGTCTTCAGAAACCGAAACTATTAGTACGTAGACGCCCTTCGTCATGCTCGTCTGCTAGTAGTGTCTTCAGTATACCATTTCAGGATTTCCTTGATAGCTCCTCCGGAATAGCCTGTCTCCTTGAGCAGCTTCTTCAAACTCTCAGTAGAGTCAATGTCCAAAACAGGCACCTCAAACAACTAATACATAGCCAGAAACAGTATTTAATCCTTATATCCAAAATCAATATATTCCAAACCAAGACACACTTACATATGTCATATTACTTACGCTTATACACCAGAGTCACATCAGCTAAGCACCACGAAAGAGAGAGTTCACATTCTCCCAGTCAAATCTCTCATTCTTCAAAACATTTCTCACAAAGTTAAGCAATTTAACACGAACGTCCTTCTTGAGGTTCGGATACCAGACGGGCGAAGCCACAACCAAACCACGCCAAGCATAGAAAGGCTGAATAACCTCCAAAATCTCCCTATCTTGAGTCTTTTGCAGATAGTTTCTCCAGAAAAGCTCGAACAAACGCTCAAAAACCCCAGTCAGCTCACCGTACTTCTGCAGAGAGTAGAAGATGTAATTGATTGCCATCGCAGCTACGTCATCAGCAGGTTCACCCCATTCGCCTCTGCTACGATCCAAAACCGTGAAGTCGGTGTCCTCGCGGAATAGCACGTTCCATGGGTGAAAATCTCCATGCACCTGTCTAAGGCGATGCGTCTTGTGCTTTAGGCGCCAACGCCAAATGACACTAGCTTGTTCCACGTCAATCAAATATGCCTCGCTGGCAACCTTAAGCTCAGGCGAGTAGCTGTCCAGCAAACCCATAATACACTCACCGTGCCCCACAAGCTCTCGAGCCCGTCTAACATAAAGCCACGGTGCATCACGTTTGACTTTATGGATATCGACAAGATAGTCAGACAGGGCCAAACAGCGACCCTCATCCAATTTAGTCAATTGCCCTGTTTCTTTGATACGATCCAAATCCAAATGGTAAAGTTTCCCATTCACAAACTCAGTCAGAATAAAGAATTCATTGCACTTGCCCAAAGAAGCCAAACATTCATCGTTCTCAGAAAAAGCACCGACATCCATGGAGCGCACGTGGCGAGGCAACTTGTTAAAGGTTGAGTGTTGCCAAAGAAGGATTTGAGCACGATCAGCAAAGTTGTCATGCCCAAAACCTTCAGAGCGCATAGTCTCCAAAACAACACGCTTCACTTTGCCACTGATTGTGAACTCGATAACGTATGGAAAACCATAACCAAACCCCTTCAAATCTGATGAAGCAGAGTCCTCACCGCCAAGCCTCCAACAGCGGTTGACCTTCACGTTCTTACGATACAACGAAGTCAAATACTCTTGAAGCTGCTTTTTGGACAGCCTCAGCGTATTCCCACTACTTTTTTTCTCCGCCACCCGCCTTCACCCAAGCCAAAACATCACGCCACATATAATATCCTAAACTGAACAAACAGCTTATACCGACAATCACGGAAAGCCAGTACAGGTTAATACTACGATCGATGAGAGCCGGTAAAAAGAAGTTCGTCACAAACGCAACCGTCAATCTTACATAGATGTAACACGTTGCTCCAACAAGGATAAGGAAAACCACCTTGTCGACCGAATTCAAAGGACTGAGCTTCCTATTCTTGATGTACCACATGAAATACGAGATGCCTATAACGATCAACACATAGATAACGGCGTAAACATAAAGGTAAACCCAGCCCAGAGTAAGGGAAAAACTTGCAAACAGACCGTGTTCATAGTATTGGAGATCGTGTACTTTACTTCCCGCGTAAAGAGTAGAAGCCACGTCAAACACAGCCAAAACGGGCAAAATCCAGATTATCTTATCAACAGTATCCAAGGATTACTCCTCTCATAGCGCATTAACATGCACAAGAAAGCTTTAAGTTTTGAGAAGAAGCAACAATTTTTCTAAGCTTATATTCAAAACCATTGCAAACTAGACATGAATATCCATGAACCTGCTGATACATGATACTACGCTGATCACCTGCACAAAAAAAATAATCCGAAAAGGCGCAATCGTTATCGAAGGCACCAAAATAACAGACATCGGCAAATCCTCAGACCTCAAGAGAAAACACGGAAGAGGCTACGAAAAAATCGATGCAAGAGGTCAAGTAGTCACCCCCGGTTTTATTAACACACATCAACATGCCGCCATGAGTCTACTTAGAGGATACGCAGACGACTTACCGCTCCAAGAGTGGCTGGAAGAATGGATATGGCCAATAGAAAAACAAATGACCGCACATGACATCTACGTCGGAGCTCTCTTAACGGCCGTAGAATCCATCATGAGTGGAACAACAACCGTCAACACCATGTATCATTACACGCCAGAAGAGAATGAAGCAAAAGCCTTCGCAGACGCTGGTCTAAGAGGAGTAGTAGGTCACGTTTGCTTCTCATGGCGAAAGAAAGAAGACAAGACAGCACTGGAAGACTTGACCAAAAGATGGCACAACAAAACAGAAGGCCTAATCCGAACCAGCGTCGATCCACATGCACCTTACACTGTCGACCCAGAATACATGAAAGAACTCAAAGCAATCAAAGAAGAACTAAACGAAAAATACGGCTCGAAGAAGGCTCCGATCATATTGCACACACACGTCGCTGAGACAAGCGATGAACCCAAAAAGATCCAAAAAGCCTTCAATATCAGAATAGAGAATGGTGTAGTGAGTTACTTAGAATCGTTGGGCATTCTGAATGAGCAAACCATTGCAGCACACTGCGTGGCTCTTACAAGTGAAGACGTATCGGCCATGAAGAGGACGGGGGTAAAGATTTCGCACAATCCAGTTTCAAACCTCAAACTCGCCTCAGGCATAAGCCCTGTACCAAAAATGCTCCAAAAAGGCATAACGGTTTCACTTGGCACAGACAGCCCATGCTCAAACAACTCAGCAGACATGTTCGACGTAATGAAAACAACAGCCCTGGTGCATAAAGGAGTGAACAAAGACCCAACTCTAATGCCCGCTGAGCAAGTTCTGGAAATGGCGACCATACAGGGAGCCAAAACATTATCGTGGGAAACCGAAATAGGCTCAATAGAAATAGGCAAGAAAGCAGACTTGGCAATAATCAATTTCAACAAACCTCATCTGCGTCCACTGTACAGCGAAACAAGCCACCGCGTATACGCTGCAAAGCCCTCTGATATCGAGACAGTTATAATAAATGGTGAGATAGTTATGGAAAACAGAAAGTTAACAACTCTAGACGTTGGGAGAGTTATGCAAGATGCTGAAAAAGCAAAAACAAATCTTCTCAAAAAGCTAGCGCCAACATTAAATAGGCACACAGTAAAACAGCATAAAAGAAGGCAAGCCTAATGGAGAAATTCAAAGTAAAAGACCAAAAATTAGCTTCCAAAGGCCACTTGCAGATAGAGTGGGCATCAAACCACATGCCTGTTCTAAGCCAAATCAAGACCAGACTCACTAAAGAGAAACCGTTTGAAGGATTAACTCTCGGCGCATGCCTGCACGTAACAAAGGAAACTGCAGTCCTAATTGACGTTTTCCTAGCTGGCGGAGCGAAAGTTGTCTTGTGCGGCTCTAACCCCCTCTCCACACAGGACGATGTTGCCGCAGCTCTAGTAGAGAAAGGAGTTCAAGTCTTTGCATGGCGAGAACAAACAACCGAAGAATACTACTGGTGCGTCGAAAGAGTAATCGACCAAAACCCAACAATGACACTTGACGACGGAGCCGATCTTGTCGGCACAATACACACCAAAAGGACAGAAACCCTGCCAAACATCAAAGGTGGAACAGAAGAAACAACAACCGGAGTCCTCCGATTAAGAGCCATGGAGAAAACAGGAGACCTCAAATATCCAATCATAGCGGTAAACGACGCCTACACGAAATACTTGTTTGACAATCGTTATGGAACGGGGCAGAGCACTATAGACGGAATCCTGAGAGCCACAAATATTCTTCTCGCAGGCAAGAATCTTGTGGTCTGTGGTTATGGCTGGTGCGCCAAAGGAATAGCCATGCGGGCACAAGGGATGGGAGCGAATGTCATCGTTACCGAGGTTAACCCGCTCAGGGCGCTCGAAGCCGCGATGAACGGGTTTCGCGTAATGCCAATCGCCGAAGCAGCAACCATAGGTGACATTTTCGTAACAGCAACAGGAGACACAAGTGTAATAAGAAAGGAACATATGCAAAAAATGAAAGATGGCGCTATACTCGCCAACAGTGGACACTTCAACGTTGAAATAAACATTAAAGAACTAGAGAGTTCAGCCACCTCAAAGAGAAGCATAAGATCCAACCTAGAAGAATACACATTCAGAGATGGCAGAAGGCTATATCTTTTGGCGGAAGGCCGACTTGTGAATCTAGCCGCGGCAGAAGGCCATCCCTCGGAGGTCATGGATATGTCATTCGCAAACCAAGCCCTAAGCGTGGAGTATTTGACGAAAACCGCGAAGATGCCATCCAAAGTGTACAACGTGCCAAAGGAAATAGACGAAACAATCGCAAGACTGAAACTTGACGCAATGAGAATCAAAATAGATGAATTAACAGATGAGCAAAAGAAATACCTGACAACTTGGGAGTCGGGAACAATCTAGCGACGATTAGAAAGTCATGGTAAACTTTAAAAGGTATAAAAGGTAAACATGATATACATATGGTGAATTGAAAATGGTTAGTAAAGATCAATCAATCGGCGGATTAATACTGATCATCTGCCTAGTAATCGGCATTCTATACGTAGTTCTGCTCTTTTTCCCATGGGTGCTAGGATCAATAGGAATCAGCACGACAGACGCGGCAATCGCTGGCATAAGATTCTGGGTAATAGCAATCCCAGTATTCATAGCGTTCATTGCAATAATGGCAATAGGCGGATGGATAGGCTGGACAATGGCAACGACACCGCCACCAAAACCAATAGAAGAAATCACTACAGAAATTGAAGAGAAGAAGGAAGAGGTAACAACAGAAACTACAGAAGAAACAAAACCACCAGAGGAACCAACAGAAGAGAAGAAACCTGAAAGAAAGAGGAAGAGCTAAAAAAAACTCAAGACCCTTGTTCTGGCGCAAGCCAGTTTTCCTTCATATTTAATATTGAAGCCTGCTTGAGAACTGGACAACCCGACGATTATTGTCATAGCCCGAGTGTTTTGAAGGCAAAATACAAAGCGACATAAACTATGGCGGAGACGCCAAACGTAACAATGAGGGTTTTAGGAGAGATCTGGAAGGAAGAGGCTTCTTCGCCCTTTGGCTGTATTTCATAGGCTTTGATTTCATGAGTCTTAGCGTCGACTTGAACAATCGCCGTGAGTTTTTTCATTTCTATCTCAACGGTATATGTCTCCTCTTCCAATGAAACCCGTTTGGGCTTTAAACCCCCCTTGTGTCCAATCCGTTTAAGAAAACCTGTGGCAATCGTCGTAACTGCCTCGGCGTTTAACTCTCTTGGCTGGGCAGTTGCTGACGTGATTATGCTTGGAATCCTTTTTTGCACACTTGTAGCCAACTATACTGTCTCCTAACAACTTTTCCAAGAAACGTAAGAGACTGAAGAACGAAAGTACATTACGGATACCCAGCTTAACCAGTCACAGCCTTAAGCATGCATTGGACGATGCTTCCGCACATCATACAGTCTTCAGGTATCTTTTCCTTGGACGAACGTTTGCTAAGATACCCAAAATGGTGATCACATCCTTGCACTTTAGAAGAAACTTCAGGCTTTTCCTCAACAATCAGAGGCGCTTCTCTTTTGATTCCGGGTAGCTTCAGCTCTTGTTTTGGTAATTCTTCCTCAGTCGCCGTTATCGTTACTACAGGTATTTCCGTCAGACAATATGGGCAAGCATCGTAGGGTTTCGCGTTTTTCAAGCCCAGGTTCTGGGTCTTCAATGGACTGGCAAAGACTTTTCCACATGATGGATTAGGACAGGCAATGCTCTGACTTTCCGTATTCATTTCTTTCTTCTTAGGGATAATTAGCCCTCCTGCGTATAGAATCGGAGTCCGAGTTTATAGTATTGATGAATCCAAAATCAATATCCAAACTACCTAGCAAACCTCAACAGGAATCCATATTCAAAATTCATAACCGTTTTAATTACTCAGACTTAAACTCCTCCTCTCATCCAAGAACGGTGAAAACATTGTACACAGTATGGATCAGGATCGACGAAACACTACCGTGGATTGAGCTCAAAGGCGAATACGCAACGAAGAACGAAGCAAGGAAGGCAGTTAAAGAAGCTATGAAAAGATTAGAAACAAAGATCGTGAACCTCCCAGAAAAAAGGACTCCTATGAAAATGTTGGCACCTATGAAAACGCGTTAGAACCTAGAGCAGATAACCCAAGTTTCGCATTCTTCAATCCGTGATCCTCGTTTAACATTGAATCGAATGGACAAAAGTAGTTGCCTTCATTTTCTTTGGCTATCAAGTAAGCTATTAGCGTGAAGCAAGTTGGCGCCGGGGAAGGGATTCGAACCCCTGCGAGCCTATAAGGCCCACTGGCTAACCTGTCCTCTTATTCCAAGCCCCTTTTCTGCTTCAAGATCTCGAGGCCAGCGCGATAACCACTCCGCCACCCCGGCACTGTTTAGAGTTTCTGAATTGGTGGCTTTTAGCTTTATCCTGTTGAAAAGAAAAGCAAGACGATACAGCCTCGTTGTTCAGCAACATTTTTGTTTCTTCAATTTTCATGAAGTTTCCAAATCCTTGAAAACTTGCTCTAATTCTTTGAGGTTTTCCTTGTCAAGTTTCTTAAAGAGTTTTACATTGATTGTGAGTTTTTGTTTGTTTTCTTGTGGATCCACAGGTAATGTGGCACTTTTTTTCTGTCAGGAGCTGTCTGGTTCGTGACCGCTCACCAAAATTAAGATTAAGCCTTCGGCATTTAATAGTAGTGGAATCCTCGGAGAAACGAGCCCTTTGTCTGATGAACGGAGAAGAACAAAATACGACATCTACGCTGACATAATAGAGATAATCGCTAGGAAAGGCTTGTGTTCGTTGACAAGAATCTCCTATGGGGCCAACATGCCAGTAGACAGAACGAAGAAGGAATTGCAGTTTCTAGTTTCACACGGCTTCA
>Ga0315279_10000212_pt1 | contig 126107 bp, 96 predicted proteins | sample YL17G06_20_MG_FD_203694 | JGI IMG/M metagenome (GOLD analysis project Ga0315279, IMG submission 203694) | Sediment microbial communities from Yellowstone Lake, YNP, Wyoming, USA - YL17G06_20 | ecosystem: Environmental > Aquatic > Freshwater > Lake > Sediment | place: USA: Wyoming | collected... | reverse complement strand
CGAGCGACGAGCATACCCGGGGTGGTATGTAAGGAGCGAGCAACAAAGCCAGCGGGCCTGCGGGCCGCAGCCCGGAGGGGCGCGGCGGCGGGCGGGCATCTGCTTCGTTGCCGCTCCTCGACGATGCGCACCGACATCGCCTGCGTCGCGGCGCCTCGCATCTGCCCGCCCGGCGCTCGCGCCAAAGTGCAAACGTTATTCATTGACAGACCCTAAGCCGCCCCGAGTAATTCGTGGCTGTTTTCCCGCGCATGCCTGCCAGGGATTTTGACGACCCTTTCTCATCATCCTCTCATCTTCACTGTTGTAGCATCTTGCCGGTAAAAGCGGGGTGCTGTGCCGCTTGTGGTGGCCCGGCAGTGCCGCTGGATTCCAGGACGTTAATAAACAGTCAAAAGGAGCATTCACAATGAAGTTTAAAAACTGGACGTCGCTGATTTTCGTTGCCGCCTTGTCCCTTGCGCTGACGGCATCAATGGGCTGGGCCACAGAGCAAGGCAAGAGTGAAGGAAATAAAGCCAAGGTAAAACTCCCAGCTGTGGTTGCCAAGGCGATCAAGGACAACCGGCCGGACGCCGAGATCGACAAGATGGAGGTAGAAAAAGAAGCCGGCATTGCCCTCTACGACATCGAATTCAAGGCCGGCAAGGGCGAGATCGAAGTCGCCGAAGACGGCACCGTTATGGACATCGCCACGATCATAGAGATGAAGGAGGTTCCCAAGGCTGCTGCCGATGCAATCCAGAAGGCCGCCCAAGGAGCCAAGATCAAGCAGCTCGAGAAGTCAGAAGTCCGAGCCGAGATCCGGAAGGAAGGTGAGAAAGGCAGGATAGTCAAACTCGCCAGTCCCAAGTACGTTTACGAGGCCGAACTTGTGAAGGGCAAACAGACAGGCGAAATCCAGGTCGCCCCCGACGGCAAGGTCGTCGAGGCACTCAAGTGGAGCACCGAAGGATCCAAGGAGAAGGAGGAAAAGGGAGAGAAGCAAGAGAAGGCGAAGCCCGTAAAAAAGGACTAGAGAAAAAGGGGGACACTTCGATTTGACAGCTTTGCTTGTATCATCTGGATGCATCGTAGGGTATCTCTTATTTGTCCACAAGAGCTGGAGAATCATATTGTCTCATCTCCCAAAGGAGGTCGCAGATGCTGCGGACGCGTTTGTCCTGGTCAAGCCGTACATTCCTCCTGGGCTTTGCACTGGTGGTTATGGCCACAGGTGCGATGAGCCAGGAAAAGCCGGGGTGGCGGGACTCGTTCCCGGTAAACAAAGCAAATCTGGCGGACACGGGCAGGAGCACATACTTCATTCTCGAGCCCGGCTATCGGCTCCATTTCGAGCACGGCAGGGATACGCTGACCATTACCGTCCTCGATGAAACTAAGATCGTGGATGGCGTCAATACCCGGGTGGTGGAGGAGAAAGAAACGAAAAAGGGTCAATTGGCCGAAGTATCCAGGAACTACTTCGCCATAGATAAGACCAGCAACGACGTGTTCTACTTCGGCGAAGATGTGGATATCTACAAAAACGGAAGAGTGACCGGGCATGCGGGAGCATGGCTGGCGGGCGTGAAGGGGGCCAGGTTCGGCCTGATGATGCCCGGCAGGCCCAAGGTAGGTAACAAATACTATCAAGAGGTCGCTCCGAAAGTCGCCATGGACCGCGCTGAGATCATCAGCACGACCGAGGAGTTCAAGGTCCCCCCGGGAACGTTTAAGAACTGTTTACACACCCGAGAATCCAGCGGTCTCGAGAGCGGTTCCGAGGATAAGTGGTACGCGCCCAATGTGGGTCTGATCAAGGACGCCAACTTCGTACTCGTTCAGATTGAAAAAGCCAAGCCCTAGGCGGACTTACTAAGGGTCCGTGCGAAAATAACCTGAGCATTTTGCTGCAGGCCCCCAGGCCCGCTGGCAAGGCGCGAGCGACGAGCATACCCGGTGTGGTATGTAAGGAGCGAGCAACAAAGCCAGCGGGCCTGCGGGCCGCAGCCCGAAGGGGCGCGGCGGCGGGCGGGCATCTGCTTCGTTGCCGCTCCTCGACGATGCACACCGACATCGCCTGCGTCGCGGCGCCTTGCATCTGCCCGCCCGGCGCTCGCGCCAAAACGCCCAGGTTATTTCCGCACGGACCCTAAACTGCGCGGTGCAAAAACGTCCCGTCTCTGCGGCCGGGACCTACTTGGCAGACAAAACCTCGTGCTTTGCCTGAAAACTTACAGAGCTTTATGCGTGTGCTCCTCATTGAAGACTATCCACCAATCCAAAAGGCCGTAGCCAGAGGCCTGCGCGAAGCCGGCTTCGCCGTGGATGTCACCGGCGACGGCGAGGAAGGCCTCTGGTATGCAATGAACAATAACTACGACGTCGTAATTCTCGACCTGATGCTTCCCAAGGTAGACGGTTTGACGATCCTCAAACGCATCAGATCGGAGGGGCGCTCCACGCATGTCCTCATCCTCACGGCAAAGGACACTGTGCCGGATCGTGTCCAGGGACTCGATCTCGGGGCAGACGATTACCTCGTAAAGCCATTCGCATTCGAGGAACTCCTGGCGCGGGTACGGGCCCTGGCGCGGCGCTCATACCAAGCCAAGAACCCACGCATCACGGTGGGTGACTTGCGAATCGAAACAGCTACGCAGCGTGTCTGGCGCGGCCAGGAAGAGGTGCAATTGACGCCCCGGGAGTACGCCCTTCTCGAATACTTGGCCGTGCGCTCCGGTGAAGTGGTCAGCCGAACCGACATATGGGAACACCTCTACGAGTTCAATTCCGAAGCCGACTCCAACGTCGTGGATGTTTATATCGGCTATCTTCGGAGGAAGATCGAGCGAGGGGGCAAGCCTCTGCTGATCCGCACACTCCGGGGCAGGGGCTACATGCTGGGAGAATTGAAATGACGCCCTCGATCAAGATGCGCTTGCTCCTCTGGGTAATCGGCGGGACGGCAGGCCTCCTGGCGGTTTTCGCTTTCGTGGTGTACGGAGTCATGTACCGGTCACTGGTGAGCGGGTTCGACGCGGTCCTGGCTTCCACAGCCCGCACAATCGCGAGCTCTGTTGAGCAAAACGAGGAGAAGATCAAAGCCGAAATCGACGAGCGTGAGCTACCTGAGTTCCATCGGGCTGAGAGGCCCGACTTCTTTCAATTGTGGCGTGAGGACGGCAGTATCCTGGCGCGCTCGACGTCGCTCAAGGAAGCGGACCTGGAGCCGTTCGGCGCATTGCTCAATCCCGTTTTTCGGGCTGTCCGTCTCCCCGACGGCCGGGCGGGCCGAGCCATCGGCATCGCCTTTGTGCCCAAGGTCGATGAAGAGGCAAAGGGCCCCGCACAGCTGCAAAAAGTCACGCTGGTGTTGGCACGCGAGACCGCGGCCCTCAACTCTGATATCAGTTTCCTCCGGTGGCTCCTTACAGGGGCCACGGGCGGAACTATCATCCTTGCCCTCCTTGTGGGCACCATGATTGTCCGCCAGGGGTTAAAGCCGCTAGACGCCTTGGCCGCCCGAATCGCCGCGATCCGTCAGGACGACCTCTCGACACGGATTCCAGCTGATCGCATGCCCGCCGAGGTGGTGCCGGTTGCCCAGAGGCTCAACGAGCTGTTGCGCCGCCTCGAAGAAGCCTTCCGCCGCGAGCGATCTTTCACGGCGGACGTCGCGCACGAACTCCGGACGCCACTGGCCGGAATGCGGTCGACGCTGGAGGTAACTCTCGCGCGGCCACGCGTTGGCGGCGAATACCAGCAGGCAATGGAAGAGTGCCTCGATATCGTCCGCCACACCCAGGCGATGGTCAATAACCTGCTGGCGCTTGCGCACCTGGAGGGAGGACAGACAATACTCCACCCAGATGCACTTCCCCTCGGAGAAATGGTTGATTCCACCTGGCGGCCCTTTGCCGACTCAGTCCGCGCGCGCGGCATCACGGTTGAGAGCCAAGTTCCCGCCAACCTCACGTGTATTGCGGACCGCAATACCCTCCTCATGATTCTTACCAACGTGTTCGCTAACGCGGAGCAATACACAAACGATGGGGGCCACATCACAGTCACCGCCCGGCGGGCCGGCGAATCGGTTGATCTAATGGTGGAAAACACTGGTTCCCAGCTCTCCGAGGAAGATGCGCGGCACGTCTTCGAGCGATTCTGGCGCGGCGATGTGTCGCGCACCGATACGGGCAGCCACTTCGGCCTGGGTCTCGCGTTGGTTCAGCGGGCAGTCACTTCGCTCGGAGGCACCGTGGCCGCAAGAGTTGACGACAGCACATTCACGGTTCAACTCAGTCTCCCTGCAGCAACTACTTCTTGAGATGGGGCGTGAACATATGCAGTTTTGGCGAACCGCAACAATTCTACTCGTAATGATCACGCCATCATTGGGCCAGACTGTACCCGGGAAATTCGTGGTATTAGGGACGGTTTTGGATCCAAGCGGCGCGTCGATGCCCGGAGCGACAGTGCAACTGCGCAAGGGCGGAAACAATCCGGAACAATCCCTGGTAACCGACGAGACCGGATCCTTTCGCTTCACTCTGAATGTTTTCAACGTGCTGAATCAGGTGAACCATACAGGCTATATAGGCAACCTCAGCTCTCCCTTCTTCGGCCAGCCCGTTGCCGCCCGGCCGGCACGCAGAATGCAGCTAGCTCTCAAATTTGAGTTTTAGCCAACAGGTGCAGGGAGCACCTTGTGTTCCCTACGCCTCTGTGATTGCAGCATTGGTGCTTGAGTAGCATTACCAACAAAGAGGAGAATTCGAAATGAAATCCGTGAAAAACAGCAGCGCTGTCCTTTTTATCCTGAGTCTTTGCCTTTTGTGCTTTGGAACGACCTGGGCACAGCAGAAAGCGAAGGAGGCAAAAGCGAAAGAAGAAGGCGGCAAGAAACTCGAAATGAAAGATCTGCCCTCGGCAGTCCAAAAAACCGTCCAGGAGCAGACGAAGGGCGCCACGATCCGGGGTCTTTCCAAGGAAGTCGAAAATGGAAAAACCCAGTATGAAGTCGAAACTACGGTCGGCGGCCGCAGCAGAGACATGCTGATTGATACTACCGGCAAGGTACTCGAGCTCGAGGAAGAGGTCGATATCGCCTCGCTTCCCGCCGCAGTTCAAACAGAGGTGAAAAAGAGCCTGGGGACTGGCAAAGTGCTGACGTTCGAATCGGTCACCAAAGGCGGTGTTCTCGCGGGATACGAAGCCTCTGTGGAGAGAGGAGGCAAGAAAATCGGAATTACGATGGGTCCCGACGGCAAGGTGCCCCCGAAGGGGAAAAAGTAAGCTCAGATGAGGTGTTGGGTCTGCAGAAGGACCATAGCTGGCACGATTTGCCCGACTGTGTCGATGGTGCAACGATTGACATGACCCGGAGGAAGCGGAGTGTGGGATCGAGCTGGAGCATGGGGTGGATAGGGTGTTCTACTCGTCCTTCTCGTCCTCTTGATCACCAATGAGCCCTATGTACCTCAGGTTGAGGTCGCGCAGGATCTCCCTGGCCCGTTCGACGTGGTCTTCGCGCACAATGAGGCGGGCGGGCTGGGCCATCTGCTCAAGGCGGTTGAAGTTTTCTCCGATGAAATAATAGGCGATCTCGTCGCTGTCGAGCAGCGATTTGATCATGGCGATATCACCAAGGTTGAATGTCGAGAGAATCTCGACGAAACTATAGGGTTCCTGTGGCGGCAGCGCCTCGATCAGTGGGACTTCGCAGTCTTTGCACTCGGTAATTCCCTCGACATATTCGGCACGACACTCCGGACAAAACATTACGATCCCTCTCCCTTCTCGATTGGCCGTTGGCGAGCACTGTTGCCTTCCTCCATTCCGATCGATAAGGCCATTTAAGAATCGTACTGCGAAAAGACGTGAAATGCGAGGAGCCTTCCCCGACGTTTGGTGTTCGCAATTTGGATCCTTAGTGGGAATCTAGATTTTTAAACCACGAAAAATCGGACGCGGATTTGCACGGATTTTCACGGTCCCTAGTCGTAAGCAGATCGGATGAGCTCTTGCCCCCACCGCATGGGTAGTTCAGCAAGTGTCGGGAACCGCGGAGAGGCCCGGCATCAGACTGGGCAGGCAGCTCTAGGGTTTCTCCTGAATTGGAACGGGCTTCCCGAACTGCCAGGCGAGACCGACGGACATTTCTGCCCCACTATAATTTTTCCTTCCCCCGATGGGACTCGAGAAGTCAGTCAAGGCGTGGTAGCCGCCGTCCACGTACAGAAAGAAGCCGCGTGACAGTCGAAGGTCCAGGCCTCCCCCAAAGGAAGCCCCGAACGCTGTCAGCGTTTTCACCCCAGGCCCGACCTGGCTGCCAAAGTAGGGACCGACCCCTACCTTGAGGTACGGATTGAGTGCTGTCGCCAGGGCCGACTTAGACAAATAGTATCTCACGGCTGGCGTCAGCGAAAAGACACCGCTAACGCCGGAGCCTACTCCCGAGGGGCCCTGATAGAACGCGACCCCCACCGCCAGATTCGGGCGTGGGCGGTACCAGCAGGCTAGGTTAGCACCCACGGTGCTCTCGATAGGCGAGGCTGTCGTTCCACCGGGGTTGGGCCAGCCTGTAACGCCAAGCTCAATCCGGTAACTTCTGAAGCGGGGTGTGAGAACGGGAATGGGCTGCGGAACTTTCGTTCCAACTCCTGGTTCACCGCGCGATGTAGCCTCTTCGCTGGGGATTGATTGGAAAGCACTGTTCTTGAGGATCAACCGCTCCCCTGTCTTAAGCTCCACGGCGGCCGTGGCAATCTCCGGTTTCCGCTGCAGATCCAGGGTGTATTTCCCCGGCTCAAGCCCCAGCTCGATGGCTCTTCCTGCCGGCTTTTGGAGCTCCGCCACCAGTTGGTTCTTTTCATCTCGGATGAACAGGCGTCCCGCCAACTCTTCACTCAGTATCATCCCGGCCGATGTCTGCCGAATGTCGGTGATCACAACGTTACCGGTGCCGATCAGATTCATGTCGTAAGCCGGATGTTGTGTTCCGCCCTGCGTCTTCAATGTCCTAGCCAGAGTCTCCTGATAGGCAAACTGGTAGGCTTCATCAAGAGTCACCTTGCCGTCACCCGAGACGTCGGCGGCACCGCGCATGCCTGTCATGAGGTAATAGGTAAAAAACGAACCCCTGACCCGTTCCGATTCCTGAGCCGCCTCGTTTTCGGTACTGGAAGTAAGAAAAGCGTACCCGCGCATGTTGGAAGACTCGTCGATCAAGAACGCCTTCTGCCGCTTGCCGCCTTTGATGCGAGTAATGGCCCCGGAAGCGCAGCCATCGAGGATCGCGATCCTCAGGTCGGCATTGAGTCCGTCCATCCATTGGCGCAGGCTCTGGTAGGGGAAGAGCTCCGTTCCCAGCAGCAGGCCTTTCTGGTCCGCATGACCCGAGTAATAGAAAACGACCTCGTAGCGGACATTCGCCTCGCGCAGATTTGAGATTTTGCTGCGTAAGGCCTGAATAGTTTCCTGCAGGCTCTTCAGGGATGGTTCGCGGAGGATCGTACAATCGGAGGGCGAAACGCCACCCAACTCCTGTAAAAGGCGTGCGAGACTCTCGGCGTCCGATACGGCGTACTTCAGCGGCGCACGATCCTTGGCAGCCCGGTTGGCACCCGCTGCGATTAGAAAACGCCGCAGCGTCCATGAGGTCGAAGCAGTGACCGGGGGAACGAGGACAGCAAGAGACAGGCAGATAAGAAGGGTCATCTTTCTCATGGTTTGGTCGCCTTTCTCAGGAGGAAGACGGATTGGATAAACGAATCGGGTAATGGCAGCCGGTCCGGGGCGGTCTGAATCTGGCCCACGTTGCGTGCGGACTGCAGGATGGGGTCGATCTGAAAGGGCTTGTCCGATGTGACGAAATAAAAGCACTCCCACCGCGGCGCATCGTCCAGTTGGTAGGAAGAATCGAGGCGAATAAGGCGTCCCGCCTCCAGCGGGACGGCTTGGGATCCCCGCTCGGGCAGATGGAAAGTGACCACCCCTCTACCGTCGAGGGAGAGAATCACACCGTAGTGCCCGCCAACTCCCCAATAGGCAATCTGAATAGTGTCACCCGGGCGAGCTACGCTGCCTTCGCTCAAGCGTTCAGCCCCCGACGGTACCTTGCGATAAAGGACCAAGGAGGGAGCACTCCCTTTGAATCGGGTTTCGACCGTGGTTCCGTCCTTGAAGGTCCTGTCAACCTGCCGCGGGTAAAAAATCAAGAGGACAACCATCAAGGCAACGGCCACGGCCGCCAGTTTGGGAAGCGAGCCAAAGCGGCCAAAGAGAGTCGCCGATGTTCGCTGGACAGAAGCAACCGACTGCGCCCGAGCCACGATTTGGTGTGTCATCCATTCCGGGGAATAGCGCCTCAGAATCTCTTGGTCCGATAGCCGCAGCTGTTCCAGCCGCTGGCGGACTGAGGAATCCGATTCCGCCGCTCTCCGAACGATCTCCATCTCCGGCGCGGGTAGTTCGCCAATGAGATATCGCTCCAGCTTCCAATCCGGTATCCGGGTCTCCTCCATCATGATTCCTCCAGATCCCGCAGTGTCTTGCGCAAGGCATTCAGCCGCTTGCGCACCCCGGAAACGGAGAGGCCTACCTCCCGTGCCGTTTCCTCCAGGGTCATCCCGTCCAGAAAGTGAAGGACGGCCATGGTGCGCGTCCCTTCCTTGTTTCGCCGAAAGATCAGGTCCAGCAATGAACGCGCCTCCAATTCCTCGCACTGGGCGACGCGTTGGATTAGTCCGTCAGCCACCTCTTCCAGAGACTGCCCCTGCTGGAGACGAACCCGTCCGTCTCGTAGCCGGTTCAGGCAAAGATTGGTTGCCATCCTGTATAGCAGGCTGGATGGGTATTGATCCCTCAAGTGGTCGCGGTGCTGGAGAAGCTGCGCGAAGACATCCTGCATCGCGTCCAGGGCTTGGTCTTCGTCCCTTAGGAGCCGGCGACAGCGTCGCAAGACCATCGGGCCGTAAAGCCGGTAGAGCCGGTCGATGTCCATATTCGTCGAATTCGGACGTTTTCATACCTTTTTAACACACCCGATCGTAAAGATGTCACTTCGGTTCAAAAAACATCGACAAATATGGTTCGGAAATCGAACCGCAAAGACCTCCAAGACCTCAAAGAACTGTTTGAACTCTTTGTGGTCTTCGTGGTTGAGAAATCACTTTCCCCACTTCCTCATAAACCTGCTGGATGTCGGTCTCTCCGATTCTTATCAGCTTTTTGCCCAGCGCAGGCCGACACTCCGGCGAGGCTGCGGTAACGAATATGCCATCACTGAACCACTGCAATCGGATGGGGTAGGACCGAAATGGCACGGCGCATTGATTCAGGCTTAGATTTGTGTGAGCGTCACCTGCCATTGCGACAATCTCGGCCATACCGACGATGACCTGTTCATTCGTCAAGGATGGGATGTCATGGTCCAGCTGAGCAACGGCATTGTCAAAGACTACTCGAGGTACTTGAAAGAAAAAATTTGGGTGTAACAGCGGCAGATTTGTCGAGAGCACATGAAGGTCTTTGCGCCAGTCACTAGGCTTGGACGTCGGCTGCTGGGCAGCTGACCGCAAAGGATTGAGCAGAACCACAAGCAGCGCCAGACCTGCGATGCAGAACGAACGACCGTGCGGAAAGGCACCTCGCAGCATGACATTTGCGGAAATCTCAGGTCCCCGAGTTAAATCCTGCAAACGTTGTAGTGGATTATCTTTATAGGTGATGATTCTTGCCGGAGCAATCATTGGACTCTCCTCCGAGCGGACTGGAGGGGTATTGATCCTTCAGTCAGTCGCGGCTGTGCGAGGACATGCCGCGCGGCTTTCAGAGACTGATCTTCGTCCCTCAAGAGCTGGCGGCAGCGTCGAAAGATCATGGGACCGCAAAGCCGATAAGTGTAAATGTCCATATTCCAGGAGTTCCATAACCTTCACACCCTTTTAAACACATCAGCTTGGTACAAATGTCACTTCCGTTCATAAAAACACCAAGGAATCCAATTCTGGAGATAGGGGACGCTACCTTATTATCTCGTGCTTCGACTAGTTGGGGCGAGCGGCTGAGGATGAAGGGATTTGTCGCCTCCTCACAGCAATCTGCTTTGTGTTCCTTGGTGTTCGTGGCGTGCTGGTGGTAAAGCTATTAAAACGACACCACCAGGTTTCCATGAACCTGCAGCTCACAACCGGCAATGAAAACGGGAACGGTCACATTACTGCAGGAGGGGACAATGAATGACGGATACCTCAGCGGTAATTTTTATTCGTCATTCGTCATTTTTAATCCCAGTAAGGTGGCTGCCCCGCCTTTTTCATAGGAGCTGCTCATGCAGCGATGCCGCACAACTAATGATGAGACTACGGATTGCGGATTGAAAAACGAAAATGTTGTCTTGACAATCCGCAATCCGCAATTGCCAATCCGCAATTTCAGGAGACACCAAGTCCACAGAGACTCAAATGGATTTCAAACAGACTTGCATGCACCCGCTAATCACAACGCGGGCTCCGCGGCTCTCTCTCTCATTATGTAGAAATAGATTGCGGGTGTGACTACCAGCGACAAGACCATGGACGCCAAGACCCCGCCAATAACCGCGATGGCCAGGGGTTGTAGCATCTGCGAACCAGCTCCCAATCCGAGGGCCAACGGAATCATTCCGGCGACCGTAGCGAGTGCGGTCATGAGGATAGGCCGCAGCCTGCGTTCTCCAGCGGCGATCATTGCCTCTATTGGAGACGCGCCTTCGGCCCGGTAACGCTGATCGGCGTCGAGCAGAAGGATGCCGTTCTTGGCAACGATCCCTATCACCGAGATCAAACCCATGAAAGAGGAAAGGTTAAACGTCGTGTGGGTCACGAGAAGAGCCAAAAAGACTCCGGAAGTTGAGAGCAGCGATGACGCCAGGATTGCCAGTGGCGCGGCAAAACTTCCGAATTCGAAAAGCAACACGATGAAGACCAACACAACGGCGAGCACCAATACGAATACCAGATCCTTAAAGGATCGTTGTTGTTCCTCGTAGCCGCCACCGTATGCCAATCGGATTTCCGGGGGAACGTTCAACTGGGCGATAGCTTTCTGTACTGCCTCCATCGCGCTACCAAGGTTTAATCCTTCCAGCCGGGCCGTGACGGCCAGGTCACGCAGCAGGTTCTCGCGGCGGATCTCCGTCTGTCCGGGAAGCTCTTCCACGGTGGCCAGGGAACCCAGTGTCGCTCTGCTGCCTGTCGAGCTCGTCAGGAGTGTATTGCGGATCGCTTCCAGGGAAGCACGCGTTCGCTCAGGGAACCGTACCCGGACGGTGTAGGCTCGGTCGCCTATCACAACCGGAGTCGACGCCTCCTCGCCCTGCAGAATGGCGGCCACATCCTGCTCGACCTCTTCCGGTGTGAATCCAGCCCGTGCCGCGACTGTAGGGTCTACCTGGAAGACCGTGGCCGGTCCGCTAATGGTATTGTCGATGCCATTCAGGACGTCGACGACTCCGGGAATCTTCTTGATGGTCTCTGCAACTCGTGGCCCCCACTTCCGCAGAAGATTCGGATTCTGACAAAACAGCTTGATCACGATAGGTTCAGGAGCGCTCGTCAGGTCGCCGATCATGTCCTGCAGAAGTTGGACGAACTCAACCTGCAGCATCGGATGTTGTTTTGCGACCTTTTCGCGGACCTCCGCAATCACTTCATCGCCTCCGCGGCTCCGGTTGCGTTTGAGCTTCACGGCGATATCTCCGGTATTGGCTTCCGTCACCGCAGCGAGCCCCAATTGCAGGCCGGTACGCCGGGATGTGCTTTCCACCTCTGGAATCTCGCGCAGCATCTGCTCCACGGACGTCAGCACGCGGTTTGTGTCGGCGAGGGAAGAGCCGGCAGGCATCCAGTAGTCAAGAATGAAGCCTCCCTCATCCATCTCCGGAAGCAGGTCCGAACCAGTTGCTCGATAGCAAAAGAACGAGGCGGCAACAAGCAAAAGAATCAAACACGCCGTGACCCAGGGATGAAGAAGGGCTTTTCGGATCACGCGCTCGTAAACGCGCAGAAGCGGTCGCAAAATGCCGCGACTTGCGATGCCTTCCGATGAGATCCCTGCAGCGGCTTGATCCCCGCCGCCGGTGTCGTTAGAACCCCGATGCCGCTTCCGAATAAAATAATGGCTGAGCGAAGGGGTCCAGGTGAGTGCAAGTCCCAGGGACGTGAGCAGTGCCATAGCCACCGTAACGGCCAGTGCGCGAAAGAAGACCCCGGTAACGCCTGTGATGGAAATCAGGGGGAGGAAAACCACGATGGGAGTTACGGTCGAACCTACAAGGGGCAAGGTGATTTCGCGGAGTGCGCTGCGGATCGCTTCTCCACGGCTTTGTCCTGCATCGCGATGCATGACGATGTTTTCGACTACTACGATCGCAGCGTCGATGACCAGACCGACGGCTGCTGCCAGCCCGCCCAGCGTCATCAAATTAAAGCTCTGACCCAGGATCTTGAGGGCGATTAATGTTACGGCCACTGTCACGGGGATGACCATGCCGGCCACGAGGGAGGTGCCCCAGTCGCGCAGAAAAAGCACCATGATCAGGCAAGCGAGGATGAGTCCGACAAGGATGGCATCGCGAACGCTCTGGATAGAGTCGTTTACTATTTCCGACTGATCGTAAAACGGCTCCAGATTGACTCCCCGCGGCAACTCCTTGCGGATGCTCTCGATCTCTTTGTGCACCTCATCGGCGACGGTTACCGTGTTGCCGGTAGGCTGACGATAGATGTTCAGGAGAACGGCGGGTTTTCCATTGGCCGTTACAATTGTATAAACTGGCTTGACCGAGGGATGCACGGATCCAAGGTCGCCGATCCGCACCGGGATGCCGCTGGGCGTCGTCTTCACCACGACTCTGGCTATTTCATCCGGGTTGTGAACCTGTCCGGTCACCAGGCTCAGAACTAGTTGATGATTCCGCTCCATCAATCCGGGGGAATCGATCATGTTGGTGTGCCGTAATACTTCCAGCAGGCTCGGAACCGTTACCGAAGTTTCGAGCAGCTTGGCTGGATCGGGCTGGATTTCGAACTCGGGCTCCTGCCCCCCCTGCACAACGCAGGTAGATGCGCCTATCAGACGACTTAGCCGTGGCTTCAATTCATAAGTGGATAGTTCCCAAATCTGGGTGAGAGGAACTCTATCTGAGGTCAGGCTATAACCCATAATTGGGAACGCGGCGAAAGTGAGGCGGTTGGAGGTTACTTTCGCGGTTGCCGGCAGCGAAGCCTGGAGTCTCGCCAAAGCGGAATTCACAAGCTCGAGGGTTTGGAACATGTCCACATCCCACGAGAAAAAAAGGTCGATCTCAGCGGTGCCGCGGCTCGTTATTGACCGCACGACCTCGAGACCCGGCACTGTATTAACGGCCTCTTCGATGGGTCGCGTGACCGTTACCAGCATCTGGTCGATCGGTGCAACACCATTGTCAACACCCACCACAATGCGTGGAAAGTCTGTTGAGGGAAATACCGCGACAGGAATGCTAAGGGCCAGATAGATTCCCAACCCCACCAGCGTAATGATGACAAATATGATGGGCTTGCCGTGCCGGGCGGTCCAATGCTCCCGCTCGGAATCTGCAGTTCCCTGCTGTGCAATCAAAGTCCGTTCACTCATGTAGTTCCTCGGTTACTCACTGATATCGATCTCTGCGTTCTCTGGGCCTCTGTGGCGTGATTTTTTGGCTGCAGCTATGCCGTCCTAGGTAAGTCCTTGAAAACCTCACTCATGCTTTTCCGCCGTTTCAATGCGCACCTTGGCGTTATCCTGGAGCCCTAGAGCGCCTACAACGATTACCTTTTCGCCGGGATTGACACCCTCCAGGATTTGAGCCACGTCAGACTTTCGAACCCCGATCTTGATTTTTCGCTCATGAGCTATCGAATCGGAACCCACCGCCATGACCGAGGCAGATCCATCCTGGGTCGGCACAATCGCTGCAGAGGGAACCACAATCGCGTTGTCTATTATTTCTGCTACGATTGAGACGTGAACGGTCTCACCGGGCCTCAGGCGTTCTCCAGGATTGTTTGCCGTTATCCACACCTCCGCTGTAGTGCTGTTCGGATCCACTGCCGGGCTGACGACGGTAACCTTTCCCGGGTACTGGGCGCCGTCAGGCCCGGCCATGGTAGCCGTGTTCCCGACCTTCAGGTATTTCAACTGATCGGTAGGAATGCTTGCGCGTGCGATCACCCGAGAGATATCCATTATGGTAAGCAGAGGCGAACCTGGATTGGCCATCTCGCCGGCATAAAATGGCCGATCCGTAACTACGCCGTCGATAGGGCTGATGATCTGTGAATATTGCAGCTGGACTTCGGCTCCCAGGTGGCGCGCTTTTGCCGCTTCCAGCTGCCCTTCAACGTTGCTGGTCTGTGTTTGCCGGCCGACTTTCTCCAAGGCCTCGAGGTGTCTCACAGCGATCTCGTATTGGCCCTTCGCTTGAACATAAGCCACATTGGCCTCATCCACAAGCCGGCGGGCTATGGCCCCTTCGCGAAGCAGCTCCTTGCGGCTTTCGTAAAGTTTCTCTGCTGCGTCCAGGACATGCTTGCCAGCCTGCACATCCAGCTTTGCCTTCTCTATCTCTTCAGGCAGGGAGGCAGCTGTCGTGCTTCGGTAAGCTGCTTCGGCTTGCTTAATCAGCCCCTGGTTTTCAACCGTGGCGGCAGCCAGATCCTTATTCTCGAGGATGGCGAGCACTTGGCCCTTGCGCACGTGGTCCCCGCGATTGACGTGGAACTCCCGCACGGGAGAGCTAATCTTGGGCATCACGGCGGACTGGTTGAAGGCATAAAGAATTCCATCGGCTGCCACGATCCGCTCCACGCTGGAGCGCTGAACCTCGGCGACCTGGACGGGAATGACGGGTTCGGCCTCGGGTGCTTCCTTTTTCGAGCAGGCTGTCAAAGCAAGGCATACACCCAGGAAACCCCAATTTGCGACTTTTCGGACTCTCGAAAGATGAATTGGATTTGGCATAAATCAAAGAGTTCCTGTAAGGGTTTGGAGATTGGCAAGAGCAACGCGATAGCGCGACAGGCCGTCATCATACGCATTCCGGGCCTGTGTCAAAGTGGTTTGAGCATCCACAACCTCCAGCACTGAGACTTCACCGGCCTGATACTGCAGGAGTATCAGCCTCAGACTTTCCGAAGCCATTTCCAGAGAGTTGTGTAGCGAATCGATCTGCGCGAGCGCCGACTGAGCCTCGACATAAAGGGAATTCAGTTCAGACAGCACCTCTTTCTGGGTGAGTGACAGGTCAAGTTGCGCCTGGTTGCGCCGAAACTCCGCTTGACGGATCTTGCTCTTCGTCGCTCCCCAGTTCCATATGGGAAAATTCAGGCTGCCTTGTAACGAATATCCTAGATTCCTGCGATCATCGGTCCATATGGCAAACTCATTGGCGTTTATTCCGTACCAGAAGTCAAAGGAAAGAGTAGGAAGATAGCCCGCCTTGGCTGCCTTAATGCCGAGCGATTCCTGCTGCAGGGTGATTTGGGCCGCGCGCAGGTCCGGGTTCTTCTCGGTCGCCAGGGTGCGAATCTCGCTAAAGGGCGCCAGCGGCAGCGGCGTCTGCAAGTCGTCCACGACTGTGAAGTCCGTCCGGTAATCCGGAAAAATCAGCACCGCGAGGCTGATCCGGCCTTTTTCAACAGCCAGCTGGCCGTCCTGGAGGTCGCGCTGGCGCTGCTGTAGCACGATCTGGGCCTTGAGCACATCCGAGCGGGCTACTTCGCCCCCTTTTTCGAGCTTTTGGGTAATGTCTGCGAACGACTGCGCCTCCTTCAGACTCTGCTGGGCGTTTGTGTAATGCCTTTGGGCTACGACCAAAGCGTAATAGTTCTGCGCAACGGTGGCGACGATGCCGCGCGCAACTACTTCCGCCTTGGCTTGCGCGATGGCTTGTGCCAGTACTGTTCGTTTGTACTCTGCAATCTGGCTCAAGGAGAGTACTTCCTCGTGGATAGTGGCTTGGCTATTGTAAATGTGCACGCCATCATTGGCCACGAAGACCCCGGATGGGGTGCCATTTCCCTGGGTATAGAGGTATTGATTGTTGTAACTCAATGACGGAAGCAGACCAGCTTTAGCCTGAATTCGATCCTCGCGAGCAAGAGCCGTGTTGAGATTTGCGGACAGAAGCTGCTGGTTGTTTGCCTTGGCGCGTTCGATTGCATTCTGAAGAGTGATGGTAAGCTGGGGCTCACCGCCCGGATTCGGCTGGGCTTGCTGCCCGATCATCAACTTGGGAAAAAGCAACAGGACGGCGATGAGCGCCCCGGCCCCCTCCAGCATCAGAGGCCTGCTCGGCAGCTGAGCTGTCCGGCTGCGAAATCTCGTGACTGCTTTCAATTTGAACACCTCAATCTGTATGTCGGCCATAAATCCTTCTATGCTCCTGTGCCTGCGGCGCAGGTGACGGCGATTGTACCAACTAAAGATAAATGCAAGATAAATGATTTCCAGGAAAAAGATTCACTAGCATGGAGGCCCACCGTCACAGACGTCTTGGAGGGAAAGAGTATGAGGGCAGAGCTCTGGTTAGCCATGCGAAGAAGGACCCGCAAGACTGTACACCGTTTCGTCATCCCGCTGCCGACCGCCGGCAACAGGAATGTAGAGGATAAAGGTACTCCCCTTCCCAGGATCGCTTCCTGCAGTAACTCTTCCGCCGTGCAACTCTGCGATCATTTTGACGATTGCCAGCCCTAAACCGCTCCCCTCGGGTTCCATGCCCGGAGAAGGCGTAGCACGATAGAAACGATCGAAAATGTAAGGAAGTTCCTCAGGAGTCACCCCTACGCCGGTATCCGCAATCTCGATCGCTGCAAATTGCCGGCTCGGCTTGATGCGGGCGGAAATCGTGCCGCCTTCCGGAGTATATTTGATGGCGTTTGCAAGCAGGTTCATTACCGCGCGTCGCAAGAGCCGGGCGTCACCCGACACGCTGACTTCATCTCCCACTTCCCAGCGCAGTTTCAGGTTCTTTCTTTGAATCAGGGGGCGCAAGGCACGACAGCTTTCATCGACCATCTCCGTGAGGTCGACTGGCTCCTTGACAACTGGGAGTTGGGATGACTCCGCGCGTGCAATGAGCAGGAGGTCATCCACAATCGAAGACAGCTGCTCTATCTCCGCTCGCATTGCGGCGAGTGTAGCAGCGTATTCCTCAGTTGAGCGGGATTTTTCGAGGGCCACCTCCGCCTGACTTCGCAAGATGGCAGCCGGGGTGCGCAGCTCGTGGGCCGCATCCGTTAGGAATTGCCGCTGCTGTTGAAAGGCCTGGTCCAGCCGTGCGAAGAGATCGTTGAGCACGAGCGTCAGCTGTCCGATCTCATCCTCGGGATTCACAACCTCGAGCCGCTCCTGCAATGCATGCGCTTCAATGCGCCGGGCTTTGGTGGTGATTTGAGCGACCGGGTCCAGTGCGCGTGCAGCCAGGAGATAACCGCTGGCGGCTGCGAAGAGGAGGATTAGAGGAAGCGCTATAAGAAGCGTCATCCTCAGGGTGCGCAATTGTTCCTCGATAGGCGAGAGCCTGCGCGCCAGGAGAATCTGACAGGGCGCACCATAGGTGTTTTGCCCGCTGAGAACGCGCCAGGAGCGCGCTCCATCAAAGAGTGTCAGTGGTTTGCTGGGTTTGCTTTTCGCCTTCTGCGCACCGTTAAGGAGCGAGTCCGGAAAGGAGCGAGTGTTGAAGTAGCTCACCTTGCCGTCCGGCCAAACCAGCCGCAATGCCACCTGGCTCGAGAATCCCACTTCGTCAAGTTCCTCCCGCAAGTACGCTTCGGTTGGTGAACCTACTTTCTGGTACGAGCGGTTAATTGTGCCCACAGCGGCTTGCAGGGCATCCGACAGCTGACGATCTACCAGGCGGTAAAGATTGCGGGAAACAATGCGATGCGCGACCGCGCTGAAAACGGCGAAAGACAGGAACAACACCAGCGTGTACCACAGGGTCAAACGCCAGCGCACCGTCTTGCCGAGTCCTATTCTTAAGCGAGGCATAATCCTACCTCTGAATTGCCTCTGCATTCCCGTTATCAGCTGTCAGCTTCCTCACTGGCTTGCGCGCTCAGCATGTATCCTTCGCCGCGACGCGTGTGGATGAGCTTGATTTTCATTCCGCTGTCGATCTTCTTGCGCAGGCGCTGAATGTAGACTTCGATCAAATTTGAAAATGGGTCGTAATCTTCATCCCAAACGTGCTCCGAAATGCGTTCGCGCGAAACAATCTCGCCGCTGTGGAGCATCAAGTATTCCAACAGAGCATACTCCTTGGCCGTCAGCGGTATCGTGTGTTCACCCCGCCGCACTGCGTGGCTGGCAGTGTCCAGCGTAAGGTCGGCTATCGTCAATTGCGGCGGGCGCACATGGTGATCGCGCCGCAGAAGAGCGCGCAGCCGGGCGAGAAGTTCCTTGAACGCGAAAGGTTTGACGAGGTAATCGTCCGCTCCGGCATCCAGACCCACAACGCGGTCTTCTACGGCGTCGCGGGCGGTGAGCATCAGCACCGGCACATGCAGGCCCTGCCCGCGCAGTGCCCGACAAACGGAGAGACCATCTCGCCGCGGCAACATGATGTCCAGAACGATTACATCATACTGGTTGATTTCCGCGAGCTCGAGCCCTCTCTCGCCGTCCAGGGCTACGTCCACCGCATAGCCTTGTTCTCGCAATCCCTTGGCCAGAGTCTCGGCCATCAGCCGGGCATCTTCAACTATCAGAACACGCATGAGAAATCCTAGCACACACCAGATAAACAGAAGATGAATTGCGGCGAATCCGCAAACAGAATCCTTGGTGAATCTTGGTGTCCTTGGTGCCTTGGTGGTGTCATTTTTGACCTTCACCACCAAGACACCACTAAGTGCACAAAGCCGACCTGGAGCCTGACACCTGCCTTGTCCACCGCCGCCAGAGCCTCATCTATGCTCGGCAGGTCCAAGGCGAGCGGCTTTTCGGAAAAGATGTGTTTGCCCGCCAGGGCCGCGTCCTTGATCACAAATAGGTCCTTGGAGACGCAAAATACCATGGCAGCCTATTGACGGTGCAAACGTGTTCACATTGTGATTGACATCGCGTCGAGCAGCCTTGTATAAGAATTCATGCCTAACTCAATCATTGCTTTCTTCAAGACCGGCGCGGACAAGCCACTCATTTCCAGCGATGAATCTGTAATTGACCGCCTGTACCGCCATAAGCGCCTTTCCGTGTTCATTTCCGTGACCTTGGGCTATGGGCTCTATTACACTTGCAGGATTAACTTTTCAGTCGTCAAGAAACCCTTGCTCGATGCCGGAATAATGAACGCAACGCAAATGGGTTTGGTGGGCTCGGCCCTTTTGCTGGTTTATTCTTTTGGAAAGCTGACAAACGGATTTCTGGCCGATCGCTGCAACATTGCGCGGTTTATGTCCACTGCCCTGTTGTTATCGTCACTTGTGAATCTCGCGCTCGGCTTCAATCGCGTGTTCCTGGTGTTTCTGGTGCTTTGGGCATTGAACGGATGGTTCCAATCGATCGGCTCCGCTCCAAGTGTAGTGGCCCTTTCCCACTGGTTCGGGCGCAAGGAACGCGGCACCGTCTATGGAATGTGGAGCGCGTGCCACAGTATCGGGGAAGGCATCACATTTGCGGGAACGGCTTTGTTGGTGTCGGTCTTGGGCTGGCACTGGGGGTTTTGGGGCCCGGGACTGCTTTGTTTCATCGCTTCCTTGATCCTTTACCGCACAATCGCCGACCGGCCCCAGACATATGGGCTTCCTTCCATCGGCCAATATAAAAACGAGGCCGAACCCGAGACCGGTGAATCAATCGGCAAGCACCAGATTCAAGTTATCAAACACCCGGGCGTTTGGATGTTGGCCCTTGCAAACAGTTGCCTCAGTGTCGCGCGCTACGGCATGAGCAACTGGGGCCCGCTCTACCTGCAAGTTGCCAAAGAATACTCAGGAGCCGCCGCAGGTTCATTGCTCGCCATCTATCCAATCGCAGAAATAATCGGCTCCGTGACATCCGGATTCGTCACGGATAAGTTTTTCGGCGCAAAACGGAACGCGCCCGCGCTGATTTACGGTCTCCTGGAGATCGGGTCACTTGCAGCATTGTACTTGATCCCGCCCGGGCACCGCTGGCTCGATACAGCTGCACTTGCGGTCTTTGGATTCGCCTTAGGGGGTTTGCTGGTTTTCCTGGGCGGGCTCATGGCAATCGATTTGGTCTCCCGCAAGGCCGCCGGCGCCGCAATGGGCCTGGTGGGGTTGTTTAGCTACATCGTTGCAGCCGTTCAGGACACAGTCAGCGGGTATCTCATTGATGCTTCCAAAACCATTGTCAACGGCGCGCCAGTTTATTCGTTCAAGCTGGTTTTCACGGTGTGGATCGGAGCACTCGTGCTGTCGGCAGCGTTTGCCGCTTCGCTCTGGGTGTTCGCCGCTTTGAGCAAATCAAAGGCTGAGGGGGCATGAAAATAACGTTTATCGGCCATGTCTGCATAGATAAAAACGTCATTCGCGGAGAGACAGAGACTTTTTACGGCGGCGGCGTGATCCATGGCGCCATAACAGCAAAACGACTCGGTGCTCAAGTCAGTGTGCTTACAAAATGCGCCGAGGCAGACCGCGCAGGCTGGACCAGCTTCCATAACGCCGGGATCGATGTCGTTTTCTTGCCGAGCCGATCAAGTACGTCCATTAAGAATGTCTACCCCAGCGACAACCCGGACGACCGCCAAAGCTATCTCATCTCGCACGCCGATCCTTTTTCGGCTTCGGATATCGAAACGATTGAAGCCGATGTTGTGCATTTGAATCCGCTTTGGTTCGGTGAATTCCCGCTCGACCTTCTGCCGGAACTCAAGCAGCGTGCGGCTGTACTTGCGGGTGATGCCCAGGGCTTACTCCGCCATGCCGATGAAGGCGGCAAGATGGTGAATCAGGACTTGGCCGACAAGTGCCAAGTGCTCCCAGTCTTCGACGTGTTCAAAGTGGATTCAAAAGAAGCACAGATTCTGACAGGTCATGATGATATCCGCCGATCCGCGCGTGCCGTCCACGATTTGGGACCAAAGATCGTACTTCTCACACACAGCGGCGGTGTGTGCGTATTCGACGGAGACGAATATTACGAAAGCCCCTTCACGGGCTTCACGCTTGAAGGACGCACCGGGCGTGGCGACACGTGCACTGGAGCATTCCTATTCGCAATGCGCCATATGAACTTGCGGGACGCCACGGCGCTCGCGGCAGAAGTGACATCGCGGAAAATGCAGTATCGAGGTCCCTATCGAGGTTAATAGCCATCAAAGCTTCAGTTTGGCAGGCAGATGCTGCAGCTGCGAGAGATCGGTGTCCGGGTCTGAGTCATCCACCAGCGTGTTGAGATACTCGATCGCATCCCAGGTACTCATTTCCCTGCGATCCAGGGACAGGAATTGCTTCTTCTTCTGCTGCGCAAACTCGTAGGTCTGGCAGGTGTGATTGATACGATAGAACTCGCGCACGGTCGATCTGGGTGGCTCAGCGTAGTTTCTATATTCTTCTCTTGCCTTGTGCTTCTCCCCGGACCCGGGATATCTCCTGATCACGTCATCTTCCCACTCTGCAAGTTTCCTGAGAGGAGAATGTTCATTTACCGCACCAGTATCTTCGCTCATCTGGCAACTCCTCAGGTGAAGTAGGTGGAAATTGTTTTGGCCGGCGTCAGCCACCCGCGGCCGACCACCCAGCATGTTATCCAAGACCCGAGTTATTGGCTGCTTTGAGCATGCCGTATCCGTGAGGTGCTGTCAAGGATCACCGGGATCACCTACATTTGGTGTCTACGTTACGATTGAGGTCTGAAAAAATAATGGCCCGCGGACAAACACAGATGCACACGGATCTGCCGAGCTTTTGCCACCACCGCATAGGGTTGCAGCAAGAGGTGTCCGATCTGTACTACTTAGGTACAAATCCTTGCCTTTTTCGCAAGAAATCTTTGTGCTCTTGGTGTTCTTGGCGTCTTGGTGGTGTCATTTAAAAAAACCTCACCGCCAAGACACCAAGAACGCCAAGGACACCAAGCAAATTGGTTGCGGCTATGCCACTCCAGCTAAGTCCGTGTAAACCCGTGTCCAGTTTTTCTTTTGCGCTTTCCTCAGTGCCGGCTTCTGGCCGCACCCGGGCGAAGGTCTATAAGAGATCTTTCCTATCTCCGGCCGTCATACAGCTCAATCATATCTCCAAACTGCAGCTTGAGCGGCTGCACGTGAAGAGGCAGAGACGGGCCGGGCTGGTAATGCTCGTCGAGCATGAAGACCCTTTTTACGGCCGTCAATTCACATTGCGCGTTCGCCACTTTGCTTATTTCTTCCCACGAGCGCGGATCGCCGGCAACATCGCAGCGCACGGCCAGCCGCTCAATTTTGTCGATCTTCGTTCCTGCGGGCAAGCGCACGGTGGTCTGGAAATAGCCGCTGCGGTCAACCTTGTAGTAGTTGATCCCGATGTCGGAGGTGTACCACTTCGGGTCCCCTTTGAGTTTCACGGCGAAACTCATCGCCGTGTCCTGCTGCTCGGCTCCCGACTGCACATACAGGTAGCGACGCGGGTCGGCGATCTGCTGGCCGACTCGGCCGGACTCGCTGATCTTGTTCTCGCGCTGCAACTCGTCCGCCATAAGCTGGTATGTCCAAGGATGCTGATACATCAATTCTTCGCGCGAGGCGTGACTGAGGTCGAACGGAATCGGCCGCAACGCAAAGCGCATTTCTGATTGCCCGTTGTCGGAAAACATATTGTTGTCCGTAGCCACGATGAACAGCGGGTGATCGGCTTCCGTCCGACCGCGAAAATTGAGATTCTTATGATCTTTCGCCTGGAAGATTGAGGACACTAGCTTCCCCTGCGCATCGATCTGAGCCTCATAAATCATTTCGATATCGGTGGTCCGTCCCCAGCGTGCCATCAAGGCATTGGTCTGGGTACCCCCGTCTTCATTGGTGAAGATGATGCTGTAGCGAATGGTAGTTCCCGACGGACCGTGTTCAACCTCATACCAGGGCAGGAGCGGAGCGTCGCTGAAACGGCCGATCGTGTTGGTCCGGGCATAAATGAACGGCGCGAGGGCCAGCGCCTGGTACTCGGCCTGGGACTTGTCGACCGCTGTGATCTTCGTGTCTTTGATTTCCACGATTGAGGCCTTGGCAGCGGATTGTTTGCGGTTGTAATCAACCCGCAGCGAGTGCGTCCCCGGCACGAGACGCCCGAGCATGAGCGGATAGGTGAAAGTGCGGGAAGCCCCGAATAGGATCACGTCCTGGTGGTAGCGGCCATCTACAAAGATGGTAACTACTGCGGCCTCTCTCCCGCTTTCCACCCAGGAGGTGCCGGGAGCTGTTGCCGTGAGATCCAGTAACACCTCAGACTCTGCGGCCACCTGGAATGTCTTTTCCAGCAGCGTCTGAGCCCAGGCTAAATGGTAACAGAAAGCGACTGTCAGGGGCGTTAGGAGGAGCATTCTAAGGACAATTCCGCGCAGCATCATAATCAGTGACTCCATTGAGACATTCCCCGCAGCGAATTACCTTGATCGGTGACTTTGCATCGGATTCAAGTGCAGAAATAGGTTGCCGGCAACTTGCACCTAAAAACGTGTTCATTGTGTGCCAGATCGCAGTAAGAGACTCTCGGGGTTTTCTGCTCAACGCCGGATCTCCGCGCTCCGCAAAGGCAAGGATCATCTTCTTCGCCACATTGCCATTTTGCAGCAGGTTGTCGCACGGAACTATGGTGAAAGGCGACAATCCGCACTGGCACCGCCGGTCCAGCGCTTCGGCGAGATAACCGAAAGAGTAGCACGGTTCACGGGAATGCTCCAGGCCGTGCACGATTTCCGGGTGACTGTAATCGAATTCGCCGGCTTCCTGATTGACGTAATAGCCCCCTCGGTGATGGTGAGCGAAACGACTCGGCAGGTAGAAGAACGTTGATGGCACTTTATATTTGCAGACGTGTTCAGGCTGTATTAATATACGAAAGGCGGAAAGCAAAGATACTGGTACCTGGCGGTCAAAATGAGGCCGGTCTCGATCAAAGATATTGCGCGAGAAGTACAGGTTTCACATCCCACCGTTTCGCGGGCACTGCGCTATAGCCCGCTGGTCAGCGCGAAAACCGCAGAGCGAATTCGCCAAGCAGCGGTGAAAATGGGTTACCGGCCGAACGCTGTTGCTCGTGGGTTGGTGACCAAGAAGACAAAGACTATCGGCGTTGTTGTGACTAGTATCGCCGATCCCTTCATTGGCGAGGTCGTCAGCGGCATTGAGGAGACGGCGAACGATCACGGCTACTCCGTATTCCTGGCAAATAGCAACGCGGATCCTGCCCGCGAAATTCGAATCGTCCATTCGTTTCAGGAGCGCCAAGTGGACGGTATCCTCGTCGCCTCCTCGCGCGTCGGGGCGCTCTATATGCCCTTGCTGAGCCAGCTAATGGTGCCGATAGTGCTCATTAACAATCAGCACCCGGGCGAGTTCGTTCACTCGGTGGTGATTGACAACATAACAGCCAGCGTCCAAGCTGTGCAGCATCTAATCCAGCTCGGCCACCAGCGCATCGCTTACATGGGGGACCAATTCGGACTTCAATCTGATACGGAACGTTTTGCGGGATATCGTCAGGCGCTCGCATCAGCGGATTATCCATTCCTCCCTGAATTGATCGTCCATGGCGACGGTACCCCCCAAGGAGCCATTCAGCCGATGGATAGGCTATTAGGCCTGCCTACTCCGCCGACGGCCGTATACTGCTACAACGATATGACGGCTATTGGAGCTTTAAAAGGAATTCGTATGCATGGACTTCGCGTCCCGGACGATATTTCGCTCGTCGGTTTCGACGATCTCTCCTTTGCCTCTTATGTCGATCCGCCACTCACTACTGTCCGGCAACCCAAGCGTCCGATGGGCCGCCAGGCAATGGAGATTTTGATCAAGCTCTTTTCCAATGCGCAAGCCGAGACCAATATCAAGGTGCAAGGAGAGTTGATCGTACGGGAGTCTACTGCCCCGCCAAAAGCGAAGGTATCAAGGTAGTCCGCTGAGATGCAACCCAGAAGTCAAAATAGACCATAAAAGTGACGGCAGATAAATTCATTGTCAAGCGCGCAGCCGCGAGCTAGCACGGTGTCTGAAATAAACGGCCACAAATGCCAATTGACAGTCGCAAGCAGTCAGTCGCCGCGTCACCTTTGTGGTTCATTGAGTGTTAGAGGTGGTTTATAAATCCAAACCTCTTTAAGCAATCAAACCAGAGAGGATCCTGAACGATGGCCCATGAGATAATTCGATTTGCTGTCTTGGGAGTTGGAAGAATTGGGAAAATCCATACCGAGAATCTAGCGAGACGAATACCGGGAACGCAGGTGACAGCCCTGTCTGATGTCTTTTCCGACGAATTGGAAAAAGTGGCCAAGAAATTTAACGTCCTGGATACGTTTTTGGATTACAAACAGGTGCTGAAACTCCCGGATGTGGATGCCGTTGCCATTTGTACGCCCACCAATACGCACTACCAGATGATTTTGGATGCCGCAGCCGCAGGTAAACACATCTTCTGCGAAAAGCCAATCGATTTGTCCATCGAAAAAATAAGGGAAATAAATGAAGCGGTGGGAAAGTGCGGCATCAAATTTATGGTGGCGTTCAACCGCCGCTATGACCCCAATTTCCTGAAAGTTCATGAAATGGTCAAAGCCGGGAAAATCGGCGTTCCGCACGTTTTAAAAATCACCAGTCGCGATCCGGCACCTCCTCCGGAAGATTATATCCGGTCGTCGGGCGGACTTTTTCTGGATATGACCATCCACGATTTCGATATGGCCCGTTATTTGATGGGAAGCGAGATCACCGAAGTATATGCTCGGGCGAACGTGCTGGTCGACCCGGCCTTCAAGAGAGCCGGTGATTGGGATACTGCCATCGTGATGCTCGCGTTCGAAAGCGGCGCCATGGGAATTATCGACAACAGCCGGAAAGCCGTTTACGGGTATGATCAGCGGGTCGAGGTGTTCGGCTCCGATGGCATGGTTACGGTTAAGAACAATACCCCGGACAACCATGTGCATCTTGACCGAACGGGCACCCACTCGTCCCTGCCGTTAAACTTCTTCATGGAGCGGTACACGGAATCGTATTTGAAAGAAATGCAGGCCTTCGTTGATGCCCTTCAAGACCATGGCCCTATTCCGATATCTGGCTACGACGGTCTCATGGCTGTAGTTATAGGGCTGGCTGCCGCCAAATCGGTAAGAGAAAATCGACCGGTCCGCATAAGCGAGATCCAGTTCTAATCTCAGGGTGATTTAGGGGGAGTTTTTTTGTCATTGTGTTCCACGTTTTCGCGCTAGCGCTAGTTCCCGAGAATTCTTGGCGCGTCCTCGAAAACGCGCTGTCGCCGCGGAATTGTGGTTCACATCGGCCTCTCTTCCCCTTGGCCTCGCCCGCAAGCCCCACGCATGAGACCCATCCGAATTACTGGAGAGGTTCCTAAAACTGCAGCCGTATCATGAATTGAAGCTGCCGATTCGGCTCGAGGTTGCTCGTTCCGCCTTTCGGCGTACCATACGTGGCCAACAGCGTCGTACCTTGTCCATAAACTCCGTCACGTCCAACGATGTTGTCATGATTCAGGGTATTGATCGCTTCGGTGCGGAAAGAGAGATGTACGCGCTCGCTGAGACGGAAGCCCTTCTGGAGGAAAAGATCTAATGAATATGACGGCGTCCCCCGGCCGAAATTGCGCGACACGATGCCCCCGTTGATCACCGGCCGGTCCGAGGTTACGTTGTCACCGTTGTTGTCGTACCCGGTGGTCACGTTGAACGGGCGTCCGGAGGAGAGTGAGGTGGAAGTCCCTAGGACGAATCGCCACGGCAATTCGCACCAGCCGGTGAGGACGGCGCGGTGGGGCTGGTTGAGTACGCCGTTGGCCTTCTCGACGTTGCCGAGAAGCGTCGAATCCTGAGGGTTCAGAAGAGGCGGCGAATCGGGTTCGGCCGTATTGAGCGCGTGAGAGTACGTGTACGTAAACAGCAGCGAATAGTGATGGCTGAAGCGTTTGCTCAACTTTGTTTGTAGCGCATTATAGGTAGCCGCGCCCACATTCAGATTCGCATTGATACGCCTGTAGCCCCCCGGCACGGGAACGATGGGGCGCGTCAGGTCCGCGCAGTTCTGGGCGGCTGCCTGCTTCACCGAAGCGGATGCCGTGGGAGACACCGGAAACTGCGGGCACGTTCGAAACTGCCCCTGTGCCGTGGGGATGAAGGAAGCAGGCGCGTTCAAGTCCGCGGGCCGGTCGACATGGACTGTGTGGCTGCCGACATAGCTGATGCTCATCACCAGACCTCGGTCCAGCTCCCGCTCGACGCCCAGAGTCCACTGCTGCGTGTTCGGATTGAGCATACGGTCGGGATATCCGCGCAGGAGGGAAGCATCGAGAAACTGGCTCAGATACGCTCGCTGCCCCGCTCGGACGGAGATGTTTCGCGGTGGTAGCAAGAATTCGTCCGATCAGTGTTCATCTGTGTGAATCTGCGGCCTATTATTTTTTGCCATTGTCGTTCTAAGCTCGACTCGCACCTTTAATTGCACCTGGGTGGGACACTGTCTGTTTAGAGGGGGCAGGTCGTTTTCTACAGGTCTGCGAGTTCGCGCCCCGGTACCCGAAATCCGAGTCGGCCCCGCAAGTGCCCCACCCGGGAAGTGGCTAGAAGCTGCAGCGACAATTCAGTGACACACTCCGCTGCCGGAATCTGTGAAGGTCTTGCCAGCCTCTGGGATAAACTCCCAATCGTAGCCCTTCGCGTGCAAAATCAGCTTGAGAACGCCGAATGTGTCTGAGTCCCGAGCTTCACTATTCGCGATCGGTGGCCCGAAGGGGTAATTATGGTTTTTTCCCCCCGTGCCAACCACGAACTCGCGAATACCTCGAACCGGATCCGCGACGCCGTTGGGGTCCTGAGGTGCAAAGCGTTCGTAGTTATGTTCGTGGCCAGCGAGCACTACCTCCACGTTCGCATCGTACAGCGCCTTCCAGAAAGGAATCATCTCAGGCTCACTACCGTGGTTTTTCCCGGAGCTGAAACGAGGATGATGGAAGTACGCCAACGTGCAAGCTGCTGGATGTTCGGCCAAATCCTTGCGAAGCCATTGCTCCTGGGGTGATCCCGCCGCACAGCCACCCCAAACGTCCGCGCAGTTGCTGTTAAGGACGATGATATGCCAGGTTCCCAGATCGTAGCTGTAATAGCCCTTCTTCGGATCGCCCGCGGCAGCGCCGAAATAGTCGAAGTAGGCCCCGGCATTAGGGTATTCATACTCATGATTGCCGAGTGCAGGTCGGGTCCGGGCTTTGTGGCGACCCCAGGTCTTGTCGTAGTAGTAAGTAAACTCTTCGGGCCTGCCTCTCGAGGCAGCGGTATCGCCTACGGCAAATACGGTACCCGGGATTTTGTCGAGCAACCTTGCCGTGGCTTGAGCGCCATTCAGATTACCCCAAACGGCAATGTCCCCGGCGCCTACCAGGACCGGATCGCCGCCGGGATTGCTGGCGGGAACCTGTTCTGCTCCCTTTTTCGAGTTCTTATTGGCACTACTCTCCTGGCCATATGCAGCCAGCTGCAAGGCCATTACCAACGTCAAAACCAAAAGTTTCTTCACTATTTACCTCCATTGGCAGTCAAGCTGCCTGCTGTTTTTTTGCGAGAGTATACAAAGGTCTTCGGGATAGGGCGGCCAGTTTGTGGATGCAGGGGTCTGCCTCCCGGTCAATAGGCCAGAACCCAGAGCCAGGGCTCGGACAGTAGCTTTCGTCCTGAGATTTATTCTCTTGACCTCTGAGAATGAACCCAAAGCAAATGCCCTTTCTATCTGGCGAGAAGGATCAGGCCCGGATTTTAGTTCTCAAATTCCAAAGCTGCGGCTGAGATGACCAAATCAGCAGAGGAGGATTGATCGCAAGGTCTACACGATGTTCCGATACACCTGATGCACACGTTTGTCAAGCATTTTTTGTGTTTTCTAACCATTTGTGGCGTCTTGCTACGCCTGTATGTCGGCACCCGATGCACACCGTTTGACAAACAGGCGCCGGATTGGACCTGCCCGCCGCAAGAACTGCGCGAAAGACTTCTAGCAAGACGAATCCAACTGAAGACGGCCAACTGACATTAGCAGACTCCATAAGGCGCGGATCAGCGCCATGATTTGAGGTTGCAGACGTGTTCAGGATGTGTTAGATTGCGGTCCGGTTGTTACGTGCAGGCGCCGATTACACTGTTCAACTCGCCCGGGCCTATCTCTTGACGGGCTTCTCGTTCTAGCGGATTCATATCCGGACAAGAAAAACATTAAAAAGGAGATTAGTTCATGAGCAAGAAACTATTGGCATGTTCCAGTGTACTTCTTGCGCTTCTCGCGCTCGCGGTGTTTGGCGCAAGCACTAAGCCATTTTCACCGGGCCAGCGGAGCCTCTTTCTGGCTCACAATTCGTATCCGGAGAAAGGCCAATGGGCAGATCGTCTCGATCGCGCCCTTGGGACGGGGACCCCACTTGGCGTCGAAGTGGACCTCTGTTGGATCCCGAACCCGAAGACTGGGAAAAATGCTTCTTTAATTGCAGGCAACGAGAAAGGCATCACCGGCAACGAGCCTACTTTGAAGTCGTATTTGTTCGAGCATGTGCGGCCCATTGTCGAAAAGGCGCTGAAGGAGAATGATAAGAAGAACTGGCCGCTCATTATGGTATACCTGGATATCAAGAACGATCCTCCAGAGCATCTTGAGTCTATTTGGGGACAATTAGGCGAATACGAGAACTGGCTGACAACGGCGGTGAAGACGAAGAATGCAGCGCAGCAGTCACCTCTCGACCTGAAGCCCATGATGATGTTTGTGGACGATACAAGACCTACCCCAAACATCAAAGAAGAATACTTCTACAACCGGCTTCCCATCGGCGCCAAACTCCGTGTGTTTGGATCGGCCAAACTCACGCCGCCGCCCGGAAACCTCAACAAGGCACAAGTTTTTGAAGCGCAGGCGAAGATGAAGCTGGAAGATCTCATCAAGGAGCCTGCATCTAACTATCACCGCTGGTGGGCCCAAACTCATTGGGATCTTATGGTCGAGCAGTCGCGAATGAAAGACGCCGGGCAATGGACTCCCGAAAAAGAAGCGCGGCTGAAGGCTCTCGTGAACTACGCCCACAAGATGGGCTATTTCGTCGGTGTCTGGTGTCTTGATGGCTTCGAACCTGGCAAGGGTTTGGGTTGGGGAGAAGGAAACAATCTCGGTTCCCTTCAGGCTGTCACGATTCGCTGGAAGGCAGCTGTCAAGGCCGGAACTGATTTCGTCACCTCGGATCAATACGAAGAAGCCGCCAAGGTCATTAAAGGGGCCGGAGTTAACTAGTTTCTATCGCGAAGCTCAGCTGCAAGCTCTGCTGGCTGAGCCCCGAAGGGCGACAGAGCATTTTGGCGCGAGCGCCGGGCGCGCAGATGCGAGGCGCCGCGACGCGGGCGATGTCGATGTGCATCGTCGAGGAGCAGCAACGAACTGGCCCCTTACGAGCTATACTGCAAATCGGCGCATGTGCTCAATGGTCTTTTTCGCGGCCGTATCCGGATCGGGGAGAGGCAAAATTTCTGCGGATAGAAAGCCCCGGTAGCCGATCTGATCCAGAACATCGACAATCGGTCTGAAGTCGGTATGGCCGGCCCCTGGATACCAACGGTTGGAATCGGCAATGTGAAAATGAAACAATCGTTCCCTGCTCGACCAAATACTCGTGGTGAGAGAAGGTTCTTCAATGTTCATGTGAAAAGTGTCCAGAAGGAGTCCAACATTTTCCACTTGGATTTTGTCGAGGAGGTTCAGACCGGATACTACCGTATTGACAAGATCCGTCTCGTAGCGGTTGATGGGCTCAATGGCCAGTTTCACGGCCGCGTTTTTTGACGCGCACTCGCGCAAAGCCTCGATTAACCATTGTTCCACTTGATCTGCGCTTACTCCGGCCCCCCGTCTCCCGCGTACGAGGCCGATGATGACGACGGCCCCCAACTCGCTGGCCAAGTCTATGTGCGATTTGACGCGCTCGCGTGCCCTTTTGCGAATGTTCGCATCCGGATGGGTGAACGACAGGCCCTCTTCTCCGAAAGCCTGGCCGGTACCGATGGCCGGTACGGTAAAGCCGTGTTGTGCGAGGAGGGATTTCAGCAGAGGCACGTCCAGTAGTTTCGAATCGCGCACAGCCAGTTCCACGCCGTCGTACCCCAAGGCCTTGATCTTGCCGATGTTTTCTTCCCAATGCCCCTTGTAAGCCAGAGCCGAAAATGAGGCTGGCTGTGTCGAAAGTACAATACTCAGTTTCATAAAATAAATCCGCACCACAGAGACACGGAGTCCTCAGAGACCTCTGTGTCTCTGTGGTTTTACCTCTGGCTACAGTCCCATTTTGGGGATTGCGTAGATGGGCCGCCAGCCTTCTGTAAAGGGCTCCTTCATGAACGGCTCCATCTCCCTTTCAGTCCGCATGGTGGTCTTCTCAATGGGAGGCACCATGCCTGCCGGAAAGGCTTCCAGGATTTCATCGTGTAAGAGTGTGAGATAGGACAATATGGCTGCTATGGCCCGTTTGGCTTTGTTCGCGGTCCCGATGGTGGGGCGCCCAACAACGCCTTCCGGGATGGAGCCCATCTCGATTGGGAAGTGCCCTTGCCCTTCCGACCATTTGCAGGGCCGCGCAAACGGATCAACAGCCTTGTCCATGTGACCGTCCGGCAGGTAGCCAGGCACCGATGTTTCCTCCGCATACTTCATCTGCACATATTCCGGTGCCAGCAGCAGCATGACAGAGGTTTCGGCTTCATCGGCATGAACGAAATTGTCATCCCAGTCGCCGCCGCGGTCCTTGGTCCGGAAGAATTCGCGCACCGCCCGGTGCCAATCGATGGTCCGGAAAATGCCCGGCAGATTCCAGGTTTTTTGCAGTTCCTGAATGGCAGCCTCCAGCAACCACTGTTGCCCGTGATTGTTGATGAGGATGATTTTACGGAAGCCATCGTTCCAGAACCCCACCATGACATCGATAAGAACCCGTTTCAGGACTTCGTCTTCCAAATGGATGGTGCCGGGCATGCCTATGTGGTGATGCGGATGACCGCCGAAGTTGAGCGGGGTCCAGGTCAAATTACACGGAGCCCCTTTCTTTGCGGTATGCCGGCGGACCCCTTCAAGAATCAGCAGGACCATGAACGTGTCCAGGCCGGTAACCGTGTGGCGGCCGTGCAATTCAGTGGAACCTACGGGAATAAACAGGATGTCGTTTTTCCTGCGGTTTTCCACGACCTGTTTATGAATGGTTGTCTGAATGTAGGTTCCCGGCTTCCCTAGTTCGGAGGGAGTGGGGATTTCATAATCCGCAAGGATTTGCGCAATCTCTCCTTCCGAGGCTTCCCAGATTCTCTTCTTCAACCGGCCGACGGAAGTGTCTTCAAAAAAGAGATCGTTTCTGTTTGTGGTGAGCCACGTTGTCATTTCGAACCTCTCAATGGTCAATCAAAGTTGGTAAGAGTGATTTTGACCTCATCACGATCCTTCTGGAGCCTGAGGAGGTTTTCTTCGACGTTGTCTAGACTGATTTTCTTGGTGATCATCCTGGCAACATCCATGCCAGCCGACATGCAGCTGATCACGTTTGCGAAGATGCCATGTCCGGAGTGTCCCTGCGAACCGATCACAGCCGCCCTGCGCACTTGCAGCACCTCACCGGTCAGCTGAATCTTGGCATCGGCGCGGGCTACGATGACCACCCTTGTGTTCACGGCTCTGCCTTCCCAGATAATCTGTTCGATATCCGGCCAAACGATGCCGGGCAAGCCGGTAGCTTCGAGGATGATCGCGGCGCCCATTCCTTTGGTGATAGCCAGAACGGCTTCCGGTACCTTGTCCTTCATTGGATCGATGACGTGCGTCGCGCCAATGGACAAAGCCATATCTCGACGTACTTTGGAGGGCTCAGAGAGAATCACGCAGGTAGCGCCGGAATGCCGCAGGACCGCGCAGGCCGCCTGGCCAATGGGGCCGCCACCGAGAATCACGACATTTTCACCTGCGCGGATGCCGCCGCCGCGTTCGATTACCGCATTGAAAGCCACCGAAGTGGGCTCCACCAGGCTGCCCAGGAGATACATCTTCTCTTCACCATAGAGCTCACGCAGCGGCTCGATGCTCCAGAGGTAGCGAGCATTCAGTTTGATGTATTTTGCATAGGCGCCGTCAATGGAAAAACCGAGTTCCTGCAGCCGCTCGCAGTGATTCGGGATTCCATCGCAGCAGGGTTTGCACTGGGCGCACCAGATCATTTCCTCCGCGCACACGGCCTCGCCGATTTCATACGGCTTGCCGGTGCGCTTATTGAAGGTCTTCTTCCCGGCGTCCACGATCTTCCCGGAAAACTCGTGGCCCAAAGTAGCGGGGAAAGCTGTCAGGCCCGGATAGAAAATATATCCATCTTTGTCAGCCTGACGCATGTGCACATCACTGCCACAGATGCCGCAGGCTTTTACCTCGATGATCACCTCATCGGGACCGCAGGTGGGTACCTCTTTTTCGACAATTTCAAGCCTTGGATTCTTCCAGACCTTGCTGCCCAAATAGGTCAGCTTTCCATTAATGTCTTTGGAACCCAGCTTGAAGTCCGGTTTCGGTACCCAATCAGCGCATAATGTTCCTGTTTTCATGGCTGCTCCTTTTCTTGAGTGAATTACGTCTGATTCCCTGAACAGAGTTCTTTGACTGCAGAACGGAAGCCCGTTCCACCAGATACGACTTTAGGACAATCTTATGAGGCTCCCCTTTTTCTCCACGGATGCGGGCGATTATCCGCTTCATGCTTTCCTGCCCCATTTCGTAGATCGGCTGATGCATCGTTGTCAGGGATACGGGATGGGAATGCGTAAAAGGCAAATCGTCGTATCCCACCAAAGAAACATCGTGTGGAATGGAAACGGCCATTTCTTGGGCAACAGAATAGAACAAGTAGGCGATGCGATCGTGTCCGGCAAAGACCGCAGTTGCCTTCCTGTCTTGTCTGAAGAGGGTGCGTGCGTATTCCAGGTATTCCTTTTCCTGATAGGGACCGCCATTCGTGAAGACGAGTGATGGATCCAGCGGGATCTTATGGTCGGAGAGGGCTTTCTTGTATCCCTCGAGCCGCTGCCTTTCGGTGCTGAAGAGAGTGCTCAAAGCGATGGCTATTTTCCGATGCCCTCTGCGGATAAGGTATTCGGTTAGTCCATAAGCGCCCTGGAAATTGTCGGTCGTGACATAATCAACTCTTAAGTCGGGAATGGTGCGATCCGCCAGAACGACAGGTATGTTCTTGCGCGTGAACTTTTCAACAATCCGACGGTTTTTTACGTCCGAAGCGGCCGTGGGAACGAAAATAACGCCATTGACACTGTTTTCGATAAGTTGGTCCGCCTGAAAATCGGCTTGAACATACAGATCGTCGGTGCTGCAGAGGATGAGACTGTGCTTGTTCTTCGCCGCTTCATCTTCGGCGCCGCGCGCCAATTCGGGTGCATAGCCGGTGCGGATATCCGGTATCAGAATGCCCACTATGGTCCGCTTGTCGGTGCTTGCGGTCCGGCTGATCACAAAGGTTCCCAGCCTCCTCTGCCTTGACAGATAGCCCATATTCACGAGATTCTGGATTGCCTGACGAACCGTGGCGCGAGCCAGTCCCGTGATTTGGACCAGTTCCTCTTCAGTCGGAATCCTGTCGTTGGGCTTGAATACACCCTGCTCGATCTGTTCAATCAACCATGTCTGCAGTTGAAAGTATTGCGGGATCGGGCTGCTGCGGTCGATGATTATGGCGGACATTGAGATCTTGCCTTTTGTCTAATTGTCTGGACAATTAGACAAAAAATTTCATCCGAGGTCAAGCTCTTTTTCCCCTGCTTCCGCGAGGTCTACAGAAGCCGCGACCGGTAAGGAGAGCGGGTAGGCCTTCCATGAGGGCCATAGTTCTCTCTCCCAGCGCTTTCGCATTTGCGTTTGAAGAGGTATCGCGTTTGTATGGCGACCCACTCGCTACTACCACTCGCGGCTCTGAATGCCTGCCTTTGCAGCGTTCAGCGCGCGTGAGCAATCGGATGCTGTCCTCCTGCGTATGTTTTATTGCTTTACAAATGCCGGATCGATTGCAGCCTCAACAATGCGCTGAAATGCTTTCCAATCGCACGGCAAGCCTTCGCCTGCCGTACTGCAACCCGGCAGAAAGATTGCTGATTTAGCCGGAGGCGAACCGAGTGTCAGCGGCAGCGCCTTTCGCATCTGCTCGGGGGTCTGGCACATATAGTAGGTGCGGACCGTATACTCTCCACTTGAGGGCCGACGCCACAACTCGAAGACCAGGCGGCCGCCAACCGGCGTCTCGTCGCGCTGATATCCCTCGATCAGCCAGGAAAGTCCCCCCAGCATCCCGGCAATATTGCATATATTGGTGTCGTGCCCGACGATGACGAGAAGGCGGTCGCCGGGCTTGCCCAGTGCGCCGGGCACTTCCTTGCCCGCGACAGCTTGCTCCATGGACTTAAGGATGTGACTCATCAGGTTTGAAGCGTTTGCGCGCGCGACGTACGGCGTTCGCCGCAACAGATCGCCATACGCGGTGTGGAGACTCCCCAGCTCCCGGAGGTTGGACTCGTTGAGTCGGCCCCAACCGAGATCCTTGCCTTCCATCCCGTTGAGGTATTCGAGAAGGAAATTCTCCGCAAGCGTCGAGGCCGTGTTTAGAGGGCTTAAATCGGCCAGGCGATCGCCCTTGGCCGGAGCAAGCGATACAGGCTGTTCAATCAGTAACAGTTTGACTGACTTGCCCTCCGGCGGGCACTTCGGTCCCGGCCTGCATCCGACAAGCACCTGCTGCATCGTCTCCAGAGCAGGGCGATAGAGATCCATCAAAGCCCTCGGATTCCCGCCGATCCGGCCCGACACCGCGGCCGCCGCCAAAGCACGGTCTGGATTTCCGACTCCGGCCAGTGTTGGGAGGAAGAGCGGATCGGTTGTTCCTTCCGGCAGCGAATGGACCGCAACGTGACAACCTGGCAGCATACCGGCTGCCAGAGCGCGTCCGGTTTCGATGGTCCGCTCATCGTTGTTTGTCCAGATATAGACCTGACCAGCTTCCGCACAGCCCTCCGGCTTCAAAAGCCCTGCCTGCGCCAGGTATGCCCGGTCGTAAGCGCCGAAGAGCCTTATCAAGGTTCTGCCATGCGATGTGAGATTCCCGGCAGGAACATCCCACTTCGGCCATGCCTCGGTCGAATATTGATTGAGCTCTTCCGCGCTCCATGTCGGGGGACGAATACCATGCCGCGTAAAAACGACGACGAACTTCAGTTCAGCACCACTCGCAGGAGCTTGTTGAGCAAACACTGCCGCTGCGCCCAAATGGAACCACAGCACCACCAGCACCAACCACGGAAATCTGTTTAATTTCATTTGCGAGTCCTTTCTTGTCCTGTAACTCAAAGATATTCAGCGCAATTTGCCGGCAGCTCGGCCAGGTGAAAATGGCTCAGCGCTCGCGCCAAACAGCGCCAGCGCGAGAAGTACAAGAAGCACGAAGGAACCCGCCAACAACTTTTTGCTCATGAAGCGACCTCCCTGTTGTGAAAGGAGCCGCCGTGACGAGTACTGCGGCTCCTCAGTTATGTGTTCGGTCTGTTTCTCCATCCTGAATGACTCCAAAATTCGCCAGCGGACGTCGTGAAGCGACCACTACGTTTTGCCTCCTCAGCGGCTGGAAAACCGGAAGCGGTGGACCGGCGCCGGCACAGGTGAATTCGCTCCACGGATGCTTTTCCAGAGGATTTCGTTCAATTCGGCCATGGGGGCCCGGTCCACTTCATCGAAGTCCATCCTCATGGAGCGACGTGCACCGTAAGCACTCGGCGTGTTTTTCTCGTTCAAGTCCACCTGCACCTTCAGCGCCTCGAACGGCGTAAGATCGGCCTTGTCCCCCAAGGATGCGTAAAGCGGCGTTGCGGCGGCGTCGTACTGGCTCATTGGGGGAAGACCCAGCAACAACTCGATTGTGCGGAGGAATGAGCTAGTGGTGTACAGCGTACTGTCGACTGTGCCGCGGCGGATGTAGGGGCTGATGACGAAGCCCGTAGTCCGGCGCGAATCGACGTGGTCGGGGCCATCCTGCGCGTCATCTTCAATAATGAAGATCGCCATCTCGGGCCAGTAGCGGCTGTGGGTAACACGCTCTACGATCATGCCAACGGCCAAATCGTTGCTCGCCACCATCGAAATGGGAGTATAGCTTCCGGGGAGGGTCCCTTTGGTGTGGTTCTCAGGCAAGGCCATGACAATCAAGTTCGGCAGCCGCTTTCCTCGGTCGGTACTGTCATAGTCGCGTTCGTATATATCGAATTCCCGAAGGAATTCAGCGGCCCTATCCGTGTCACGGGCGTTCCGGCCGCCGAAACGCGGAGCCACGTGTCCGTGAAGACCTAGCGCGCCGGGCGCGGCATCCATGGTCGTTCCATCGCTCACACGTGCCGCATACTCGCCATAGCTCCGATAGGTGAGGCCCTTCTTACGCGCGAGATCCCACAGGTAGCCGCTGCCTGGTATCGCGGCATTTGATTCGTTTGCACTAATGGTATAGCCGCCATACCTAGGCGGCCAGAGCTTCTCATTGTAGTCCGTCGCGTACGCACCGTCGGACCATGAGTGGCCATCTACGCTTACTTCCCCGTCGCAGTACAGGTTGTCAAGCAACACGAACTGCTCGGCCAATGCGTGCTGATTCGGTGTCACTTTGCGGCCGAAAAGCGCCAGTCGGGCTTCTCCGTTGCCCTTGCCAAGATCGCCGAGCACCTGATCGTAGGTGCGGTTCTCCTTGATGATATAAAGCACGTGTTTGATAGCAGAGCCTGCTCCCACTTCAGGAGGGATGATCGAAGGGACGGTGGGAGATTTGGCTCCAGCCAGTTGATCGTCGCGGTACGGGCAGTTCTCGTACACCCGTTTCGTCCACTGGCTTAGATCCTCCGCGAGCTTTGAGACGTCGACGATGTTTACGCTCCCCTTGGTAAGGTGAATCCATCTCACCCTGTTAGCCTCAAAACCCGAATTGAAAACGTATTGGCCGGTAACATCCGAAAACGAGCCTAGCCCCTTGCTGTTCCCGATATAGAGTTTGCTTCCCAACAGAGCGAGCGCTGAGGGATACCAGCCAGAGGGAAGAAAACCGAGGACCTCGCTGTGTCCCGGGTTGGCCACCCGAATCACAGCCACATCATTGTTGTCCGCATTGGCAACAAACAGCATCCCCTTTGCACGATCGAGTGCGAGGGCGTTGGGGGTGGAGCCCTCCGGCGCGCGCGGGTAGAGCGCAGTTGCGATCTTCTCGATCACCTGCCGCTTGCGTGCATCAACCACTACTACCGTATTGTCGTTTGCGCAGGCGACAAACAGGCGGCCATCCTTGGAAAGCACCATATCATTCGGGTTGTCACCGACCGGAACTGTCGCCGTCACCCTCAGCGTCGCGACATCGATGACGCTCACTGAGTCGCTTCCCCAGTTCGAAGCAAAGAGCGTGCCCCCGTCGTCGCTAAGCACGAGCTCATATGGTGCTATCTCGACCGGAATCCGCTTGACGATACTGCCCGTCACGGTGTCGAAGACGATGATATTGCTGGGTCCGCGGCCGTTGCCGCGGTTTGCGGCAAAGAGCAGGTCTTTTTTCGAGTGATGAACGAGCCCTGACCAGTACAGTTGCGCCTGATCGATAGTGGTCTCCTCCAGTGTGGCCACCGGCTTCGGAGAGAGCCGCCCTTCTGCGTACGCAAAGACATAGATAGGAGCGCGAGTGGGGTGATCCTCTCCGCTGGCGTTGCCACCCGACACGTAGAGCTTCTTTCCCTCGGGATGCCAGGCCAGGCCAAGCCACGCTGATTTCAGTGAAATCCGCTGGACAGCCTCCTCCGTTTTGGCGTCGATCACCAAGATCCCGTGAGGACTCAATCCTGAGTGAAGAGCGATCACCGTTTTCGCATCAGGAGCCGCCACCACCTTCAGAACCATGTCCTCGGTAGGAATGGCCTTCCCTATTGGGGTCAAACGCCAGCCGTTCGGCAGCGCATAGCCGCCGGGAAACGGCTGTGGAGTTTGGCCAAGGGACGTCAACACTGCCGCGAGGGCAACAACAATGCAAGAAAGCAAACTCGTGAGTTTCATATTCTGGACCTCTGTATTGCTAATAAGCCACTTTTCGGGGGCGTAAACGAGAACCCTGAATGAACCCGGCACCACCTTCGGACGCGGCTGGGCCGCAGGAGCCTCGTAATCGGCGGCCCCCAGGTAGATTCTGTGCGTCGTCCGGTCTAGAGCCATCGTCTTCGCGCCACCGACAGTCGCGAGCGTTTGCACGACCGCCACCTTGTCGGGAGTTTCTTCGCGAGCGATTGTCACCTTCCCATCGCCAGCACATGAACATGCGAAAGACCCTGGAAAATCTAGTCAGATCGTGAGTGACTTGGAATTGTCCTAGTTATCAAGAATCAGAGTGTACCTTAGCGTGTGCGGCCCGCCCCGTCCGTCGTTGCGATAGAATTCCACCTTCACTTGTTGCTTTCCCGCATACACTTTGATGAAGGTGCTTTTTGCAAAGGTTATATTTCCCCAGAATGTGTTGACGAGCTTCTCCTTTGTTTCGCCCCCCTGTTTGAAATCCGAATAGAACTTGGACAGGCCCTGGATGGAGACGCGGTCCGGCACAGACTTTTCGGTGGGAGCCCCTTCTCCAAGATTCATGAGAAACACCGCCCTTCGAACCTCGTCCGCATTTCCTCTGGCCGCTTTAAAGTATTCCGCGATCGATTCTTCTGTACTTAGGCCTCTCTTGGCACCTTCTTCCTCGAGTTTGGAACAGATCGCGAACCATTCCTCCGGCGCTGCTTCTTCTATGCCTCGCGCATGGCCGGCATCGATTTGCCATACTCCGTTGATGTTAGCGAAAGACGTGTCGTGCGTGTGGCCGCAGAAATAAGCGGATACCTGGTATTTCAAAAGCAATTGCTGGAAGCGGAGATCGTTCTGAGGATATCTGTCCAGGCAGTCCCCGACATTACGGATGCGCCCGTTGTCCATATCGGGGATGGAAATGAGCGGCATGTGGCCGAATACAAAGACGTGCTTCTTTGTATTGGCGGCCAGATCGCTCTCCAGCCAGGCCTGGAGTTCGGGAATCACGTTGTATTTTGTGATCGAATCGGATTTCCCATCGTAAAAGAGGTTCAGAGCCACGAAATGGCAATTCGCCCAGTCAAAGGAGTATGTGGTTTCCTCGCAATTCAGAGGGCCTTTCCGAACAACGTGGGGCAAACCCCTGTTGTAATTCCGGAGCCATTCCATATTCCCGACGCGTGTAGTGGATTCCAATTCATGGTTGCCCATTACGGGGTACCAGGGATAATCCGGTCCCAGCACCATGGAGATCACCTCTCGAACGCCTTGGGGCGGATCGAGATCCCCCGGGCTCACCATAAACGAGCCCGCACCCAGTTTCTTAACATCCTGCACCACGCCCAGGAAATGTCTTGGATTAAGGTAAGGTCCATTAGTAAAGTGACGCATGTCGACCGCAACCACAAAACTGAGTGCGCTGCTCCAATCCTCTTGAGCCAGAACGAAGGAATCAAAGCTCAGAAGAAGAACGATCGACAACAATCCAAGAACACGCCCTCTCATCTACCCCTCCAAGTTTTGAACAACTCACGCCAGTGTAGGGGGAGCCGCCGTGACCGGTAGGGCGGCTCCTCACTGTCATGTGCTGCGCGCGTCGATTTCGATTTCTCCATGCTAAAACCGGAACTTCAACGCCATCTGGATCTGGCGAGCCGGGAAGGTGCTGCGTGTGGTGCCGAAAGTGGAACTCGATATAGTGCTGGCAGGAGCTTGAAAGTTCGTCATGTTCAGAGCATTGAAAAACCCCGCTCTAAACTCGAGACGCCTTCCTTCCGCCCGCAGCTGAGAATCCTTCAGCACGGACAAGTCGAACTGGTACGTGGGCCAGCCGATCGCGATATTCCGCCCCCGCATGCAAGAACGAACGGTACAGGAGTCGAACCATCTAGCGCGTCAATTAGATTGGACTAACGCTTGTCCCTATACACCCATTGCACACGTCTGTCAAGATTATTTTTTTGCGACTCGCACCCGTCCTCAAAGAAGAGAATTTACGAAAATCGATGAGTCGGCACCCGTAATGCACAGAAGCCATGGCCTTTCCGGCCTTGGCAATCTTTCAGGTGCCACAACTGGTGCTGCGCTAAGAAGAAGAAAAAGACGACCCACCAACTGTCTTCACGCAAGGTGACGATGCATGCCTCAGACATGCCCGCAGTGAGAAAACAGGGGTTGACCGGCCAAAAAGTGGCTTAAGCCTTGAAAACTGGGCTAAATAAACCTGAACACGTGTGGATTTGACTGGCTGCGTGACGAGGTCTAGCCCGACCTCACAAGCGTATTAGCGCTTCTGATAGACGATGATCCGAGCAGGCGGAAGGTTCCACCAGACGACTTCCGAAGCAAGGAGCTGGAAATGCGAGGCCCACCAGAACTTGCGCTCAATTGCCTTGCCACTTTGGCTTCCGTATTATTAGCAAAAACACCCCGCCAACATCGCTTCCTATCGCAGGCTCCGTCAAAGCAAATTCCTATATATCGCACCATACGCTGAAATCAGTTGTGCCGGGCTCGTGAAGTGCCGGGCTGATATCAGAATGCGAAAGCCTCTCGAAGTTATCAGGAAGCGCTCAAAACAGAAATCCGGGCACATACTTTCCACGTATGGCCCTCCCCATATTGGTTCGGCGCAGCCTGCTGGTATCGACGAGTTGGTTGAATACTGCGTATATGTCGCTTCCTATCTTCGGAATGATGTGCAACCGAACGTAGACATCAACAGTTCTATCTTCATTGTTCCACTGCGTGAAGACCTGAAGGTTGGCGCGATTGCTCAAAGCATACATAATGCGCGAGGTCACGGCGTGAGTAGTGAAGGAGGCCCCCCGAAATTGGGTCGCCATGTTTATGGCATATCCGCCCCCCAGGCTGAAGTGGCTGGTGAATCTGACAGCACCGTCAATGTTGAACGTTGTCATTTTCCCATTGTAATAACCTCCCCACTGATAATCTGCTCTGGTAATGTTCCAGCGCCGTTTGTCGGATGTACTCCATTGAATCTGGTAAATGGTCCACCAGTACCTACCCTTGGGAATCACTACGTTCCGGAAGACGTTGAAATCCTTGTCCAGCCGATCAAAAGAGCGTTGAATGTTGAATTCGATTTTGTCGCCGCTCTGAAAGTCCACACCGAGCGGTCGCATCTCATTCCTAAACGATTCCAGTTCGTGGGTGGGGAGCGTCCTGTAGAGATCCATCTCAAGAGGCTTGATGTGGATCTGGCGAATCACCTTGTTCCAGGGAGCCGGAGGCCGGGGCTGGAAGCGCCATCTGCCGGAGTATTGTTCTACCGCACCGCGTTTCATGAATCCCAGTTCAGGGTTAAAATTCTTCTGGACAAAACCGTAGTTGAAGAACGCATCCAGCCAATCATTGGGATACGCGACGCCGAAATAGCCGGAAGCGTTGTCCCCCTTCCGGCCCGAAGTTGAGGATACAGCGAAGGAGGAGGAGACAGACAGGTTCTGCTTAAAGAAGTTTGTGAAACGCATTAAGTTATCGAGTCCGAAAACCTGGTTACGGTTTCCGTCTCGCGCGTTGTAGACATTGGTGAAAATGGCGCCCACGTACGACTTCTTGAGAATGCCGTACTTGGGTCTGATAGTAGTGAAGTTGGTGGCGGGCAGATCTGACCCTTGTTCGCGGGCTTGGACATTCAGGAGCCCCAGATCAAACCGGCCAATCTCGCCTGTGACCCTGCCCCCGAAATCAATCGGCGTGGGGTCTCCGGCCGGAGAGAGGCCAATGCGCCGGCTGAAGAACACCTTGTTGCCGGCGGGCTGAACGAAATCGAAGAAGCCGGCGTTCTCCATGAAGAAGTCTCTCTTTTCGGGGAACAGGACGGGAAAGCGCGTCAGGTTCACCACCGCCTGATCCACTTCGGTCTGTGCGAAATCCGTATTGACCGTCAGATCGGCGGTCAGGTTTTCAGACAACTTGATCTTGCCGTCGGCACCAAATTTCAGGGGGTGTTCGTTCACCAGATCTGAGGTCGGCGTTGCGTTCGGCGGCAGGGTCTCGGTTACGGCAAAGGAAACGAAAGGCCGGACCTCATAGCGATGGGCGTGTTGGAAATTGGGCATGCCATCCAACAGCCCGGCTTCGGAGATTCTGAATATGCCGAGGTTCCGGCGCCAGGCCTGCCAGAGCGCCTCCTCGTGCTTCCGGCATATAATTCTACGGAAGTTGATTCCCCAAACTTGCTGGTTGCTCTTCGAGCGAAGCGTATCCAAGGGAATCATCACCTCAGCCTGCCAGCCTGTGTCTGTGATGGACGCTTTCACATCCCAGATTCCATTCCAGTCGACGTTCAGCTGGTCGACGGTTGTTCCACCTTTAGCCCTGATTACAACGCCCTCATCGACAACGAGCCCATCCCTCCTGGCCCCGTTGGCGTTGAAGGCAAAATAGAAGGCATTCCGATGATCGAGATACGTATCCAGAACGACCGTAATGCTATCGTCCGCCTCCACGGCACCATCGCGCCGCAACTCTTTGGCCACGATAAGGTCCGGATTTGAATCCCAAGCAACAACTCCGATGTACAGGGTCTTCTGGTAGAGAACAACTCGGATCTCGGTCTTCTCAGTGGCAGGCTCTCCCTCGTGCGGATCACGCTGACGGAAGTCCGAAATCACCGGGGCCTTCTGCCAACAGGGTTCTGTCAAAAGCCCGTCGAGGGTGATGGGCTCCGGCGAGTTGTACACCGAAATCCGCGCTTGCGCGTAACAATCGGATAGAAGGCCAAGGAACATGAGGGGAGCCGCCGTCAGGAGTACTGCCCTAACAAATCTCATTTTGCCTCCCCAAGGATATGACTGGGAACAGAGGAATATGGCCCGAACAGAGTGTGCATGTATCGGATCAATCGCATAAGTGCCAGACGAAGAGTTCCAGCGAAGTTACTCTAGCAAACGCCAGATAAACAGAAGATGAACGCCTTCCGCACGAGCTCTACGGGGACGGACAACTCGCACAGGATGTCGTTTCAGCAGAGTTGCTCATGCAGCGGTGCTGCGCCACTGATGATGAAATTGCGGATTGCGGATTTTGGATTGCAGATTGAAAAACAAAACGTTGTCTTGACAATCCGCAATCGCCAATCCGCAATTTCAAGGTAGATCTAATGTGCTATAAGTTGCCACTCGGGCCTACCGGGAAGACAGCATTCGCAACCAGGAGCTGGCTTCGAAAAACAGTCCCGGCAAGACGCCCGTCTTCTCGATTTGCACCGCCTGCAGACTTCCGGGCTCAAGCCCTAAAGCCCTGAGTATCGTGGGCGCGATTTGCGTCGTCTCGACAGGGGTTTTGATCACCCTGTGCGCGAGTCCTGGATTGGCAATGAGCAGCGCTACATGCGTATCCTCCTCGTGGAAACCTCCGTGCGCCGCCATGGTCTTGTCCGTGGCAGGGGCGTAAAATCCACCAAGACTCGGTAATACAACAATGTCCGGAACGCGATTGTCCTTGAGCGGATCAGTTACCATCAATTTGAGAGACTCCCCCCAGAGAACCTTCTCGATGCCGGCCGCTGCTTGGTTGGCTGGTTGAGTCAGGATTTCGACTACCTTACGGGTTTTGCTTTGATCGTTGAGCCAGATTGAACAGAGATCGCCGTCCTGATAGGCAAGGGCGATAAGACCGCTCTCTACCTTATTGATCATATCGGGGATAATGTTGTCGGGTATGAGTCGGCGCCTGCTGACGTCGATAGGCGCCTGGCCATGCTTCGCAGAAATGACAATCAGGGTAGAATCCAGCAGATTCTTCTCCTTTAAGGCGCTCACGAGTTTGCCGATCGCCTGGTCTGCGTGACTGATGGTCTCGAGCAAAGCTGGACTTGGCGTCCCAAGCGCGTCCGCGTACCCGCCGCCGACCATCGCCTGCGCGAACCTGACCTGTTGAAAGCTCATTCCAAACAGTGCCGGCACGCCCACGGATTTCGTCCCGGTATGGTCCTTCCCGTTAATTTCGTTGATAATCGCCTGGACTTTCATGTCGTCGTAGGCTTCCGCCTGCGGGATGCCCCTCGAGCCTCCGCTGGCACCGATCTCTGCTCCGAAAAAGTCATCCACACCCTGGCCGGAAGGGCCGTTGACCATCTCGTAGGATTGGTGCTTATCTATCCACGCTGTAGGCATTCCGGCGGAGTGGACAACTTCAAATATCGTATTCACCCTGAGAAAGCTGTGCGGATAAACGGGGACGCACCCCCTGCTCGGGTCAAGGGGAAGTTTGGCCGGATCGACTCCTCCTCCCCCATCGATCGCTTTCCTGTCTTTGTCAAGAATGCCACTCCAAACGACCTCTGTGCCCACCGTCTTGCAATTGGACCCTGGAGGCGAGAGGGTCCGGGCATAGGCACCTTCGTACCAAATGCCCGTTGACCGCGGCGATCCTCCGGTAACGATGGACAGCAGGCCCGGAAAGGAGTTCGAAGGCTTAGCGCAGGAAGCCTGAGTGTAGGTTACACCCGCCGACCAAAGTTGAGCCAGGGCGGAATCTGGATGCGATCGAACGAAATACGCCAAGTCGATGGCATGAAAACCATCGATGGAGATAAGCAGGACTCGGCGAACGGTGAAAAACGGATTGCCCTGGGCATTCACACGGTTTGTTGGCTGGACCGCAGGCAGGCACAGCCCCGCGAGCAAAAACAGAATCGCTCTGTGAGTCTTCATATCAAACTCTCGCTCAATATGCTTTGGATAAACCAATAATGATGTTTTGTGCACACGCAGCGCTGCCCGGCGCTGCGCGTTGGCCTGTTATCGGGCGCGCTCTGTCTGCTGGCGGCGCAGACTGTCAGCCCCCTGCAAGCACCCTTCTAATAAGACGGAATCAATTTGCATCCACGATGGTGCGACCTCCGGGCAGCGACTGGCCTTGTGTCTGCCCGGAGGCTGAAAGAAATGCTGTCATGATCGAACCATTAAAATCGCCCAGCCTTTCGCCAGGAGCTCTCTTCGTGGGTTCCAGCACTGCCGAGCATTTCCCGTGCAAGTGAAGCGCCCACTGCCAATTCAGCCAAGTTGTTACCTCCCGGTTTTGAGGACCTTGGCGACTTCTTCAAACTGATCCGTCGAGATGAAATCGACTCCGGCCTTGGCGGCTGCCTTCCAGCGAATCGTGGCCTTTTCAAGCGAACCGAAGTTGTAACCTGGACTCCAACCCTGAGCTTTGCCAGCTTCAGGATCAATGCCGTCAAGACAATAAAAACTGACGAGGTAGCCCAGCTTGTGGCCGTAGGTTACGAAAGCCTTCAGCCGCGCTTCTTTTTCGGGGGTCCATTCCCCAGTATAGGGGCTCCCCTCGATATGTGCCCAAGAACTGTGCCACCAGCGGCGGTAGTTCGATGCCGGCTCTTTGACCAGTTCTTCGGGCTTCATCGGGAATCGGAGTCCCTTGATTTGCTGAGGGGTGAGACCTGTGCCGGGCGGCATCGAAAGTTTGGCGGTTCCAAACACAAGGATCTTGCCGCCGATGGGCAGCCGGTCGTAGAAGTACTCTACTTTGTGGTCGACTACATAACTGTACGCAAGTATCATCAGAGGTCTCAGGTCGAGAGGCGGCTTATCCGCCGGATTCTTCGTCTTCACCGCAGATGTCAGCCAATTCTCGTATTCGCCGATTTGTTTCAAAATAAGCTCAAGATGCTCTGGTGAATCGTCACCGATGTCCAGGTGCACCATTATGAGCGGCCAGTTCTTTTTGTTATTCTCCTTCAGCGCCTTTTCAACAATGGGCCGCACACGTTCGAAGAAAAACGACTTCAAGGTAGGTTCGTTACCGGTGATGTTTTTGCTTCTGGGGCTGACACATAAGAGGCAATCATTTTTCCCAGTCTTCGGGTTTAGGACCCAGCCGGGGTCGAGTTCGATGACAAGCGGCATACCCGTCGAAAGGGCGCGCTCGAAACGATCTGCCCACTGGCCCGGACAGACATTGTGAGCAAACACCAACGTCCGTTGGCCCGGCGAAAATGCCTGAAAGCCCGCGCCAAACACCGCCAGCGCGACAAGTGCAACAAGTATAAGGAAACCTGCCAAGAGGTTTTTGCTCATGAAGTAATCTCCCTTTTTGAGATTTTTGTTCGTTTCACGAAAAGTTGGCCGAGGATTTTGAGGTTGCAAACGTGTGTCCAGGGTTACCCAAAAAAGACTGAACCACCTTCAGCGTCAAGAAGCTCACTTTAACCTACGCATTCAGCGCCAACAAATAAAATCTGTAGATTTTTTTCACCCTAAACCTAGGCGGAATGTAATGTCAAGAACATTTACACGTGTTATATTCTTGCTTGCTCAGACTCTTGAAAAAGAGAATCGCTTCCCCTCCAGGCTTGCATTCAGAAGAGATCTCGAACGTGACAAGCACGCCAGACAACTGGAAACCGGCGGGATCTATCAGCATCGGATGAGATGTCTGCTGTCAGTCGGAAAGAGCGTGTGGCCTGGAAGCCCCCCTGCCTGAGAGAGGCATTGGGCTTGGGAAGGGACTGCTATCAGTCTGATACCGCTGGGCTCCGAGCAGGAGAGCCACCCTCCGTATGTCCGCCCTAACTCCCGCGAGTGGGATCGCTCACAAGGGGCAGTCGCAGAAGCCTGGCGAGGGGAATCGTCATCATCACTACGAATCCGACTACGGCCAGAGCGAGCGCTACGCCGCCCCAATCCGAGACGAATCCATAGAGAGTCGGGGCCAGTGCGCCTGACCCGATGCCGAGCGTGTAGAAGAGCCCATAGGCGCGCGAGCGCCGCTCAGGCACAACGAGGTCGGCAACAGTCCCGTAGAGCACCGACGATGTCCCGTTGAGCGCCACGCCGAGCGCGGGGAGCAACGCCAGAATTGCCCGGAGCGGGATGATCAGCACGGCCAGGATCCCGAGGCCCGTGCCGGCTTCGGTAAGAACCACGGTCCGAATGATGCCAAGCCGCTCTGCCGCCGCCCCACAGACGAATTTTCCCACGGCGCCTCCCGTAAAGGTGAGACCAAGTGCCAATCCCACGGATTTCATCGTTCCACCCTTGGCGAGCAGGAGAAAAGGGAGGAAGGTCAGAAAGGCCGCGCGCGTGCCGTTATCAATGATGTGGATTGCCGAGAGAACGAAGAAGCGGCGCGCATCGCGGATGCCCCAGTCGCCGCCCGCACCCGCTGCCATTGTGGCGTCATTTTCTTTTGCGGGTTGAGGCACTAGATTTGAAAGAATGATCAAGATTGCCACCGATGCAGCCAGCGCAAGGATGCCGACGCCCCGGGTAGCTACCCTCCATCCAAACCAGACCACGGCCAAGGCTGTCGCGGCCGGCAGCGTCATCTTCCCCAGATCGCCCGAGAAGTTGTACGTTCCAAGGACCATCCGCCGTGGCCCTTCCTCGTACGCCCGCGAAACCAGGGCCGAGGAAAGTGGGTGCTGAACGGCCGATCCAAATCCCGCAACCAAAAGGACCAGGAGGAACCACTCGAACTGCGTTGCCTTGCCGAGCGCGAGAAATCCCAGGGCACAAACCAGCGTTCCGCCTGCCAGCAAGCGGGCCTCGCCCCATCGCTCGGCCAGGAAGCCGGCCGGAATCTGGAAGAGCGACATCGCGCCGGAATAGCTCGTCTTGAGGAGTCCGACCTGGGCAAATGACAGCGAGAACTCCCGTGCCCACAGCGGGAACATGACGTATAGAAGGTCGCAGAGCCCGTCGTGTAGGAAGTGAGTGGCGCAGGCAGTCGCAGTAGTGGCTCGCGCGCGATTTGGGTTCATGCGCGGCATTCTTTCAAGCCGCCCCGCACTCTGTCAAGGCCGTGCCGCGCCCCGGTGCGTCTATTTCTTGTACACCCGGCCAATCAGTTCTTCTACATCAGCCATTTTTGTCTTAATGGGTCCTTCGGCTTCCATTTTCAGACTGGTCACGGCCGCCGCCCAGATGGTTGCATCCTCTGGAGGGGCGGTTAATCGTCGGCACACGTATGAAGCTATACAGGTATCTCCCCTACCGCTGCGCCCGACTAGTTTTTGCGGACAGAACGCGGCCTCGTAAAACTGACTTCCGGCAGAGACGAGCACTCCATTGCGATGGGTCAACACGATCTCCTTAGGGCCCCAAGCGGCGATGGCCCGTGCTGCGGCTTTTATGTCGGCCAGCCCGGTCAGCATTTCCGCTTCCACCGCATCGGTTTTCAGGATGTCGATTTGAGAAAGAACCTGCTCCTTTTCCGGCCAGGCTTGGTTCGTCAACGTGCCGTCTGAATTGAGGATTCGAATGAAACCCTGCACATCTGCGGCGAGCAGAGCATCTTTTCTTCTCAATTCCCGGATTACCTCCAGCCCAACTTCGCCGCGAATCGATGCATTGATGAGAAATGCCCGGGCGTTCAGGTCTCTGACTTGATCGGCCGTAAAATCTCCGGCAGTTTCTGTTACGGTTAAAATGCGCTCGTCCACGTTGGAAGTCGGATAAAACAAAGTCATGGTGGTCGAATGGGAGGTGTAAGTGGGATACACAGCCACGCCCAACCGAACCAGGGCATCTACTACACGGACGTCTTCCATGGACAGCCGAGTTACGGCAGCTGCCTTCAGGCCCATCATGGATGCGACATGAGCGCCGTAATTGAATCCGCCGCCATCCACCCTCCGCGTTCCCGCTGCGGAAACGATCGTATCCTTTGTGTAATTGCCGAGAATGACCAAATCATAGAAGAAATCGGTGCTCACCCGTCCCCTCCCCATTTAGTCGCTTGTTTTCGCGCGCCACAAAGATGCTGCAAGAATCATCGAAACAATGGACGTTCCAAGCCAAAAAATAATTGCGTTATGGAAATCGTATTGTCTGACACCGTTTACGACGCTAGTTCCGTGCCCGATCAGGAAGCCGCTGATGCGCTCCTGAATGGCCGCTCCGATATAGCTGAAAACACCGATGAAGCCCATGGCCGCACCGGCCGCTTTCTTCGGCGCTATATCTACAGCGAACAGGCCGCCGACCGAGGTCACGAGCCCTGTTATGGCAACGCCATAAAGTAGAAATGCCATACTGAGAAGATACGTGTGCCCGGGGGGACTGAAAAACATGATCGACAAAGCCAAAATTTCCAGCAAGGCACAGATGAGATTGAGGGGTGGACGCCTCGCGTGAAACAGTTTGTCGGAGATGAATCCGTACGCAGTGCAGCCCGCTATTCCCGCCATGGGGTTGAGCGCCAGCAAGCCGCCCGCCTGGAGATCGGAATACCCCTTCGCTTCCTGCAGATAAAGCATGCCCCAGCTGTTCATGCCGTAACGGGTCATGTACATGGTTGCACTGGCCAAGGCAAGCACCCAGATCGAGGGCAATTTGAGAATGGAAATCTGCATCTGCCACGTTGTCTTGGGCTTCCTTTCACCGGCGGGGACGGTTGCGTGATCGTTCTTCCAATCCGCAACAGCCGGCAGGCCCAGAGTCCTCGGACGGTCCTGCATGAGAAGGTACACACACAAGGCAACCACAACACTCACCATTCCGGGTCCAACAAAACCGGCCTGCCAGCCAAAATAGACCACCAGTGCGGACGATACGATAAAGGTCAAGCCTTCGCCTAGCGGGTGCCCAGTGCTCCAGATCCCGTAATATCTTCCCCGTTCCCGATTGCTGAACCATTGGGATAACGACACTATGCCAGCGGGAGCTCCGAATCCCTGAAACCAGCCGTTAAATGCCCAAAGGATAATCCAGACCCACAGTAATCTTGACCAGCCCATGCCTAGGTTGATCAGAGCAGAAAGGAGAATGCCTGCAGCCAGGAACTTTTTGATGTTGGCATGATCTGCCAAAAAGCCGTTGATCAATTTGCCGAAGGCATAACCATAAAATATGGCAGAGCCAATCAAGCCCAGTTGATCCGCCGAAAAAATGCCGCCATCGATCAGCGGTTTCTTGACGACCGACAGACCCAGACGGCACATGTAGGCAATTCCATAACCGACCGTGATTGCCAACATGATCGTTATCCGGTTTCGTTTGTATAGCCTGGCGATCTGTTTCTGATCACTAAGAAGGGGACGATCTTCACCTGTAGCAAAAAAATGAAATGGATTCTTCATTGCGTGACTTATATCTCCCTTACATCGACAGGACGGCCCTCGTGAAAGGATTTAGTAGCCGCAAGGCTTATCCTCAGCGCGGCAACGCCGTCCGCTCCGGTGATGGATGGTTCTTGATCGTTCAGCACCTTATCCACGAAATCCTGGATTTGAGTGAGATAGGCTCTTTCAAACCGTTCCATGAAGTGCGGCACGGCGTCATGAGTGATTCCTTCTTTGGTCATGACCAGTATGGGAATCTCGCGGAGATAGCCGATCTGCAGGGAGCCTTTCGTCCCCCAGATTTCAGCGCGAATGTCGTAGCCGAAAACGGCATTCCGGCTCAAATGCACGACGCCCAGCGTCTCATTCTCAAAAACCATGCTGATGATCGCGTTGTCAATATCGCCGATCGGCTTCATTTCTGGATAAGCCAGAACCCCGCCGATGGCATGTACACTCTTTACATCCCCCATGTACATTCGTGCCAGATCAAAATCGTGAATGCCCATGTCGGCGATCAAACCGCCGCTGACTTTGGGATCGCAGAACTCCAGCGGCGGGCGAAAGGGATCGCGCGAAGTTGAGGTCATGAGCACGGGAGTGCCGATGGCTCCTGCCTCGATTTTCTTTTTTGCACCCACGTATCCGGCATCAAATCGCCGCTGGAAGCCCATCTGGAGAAACACTCCTGTGGTTTCAACTACCTTGAGCATCTGCGCGGCTTCTTCGAGCGATGTCGATATTGGTTTTTCGCAAAAGATGGCCTTGCCACATTTTGCGGCATCCATCACGACTTTCCCATGCGTGCTTGTAGGGGTAATAACGGCCACCGCAGAAATCTCTTTATCGCCAAGCAAATCGTGATGGCTTTTGTACCACCTGGAAACACCGTAGTCTCTGGCAAACGACTCGGCGAGATCTGCTTGCGGGTCTGCCACGGCAATCAGGTTTGCATTCGGTACGCGCTGGGCTAGATCCGCTGCATACACCCGGCCCAAGCGCCCTAGACCTATGACCCCGACATTCAACCGTTTCTTCATGCAGTGGCTCCTCCTCATTATTGGGCGGCCGGCAATGAATGGTTCTGAGCTTGAACTTCTCACATTCCGAGCCGCCCAGTTGTGCGTTTTAGACGTTTTCCGGCTTTTCACCTGTATTCCAAAACAAAATCATTTGGTAGCAGCTGGCATTTGGTTTAGCACACGGGGCACACGTTTGCAACGGAATTTGCTCTCTCCAAGGCCTCATTGCCATGCATCTGCGCCGGTATAGATCCCGCAAATTCATTTCACCTTTTGGCAGCCCGCACACCTGCTGCCCTGGGCGAGCAAACCCGCAGAGAATATTAAAAAGTAACAAAAACCCTTGACAATCTTCCTCCCTTAGTGTTAGTAGGGCTACACGTGTGCAAGAAATCTGGCGGTGAGACACGAAAAGGCTTTGCCATTCTGGCGGCATTAGAGAATCAGCCACGAATTTCACGAATTGCACGAAACCTGGTGTGTACAACTCAGCATTAAATAAGGAGATTGATCCATGAGCAAAAACTTTTTGACTTGTTCTCTTATGCTTCTTGCGCTGGCGGTATTTAGCGTGAGCTTCGCGGCATTCTCACCGGGTCAACCAACCATGATTTTGGCTCACAATACTTATCCGGACCAGAATCGTATCGATAGGGCACTTGCGACGGGAACGCCCCTGGCAATGGAGATCGACCTTTCCTGGGTCCCGAATCCGAAGACCGGGAAAAATGGTTCGATCGTAGGTGACGTTTCACCGGCCAGAATCAAGGACCTCACGGGCAACGAGCCTGCCTTGAAGCAGTTTTTCTTCGAGCATATGCGGCCCTTTGTTGAAAAGGCCCTGAAGGAGAACAACAAGAAGAGCTGGCCACTCGTTAGATTGTACCTGGACATCAAAAACGATCCGGCCGAGCATCTTGAGTTTCTCTGGAGTCTATTGGGTGAATACGAGAATTGGCTGACTACGGCGGTGAAGACGAAGAATGCAGCGGATCAGTCGCCTCTCGACCTGAAACCCTTATTGGTGATGCTAGAAGACAAAGACAACGACATCAAGGAAGAGTACTTCTACAACAAGGTGACCGTCGGCGGTAAACTCCGTGCGTTTGGAACTGCCAAAGTAGCCATGCTGCCGCCCGGGACGGCAACAACAGGTCTCAACGCCAAGCAGATTCTCTACATGCGCTACAAGATGAAGCCAGAAGAGTTGGTCACAGAGCATGCTTCCAACTACCGCCGCTGGTGGGGGATGCCTTGGGATGCGGTCGAGCAGGGTGCGAAGAGTGCCGCCGGGGCTTGGACTCCCGAAAAAGAGGCGCGTCTGAACGCCTTGGTGAAGTACGCACACAAGATGGGCTATCTCACCAGCTTCTGGGTGCTTGATGGGTGTGACCCCGAGGTTGCCAAGCGCAACGGTTGGGGGCAGAACTATAACTTCGGTTCGCTCGAGGCCGGCACGATCCGCTGGAAGGCAGCCATCAAGGCCGGCGCCGACTTCATCTCCACGGATCAGTATGAGGAAGTCGCCAAACTCACTAAGAGTTCAATCAACTGATTTCTCTGTGGAAGTACTGAGGCGCGACCTCAAGCTGGCGCGCTATTTCGAGCCTGTCTAATAGAAGCAGGTTTGCGGGGGAATTATTTTTGATCGTCTCCCGGCCCGCAGTGGAACGGGCCTCTTCAATTCCTCTGCGAACTTCTGAGTTTGCTGCCGCCTTTGCTCATAGGACTCCACTTGCCCCGTTTCCCGGGCCGTTGACCAGGCAAGCTCGCGGGACATCCAGGATATGACACCTGGAAGCGCTTTTCGCCCTTGATCGGGTGTAAAGCCGAGCAGAGTGCGGCGCTCGATGAAATCCAAAACCTGGAGGCATTGCTCTGCTCGGACGGCAAAAACCACCTGTGCGGCAATATCGGGATAATCAGGAGCGAGCGGCTCCTTCAGACGACCGTCGGAAGAGGCCAGAGCCAGCACGTCAGAGGCGCGGCTGCCGTACAGCGCTACCAGGTGATCCAGAGTCTTGCGGCCCACCGGCGCTGGCTCCGAGATAAGCGCTGCCCCCTGTGCGCCTGGAAGAGGCGTGACGGCCGTCAAACAGGGGCGGCGATGCTTGAGCTTCCTGCAGATCAAATTGGTAACCTCTTCCGCGATGGCCCGGTAGCCGGTGATCTTGCCTCCAAGAACGGTAATCAGCCCGGGGGTTCCCTCTCGCTCGCCGTCCACCATCCTGTGCATTCGGGAGATCGAAGACTCATCTCCCTTCTCCTTAACCAGCGCCCGAATTCCAGCATTGCTGAACAGAATCGGGCTGGCGGCAATTTCCGGAAAATACGCGCTCGCCGAGTCCAGAAGATATTGAACGTCGCTGCCGTCTGCTCGAGCTGAGCCGGGATCGTCGGCAAAATCCGTATCGGTCGTGCCCACCCAGGTATAGCTCAGCCAGGGAATGACGAAAAAGAGGCGCCCGTCGACTGGAGAGAATAGTGCCATGGCGTGCCTGCAGATGGGTGGGCAGGCAATGTGGATTCCTTTTGTAGTGCGAATCCGCCGTCGCCAGTTCGGGGTCAGCCTCGCGGCGAGCCTGTCCACCCATGGGCCTGCGGCGTTTACGACCATCCGGCTTCTAATCTCGATCTCATCATCCTCAAGAAGATCGCGCACCCTCACACCGATAATAGACCGGCCGAAGCGTAAAGCGGCGGTGACCTCAGCATAGCTGAATGCGGCGGCGCCATTCTCGCGGGCCGACAGGATATTTTCCAGGCAGAGCCTTTCGGGCGAGTTTACCTGCGCATCAAAAAACCCGCTGGCACCCTGCAGGTTATCTGCTCGCAGGTGCGGCTCCAGGGCCCTGAGCTCGTCAGCAGACAGATACCGGCGGCGGGGAAGACTCTTGTCGAAGCTGAGCGCGTCGTAGAGAATCATGCCCAGGCGCATTTTCAGCCGGTAGAACGGGCTGCGGCTGTAAAAGGGCATGAAAAACTGAAGCGGTCTTACCAGGTGCGGAGCGATTCTTAGGAGGGTCTCCCGCTCCCGGAGATCCATGCGAACGAGCCGGAAGTCGAGCATCTCAAGATAGCGCAACCCGCCGTGGATCAGGCGCGTCGAGCCCGAGGTTGTGCCGCTGGAAAAATCGTTTTGCTCAAAGAGCGCCACCCTGAGACCGCGCAGCGCCGCATCACGGGCAATTCCAGCTCCGATGATGCCGCCGCCGATGACAACAACATCAAACTTTGTATTCTCGATCTCTTTCCTGATCCGGCTGCTCATCTTCGTGATCCTGGTCTTGTTCGTGCCATCTGCTTTGCCTGAAGGCTCGCCCAAAGCAGATTCAAAGCAAATTCCACTACATTGAGGTTTTCACCTGTTGGACCCCCGCAGCGTTGGATAGTTCGTCATGGGAGAAAAAGGGGGCGAGGTTGAAGACTCGCCCCAATTCACAGGCAGCAGCCTTCTTTTAGAACAGCACCTTTAGCCCGAACTGAATCTGCCGCGGCGGATAGGTGCTGCGGATGGTTCCGAAAGACGCGTTCGAGAAGTTGCAATCCGGCCACCGGAAATTCGTGTGATTGAGTGCGTTGAAGAACTCCGACCGGAACTGAATATTCATGCCCTCGCGGAATGGAAGAGGGAACTCCTTATGGATGGCGAGGTCCCACTGCGCCAAATTCGGCGCCCGGAAAGCATTCCGTCCCAGGTTGCCCCATGCCTGCTGGGGCGTCGGAATCTGGAAGGCCGCCTTATTGAAGTAGTTGTCCAACATTGCCGGCCCGCTCGAGCCCGTCGGATCCCCAATCAGATTCGGACGCGCGACGCTTAGCCCACGATAATCGGGGATGCGCCCGGTCACATCCGTAACGGCATTGGGAGTGAAGAATACGTTCAGCGGCTCGCCGGTGTTTGCGCTGATGATTGAACTAACCTGCCAATTGCCCAGGAAGGCATTGACGACACCCGGCGCGGAGGCCACGCCTTTCACTTCGATCGTTTCCGAAGGGGCGCCCACCTGCAGCGTGACATCGACGCGCTGGCGGGCATTGACATTGACTACGACATCCGTGGTGGAAAACTTGGTGAATCCGGCCAGTTCGGCGGTGATGGTATAACGGCCAACTTTGACGTTGAAGAAATTGTAGTTCCCGTTTTCGTCAGTTGTAGTCTTCGCTTGAATGCTGGTGTCCTGGTTGATCAGCGTTACGATCACGCCAACCAGAACCCCGTGCGTGGTATCGCGCGCTGTACCCAAAACTTCGGCTGTGTCGAACTGCGCAAAAACCAGAGCTGGGAACAGCAGAAATGCCAGCAAAAAAGGTAGTTTTGAAACTCTGTTCATGGGGGTGACTCCTGTCGATTCGCTCGGGAAGCTTATGGAAAAGCGGCGCATCTTCATACCTGTCTAGACAGGATCATTTATTATAAAGTCGTCCTCCATGTCAAGCTAAAAGCCGAAATGGCGAGATTGAAGTAGCATGTCGCCTGAGATTCGAGAAACACGTTTGACTCACTGTCTAGACAGGCCTATAGTAGCGCGGATGCCGAGTATCCTGAGCCTCTTCCGCCCTGCTCCACATGTCCCGTTCTCTGATGACGACACCGTTCGGAGGATGTATCCCAGGCTTCGCTGGCAAATTCTGGAATCAACCTTCATCGGGTATGCGGCCTTCTACTTCGTCCGCAACAATCTGCCCGTGGTTTCGAAGGAGATGGGGCAAGCCCTTGGCTACAGTAAGGGTCAGATCGGTGACCTCCTCGCAGTCACGGCCATCTCATACGGGCTGGGTAAGTTCCTCATGGGCGCTGTATCCGACCGCAGCAACCCGCGCTATTTCATGCCGGCTGGACTCCTTCTCACGGCGCTATGCAATTTCCTGTTCGGCGCATCCAGCAACTTCCATATTCATCTAGCTCTCTGGACGCTGAACGGTTTTGTGCAGGGCATGGGCTGGCCGCCGTGCGGCCGGTCGCTGGGCCATTGGTACAGCCTCCGGGAGCGCGGCATGGTTTTCGCATTTTGGAACATCGCGCATAATGTTGGCGGCGGGCTGACCGGTGTGATCGCCGCTTACAGCACTGCCTTGATGGGATGGCGATATGCGTTCTTTGTCCCCGGCATCCTGGCGATCCTTTGCGCCGTTTACCTCATTCTGCGCTTGCGCGACACTCCACAATCCCTGGGTCTGCCGCCAATCGAGGAGTACAAGAACGACTATGCTGCGGACGCAGATTTGCACGACCGGGAAAGAGAACTCGGCACGCGCGAACTGCTGTTTCGCTATGTCCTGAACAACAAGTATCTTTGGCTGTTCGCCGCGGCGAATTTTTTCGTCTACATCGCCCGCTACAGCATGCTCGACTGGGGACCCACTTACCTGAAGGAAGTGAAGCGCGCCAGCCTGGAAAGCGGCGGCTTCAGTACGGCGATTTTCGAATTCGCCGGCATTTTCAGCACGCTCTTGATGGGCTGGCTTTCCGATAAGGCCGGTGGCCGCCGCGGCATGGTGAGCTTCCTCTGTATGCTGCCGGTGTTCGGCGCGTTTGCGGGAGTTTTATATACGCCGCCAGGCATGCTCTGGCTAGACCTGACCCTCTTTGGGATCGTGGGCTTCTTCATCTACCCTCCCGTCATGCTGCTGGGCGTAACGGGACTCGACTTCACGTCCAAGAAGGCCGTCGGAGCGGCCGCGGGATTCATCGGCTTGTTCGGCTATCTTGGCCGTACCGCTCAGGGCAAGGTGCTGGGTTTGGTTGCCGAACGGCACGGATGGAACATGGTGCTATACTGCATTCTGGGCGCCACGCTGGCCGGCATCGCGATTCTGTCCATCACCTGGAAGCTAAATCCGCGAAGTGCCGCGGCAACGCCCGAGAAGCGTCATATTGCCATGGGAAAATAGAGCACAAATGGACGCCGCACCCTATCTCGCCATCGCCGAATCGATCCGTAATGAAATCGCGACGAAGCATCTGTCGCCGCATGCGCGGCTGCCCTCCGAGTCGGAACTGGTGAAGCGTTACGGCAAGGCGCGCGCCACAATTCGCCGCGCCCTTGCCAAACTCCAGGACGAACGGCTCATTTATTCGCGGCCGGCTGTCGGCACCTTTGTTGCCGAACCGCGCGTGGAACAGGAACTTGATCAACTCTTCAGTTTCACCGAATTCATGGTGTATCGCGGCCTGATCCCCGGTACCCGCATAATCCAGGCCGAGGTCCAGCACATCGCCGACTTCGATTCGCCCGTGCTGCACTACCTTCACCTCAAGCCCGGCGCGCGCGTGATCTTTCTCAAGCGTCTGAGGCTGGGCAGTGGCCAGCCTCTGGTAATCGCCACCACGTGGCTTCCAGAAGTGCACTTCCCTAGGTTCCTGAAACACGATCTCGAGCACCACTCCGTTTACGAAATCATGGAGACCTTCGGCCTGAAACCCACCGATGCTATCCAGACCATCGAAGCGGTTACGCTCCAGGTGGGAGAGTCCGACTTGCTGACCGTTCCTCCAGGGGCGGCCGCGTTGCTGGTCCGGCGCGTGGGATATGCGCGCGGGGTGCCGGTTGAGTATGCGCTGGACTACTATCGTGGCGATCGAACGACATTCCGCGTTCGTCTTGGAGTCTTGGAACGGAGACTAAGCAACCACATAAGCCAGGAGCACATCGTGATCTGAGGAATGCTCGTCCAGAAAGCTCGCAGGCAAAATCTGCGTGAGTCCGTGTTAATCTGCGGGCCATTGTTTTTTCTGGACAGCGTTCGAACCCTGGACACCAAACTTCGGAATTCATCTGAAAGGCCTCTTCTATATGTTGATGTTACGAAAGCTCACTACGCAGTGCCTGATCATGGCCGTGTTTAGCTCTATGTCTGCGCTGTCCTCTGCAGCAGACCAACACAGAATTCTGGTACACGGTCACCGGGGCGCCCGGGCCGTACGGCCGGAAAACACGATTCCCGCTTTCGAGTATGCAATCCAAGCCGGCGTGGATGTCCTTGAGATGGACATGGCGGTAACCAAGGACAACGTCATCGTGATCTCGCATGATCCGATTCTGCAGGGGCCCGTGTGTACCGGTCCGCAGCAACGCGCGGTGATTCATGAACTCACACTCGAACAGGTCCGTCAATGGGACTGCGGCGCCGTGCAGAATCCGAAGTTCCCGAAACAAAAAACGGTGCCGAGCACTCGTATGCCCACGCTGGACGAGGTGTTCAGCCTTGCAGACCGCGGCAACTTCGATTTCAACATCGAAACGAAAAGCTTTCCGGACAAGCCGGCGTACACGCCGCCGCCGGAAGAGTTTGTGCGGAGCGTTCTCGAGAAGATCCGCAAGTACAAACTGGAAAAGCGCGTGATCCTGCAATCCTTTGACTTCCGGACCTTGGTCGCGATGAAGAAACTGGCGCCGGAGATCAGGCTGGCAGCTCTGACGGAAACTGACCGGCGCGATTTCCCGGTGATCGCGCGTGAAGCGCAGGCCGGCATCATTTCACCGAACTACAACCTCGTCAGCAGTGAGAAGGTAGCAGCGGCCCATGCGGCGGGGCTGGAGGTAGTCCCATGGACCGCCAATACGCCCGCTGACTGGGACAGGCTGATCAAGGCGGGAGTCGACGCGATCATCACGGACGATCCGGCGGAGCTAATTGCGTATTTGAAGAAGAATGGGTTGAGGTGAACGACGGGCGCAAATAGAGGAGACCCTGGACACGGATTTGCACGGACTCATGGATTGCCGCTCTCGGGAAGTCGGACGAGTTTTTGCTTCCACCGCATGGGTTGCCTCCGGCCAACGTCGTTGCGCGTGTGACTCTCACTTTTTATTACACCCGGTCGTCTCCCGGCCCGCAGAGGAGCGGGCCGGGAGACAAGGAAATGACCTAGAAGCTGATCTTCAGCGCGAACTGAATGATGCGCGCCGGGAAGGCGCTGCGGATGGTGCCGAAAGCGCTGCTGCTTGCGGTGGAATTCGGCGCCTGGAAATTGGTTTTGTTGAGCAGGTTGAAGAACTCCGCGCGGAACTCGAGCTTCCTGCCCTCCTTCCACACCGGGAAGTCCTTGTGGAGTCCCAGATCAGCCTCATAAAACGCGTAGGCGCGCACGCTGTTCCGTCCGGCGTTGCCGAACGGATATGGATGGGTTGGATCGACTGGGATAACCACGTTGCTCTTGTTGAAATAGTTGTCAATGCTGCGCTGACCCTCGGGCGCCATCGGGTCGCCGAGCAGGTTGGGCCGGTAGGTTGGCAGGCTGCTGACAGAGTAGCGCGAGGCTGGGCTGTAGTTGAGATTGACCGGCAGTCCGCTGACCATGGTGTTGATCAACGTGGCGCGCCAGCCGCCCAAAACTGCGATGACGAACGGATTCGCGGATGAACCGAATCTACGTCCCTTGCCGTAGGGCAAGTCGTAGACCAGCGTCGTTGTGTCGTTGAAAGGTTGGTTGTAACTGCCGACGCCCTTTTCGTTTCTCAGGTCGGTATAGTTCACCCTGGAGTTGTCGCCGTTAAACACTTCCAGGTGGCCGGCCGCATTGTCGAGCACTTTCGACCAGGTGAACGAGTTGAGGAGATAGAGGCCCGCGGAGTATTTCTTCTCCAGCTTGACCTGCAGGCCGTTGTAGTTGGCGAAGCCGGCGCCCCAAGATTCCTCTATCCCGGCGAGGCCCTGATAGGGCCGGCGCGCATTCAATCCCGTATTTTCGTTGGGATTCTGCGCGCGAGCCTGGTTGGCGTCGCCCAAAATCACTAACTTCACCGAGCGGTTGCCAACGTAAGCGACATCGAGAACCAAGTCCTTGGCTAGCTCGCGCTGGACGGTGAGATGCCAGCTCTGCACATAGCCGGCCCGATTATCCGGCGGCGTATAGCGCAGTTGAGTATTGGCCAGGTCTACCTTCGATGGGGAGATTTGATTGGGCGTGTATCCCATCGCCGTGGGACGGAAGCAAGCGGGTGAAGCGACATCGGACGCACAAAGCGAGGCGTTTAACGGACTGGGGTTGTTAATTGCCACGTCAACCACCGAAGGCGGGTTGTATGCGAGAAGATTCTCGCCGCCCAGGCGATTGAAGTGGATGTAGCTGATGCCGAAGCCGCTTCGAATCACGGTCTTGGGCATTATCCCGTAAGCCAGACCAACACGAGGGGCCCAATTGTTCCTGTCCGGATGGACGAGCGCGCGCTTAAAGATGTCGCCGCCCGCGGCGTAGACCAAGGCCTTGTTGACCGGGTCAAAGTTGGCCATGTGGTTCCCATCCTCCCACTGCGGCGTGCCATATTCGTAGCGCACGCCGAGGTTGAGAGTGAGCTTTTCGTTGACCTTCCAGTCGTCCTGCGCGTAGTAGAAGTTCATGCGCTGGCGGTATTGGGCCACGAACGTGTTGGTCAGCTCGTAGGCGCTGCGCGCTCCGAACAGGAAGTCAGCGACGTTATAGATGCTATTGCTGGCCGCGCCCTGAGGAGCGCTGAACTGACCGGCGTAGCTGTCCTGGCCGTATTGCGGGCTGAAGTCGAGCACTTCGGTGTGGATGGTCTGGAACTCATAGCCGAGCTTCAGCGTGTGCTTGGAGAAGATCTTCGAGTAGTTGACCTTGGGGTTGATGACCAGCGGATTCTGGAACTGCGGCGTGCTGTTTCGGCGGCCCATGCCCGCGTAACCGCTGATTAACTGCGTGTTCAATCCCCCGGCCAGCGTGGGATCGGTCGGCAGTCCCGAAATTCCATAGGCATCCTGCATGTTGGGCATCCCGATCTGGACCGGCCACTTGCCGCAGATGCTCTTGGTGATGCCGAGGCGGAACTCGATCAGGGAGCTCGCACTCATAGTATAGGTCACGCCGCCAGCAGCCTGCCTGTTTTTGATGGTGACATTTCCGTTGCTCTGGTCGTTTCCGATTGGAAGCGGGATGACAGGTGTGTCGGTCTGGGTGAACTCGCGGTGGCTATAACGGAAAAACGAGGTCACCTTGGTGCTGAAGTAATGATCGATCCGGATGTCGCCCTTGTCGTCGTTTGTGGGGATGCGCGGCAGCGCCTGATAGTTATTGGCGTAATCGGACGTAGTGGGCGGCACGAGCTGGCTGAACACCTTTTGAGCAAACGGAGTAATCAGCGATCCCGGGATAACCCCATCTGAAAAGACCTGTCCGGTATAGGGATTCCGGATTGGCAGCGGGGAGCCGTTCGCAAGCTTGAACACACCGTTCCGCTGATCCTTGGTGGGGATGGTCCAGTACGTCAGCGTCCTGGTCGCGCGCCGAGTGCCTTCGTAGTCGGCGAAGAAGAAGGTCTTGTTTTTGATGATGTGGCCGCCGAAGGATCCTCCGAACTGGTTCTGCTGGAAGACGGGCTTGCCAAGCGCCGGCTTGAAAAACCCAACGGCATTCAGCGCCGTGTTGCGCAGGTAGTCCCAGGCAGCGACGTGAAAGGTATTGGTTCCGCTGCGCACTGAGACGTTGACGATGGCGCCTCCGGCGCGGCCATACTCGGCGCTGAAATTATCGGTCTGGACTTTGAACTCGGCGACCGCGTCCGGGCTGAGCTGGATGGCCTGATTGGAATAGCCCTGGTTGCTGGTAGCATAAGTGTTGTTGTCCAAGCCATCGACCTGGAAGTTATTCAGCGAGCTGCGGAGTCCGTTCACGTTAAAGGAGGACTCGCGATAATTGCTGCTGCTTTGGTCCATGGCGAGCACCGATCTCCGCACGCCGGGCGTAAGCAGGGCTAGGTCGCCATAGTAGCGCCCGTTGAGAGGCAGGTTGATGATGGTGAGGTTATTAACAACCTGCCCGCGATCGCTGGAATCGGTTTCGAGCGTCGCGGCGGCATCCTTGACCTCGACCGTCTGGGTCATGTCGCCGATGGCCAGGGTGACATCGACCCTCTGGCGGGCGCTGACGGTGACAGTGAATTGCTCGGTGAGGGCGGTTTTGAATCCGGGTGCCTCGGCTTTCACGCGATAGGTCCCGATCGACACGTTGACGAAGTCGAAATTGCCGGCCTCATTCGTTTTGATAACCATCGTGACGCCGGTTTTGACGTTCTCCAGTGTTACCTGGCTTCCCGGGACCACGGCCCCGGAGGGGTCTTTAACAGTGCCCAGTACAGTGGCTGTTTCGAACTGCGCCAGGCATGCGAGTGGCAGGGCGAGGAGGAGCGCTGCCAAAACCAGCGGTTTGTATTGTGATCTCATTGATTTGTCTCCAATATATAATGTCCAGCACACACGTGTGTGATTATCGAGGCCGATCCTAAAGTAGTCGTTGCTGACCTGTCAATGCGAAACAAGTGGGGATTGATCTCTTATCCTGTCAGATGTTCCCGTGCGCTGTCACCTGTAGCCCCTAATATTGCTGTCTGCCTGACCGGCGAATCATGTAAGATCTCTGAAAAGATCTTGGACAGCCGAACCGCCGCCGTTGGCGGGCAATCTTTGGAGGATAGATGGACGTTCAACCCCGCATCGCAGTCGTTGGCAGCGCTAATGTTGATCTCGTGACTTTTACCGACGATTTTCCACGGCCCGGCGAAACAATCTTCGGCAAGCACTTCGATCTGGGTTTCGGCAGAAAGGGGGCGAACCAGGCCGTCGCTGCACGCTTATGCGGCGCACACGTTAATATGGTGGCCAGAGTGGGAAATGATTTGTTCGGTCCGGCGACGATAAGGAATTTTGAGTCATTCGGAATAGACGCCTCCCACGTGCGCGTCGTGGATGGTGTATCCAGCGGTGTTGCTCCGATTTTCGTGGACCGGAACGGCCAGAATCGAATCTTCGTTGTCAAAGGAGCAAATGACCTGCTGCTTCCTGAAGACGTGGATCTGGCATTATCTGTCCTGAGAAAAACCGATTGCATCATTCTCCAATTTGAGATACCCCTCGAGACCGTATACCACACCATCCGCCTCGCGAAGTCGAACGGCATTCGATGTATCCTGAATCCGGCTCCGGGCCAGCCTGTCGATATAAAAGAGGTATGCAAGGTTGATTACTTCATTCCCAACGAAAGTGAGGCCGAATCAGTAGCGGGCAGACCGGTACGGACTCTCGAAGAGGCACAAAACTGCGCTGCCTATTTTCTCGAACAAGGTATTCCCCGAGTAATTATCACGCTCGGATCAAACGGCGCTCTCCTCGCAACTCCCAAGACAACTGAGCTCATACCCGCTTTTTTAGTGGAAACCAAGGACACTACTGGAGCGGGCGATGCCTTCATCGGCAGCTTCGCGGAGTTCCTAGCCGAGGGGATTGCCGAAAAAGAATCCATATCCCGCGCCTGCCTCTATGCAGCCTTGTCAACTACAAGGGTGGGAACTCAAAAATCATTCTTAAGCAGAACAGATTTTGAAGTGCACAGGAGAGAGCGCAGCTCTAAGGGGAGGAATTAGACTCCCATAAAAACTAGAAGAGGTTCAATGCACATGCGAAACGCGATTATGGTCTTGGTGGCAACGATCGTGCTAAGCGCCAGCCGCCCGATTCAGGCGCAGAAACTGAAAGTGATCGTCGACCAGGACGGGCGCGGGCCGGCGACAACCGATATGCAATCCATCCTGGTCTTCCTGCAATCAGAAAAGTTCGATGTGCTTGGCATCACGACGGTAAGCGGAGACCAGTGGGTGAAAGAGGAGACCCAACACACACTCCGCTTGCTGGAGATTGCAGGCCGCACGGATGTTCCGGTCGTCGAGGGGGCGGAATATCCGCTGCTGAACTCAAAAGAGGAATCCGAGCGTTGGGAAACTCTCTACGGAAAGCTCCGTTACAAGGGATGCTGGACGGAAACAATCCCGGGAGTTGGGGGCACTGCTGCCACCCGAATGAATTACCATCCTCCGGACGTTGTGCCGCCGATGCCGGAGGGTGCTCCTCAGATCAAGCCGCTTTCGGAGACCGCCGCTGAGTTCATCGCGCGCCTGGTGCACAAGTATCCAGGCGAGGTCGTTATCTGGGCAGGCGGACCTCTGACCAATATCGCCCTGGCACTCCGTCTTCACCCCGAGGTCCCAACGCTGGCGAAGGAACTAGTTCTTATGGGCAGCGGGATGTATGCCGACAAGGGTGGCGTCAACAGCATCGACGGGCGGAGGGAATTCAACTGGTGGTTCGATCCGGAAGCGGCACGCATCGTTATGCGTGCGCCGTGGAAGAGGATTACCATTACTCCAATCGACATCTCGGTCAAGACAAGCTCGAGCCCCGACCTCCGCGCTGCGATTGCCAAAGCGGACACTCCGGTGGCGCGCTATCTCACCAGGTTCTCCGGGAGCAGCTTCATGTGGGATGAGATTGCCGCTGTGGCCTTGCTCGACCCTTCGATTATTACGGTGCAGAAGGAAATGTATGTGGATGTTGACGTTGACCACGGCCCCAGTTACGGGGAAACTCTGTTTTGGGATAAGACAGCAACTGTGCCGCCCTACGAGCGTTTGGCAAATGTGCAGTTTGATCTCGATTCAACGAAGTTTTACGGCATCTACCTCGATTTGATGACTCGACCGCCCGCTAGATAGTTTCTGTCGCGAAACTCGTTGCCAGATCCCACTGCGTCGGACGGACCGCACGTCCAGTGGGTCCGGGCTTCAGCCCGGACATAAGACAAGAACCGCGATGCTAGCTTATCGAAAAGCATAAGGCTCTTGTTTGTTATGCCATATGAGGATAGGGGGAACGATGTGAAGTTTGCGCGACGTGGGCACCGGCTAGAGCCGGCCCCCACTGGATTCTCATGCGAGGTTTACACCTCGGACCAAATCATGAGTTTCGCGACAGTACCTCATGCGCGGGGCGCGCACCCAAGCGCATGAAAATGGCTTCTAGGCCGTAGTAGGTCCCGGCCGCCGGACGGGACCCGGCAACCAGTAGGTCGCCGAGCGCCGTCGGGCCGCCGGCGCCCACCCCATTTTCGGAACAGTCCTCCATGCGCCGGGGGCGCACCCAAGCGCATGAAAATGTCGTATAATCGTCGTGTAACTCGCGATGGACGAAGGCCGTTTTTCTGTGATGCTGATTCCTAAGCTCGCGGAACAGTCTGACCTGGTCACCGCTACGAACCCAAGAATGGTGCCATTAGAGCCCGAGGGACAGATTGTTACTTTCTCGGTGACCTCCATCGCTGCCCTGAGCATAGGTTTGTTTTTTCGCGCCAGACATGAATCGGAGGATTCTGCCGCCCGACTGAGTGTCACCCTATTTTGCGGTCGCATCGATCGCCCAGGTCGTTGCTCAGGCTGTGCTTTGCCCTGCATATGTAGTGTATTTTCGGGACAGATACTAGATAGGGAGTGTCAGCCTCATCCCGTCGGCGGCCGAATTGACCAGACTCTAACGGTATGTGGCGGATGCGCGTCCAGCATTGCTCTCCTAAACCACCAACGGTGAGTTCCTTTTCAGGAAGGGAGGGATTTGCCGGGGCTTGGCAGACGAATAACGTGACAAGTGGCCAGTGATCAGAATTATCTGACCACTGGCCACTGATTACTGACCACTTGTCACAACACTCGATCTAATTCGCGAACGACAGCAATGGGGCTTTGGTTGTGGCTGTGCCGCCCCAGGATCATCGAGCCTTGATCGGAAACTCGACTGAGTCCGTGCGGCTGGATTTCATGAGCGAATCGATTTTCTGAACCACCTCAGGTTGCTGCGACGCAATGTTATTCCTCTCGCCGATATCGGTCTTCAGATTGTAAAGCTCGATGGGTTGGCCGGGATTGAGGCGGACACCCTTCCAGTCTCCCATTCGAATCGCCTGCGCGAAACGGCCCTCGTGGAATTCCCAATACAGAGGCGTATGTGCAGGCTGCATCTTGCCCATCAGAGTCGGCAAGAAGGATGCGCCATCGAGACCAAGCGGAGATTGGACGCCAACCAGCTCAGCAGCGGTCGGCAGGAAGTCCCAGAAAGCGATCACCTGATCGCTCGCCACACCGGCAGAAATCCTGCCCGGCCAGCGGGCCAGGAAAGGAACGCGGATTCCTCCCTCGTACAGGTCGCGCTTGATGCCGCGTAGCGGGCCCCGGCTTTGGAAGAAGTCCGGGTCGTGGCCGCCTTCCTTGTGCGGCCCGTTGTCGCTCGCGAAGAAGATGATGGTATTCCGATCCTGCCCCGACCGCTTCAGCTGATCCAGGATCTTTCCGATGTCGCCATCCATGCGCGAGATCATCGCCGCGAAATCCCTCTCTACCTCCGGCCATCCACGATTGGCGTAGGCACTGCTATCGGGTACCTCCATCCCGTTTCCCTTCAACCGAGCGAGTTCATTGTCGGCGTGAGGGATCGTGTAGGTCAGGTACAGGAAGAACGGGTTCTGACGCAGGCGCTCCAGAAAATCCAGCGCGCGGCGCGTAAACAGGTCGGGAGCGTACTGTTTGCGCTGGTCGAACCAGTTCTCGGTCAGGAAAAACTCATTCTGGTTTTCCCAGAGGTGCTCGGGATAGTAGTTGTGGGCGTGAAGCTGATCGAGGTAGCCGAAGAAGTGATCAAAGCCGCGGGTATTCGGCACGCTCCCCGTGGCGGGGCCGCCCAGGCCCCACTTGCCGAAGATTGCGGTCTCGTATCCCGCCTGCTTCAGGAGCGCCGCGACTGTAGTCTCAGACGATCGAATGCCGACTTCGGGCTTTTTGTTGCCGCGCACCGTGGCGTGACCGGTATGCAGGCCTGTCATCAGGCTGCAGCGCGAAGGGGCGCAGACGGTGCTGCCCGCATAGGCCTGTGTGAAACGCATGCCATCAGCCGCGAGGCGATCGAGGTTTGGAGTCAAGATCTGCCTCTGTCCATAGCAGCCGAGGTCACCATAGGCCAAGTCGTCGGCGAGGATGAAGAGAATGTTAGGCTTTTCGGCGGCAAGGTCAATCCGGGGGATGATCATCGCCGCGGTTGTCATGTTCAGAAACTGTCGTCGGTTCATTCTGATACCCTACCGCGGCGCGACCGACAGCCGCAACCAAATAGGACGGTTTAGCCCCCGAGCCGGCCGTACTGAGCGTTCAGCTGGATGTATCTCCAACAAAAGCTGCGCGGTCCCGTGATGGATCGTTCAGAGCCGCGCGCGCAGCAAGCGGGGATGATGAACAGCGTTTTGTCAACCCGCTCACTGTCGGTCGCGGCTCTGAATACTTGTTGAACATTGCTGTATGCGGCTCAAGGGGTTAGTCTGACTCAATAATCAGTGGGGGCCGGCTTTAGCCGGCGCCCACATCAGGCGAACGTGACGTCATTGCCCTTACCCTCATATCGCATAGCAAGCAGACGGATTATGCTCGTGTTGCGGGCGGGCTGAAGCCCGCCCCCACTTCAACGCCGAGGGTCCGACATCGAATATCGCGAAAGAAACTAGCTTTGGCTGAACAACCGATTACGGCTTACTTTTGGGTGTCGCGCTCTTAGAAAGGATATTTCCGTTGGCATATATTTGGATCTTCAGGATTTCACTTTGATTGTCCAAATGCACCTCGAAGATTGCCCCAGGATCATTCCAGAGTTCGACAGATTGCGTTTCGATGAGCTTGTAGCCGCTGAAACGATTGGCGAGCACATCGCGGACCGCCTTGGTCAACCGCGCTTGGGCAATCTGCGTTTCGGTTTCCAACCATTTTCCCGTCGTGTCGAATTTGACGGTTACTTCAGCGCTTGCGCGGATGAATTCCGCTTCGTAGTTCTTGTCCGACTTGATTTTCCATTCCGGTTTTTTCACGGCCGGAAACTTTGTCTGAAACGCCTGTTTGACCTGTGCGGGCACCTGGTCTGCAGTCAGGACTTGTGCCCATGCTGCAGGGCTCAGGGTTGCAGCCCAAAAAAGCATGAGGAGGGCTTTTCTCATTTATGCTCCCTTAACTGTTCGCCGGAAGACTCGAAGTCATCCTCGGCCTCCACTTCAATCCCCCGGCACACGCCATCGTCCTGTCGGTTTGACGGGAGGTCGCAAATCCATCACGGGTGATCGGATGATGGCTTGGTATCGCCGCCAGCATCGGCCTTGTTGAAGGTTATTGTCTGGTCAGGTGCACTCTTCCCGTTAAGGAAGAGCTTCACGGTGAACGACTTCCCAGACACATCAACTACTGCAAATCCGGTTGCCTGCTGGCAGTAATTGCTCCGACCATCCATGCAGGCGTGAGTAGAAGCGCCGGAAGAGCCCGTGACGAACTCCTCAAACTCATGCGTCGCATTGCTGTAACGGCTCTTGTCGATATGCACCCAGGCGATCTGGTGCTCGTGGCCGTGGAATGTGGCCGAGATGATCGGGTGTTTGTTGGCCATCGTGACGAACTCGGCCTTGCTTGCGGAGCAGCAATGAGCGCCCACGGGGTAAAGAGGGCCATGCCAAAAGATAAAGGCATGTGTGAGGCCGCGTTGCTCGGCGGCCGTGAGATCCTGGTCCATCCAGTTGATCTGGTCCTCGTTTATGAGCGTCACATCTCCGAGGTCATCCACGCCGATGAAGTGGGAGTTGCTGTAGTCAAACGAGTATGTCAAGTTATCGCTCAGAAAGCGGTAGTTTTTAGCCCCGACGGAGGAGGCGACGCCCCTGAAGTTGAAGAACTCTTGCCAGCGCGCATCGTTGCCCTTGTCGTGGTTGCCTCGGACCGCGAAGGTTTTGTCGAACATGCCGCTGTTCGCGTTGCCGTTCATCGCGTCTTTCCAGGTGTCTAATCCGCTCAGACTGAACCCGTTCACCAAGTCGCCGCTGTAAATCGTCAGACTTGGGTTCATTGCTTTGGCCTGGTTGGACTGGCTGACCAGGACGCTCAGCCCCTCTTTCGTGTCGCCCCAACTCACGAACCTGAATTCGGCCGCGGGACCGCCGGCGCTGTTTGGACGAACCGCAATCGCGGCGAAGCACAATGTCAGAAAAAACGATCTGTACCTATTCATAGCTATACACCCTCCGTTTTTGTCTCCGCGACAACGAGTAGAAGCCACCTCTCACCTAAAAGAGGAGGAAGGAGCACACGTTGGCCGGCAAGCGCAGACTGAATCCGTCATGTTCCAGCCAAGCCGGAACTAAGGGAAAGGCAGGGGCACGGCGCGCCGTGCCCCTACCATCTATTTCGCCGCTTCGGTGGCGAAAACGAGAACACTGAAAGAACCCGGCACCATCTTGGGGCGCGGCTTGGCCGCGCCGGGTGCCTGGGCGGCAGGAGCTTCGTAATTGGCAGCCCCCAGGTAGATGTTGTGCGTCCTCCGATCGAGAGCCATCGTCTTTGAGCCCACGGCAGTCGCGAGCGTTTGCACGACGGTCAGCTTGTCGGGAGTTTCTTCGCGAGCAATTGTGACGTTCCCGTCGCGAGTGGAGGCGAAGGCCAGCTTTGTGCCCGGGTCATATGCGACAGCATCCACTCCATCACCGATAGGCACCGTCGTTACGACCTTACCCGACTCACTGTCCATCACCACCATCAGCTTATTGCCGCACCCGAGAAACAGCCGGTGATTCGCGATATCTATGGCCATTGCGGAAGGGCCTTCGCCTGGAGCTATCGGCCAGGTGGCTACAACGGCGTGCGTCTTGAAATCAATCGCAACTACCTGGTTTGTGTCTTCGATGTTATTGTAAACTCGCCCTGCTTTCCGATCCACCACCGCAAACTCCGGCTTCCCGGGCAGAGGTATAGTTGCGACAACCTTGCCTGATTTTGCCTCGAAGACGGTGGCAGATTTGCCGCGGCCGTTGAAAGTGTAGACTTCCTGCTGGTCGCGAACATAGAGAATCGAATCGGGATTCTCGCCCGTGTCGACTTTGGAAATGGTCTTGAGGGTTTTCAGATCTACGATGCTGGCTTTGTTTTCCTGGCCGTTGCTCGAGAATCCGAGGCCCAAGTCAGCAGCGATGGCGAAACCGTGGACGCCTTTGGTGTCGGCAATCTCGCCGACGACCTCGTTTTTGTCGATATCAATGACCACCACCTTTGTCGCGTGAGTCACGTAGAGTCGGCGCGCGGCGGAATCGACGGACAGGTAATCCCAACCGCCTTCGCCACCTACGGGTATCTTTTTGACAAGCTGGTAAGAAGTATCCGCGGCGATCGCAACCGCCGTGATTATCAGAATCGAAATGCCCAGAATCCATAAGCTCTTGGAAGTGAAATGAGATCGCATATGCCTCCTTGTGAAGCACTCTAAGGAATGAGTTTCTCTGAAGCGCCGGTTGTGAGAAAAAATCGGGGACAGTCCCGATCGTTGTCCAACGTGTTGCCGCACGATGAAGTATCCCTTGTGGTTACAGCCTGCGATGTTGGGACAAATTGGGACAGTCCCCATTTTTTCTCACGACCGCCACGTCTGCGGGATCAACTTAGCAGGTGTCACCTAAACAGAAGATAAACAGGGGACATTCCGATTTTCTACTCTTACTTATCCTATTTGAGCGAATCTACCAATGGTAGGACTTCCCTTGGTAGCCAATCAAATCTGGAAAATCGGAATGTCCCCTTTTCACTCTGGCTCAGAAATCGAACCGGAGCATGAACTGCAAGCGCCGCGGCGCGCCGGTGCCGATGGCGCCCGAATTCAGGATGCTAGTGATCCGCCCGAACGCGGACGACGAGATGTTGGCCGACGGATTGGCGAAAACCGGGTGGTTGAACACGTTGAAGGCCTCGGCGCGGAAGCTCAGATTCACTTTCTCGCTAAGGGGCGTTTTCTTCTCCAGCGCCATGTCCACCTCCCACAGTCCCGGTCCGCGCGCGATGTAGCGTCCTGCGTTCCCCCACGTGTATTTGGCCGGCACCGCAAATGCCGCTTTGTTTAACCAGTTGTAGATCGTTTGGTTAGCCGGGTAAATCGATTGTCCGGGGACTACGTCCGGCCGCTGGTTGCTGGTGTAGCCGTCCAACATGACGGAGGCGCTCCGCGTTACCGTGACGTTGACCGGGCGGCCGGTGCTGGCCGTCCCGATACCGCTCAACTCCCAGCCACCTATCAGTTTCCCGGCGAAGCCACCGGCGTGCCCGTATCGTTTGCCTGGGCCGAACGGAAGCTGGTAGACAGAATTCATCGTGATGGTATGGCGAACGTCATAGGGCGTGACGCTCCGGTCACAGCGGCGACAATCGACCTGTTGGTAAGCCACGGTTTCGCCCGCCCCGACCGAGCCGTCGGCAATGGCATGCGACCACATATACTGCGTCTGCAACAGCCACCCGCTCGTGAACGACCGATTGAGCGACGCCTGGAGCGCATGGAAATTGCTGTTTGCGTCGTTCCTCTTTATATTGAATTGGCCGAACGCCGACAAGGGGCGTGTCCTCGTCACCGGATCGAGCCGATTGTTGGCATAGTTGCTGAACATCTTATGACCTTCGCTGCCGACATAAGCGACCGAGCCCACGAAACTATGCGGAAACTGCTGCTGAATCGATAGAGTCCAGTTTTCGTAATACAGATCACGGCGGTCGCGAGCGATCCCCTTGGCGCTGACACCAGACACTTTAGCTTGGGCCAGAAAGGGTTCAATCGGGTACGAGAGGTTGGGTATGTCCGCCGACGAAACATTCAACCGTTGGGCGATACTTTCGTGGGGATCACTGAAATCGTCGTTCTGCCCCGGGCTATAATACATGCCGAAGCCCGTGCGGATTACCGTTTTTCCTTTGAAAGCTTTGGGGGACCAGGCCAGGCCAACCCGCGGAGCGAAGTTGTTGCGGTCGGGCGAGTAGTAGGGTGTGCCCGGAGGGCAGAATCCCTTGCAGCCGATGGGGTCAATGACGAGGGCTCTACCCAAGACTTCATGCATCACCGAGTAGTACTCGTATCTCACACCCAGATTGAGCACAAGGTTAGGGCTTGCCTTGATCTCGTCCTGCCCGTAGAACATCGACAAGGTGCGGCGCATGCCGCCCACGCCTAACGCTGGGCTCACGGCGACCGCGTCCAGCTTATTATTGATGAAATCCTGCGTGCTGGCGTAGGTGATCGTTGCGGTACCGATGGCGCTGCCCGAATTGTTGAGCTGAACGCGCCGGATTTCCACACCCATTTTGAAAGTGCTGCGCCCGCGGGTAATGGTCAGATTGTCGACATAGTTCCACGTGGTCCCGATCTCCAAGTCCAGGGCGTTTGGAGTCAGTTCATCGAAATCCGGCGTGACGGTATCCACAGGCGCGATACCGACCGTCGGGTGTCGGTAAGCGGAGCGGTTTACCCCAAACTTCGTTTCGTTGACGATGCGGGGCGTAAAGATGTGCTGCAACTGGAGAACCACATTGGAGGGGCGAACCTCAACGGTGCCCCGCGCGCCTTCAGCACCACTCGGGTTATCAAGAAAAGCATCGTCTACGGTGTAGCGGCCGAAAAACGTGGTCTTGTCCGTGAACTTATGGTCTACGCGGATCATGCCGTTATACTCGCGGACCGAGTTGGACCCTGTCACCACCAGCTGGCTGACATTGGCATTGATGGGCGTCTGGCCGGCTGGAAACGCATTGATCAAGGGCGCGAGCGCCGGCGAAGTTGCCAGCGCCTTTGCCTTGAACGCCGCGCTCGGAACAAATCCTATCATTGTCCTGGACTGCCGCTGCTGCAGCCCTTCGAAGTTGGTATAGAAAAAGGTGCGGTCCTTGACAATCGGTCCGCCCAGGGTGCCCCCGAACTGGTTCAGCCTGAACGGGGGGATCTGCGAGGGATCGAACGGCGAGCGAGAGTCGAACACGTCGTTGCGCAGGAATTCGAAGACGCCACCGTGAAATTTGTTCGTACCCGTCTTCGACACAACGCTGATTTGCCCGCCGCCCGACGCGCCGCTCTCGGCGGTATAAGTTGAGGAACTCACTTTGAATTCCGCGATCGAATCAAGAGAAATGGCCAACCGCGCATCCGCTTTCTGAGGTGACTCCTGGACGCCGCTGGCATCAATGCCATCGAAGGTGTAGTTGTTGTCGTCCCGCGAGCGCCCGGAGAAGCGAATGGAATATTGGTCCCCACCGGCCACGCTGATGGCTCCCGGCGCCAGCGTCATCAGGGTGGCCCAGCGCCGCCCGTTGAGCGGTATATCCCGTACCTGCGAAGACTCAACCACGCCGCTGATCTCCGCCGAAACGCGATTGACAGTCTCGGCGGCGGCGGTCACCTCAATCGAGGTGGCGACCTGACCTAGTTCCATTTGCACATCGAGAGTACGCGTCTGACCGACAGCCAGCACAACGTCTTTGTACTCAACTGTCTTAAAGCCTGGCTGCGAGAACACTACGTTGTAGCTGCCGATGGGCAATCCCGGCACAAGGTAGGCACCGCTTGCGCCGGTCACTATATCCCGGCGCAGACCGGTGGTGGGCGATGTCAGCTCGACCTTCGCCCCGGGGATTACAGCCCCAGAGGAATCTGTGACCGTTCCGGTCAGGGTCGCCCGATCCACCTGGGCTGCCAGAGGCCACGCGCACAGTAGAACCAGCAGCAGGATGCAACCAATCCGATGAAAAAACATGTTCTGCATAAACAGTCTCCTAAAGAAGATGGACCTCAAGTGCCTTAAAGAAACCGATCCGGTGCATACGGATCGGTGCACAGTGAAATGACGTTGCCAGGGATTTTGATTGAAGAGGTGTGCAGCTTCTGTCACACATGCTGGCTGCATAAAAGGCCTTTTGACTAAGAATCTACAAATGCCTTAGGAACAAAAACGGCAGTTAACCGGCCACTCCCATCATTGGCAAGTTGGTCTCAAAGTCCCAACCAGGGGCCGTTTTTTGCAAACGTTTGCCGCATTATGTGGCCAGATTCTTTTAATGGCAAGAAATATTTTCGAAAATTGAGCTGTTGACTGTGATCAGCACTTGCCAAATAATAGCAAACGATTGCAATAGATATGGCTCTCTCGTTGAATAAGAGGATTGCTGCAGATATGGCTGTCACGTTAAAAGAGGTCGCCCGGGAGGCAGGCGTGAATCTTTCCACAGCCTCACGCTCCCTCCATGCCACCTATGGCGTGCACACAGCAACTCGCGCGAGGGTGCTCGCTGTAGCTGAGCGGTTGAACTACCATCCCAATCGCGTGGCTCGGGGTCTTGTCACTGGCCGCTCGCACACGCTCGGCTTAGTCATCAGTGACGTGCGCAACCCTTTCTTCGCCGAGGTGGCAAGGGGAGCTGAGGACGCGGCCTACGCCGCCGGATACGATCTCGTGCTTTGCAACAGCGATCTTGATCCTGCCAAGCAGATGCACTACATCCGATCGCTGCTCGCGATGCGGGTCGATGGCCTGCTGATGAATTCGGTGGGCGATCTGAGCAGGGCTGACCAGGAAAAACTGGCGGCCGCGGGCACCCCCATCGTACTGCTCAACCGGTCGCCCAAAAACCTCGGGTTTTCGACGGCCACTGCCGACAACTTTCAGGGTGGATTCCTGGCCGGGCAGTACCTCGCGCGGCTGGGCCATCGGGCCATTGCTCACCTCGCCGGGCCGCGCCAGCACAGTAACCTGACTGACCGCACCCGGGGCTTTCTCAAAGCCGTGCAGTCCGCTCCGGCCAACGTCTCGGTCGTCGTGGTGCACGGGGAGCACAGCTTTCAGGGCGGATACGAGATGATGAAGAAATTGCTGGCGAGGCACCGGAAATTCACGGCCGTCTTCGCGTGCAACGACGCCATTGCCTTTGGCACGATTCGCGCATCGCTGGAGGCCGGCCTCAGCGTGCCAGGGGATCTGTCGATCGTCGGCTTTGATAACGTGGAGGTTTCCAGCATCATACATCCGCCGCTCACCACCGTCGATCAGCCTAAGTACGAGTTGGGCCGCGCGGCGATGGAAATTCTGCTGAAACGGACGAACGTGCCGGAACACCGGATGCTCGGCGTGGAACTGATCGAACGGCAATCCTGCCGTGCGCTGGTCGGCCCCGCAGCGCAGGCCGGAAAAGGCAAATGAAGATCACGCGACGTGAGCTGCTACAGCAGTCCGGTTTCGCGCTGGCCGCATCGAAGCTGAAGGGATCCGTGAACCGGCAGGTTTACGACTGGATCCGCCTGAATCGCACCTTGATCGCCGAGGCGTACAATCCGCCCTTCTATCCGTCGCTTGACTACGACCCGGAGAAGGCGCTGCGCATCGCCAGAAGCTTGCATGCGGATTCGATGCGCTATCCCGCAGCTTCATACTACGCGTATTTCCCCACGAAGACGAAATATCCGGTCCACCCCGAATTGAAAGGCGATCCCATGAAGCGCACCGTGGAAATGTTCCACGATGCCGGCCTCAAGATGGTAGCGTACGTGCCGCTGAACCACCCCTTCATGGACGCGGCCTCCGACAATCCGAATTATCGGAACTGGGCCAAGCGCTTTGCGGACGGCAAGCCCATGACCACCGAGCACTACGGCTTCGCCACTTACTACGAAGGGTGTCTCAACTCGCCGCTGCGGGCCGAAATCATAAACATGGTCCGAGAGATTCTGCTCAGTTACCCATTCGAGGTGATGTATTTCGACGGGCCATACATGGGTATGCAGAACGCGAAAGCCTTTTGCCACTGTAAATACTGCCAGGAGGCTTTCCTGAAGGCGCGCGGCCAACCTATCCCGAACCAGGAAGAAGGCATGAGCCTCGATGCTGAAATCGAGTATACGCGCTGGATGGCTGAGGACGTGGTAGCGGCGTTTCTCAGAGAAGTCCACGAAATGATCCGGCGTGAGCGGGACGTGCCGGTCCTCTACAACAATACGTCCCTGTTGAGTCAGCGCGAGTGGCGCAGCCGCGCGTTCCCCGCGGTGGACGGTTTCATGTTCGAGGCCGCCGAGACGCCGGAAGACAAGCTCTTCAACATCCAGTTGGGCCACTCGACCGGGAAAGTGATCTGGACATACGTCAGCACGCATACGCAGTACAACCGGGAGCACATGAAGAACGAGCGTGTGCGCGGGTGGTTTAGTTATCCGGTGGAGAGCCAGGAACTGCTGCTCGACGGCGCCACCGCGATCACAGGCGGTGCCGGGCTGGTCTATTGGGGACTGAGCCGCTATTTCTACATGCCCCAGGATCCAGTGGATTACGAAAGCGGACGCTACGTTCACGAGATTTTCGATTTCGTCGCCAAGCATGAAAAGCTGCTGAGATCCGTCAAACCGGCGCCGCAAGCAGGCATCCTCGTGGGCTCCCAAAGCATCGACTGGTATCGCGGCAGGCAATTCGTCTCGAAAGCCTATGAGAACTGCTATCACGGCGCGTTCCAACTCTTCAAGGACAACGGCTATGATGCCGAGCCGTTCCTTGACTACCAGCTAACAGCGGATTTGCTCACCAAATACCGCTTGGTGTACGTGCCGAATGCGCCCTGCCTGAGCGATGCTCAGTGCACAGCACTCGCTCGCTACGTCGAGAACGGCGGTACTCTGATCGCCACTCATCTCACTTCCACGGCTGATGAATTCGGGCGTGCGCGAAAAGACTTCGGCCTCGGAAGCCTGTTTGGAGCAAAGCTTAGATCTCCCGAACCCATCGAGATCCCCGACCTTTACTTGACGCCGCTGCCGAAAGGAGAAATGCTGCCGCAGGACCCGCAGGTCGTGCTCTTCGACTTCCTTCCGGGATCCGAAGTGCTGGCCGAAACTCGCGATCTGGGGCACCGTCGGACCCTGGGCCCAGCCATCATTCGCCGGCGGCATGGTATGGGACAGGTGATTTACATCGGTTCGAGTCTCGAGGCGGTCTACGAAGAAACGCTGATGGAACCGCTGCGTCGCTGGTTCGGTACGATGGTGAGCCCGTTTCTCGCTTCTACACGTCCGTATGAAGTCGAGTTTCATCCCGGCCTGATGCCGCATTTTGTTTCCTCTCCGAACGCGCTGTTGCTCCATCTGCTGGCCGACACCGGCAACAAGTGGAAGAAATATCACGCGCGAGAACACTTCCTGCCGCTCAGCGATGTCAAAACAAGGATTCGCCTGCCACAGGGACGCCAGCAGAAGTCGGTCGGACTCCTGCGGGCCGGAACCTGGGCACAGCACGCAGTGCGCGACGGGTGGATCGAAGTCACCGTGCCGCGCGTGCCCATCCATGAAGCCGTGTATGTGGAGTTGGCCTGATGCGGCGGCTTCGCTGGGGCATGATCGCCCTCGTTTTCTGGGCGACGGTTATCAATTATCTCGACCGCCAGACGCTTTCAGTGGCGGCACCCGTGCTGCGCGAGCAGTTCCACATGAGCAATGTGGCGTACTCGCGTGTGGTGTTCGCCTTCATGCTGGCCTACACCATCATGAATGGCGTTTCCGGGCCGCTGTTGGACCGCCTGGGTACGCGGCTTGGATACGCGCTGTGCATGGCGTGGTGGTCGGCCGCCGCAATACTCCATACGTTTGCAACCGGAGCTTGGAGTCTCGGAATATGCCGCTTCCTGCTGGGCATGGGAGAGGCTGGCAACTGGCCCGGGGGCGTCAAGGTAGTGGCGGAATGGTTCCAGGAGGAGGAGCGGGCCCTCGCCTCCGGGATTTTTAACAGCGGTTCGGCCATAGGCGCGATCCTGGCGCCTCCCATAGTCGCTTGGATTATCATCACCTGGGGTTGGCCCTCCGCATTCCTGGCCATCGGGCTTTCCGGTTTCGTGTGGCTCCTGATCTGGTGGCCGGTTTATCACACGCCTGCAGAGGTGCAGAAAGAGGTCGCGATCAAGAAGATCTCGGTCCGGAAGTTGATGCGCACCCGCTTCGTCTGGAGCTTCACGCTGTCGAAGGTGTTCGTGGACCCGGTCTGGTATTTCTACATTTTCTGGTTTCCGGAATACCTGAAGCGGGCCCGCGGCTTCAATATGGCGTCCCTCGGCAAGTACAGTTGGATCCCCTTCCTGGTAGCAGGGCTTGGCAACTTGTTCGGCGGATGGGTTTCGGCCGCGCTGATGCACAGGGGCCTCCCGCTTTCGTCGGCGCGCAAATGGGCCGTAACATTCTTCGCCGCACTGATGACGTCCGCCATTCCAGCAGTGCTGACTGCGGACGCTCGCTTCTCGATCGCCCTTGTTTCCCTGGCGATGATCGGATACACGGGCACCCTGGCGAACATGCTCGCGTTTCCGGCAGATGTTTTTCCGAAGAACGCCGTTGGCTCCGTGTACGGTCTCGCCAGCATGGGCTCTGGATTTGGGGGAATGATTTTCACCCTCATCACCGGGTGGGCCATCGACCATTACTCTTACACGCCCGTCTTCTTTGGGTTTGGAATCATGCCCCTCCTGGGCGCTTTCATCATCTGGACGCTGCTCGGCCCGATCCGGCCCGGAGCAGCGGGAACCGACTTTATCGAGGACTATGCTCAACCACAACGAGTTTAAAGGAATGACGGCGCTCGTCACGGGCGCCAGCAACGGCATCGGCGCCGAGACCGCATTCGCGTTCGCTTCGAATGGCGCCTATGCGCTGATCCATTACCACACCGACGAGGCGTCCGCCACCAAGGTGCTGGAACGCATTCGCGCCGGGGGCAGCGACGGAGAATTGCTGCAATCCGACCTCAGTTGTTCTCAGGGCCTGCACCATCTGATTGACGAAGTGAGTCAGACCGGCCGCGGAGTAGACATCCTGATCAACAACGCAGGTTCGCTCATCAAGCGCACTCGGTTCCTGGATTTCACCGAGGAACTCTGGGACAATGTCCTGATGCTCAACCTCAACAGCGCTTTTCTGATCACCAAGGCCCTCCTTCCAGGCATGGTGGAGAGAAAATTCGGCTTCGTGGTAAACGTGTCGTCGGTGGCGGCACGCAACGGCGGTGGTCTCGGCGCGATCGCCTATTCAACCGCTAAGGGCGGGCTTTCGGTGATGACCAAAGGCCTGGCCAAGGAGTTCGGCCCGCAAGGAATCCGCATCAATGCAGTTTCACCCGGGACTGTGGACACCAACTACCATCGAAAGTTCTCCACGGAGCACATGCTGGCCGGCGTAAGGGCGGCCACGCCGATAGGGCGGCTGGGAACGCCGGAGGAGATCGCAAACGTAATCATGTTCCTCTGTTCGGACGGTGCTCGCTTCATCCACGGACAGGTGATTGAAGTCAACGGTGGATTCCTGATGGTTTGACGGCCATCTACGAGCGCGGCGGACGCTAAGTACAGGATTCCTCAGATACGGTGACGTATTCCGCCCCGGAGGGGCGGCCAGAGAGTAGCCCCGGGCAAGCGAAGCGAGCCCGGGGTCAGAGCAGCAGTTCGAATGAGCCCTGAAAGGGCGGCAGAGTTTTTCATTCTGTCGCCCTTCCAGGGCTCCAGGCATTTTCTGAGCTATCCGGGGGTTCGCTTCGCGGCCGTCTCAAAACTAGCTTTGAGTTCCGTGAGGACGGGCTTCAGCCCGTCCGAGTGACTTCATGGGTTAGGATAGCCATCAAATGCAAAAGCCTCTTTTTCAAATAGATGCGGCATCTGATAAGCTCATTTCTATCTTGAGGCTATGGGGGCGCGGGCTAAAGCCCGCCCCCACAGAGTGCTTGTTTTGGGGTGTTTTGAGACAACCTCTTCGCTCACCCCCGGCTAATTTCCGGCACCCCTCCGGGGTGCATCATGGGGGATGGTCTTCCTTGGAATAATACGTCACCGTATTTTTGAAACGGTGTACTAAGAGTTGCTCTTGCCTCAGGGGCCGGTGCAGTCAACCCGAGGGGCTTATATTGTAGAGATCTTTACACGTGTAAAGAACAGATTTGGAGAGAAAGGACTCACAAATGAACTCAAATCGATTTGCGCGCTTGATGCTGGTGGTGCTGTCGATCCTCTTGGGCGCTGGATCAGTCCCCGCTCAGAAAGCTCCTGCGAGTGGCGCTGAACTTAAGTTCGTCGTTGTTTTGAGCCGGCACGGCGTTCGCCCCCCGACATGGAGCGCAGAACAGCTCAATCAGTATTCGACCGAGGCATGGCCGAAGTGGGATGTTCCTCCCGGGTATCTCACCTCGCATGGCAGGACCTTGATGAAGCTCTTCGGCGCGTACGACAGGGCGTACCTGGCAAAAGCAGGGCTTTTGAGTCCGACGGGCTGCGCCGACGCGGGTCACGTCTATATCTGGACAGATACCGATGAACGAACAATCGAAACCGGCCGCGCTCTGGCAGCAGGGATGCTGCCAGATTGTGCGGTTGAGGTCCATTCGCTGCCGGAAGGGAAAACCGATCCGCTCTTCAGCCCAATCCCAGCCGGAGTCGGAAATCCAGACCGTGCCTTGGCGGCGACCGCAGTTTCGGGCCGGATCGGAGGGAATCCGGGAGCTCTGCTGGGTGTGTATCGCCCGGCCTTCGAAACGATGCAGCAGGTGCTTCTCGGATGCAAGCTGGGGCCGAAGTGTCCGCCGGAAGGCAAGGCCGTCAAGCAGTCTCTGCTTGAACTGCCTGCGTCGGTTGGTCCCGCCAAGGGCGATCGCCTGGCTGAGTTGCGCGGACCGCTAAGCACGGCCTCGACGCTTGCGGAGGATTTTCTTCTCGAATACACCAACGGGATGGAAGGCAAGGAGCTCGGTTGGGGACGCGTCAACGAAACCAATTTGATGGAGATGATGAGTCTCCACACGGCGTACGCCGATCTGCTGCGGCGAACAACATACATCGCACGCGTACAGGCCTCGAACCTGTTGAGCCATATCGTCAAATCAATGGAGCAAGCTGTCGCGGGCAAGGCAGTGCCTGGAGCGCTTGGGAAACCGGGCGACCACGCCATCGTTATCGTCGGACACGACACGAATCTCTCCAACGTCTCCGGACTGCTGGGGCTTTCGTGGCTGATCGAGGGATATCAGCGCGACGACACGCCGCCCGGAGGCGCGTTGGTCTTCGAATTGTGGCGCCGGCCCGGCAATGAAGAGTATACGGTCCGCACATACTACATGTGCCAAACGCTCGAACAGATGCGAAAGGCGCTTCCTTTAACGCTCAATTCGCCCCCGGCCAAGGCGGTTGTCTTCCTGCCGGGTTGCAGCACGGCAAACGAAGGAATGGAGTGCGGCTGGAGAGCATTTCAGCGCGCTGTCGAGACTGCAATCGATCCGGCATTTGTAAGGCCATAGAACGAGCGCGGAAGCACGCTTTCCCACAGGCGGCAGGTGTACAGCTCGGCGGATGCGGTTAAGACCCGACATAGTTCACCAGCGTCGCACTGGTTCCCTTTTCGTACAGGCTGCGTAACGCGTAGCTTACCTCAGCAACGAAAACCGGAGACTCGGGTAAGACGTCGCCGAATAGTTCGCTTAGGCTAAGCAACGCCCGGGGGTCCGCCCCTCCGCAGCGCGCATGTTCACGCAACTTGTCTGCCAGCGGATCGATGATAGGTAATTCCCTGCTCTGATCATCGATCTCTCGCAGGCAGCGAAACCAGCACGCCAGTACAAAACTCAGAATCTTGATCTGCCCGCCGCGCTCCAGCTGCTCGTGGATCGACGGAAGAACAAACTTGGGAATACGCGCCGACCCCTCCATGCCGATGCGCGAAAGCTGATCCCTGATGGCGGGATTAGCAAAGCGTTCAATCAGTGTCTTCGTGTATTCGTTGAGATCGACGCCATGCACCTCCGGCAGCAGAGGCGTCACTTCTACGTCCATGAGTGCCGTGACGAGCTTTCTGATGGACGGATCGGCGATTGCCTCATGGACGTATTGGTATCCCAGCAGCCGTCCGATATGGCATATCGCCTGGTGGCTGGCGTTGAGCAGGCGAATCTTCATCTTTTCATACGGAAGCACGTCCGAGGTCATCTGGGCGCCGACCCGCTCCCAGCATGGCCGGCCATTCGGAAAACAGTCCTCGATGACCCATTGTTTAAACGGCTCGGTGACCACCGGCCAGGCGTCATCGATGCCGAACTTTTCCTTCACCATGGCCCGGTGCTCGTCTGTGGTGACTGGCGTTATGCGATCGACCATGCTGTTGGGAAAGGCGCCGTATTCGGCAAGCCACTTGCTCAACGCCGGATCTCTGCGCTCCGCGAAGGCAAGGATCATCTTCTTGGCCACGTCGCCGTTGTGCTGCAGGTTGTCGCACGACATTACCGTGAAAGGCGGCAATCCGCGCTTGCGCCTCCGGTCCAGCGCTTCGGCGAGATAACCGAAAGAGCAGCACGGTTCATGGGGATACTCAAGGTCGTGCACGATGTCCGGGTGACTGTAATCGAATTCGCCTGTTCCCTGATTGACGTAATAGCCGCCCTCGGTGATGGTGAGCGAAACGATCCGGCACTCGCGAGAAGCCATTTTCTCGATCGCAGCCTGTGGATCTTCGGGGGCGTAAAGAAAATTCAGCAGGGAGCCAATCACCCGTGCGCGCTTGCCCGCTGCGCTGCATTCCACGACGGTGTAGAGACAATTCTGTGGCAGCAAGGCATCGCGCATCCGGCAGTCGTGCTTGAGCAGCCCGACCCCGCAGAAACCCCATTCGGAGTAACCTGCCAGGTGCAAGAGGTCATCGAGGTAGACGGCCTGGTGTGCGCGAAAGAATCCGCCGACACCAATGTGCACGATGCTTTGTGTAACGCCATAACGGTCATAGGTTGGCACTTGCACGGTGGGCGAAAAAAGTCTCAGATTGGACTGATTCAACTTGATTGGGCCGGTTGCGGCATTAGTCATAGTGCACCCCGCAGATAGTCCGCCGATGGTCAGCGGTCGCAGCTCAGCTCATCCAGTTGCCGCCATCCACATTGAGGGTTTGGGCGACGACGTAATCGCTGTCGCCGGAGGCTAAAAACACCGCCGCCCCAACTATATCCTCAGGAAGGCCCATGCGCCCATAGGGCACAGCCTCGCCGACCAGGCGCTTCTTCTCTCCGATCGGGCGATTTTCATACCTGGCAAAAAGCGCGTCCACTTCGTCCCACATCGGCGTTTCGACCACCCCCGGCGCAATTCCGTTCACGTTGATCTTGTGCTTGATTAGCGCCAGGCCGGCCGACTGAGTGAGACTGATCACGGCCGCCTTGCTGGCGCAGTAAACTGCAACCAAGGCCTCGCCGCGTCGGCCTGCCTGGGAGGATAAACTGATGATCTTGCCGCCGCGATGCTGTTTGACCATCTGGCGGGCTACCGTCCGCAGCGTAAAGAGCAGCCCCTTGACGTTGACGGCGAAGACCTTGTCGTAGCTATCCTCGGTTATCTCAAGCAATGGCGCCATGTCAAAAACAGCGGCATTGTTCACCAGAATGTCGATGCCTCCGGCGCGTGCGACCACGGTATCCACCATGCGATCAATCGAATCCTGCCGCGTCACGTCCAGCTCGACGGCGAAGGACGCATCCCCCAGCGCCGCAGCGGTGGCCTGTGCCTCGGCCACCCGCACATCGGCGACCGCCACCTTGGCGCCCTCCGCGACGTAACGCTCGCAAATTGCTCGGCCGATCCCCCGCGCACCACCGGTGACCACCGCGACTTTGCCCTCAAGCATGAATCGTTTCATTAAGCCTCCTCCTGTGGATGTTCCACGTCTGCGAGCGGATGGCGCAACGCGCGTGGAACGGCCTCGCCGCTTTCCTTGAATAGATGGCAGGTATCACTGCTCAACTTGATCCCAACGCGGTCATGAATGCGGACCGGAACTTCGCCATCGGCCTCGACAATGAACATCTGACCGTCTTCGATTTGGATATGGAGAAAGGTCTTTCCACCCAAACGCTCGACGAGACGCACCTCGCCGCGCAACTGGCCGTCATCGCCCAAGCCTAAATGCTCCGGCCTGACGCCCAGGGAGACCCTCTCGCCCTGGCGCAAATGGCCGGGCTTAAGCGGCACCTCAAGCGCAGCGCCGCCCGGAAGTGTCACTGTAGCGCCGGCCTCGCTCGCGTCGCTCACTGTCGTGGCCATGAAGTTCATCTTGGGCGAGCCCATGAAGCCGGCGACGAACAGATTGCGCGGATGGTGATAGAGCTCCAGCGGCGAGCCCACTTGTTCGACTACTCCTCCCTGTAAAACTACAATCTTATCGGCCATAGTCATGGCCTCGACTTGATCGTGTGTGACGTAGATCATAGTCGCCTTGAGCACATCGTGCAGCCTCATGAACTCGATGCGCATTTGCACCCTGAGCGCGGCGTCGAGGTTCGAGAGGGGCTCGTCGAAGAGGAAGACCTTGGGGTTACGGACGATTGCCCGGCCAATCGCTACGCGCTGACGCTGCCCGCCCGAGAGTTCCTTGGGTTTATGCTCAAGCAAAGACTCAATCTGAAGGATGCGGGCTGCCTCCCGCACCTTTTTGCCGCGTTCTTCCCTGGCCACCCTGGCAAGTCTCAAACTGAAGCCCATGTTCTCTGCCACGCTCATATGCGGGTACAGGGCATAGCTTTGAAAGACCATCGCCAGCCCTCTCTTGGCTGGAGGTAGATCGTTGACCTTTTCGCCGTCGATCAAGAGATCGCCGGAGGTAACCTCCTCCAGCCCGGCAACCAGGCGCAACAGCGTCGATTTGCCACAGCCGGAGGGGCCGACAATAACCGCAAACTCTCGATCTTCAATGTCGAGATTTACGCCTTTGATGATCTCGACACCGTTGAAGCTCTTACTAATGTTTCTGAGCCTGACAGTTGCCATCTGAAATTGCCTCCGGCGTTGCTTTATTTGACGGCACCAAAGGTAAGACCACGCACCAGCTGGCGCTGGCTCATCCAGCCAAAGACAAGAATCGGAGCAATAGCCATGGTCGAAGCGGCGGACAGCTTCGCCCAGAAGAGACCCTCGGGGCTGGAGAAAGAAGCGATAAAGGCTGTAAGCGGCGCCGCGTTAGCGGCCGTGAGATTAAGGCTCCAGAAGGCCTCGTTCCAGGCCAGAATGATGGAGAGCAGACCGGTCGAGGCGATACCGGGCAGTGACAGCGGCAGAAGCAGGTAGTAGAGCTCGTCCCGCGGCTTGGCGCCGTCCATGCGCGCCGCCTCCAGCACCTCTCGCGGGACCTCTATAAAGAAGGTAAACAGCATCCACACGACGATGGGCAGGTTGATCAGCGAATAAACAATCAGGAGCCCCAACCTGGTATCGAGCAGGCCCATGTCGCGGAAGAGCAAATAGATCGGCACGAGCACGCCCACCGGCGGCAGCATCTTGGTGGACAGCATCCACAGCAGCGTGTCCTTCGTTCGCTTGGTTGGGAAAAAAGCCATTGCATAAGCTGCAGGCACCGCGAATGCCAAGGCCAGAAGTGTGGAACCTAAGGAAATAACGATGCTGTTCCAGGCGAATTTGAAATAGTCGGCGCGCTGCTGCACGGCCACGTAGTTCTCAATCGTGGGCCGGAAAAACAGGCTCGGCGGGGTCGCGACAGCTTCGACCTCGGTCTTAAAGCCGGTAAGGAGCATCCAGAAAATCGGGAAGAAGACCAGGCCGGCGGCCAGCCAGGCAAGCACGGTGAAAACCATCTTTTTGCGGAGTGCTTTCTTCATGTCCGGCTGCTCAGGCTTCGAGATTGCGAGCAATGGTACGCATTAAAAAGACGGCAACAATGTTGGCGAGCACGATGGCGATGACGCCACCTGCCGACGCGCCGCCGACATCGAATTCGAGAAGTGCGAATCGATAGATAAGAAACGCCAGATTGGTAGAGGCGAAACCCGGACCTCCCGAGGTGGTAACGAAGATTTCAGCGAACACTGTGAGCAGGAATATGGTCTCTATCATGACCACTACGCCAATGGCACGGCCCAGGTGCGGCAAAATGATAAAGAAAAACATCGCGAACGGGCCGGCGCCGTCCATGCGCGCCGCCTCCTTCCGCTCTGGATCGAGCGATTGAATAGCGGTAAGGAGGATCAGCAGCGCAAATGGCAACCACTGCCAGGCGACTATGATGATGATGGCAGTCAGCGGCGCGTCCGAAAACCAGTCGATGACGTGCAATCCGACGCTGCGCATAAGGAAGCTGATAACTCCGTTGACCGGATGCATCAGCATGTTTTTCCAAATCAGCGCGCTCACCGTCGGCATGACGAAAAAAGGGGCGATGATCAGAACCCGTGCGATGCCGCGGCCGAAGAATGCCTGATCGAACAACACGGCAAGTAGGGTGCCGAGCCCAACAGTGATGACGAGCACCCAACCGACCAGGAGCAACGTGTTGAGTATCGCTGCCCGCAAGCCCGGGTCGGTGAACAGGAAATGGTAATTCTCAAACCAGACGAAACCCTTCTCGCCCGGATTCAACAGATTGTAGCGTTCGAACGAGAACCAGAGGGTCATTCCCAGCGGCACGATCGACCAAACTAGGAGGAGAATCACGGACGGCAGCTTCAGTGGCAGCGTCCTAACAGTGCGGCGGGTTTTCCGGGCCGTGGGACGATCTGGGCTTGGGATGGAAGAAACCATCTGATAACTCATTGTGGTCATTAAGAAAACTGGACACGGATGAACACAGACAAACACGGATCGGGCAAGCAGCCCAAATGTTGAGATCCGTGGGAATCTGTGTCCGGTGGAGTATTCACTTTAAGTAACCTGCCCGACGCATGGTACGTTCAACCGCCGACTGGGCCGATTGCAGGGCCTGCTCCACCGTCGTATTCCCCGCAAGCGCCGCCGCGATCGACTGTCCGACCTGGGTCCCGATCGACTGGAACTCGGGGATAGCGACGAACTGAATCCCGGTGTATGGTACCGGCTTCGCCGTTGGGTGTGTCGGATCGGCGGCGAGGATGGCTTTGAGTGTCAATCCGGCAAAAGACGCGGCCTTGATGTATTCCGGCTGATCATACGTGGATTTGCGAGTGCCGGGAGGCACAGCCGCCCAGCCATCGGTTTTCGCGACAAGTTTGACGTAGTCTTTCGAGGTCGCCCATTGGACGAAATGTTTCGCCTCTTTAACATGCTTCGAGGAAGCAGGAATCGCAAGCGCCCATGACCAAAGCCACTGGGCGCCATTCGGGGTCTTTTGAATCGGGGCCCGCGCGAAAGAAACCTTGTCCGCTACCCTCGAATCGGCGGGATTGAACATGTAGCCGGCCGCGACGGTTGCATCGATCCACATCGCACATTTGCCTGTGGCAAAGAGCGCCCGGCTTTCGTTGTGTCCGTTGGAACTCGCGCCCGGCGGACCATACTTCTTGGCCAAGTCGACGTAAAAGCCAATGGCCTGGCGCCATTCCGGCGTATTTAGCTGCGGGTTCCACTTCTCGTCAAACCAACGGCCGCCGAACGTGTTAACAAGCGTTGAAAGGTAAGCCATGTTCTCGCCCCAGCCGGGCTTGCCGCGCAGACAGATTCCGTAAATCCCATTCCGTGGGTCATGAAGGACCTGGGCGAAGCTTGCGATGTCGTCGTAGGTCGGCTGCTCCGGCATCTTCAACCCAGCCTTGTCGAACAAATCCTTCCGGTAAAAGGTAAACGAGCTTTCGCCATAAAAGGGCAAGGCATAAAGCTTGCCCTCGTAAGACAGCCCGTCGCGAATCGGCTTAAGTACGTCGTTGAGGTCATAGCTCGCCGGCAGGTCGTCATCGAGCCGCACCAGCCATCCACGCTTGCCCCAGATCGGGGCTTCATAGGTCCCAATGGTTATGATGTCGAACTGGCCGCTTTTAGTGGCGATGTCGGTGGTCGCCCGCCCGCGCAGGACATTCTCCTCCAATATCACCCAGTCCAGCTTGGTGTCCGGATTCTGCTTCTCAAACATCTGGGACAGCTTTTGCATGATGATCATATCGCCATTGTTAACGGTGGCGATGGTTACTCTGGTTTCGGCCTGCGCCAGGGCGCTCGCCGCGATTAGCACGATTATGGGAGGGAGCCGACGGCGAAGACTAAACATGACTTCCTCGTTCACCCCTTGGTTTTGTGTGAGGTTGGCAGTTGCATGGCTAAGCTTTCGCTTGCGCTCAAGACAATTACCTACCTAACAACCTTTAATTGTCAATCCTTGTCTGTGGCCTGTAGGCGTGGCCAGTTGTGTCCGCAATCAGGCATTTGCGGTGCCGCATGGATCCATGGGTGCAATTAAAAGTGCGAGTCAATCCTCAAAATGCAAACCGCAAAGACCTCAAAGAAACTACCTCAGATTCTTTGCAGTCTTCGAGGCCTTCGTGGTTTGATTTTCGAGCCAAACCTTTCGGAAGCAGATTCCTGACTGGGCTGAGTTGACTCGCACTTCTGATTGCACCATGGATCCAGAAACGACTTGACATACTAGGATCGTTTTTGTCTAATTGTCTAGACAAATCGATAAAAGGCCCGCTCTTAGCAACCGGCCTCGTTTTCCGCTCTGGCTTACAGGGGCCATTGGGAAGAAAACATCGGCAGGATCAAGAGACTGGGCTATGATGGCGTGGCACTGGCCGTGCGCGGGAAAAGGGGAGCGGGTGTCGATGCAGATCAGGCGGAACAGTGGTTGATCGAGGCCTTGCGAGAATGCGCCTCGCAAAACAGGGCAGTAAAACTGGCCATTGAACCGATCAACCGCTACGAGACCGACTTGATCAATACCGTCGTGTCCGGCCTGAATCTCGTGGACAAAATCCAAATGGAAAACATCGGACTCCTCTTGGACACGTTCCACATGAACATAGAAGAACCGTCCCTTACGACCAGTATCGCTTCGAGCAAGGACCGGTTGTTCCATTTTCACATTGCTGATTCCAACCGCTGGTATCCTGGGGCTGGCCACACAGATTTCAGACCGATTGTTGATGTTCTGGATCAGATCGGCTACCGAGGTTTCCTTTCCGCGGAGATTCTGCCCTTTCCCGATCCGGATACGGCTGCGAAAAAGACCATTGAGCACATGCGCGCCTTAGCAGCATAGATTCTTCCTCATGGAAAACTTGACCGTCCTGGAAATGCACCAAATCCGAAAGACGTTCCCGGGTGTAGTCGCTTTGGACGGTGTCGACTTTGAACTTCGCAAGGGAGAAGTGCATGTCCTTCTCGGTGAAAACGGTGCAGGAAAATCCACGCTGATAAAGATTCTAAGCGGAGCCTATCAAAGAAACGGCGGACAGATTTTCCTAAACGGTCGGGAAATCAATATACGCAACCCCAAACACGCACAGGAATTGGGTATTGCCAGCATCTATCAGGAACTCACTCTTGTCCCGCACCTGTCGGCCGCGGAAAACATTTTCCTGGGTCGAGAACCCACTCGCCCTCCGGGCATAATTGACAACAAAAAACTGTTTAAAGCCGCCCAAATTCTCCTGGACGATCTGGGTTTGGACATTTCTGTACGCGCTCTGATAAAGGATCTGGGTGTGGCCCAACAGCAGATGGTCGAAGTCGCAAAGGCCCTTTCTCTTGATGCGACGATTCTGATCATGGATGAGCCGACCTCGGCCTTAACTGAACATGAGATCAAGACGCTTTTTGCCGTAATCCGCCGGCTGAAAGAAAAGGGGGTTTCTATTGTTTATATTTCCCACCGACTGGAAGAGCTGTTTGAAATCGGTGACAGGGTTACCATATTGCGCGACGGGAAATATGTCGGCACGCATGATGTGGCCGCTGTGACCAGACCCGAGCTGGTCCGAATGATGGTCAATCGCGAACTCACGGAGCAGTTCCCAAAACAGAAATCCCGAAAAGGTGACGAGATACTCCGTGTGGAAGGCTTGACCAGAAAAGGCGCATTGAAAAACATCAGTTTTTCTCTTTACGCTGGGGAAGTGTTGGGTATTGCCGGCCTTCTGGGCTCGGGACGGACAGAACTGGCCCGTGCCGTTTTTGGAGCGGATAGAATAGACTCGGGCAAGGTTTATGTAAAAGGCCGACTGCAGCACATTCAGTCGCCCCGTGGCGCCATCCATTTAGGCATTGGATTGCTTACGGAAGATCGAAAGACACAGGGATTAATACTGAGTCTCTCAGTAAAAGAGAATATTTGCCTTTCAAACCTGGACCACTTTTCAAAAATGGGAATCGTCAACCCCCGAAAAGAAGACAAGGCTGTAAGACCGGTTGTCCAGGAATTGCGCATCAAAACGCCTAGCCTCAATCAGAAAGCGATGTATTTAAGCGGCGGCAATCAGCAGAAGGTCGTGATGAGCAAATGGCTGCTTTCAAGAGCCGACATTCTGTTCTTTGATGAGCCAACGCGCGGCATTGATGTCGGATCCAAGGTGGAAATCTACCAGTGGATGAATCGCCTGACAGCGGAAGGCGCGGCCATTGTCATGATTTCATCCGAATTGCCAGAAATCTTAGGAATGAGCGACCGCATCCTAGTCATGCATCAAGGACAGATCGTGAAGGAGTTTTCCCGGGAAGAAGCGACACAGGAGAAGATCCTGCATTGTGCATTGGGAACATAAAATGACACCCAAGAGTTTCCTGGTACAGCACGGACGGCAGTTGGGGACCTTGTGCGGCTTAATCGGCTTGGTCGTCATTTTTTGGATTTTGACGCCGCACTTCCTGACGGTCTCGAACCTGCTGAACATCGCTCAACAGACTTCCATCAACGCCATTATTGCCGTTGGAATGACGTTCGTCATAATTACAGCCGGGATCGACCTGTCGGTTGGATCGATCGTCGCATTTTCCGGAGTTGTCATGGGCAGCGCGCTGCAATCGGGCACTCCGCTTCTACTGGCCATCCTGCTCGGATTGGGAGTGGGCCTCCTCTGCGGATTGGCAAACGGCGTGCTGATTTCCTGGGGCAGGCTCCCTCCCTTTATATCAACCCTGGGTATGATGAGTGTGGCAAGGGGAGCCGCGCTTTTATATACAGGGGGCAGACCTGTATCCGGATTCTCCAGCTCCTTCCGCTGGCTGTCAACGGGAGAGGTCGCTCACATTCCTTCTCCCGTGGTCATCATGGTCGTGATTTACAGTATCGCTCACTTCGTCTTAAGGCGCACCAAACTGGGCCGATACACATATGCCATGGGTGGCAATGAGGAAGCGGCCATCCTCTCCGGGGTGAGCGTGAAAGCCTATAAGACTGGAGTATATGGACTTTGTGGAGCTTTCAGCGGGCTGGCGGCAATCATTCTGACGGCCCGGTTGAATTCCGCCCAACCCATTGCCGGCATGATGTATGAGCTGGATGCCATTGCCGCTACCGTCATTGGGGGGACCAGTTTGATGGGCGGTGAGGGTACGGTTTTAGGGACGTTGATTGGCGCTTTGATCATGGGGGTTTTAAGAAACGGATTGAACATCCTGGGAGTATCTTCTTTCGTACAGCAAATTGTGATCGGTTCGGTGATCATTGTTGCGGTACTCGCGGACATGGCGTTGAAAAGGCATAAGAAGTAGTGTTCATCGAAGGGCATATGAAAATGAAAACAATCGTGTCTGTTTATCTCGCTGTTGTATTGGCAGGGTTTTCTTTTATCGGCTGTCGACGCCGGGAAGAAGCATCCGCTAAAAGTCCAACTGTCGCTCTCGTGGTAAAGACGGTGAACCATCCCTATTTTATCGATATGCAGCAAGGGGCGGAAGCAGCCGCGAAACGGCTTGGTATCCATTTGATTGTACAGGGAGCAGAGCGGGAAGTGGACGTCGAGAAACAGATGCAGATTGTCGAAAATCTGATTCAGAAGAAGGTCGACGCCATCTGTCTGGCCCCGAGCGGCTCCAGAGAGCTTGTCCCTGTCGTCGTAAAAGCCAATCGGGCAAATATCCCAGTGGTCATTTTGGATACACGTATCGATTCGACCGCGCTGCGCGAAGCCGGCGGCAAGGTAGCTACCTTTATTGGTTCCGACAATTTCGAAGGAGGCAAAGTCGCGGGAACTTATATCCTGGAGAAACTGAAGGGAAACGGGAACGTGGCGATTCTGGAGGGAATTCCGGGCCATGAAACAGGGGATGCGAGACGCAAGGGATTTCACTCCGTTGTGGATCAAGCGCCAGGAATAAAAATCGTCGCTTCTCAGACCGCCAACTGGGAGAGGGATCAGGGATTTAACGTATTCCAAAACATGCTGCAATCGCATCCTGATGTCCAAGCGCTGTTTGCGTGTAACGACCTGATGGCGCTGGGAGCCATTGAAGCCATCGCGGCTGCCGGCAAGACCGGAAAGATCCTCGTGGTGGGATTTGATGCTGTAAAGGATGGGCGCGATGCCATTCGACAGGGCACGATGGCTGCCTCGGTTGCCCAACATCCGGATGAGATGGGAAAACTAGGCGTGGAAAATGCGTGCCGAATCATCTGTGGAGAACCCGTTCCCGATTATGTTCCGGTCAAAATTGAGTTGATCACGAAGCAAAACGTTGAATAGGACGCCCGGGCTCACACCTGGACTAACCGGGCGCCACAGGAGCTTGTCCAACTCCCCAAGAGTGCAAATCCGTGTGAGTCCGTGTAGATCCGTGTCCAATGAGTGTTGTCTTCAGCATGACTCGCACTTCTGATTGCACCCCTGTATGCTTGAGGTGTTTGCTAGGCCAGCCGGCCCTGATACAATGTGCAACTTGCCAAGTAGCCGATAGAGGAAGGCCCAATGCAGATCAAGACCCTACGCAGCCCGTTGGACACATTTGACATCGAATTCCGGCAGAACAAGGCTTTCGACCTCGTCGGATTCGGCTTGAACGCAGTCGATCACCTATGCGTGGTACCGCAGTATCCCCGCTTCGATTCCAAAACCGCGATACTCCATTACGAGAAGCTTGCCGGAGGACAGGTAGCCACGACCGTGAGCTTTACCGCCCGGATGGGGATGAAGGGCAAGTACATCGGGAAGGTAGGTTCGGACGATCTCGGCGAGTTTTCCCTGCAAAGCCTGAGGTCGGAGAATATCGACACCTCCTCGGTTCTCGTGGAAGCCGGCGCTCGAAATCAGTACGCGTTCATCGTCGTCGACAAAGCCTCTGGCGAACGAACCGTCCTGTGGGAACGGGATCCGCGGCTTAGCTTCCGGGAGTCCGAGTTGAAACGGGAAGATGTCTGTGCAGGGAGAGTGCTGCACCTCGACGGCCACGACCATCTGGCAGCATTGAGGGCGGCCACCTGGGCCCAGGAAGACGGCATACCCGTCGTCATCGATCTGGACAAGGTAGTCCCCAACGCCGAAGAACTGATCTCCAAGGTGGACTTCCTGATCACCAGTTCGAATTTCCCCCCTGATTTCACGGGCATTGACGACCCGATCGACTCGCTCCTGGCCTTGCGGAAATACTGCAGCGGCTTCCTCGCGGTTACGCTCGGCGCACACGGTGCGATGGCGGTGGTCGCCAACGAATGCATCCGCTTTCCGGCTTTCAAGGTCCATGCCGTCGACACGACGGGGGCCGGCGACATTTTTCACGGCGGCTTCATTTATGGTTTGCTCCAGAACTGGCCGCTCGAGCGGATAATGACCTTTGCCAATGCGGCCGCTGGGCTGAATTGCACACATCTTGGTGCACGTGCGGGAATCCCGCCTTTGTCCGAAATCCTGAAACTGGCGGATCAGGCCGATCACTCTCATTCTTGAAAAGGGGCGGGCCAGAACCAACAGATTCCGCAGGTCTCTGTAGTAGCCGTTTTGGGAGTTTGCGCTTGCCGGGCCGGCGGGATGGCAATCGACACAAAGAATCACCGACTGTTCATCGGCTGCAGCAACAAACTCATGGTCATGATGGACTGCACGAACGGCAAGGTGGTCGCGACCGTGCCGATCGGCCCAGGGGTCGACGCCAACGCCTTCGACCCGGGCACCGGCCTGGCTTTCGCTTCAACTGGCGGTGACGGCAACGTGACCATCGCGCACGAAGACAGCCCTGCGAAGTTAACGGTCGTGCAGACTCTCCCGACGGCGAGGGGTTCGAGAACCATGATCCTCGACCCTAGGTCGCATCGCATTTACCTCGCAGCGGCGAATTTCGAAGCAGCCGCCGAACCGGCGCCCGGCGCCAAACCACAGCGGCCAAGGATGGTCCCTGGCTCGTTCAAGGTCCTGGTCTACGGAAACGAGAAATAACCCGGAACAAAAAACAGCCACGAATTACACGAATTGAACGAAAAATATGTATAATTTTATTTCGTGTAATTCGTGTAATTCGTGGCTGTTTTTTTTGTGAAATTCGTGGCCGCTTAGGCGAGGAGTTCGCCCCGTAGAACAGTGACCGCTTGCCCACCAAGAATGATGCGGTCGCCTTCCATTCGGACTCTAACCACTCCGCCCCGCGCAGAGGCCTGATAGGCACACATCTCGTTTTTCCCGAGTCGCTCTTTCCAAAATGGACCCAGGCAGCAGTGTGCCGACCCGGTAACCGGGTCTTCATCGATCCCAACCGCAGGTGCGAAGAAGCGGGAGACAAAATCAAACCCGGGCGACCCCGACTTAGCCGTAACAATGACGCCGCGGAGGGGAACCGAGCGCAGAAGCGCAAAGTCCGGCGCAAGGGTGCGCACCGTTTCCTCGCTGTCCAACTGGAGGAGGTAATCGAAGTCGTTCCTCCCGATGTAGACAGGCTTCACCCCCAGCGCACGAAGAAGATCCGCCGGGGGCTCCGCGCGTTGTTCCCGCTTTGCCGGAAAGTTCATCTCCATGCAGTCCCCGCGAAGCGTCGCGGTGAGAAGGCCACTTAGCGTGTGAAAACGCGCCGTCTCGGAAGGTTCCAGGAGCCCTTCTTCCCACAGGATGTGCGCACTAGCCAGAGTGGCGTGGCCGCAGAGGGAAACCTCCACGGCTGGAGTGAACCAGCGCAACCCAAAACCGTCCGGAAGAGGCGCCAAAAAAGCCGTTTCCGAGAGATTCATCTCCCGTGCGACATGCTGCATCCAGCGTTCATCTCGCGGGTCGCGAAGCAGGCAGACACCGGCAGGATTTCCCGCAAAAGGGGCGGCTGTGAATGAATCCACCTGGAATATTCTGATGCCCATGGTTCCTCCCTTGCCCAAGCAGGCAGTGTGCCGGGCAAATATGATTACCTTTCGAGCTTTTTACTGCCGGCTGCCAGCTGCCTGCTTATTTCCTCAGACCATTACCGCCTCTGGAGCTTCCTCGCTGCTGGTGGTTTTCTGATCGGCCAACATTTCCTTGATGCCAGCCGCCAGCCGAAGGATGCCCTCGGTGATCCGGTCGACAGGCATGTTCGAAAAACTCAGACGGAGGAAGTTCTCCTTGTTTCCGTTGGCGAAGAAAGCCCCGCCCGGTACAAAGGCCACATCGTGCTCGAGGCAGCGCAGCAGAAGTTTGCGCGCATCAAGATGAGGGGGAAGCTCGACCCACAGAAACAGTCCGCCCGCCGGCCGGGTGAAGCGCACTCCCTCAGGCATTTCTTTTTCGAGCGCGCGGATCATCGCGTCGCGGTGCTCGTGATAGACTTCGCGGATCCGCGCGATGTTGGCATCCAGATCGAACATCTCCATGTACTTCGCGATCTGCATCTGGTTCAGAGTGGGACTGTGAAGATCCGTGCCCTGCTTCAGAATCACGTATTTCTCGTACAGGGGGCTGTTGGCCGCGACCCAGGCGACGCGCAGGCCCGGACAGAAGATCTTTGAGAACGTGCCGAGGCACACAACCTGTCCACGGGTGTCGAAAACCTTAATGGCAGGCAGCGACTCTCCTTCGTAGCGCAGTTCGCTGTAGGGATTGTCCTCGACCACCGCCACATCGTAGCGGGACACCACCTCCATGAAGAGCCTTCTCCGCTCGAGTGACCAGGTTCTTCCCGAGGGATTCTGGAAGCTCGGAACGACATAGATCAGCTTTACCCTCTCGCCATTCTTCAGGCAGGATTCGAGCACGTCGACATCCATGCCCTCTTCATCGGTCGGAACCTCCACCCAGCGTGGTTCGCACGTCTTGAACGCCTGAATGGCGCCGAGGTAGGTGGGGCTTTCACAGAGAACCGTGTCCCCTTCGTCGAGAAACAGCTTGCCGGTGAGGTCGAGGCCCTGTTGAGACCCACACGTGATGAGTATCTCATCAGCGGTGAAGCGGGTTCCAAGCGTCGCATTCATGCGCCCGGCGATCTTCTCGCGGAGAGGTGGATACCCCTCGGTAGTCGAGTACTGGAGCGCTTTGCGGCCATCCTCCTGCAAAACTTTCTCTGTCACACAAGCGAGCTCTTCCACGGGAAAGAACTCCGGAGCCGGCAGTCCGCCGGCAAAAGAGATTACCTCTTCCCGCTGGGCGATCTTCAGAATCTCGCGAATATCCGAGGCCCTCAGACTGCTCATTCGTTTTGCCAACTGTATAGGCATGTTCACCTCCTGGCGTCGCCCGGCTTATCGCACCTCCAGCCGGCGTGCGCATTCAAACAATGGGCGGCGTACCACCGCGATAATGGGAGCCGGAGCGGGGCTCCGCACCGATGCCGCGCAGCGCATGCACGAGACGGGCGATGCCTTCGCGGATTTGCTCCGGGTTGGGAAAAGTGAAATTGAGCCTGAGATGGTTCTCACCAGGCTCTCCGGCGTAGCATGCCGCACCCGGAAGATAAGAAACCCTCTCCCGAGCCGCCCTCGCCAGCAGCCGCGCCGGCGGAATTCCATGAGAAAACGTGCACCAGATGTAAAAGCCGCCCCGAGGATGCGTCCAGGAAAGGCCGGGCGGAGCCGAGGCCAGCAGGGCCTCGAGCATCACGTTGCGCCGCAGCACATATGCGGTGCACACAGTCTGGATGTGATCAAGGAAGCAGCCATCGCGAACGAAGCGGTCGAGGACCCACTGGCCGAACGTGTTGCAGTGAAGGTCCAGCGACTGCTTGACCAGCGCGAGCTGCCGTACAACCGTCGGCGGCGCCGCCAGCCAGCCGAGGCGCAGACCGGGAAAGAGAATCTTCGAAAATGAACTGAGATAGATCACATGCCCGCACCTGTCGAGGGACTTCAACGATGGCAAGGCCTCTCCCTCATAGCGAAGGTCGGAATAGGGATCGTCCTCGAGAATCGGGACCTGATAGCGATACGCCAGATCCAGCAGATGCCGCCGGCGCTCGAGACTCATCACACATCCAGAGGGATTCTGGAAGGTCGGGAGCGTGTAGACCAGCTTGGGTCGGTGTCGCGCAAGGACAGACTCGAGAATGTCCGTACGCATACCATCTCCGTCGATCGGAATCCCCACCAATCTGGCCTGAGCGGCACGAAAAGCCCCCAGGGCGCCAAAAAAGGACGGTTCCTCAACGACGACGGTATCTCCGGGATCGAGAAACACACGGGCCATCAGCGCAAGGCCTTGCTGCGAACCGGAGGTCACGAGAACCTCCGATGGCGTGCACTGGATGCCGCGCGCGGCCATTTGGTGGCAGAGCGTTTCTCGAAACGAAGTCAGTCCTTCGGTAGGACTGTGCAGCAGAACTTCCGGGCCATGCTCGGCCAGCAGCCTCCCCTGGATCGCACGGAGGATTTCTACGGGCAAGAGATCGGGAGCCGGGACACCGACGGCCAGCGTTATCACATCCTGATGTTCCGATAACTCCAGCAGGTCCCGGATCAGCGGATCCTGTTCCCTCGCACTTCCGGCACGAATCATTTGGCGCCAGGGCAAAGTCGGAATGGCAGCTCTCTGTGACTCCGAGGAACGCTTCGGCTGGACTGAGGTTCCCCGGCCGACGTGGGCGCCTACCAGACCATCCTCTTTGAGTCGCCGATAGGCTTGAAAAACCGTGCTTCGGTTGACGCCCAAAGCTTTTGCCAGGCTTCGTTCAGGCGGCAGCCGGTGTCCTTCGGGCAGGTCACCGGATAGAATTCCGGCTTTGATTCCGTTGCGGATCTGGAGATAAATCGGAATGGGGCTGGTTCTGTCGAGCGAAATATCCAAATTCGCCTCCCTGCTCCGATCATGGCCAGCCAATTGAGCCAGATGACCACCCAATCGGCATTATTGGCTTGCTTTATCGGCATGTCAATTGAAATATCAGCAGACCATTGTCATCCAATCTTAGACAATTGCTGATAAACAGGGATACGGATTTTCCCGGATCGGACGAGCTGATCGCGCGCGGAGATTTGTGAAAATCTGTGCAAATCTGTGTCCATTATTCTGTGGTTGAAAAGGGACAAACTTCCACTAAGGATCCAAATTCTGGATACAAATCTTCGCTTACGTTAAGAGGGCTTGCGAGCGACGGCACTATGCTATACGCTCTAGGAACGCGGTCGGAACAGCAACACGGAGTGAGAGGAGATAAACAAATGAAAGCAACTGAAACTGAAAGGTGCAGCGGCTGTCAGGGTTCAGGGAAATGCCGCAAATGTGATGGCACGGGGCACGTGCTTCATAATCAGCCTACCCCTATGCCCGTGATTTCCGGGAGAATCCGCGGCGAATCCCAAACGGGCACTCGCAGGACCTGCCCCAGGTGTTACGGCAGCGGCACCTGCCCGACGTGCAAAGGCACCGGAAAAGCTTCCTCATGAACCGGCCGACTTGATGCCGCGCGCCGCCGATCATATCGCGCGAATCCCGAACTCATGGGGAGTAGTCTTTTTCCGCCTTTGTGAATCCTTTCACACTCCCCCTCCGCCCCGCGCGATGTAACCTGTTGCGACCGACGTTTGGAGTAGAGGCCAACACGCATGCAGTGAGCGTGGGGAGAGAGAGCCGTCAGGCCGCCGGCGCCCACAAAGTAGGTCCCGACCGCCGGATTGGACCAGGATTATGGCGATTTCCGTTGCCCCGGCTGATGACTTTGATACAATCGCTTCCCAGCCAAACCATCCTTCAAGAAAGACCAATGCTATGAAAGAAACCATTAACTTTAAACTCAACGGCAAACCCACAAGGTTAGAAGTCGAAGGCGACCGAATGCTTCTGTGGGTGCTGCGGACAGACTTGGGATTGACAGGAACGAAATTCGGCTGTGGCGAGAGTCTGTGCGGCGCCTGCACCGTGATAGTCGGCAAGGAAGCGGTACGGTCGTGCCAATTTCCCGTGAGAGAGGTTCGCGGCAAAGACGTCACTACCATCGAGGGATTGGCTAAGGACGGAAACCTCCATCCACTGCAGAAAGCATTCGCCGAGCACGGGGCGCTGCAATGCGGTTTTTGCACTCCCGGCATGATAATGAACGCCCACGGTCTGCTGCTGAAAAATCCAAAGCTCACGCGCGACCAGATCATCATGGGCATGGAACACAACTTATGCCGATGCGGTGCCCATAAGCGCATTGTCCAGGCAATCGAAAGTGTTTCAAAGAAGATATGAGGCAAATCATGGAAGCTGGAAAACCCAAAGAAATCGAAATGTCGGATCCTACAGCCGAGTTCTCCATCGACAGGCGGGACTTTATCAAGCTGCTCGGCGGAGGGATCATCGTATTGTTCACGGCCGATGCCTCGGAGCTGCTGGCGCAGGAGCCCCGTGGCAGAGGTTACCCGACTGATTTCAATGCTTATTTGAGGATCGGCGAGGACGGCAGGGTGACCGTTTACTCGGGAAAAATCGAGATGGGACAGGGCGTCATGACGTCCCTGGCCCAGGAGGCTGCTGACGAACTCGGAGTGTCGCTGGAATCCATAGACATGGTTATGGGAGATACGGATCTGTGTCCGTTCGATAGCGGGACTTATGGTTCGATGTCGACCCGCTTTTTTGGTCCTGCGCTGAGGTCGGCAGCAGCCGAAGCCAAAGCCGTCCTGCTCGATCTGGCGTCGGAGCAGCTCAAGATCCCAAAGGAGAAGCTGAGCGTGGAGAATGGCGTGGCTTTTGTCACTGCCGACAAAAAGACTCGAGTGACTTTCGGACAGCTGGCCAAGGGTCAGAAAATCACACGCAAACTGGCACGGAAGGCTGTAACGAAGTCCGTATCCGAGTTTACCGTGATGGGCAAACCTGTGAAGCGCCTGGACGCGGTGGCGAAAGTGACGGGCAAAGCGCAGTATGCGGGAGACCTGCGTTTTCCCGACATGCTGTACGCCAGAATCCTTCGCCCGCCGGCGCACGGAGCAAAGCTGAAGAATGTCGATACCTCAGGTGCCGAGAAAATGCCGGGGATAACCGTGGTCAATCAAGACGGCCTGATCGCGGTGCTTCACAAGGATCCCGAGGCGGCTGCAAAGGCCCTCGGAGGTATCAAGGCTGAATTCGATGTCCCAAAGCCGACGGTTGACGATGAAACCATATTCGACCACCTCATCAAGGTGGCCCCTCAACCTCAGGAAAGAGAGCGAAGGGGGGACCTGGCAGAGGGTGAAAAGGCTTCTGCCGCGCTTTTTGAAGGCAAGTATCTTGCCCCCTATGGTGCGCATGCTCCCATTGAAACGCATACCGCTCTTGCAAGAATTGAAGGCGGAAAGGCGACGGTCTGGATATCGACTCAAGGCCCGTTCCCGAACCAGCAACAGATCGCGCAGGCTCTCGGCTTCCCGCTGCAGAATGTCCGGGTCATCACTCCATTCGTGGGTGGCGGATTTGGCGGCAAGAATCCGGCCCAACAGGCAGTGGAAGCGGCCAGGCTCGCGAAGATCACGGGAAAACCGGTTCAGGTCGCCTGGAGCCGAGCGGAGGAGTTTTTCTACGATACCTTCAGGCCTGCGGCAGTTATCAAAATCAAATCCGGTATCGACGGCGCGGGCAGGGTCTGCTTGTGGGACTATAATGTATATTTTGCAGGATCGAGAGCCTCCGAGCAGTTTTACGATGTTCCCCACAATATCATCAGAGTTTATGGCCAAGGGATGGGGGGTACAGGAAGCGCGCATCCGTTTGGCACTGGCGCCTGGCGCGCTCCGGGAGCACCCATAAACGTTTTCGCCCGAGAGTCGCAGATCGATATCATGGCGGCCAAGGCAAAAGTCGATCCGCTGGAATTCCGCTTGAACAACACCTCCGACAAGAGAATGCGCAGTGTTCTCCAGGCCGCCGCCGAGCGCTTCGGCTGGAAAAAAGCCTCGGCTCCCAGCGGCCGGGGCTACGGTATCGCTTGCGGCATTGACTCCGAGACTTATGTCGCCGAATGTGTCGAAGTCACGGTCAATAAAGGAAGCGGCAGCGTAAAGGTAAAGCGCGTCGTATGCGCCCAGGACATGGGCATTGTTATCAATCCCGACGGGGCCAAGATGCAGATGGAAGGCTGCATCACCATGGGACTGGGATATACGCTGTCGGAGGACATCAGCTTCAAAGGCGGCCAGATATTCACTGCCAATTTTGACACCTATGAGCTGCCTCGTTTTTCATGGCTGCCCGAAATTGAAACGATTCTGGTCAAAAACGATGAGTTGCCACCTAAGGGTGGAGGCGAACCGGCAATCGTTCCTCTAGGCGCAGCCGTCGCCAATGCGATCTTCGACGCCGTCGGCGCACGGCTCTTTCAACTGCCTATGACGCCCGAAAGAATCAAGAAATCGATCGGAAGCTAGTGAGCTGAGCCTAAAAAACAGCCACGAATGACACGAATTGCACGAAATCAAAGTCAATTGATTTTTCGTGTAATTCGTGCAATTCGTGGCTCATGCTTTTTTCGGCTTTATGTGCTCCGTGTCCACTATGCTGTTCCTTTGGGGGTAGATTGTGAACTTTGCCAGGCGAGCAGGAAACCCGGGTGCGACTCAACGGCGAACTGAGCGGGCTTTACGAAGTGATCGAGGGCGGCGACGCAATGCCGACCACTCAGGCAGTTGCGGCCGTTGCTGAACTGCAAAAAGTACTCGACGGCTTGCTCGCCCGATGGCAGGAGCTGCGAAACCACGACGTACCTGCGCTCAACGAGCAGCTCAAAGAGGCCAACCTGCCGCCCGTAACGCTGTAAGGTCAGAACCTCCGGCAAAGCCGGAGGCATGTTTCGTTGAGCCGCTCAAAGTGGTTCCCTCTCATCTGAAATTCCTCGACTTTGCTCTCAGTGAGGACGGGCTTCAGCCCGTCCGCGTAGCCCAGGCAAACCAGACCCCCGAACCCAGATGGCACAGCTATCCCCCAATGGATACTCGGACGGGCTGAAGCCCGTCCTCACTAAAAAGTCCCCAAAATCGCTGCCCGGCCGATTCTCTCGAGATTGATACCTGCTCCAGTAAGGTTGTCGATTTACCCTTTTCTTCTGCCACTCCCTGAACTGTCAAACTTTGTACATTCGTCGCTGGGCGCCGATCCATGAGATGGATGGCGGGTACTTGCGGATAGTTTTGCTGGGGGACGGTGAGACCACACACAACGCCTTTTTGATCGATCGTTCGCACCATGAAGATCCGATATTTTCAAGATACTGACACTCTGTGCACTGAGTTCCGCCAGGTCGAGATTTTCGAGATCAAGGATTTGGACGAGAATACGATTCTCGATCTAGATCGAAACGGCAACATCTGCGGAATTACCATCGAGCACGCCCGCGAGTGCACTGAGATTCCATCATTCTCATACGAACAGGTTTCAGCCTGACAACCTGCTCCAAAAGTTGTTCTCGAAAAATCGATAGCCTTGTCCTATGCTCGCGGAAGGAGGCTCCCATGAAGCGAACTCATCTTTACCTCATTCTCTCGGTAGTCGTTTTCGCGCTTGCGGCTTGCAGCGCTCCTAAAGCGCCGGCGACGGCCACTATCCCCTTCCCTTCGATCGATGGCAGCGCCGTCCTGCAGCACGTGAAGGTCCTCTCCTCGGACGAGTACGAGGGACGCGCCCCGGGCACGAAGGGTGAAGACCTCTCAATCGCCTACATCGAAGATCAGTTCAAGAAAGCAGGCCTAAAACCGGGCAACACGGACGGCACCTACATCCAGAAGGTGCCACTGGTTGGAATCACCGCCGATCCCAACGTCAGCTTGACTTTCCAAAAGGGCAACAAACGGCAGGTCCTTCGCTACAAGGATGACTTCGTAGCCTGGACCAAGCGTGTAACCGAGGAAGTGAAGGTTGACGTCTCAGACCTGGTTTTCGTGGGCTACGGCGTTCAGGCGCCGGAATTCAACTGGGACGATTACAAAGGAGCCGACCTGAAGGGAAAAACGCTCGTAATGCTGGTGGGCGATCCGCCGGTCGCAGATCCTGCCGATCCAACGAAGCTCGATCGGAAGGTATTCGGCGGCAGAGCGATGACCTACTACGGCCGTTGGACATACAAGTATGAGGTCGGCGCGCAGATGGGCGCAGCCGCTGTTCTGATAGTGCACGAGACAGAGCCCGCCGGATATCCGTTCTCCGTGGTGCAGAGCAAGGTCACGGAGCAGTTTGACCTGGTCGCACCCGACAAGAACATGAGCCGGGCGGCGATCGAAGGCTGGATCACACTCGATCAGGCAAAGAGGCTGTTTGAGGCGGCGGGAAAGGACTTCGACGCGCTCAAAAAGGATGCGGTCAGCCGCGAGTTTAAGCCGGTGCCGTTCGGAGCGCAGGCATCCATCACGCTGCACAACAAGATCCGGATGATCGACTCGCACAACGTGGCGGGCATACTTCCAGGGAGCGATCCAAAGCTCCGGGACGAGTACGTCATCTACACGTCGCACTGGGATCACTTCGGCATTGGGCCGGAGATCAACGGTGACAAGATCTATCACGGAGCTCTGGACAACGCGACCGGGATCGGCGGCTTGATCGAGATCGCTCGCGCCTTCACGAGTCTCCCGAGCCCTCCGAAGCGCTCGATTCTCTTCCTCGCTGTAACGGCCGAAGAGCAGGGGCTGCTTGGCTCGGCATATTATGCTCTGAACCCGATCTATCCGCTGACCAAGACTCTGGCCATAGTCAACATGGATGCGCTGAACCTTTACGGAAGGACGAAGGACCTCACCATAACCGGTCTCGGAAACTCAGAGCTCGACGATATCGCGACGCAGGTGGCAGCGGAGCAAGGACGCGTGGTCAAGCCCGATCCGATGCCGGAGAAGGGGTCGTATTACAGGTCGGATCACTTTCCGTTCGCCAGGCAGGGAGTGCCTGCTCTGGCCAGTGGCGGCGGGATTGACGTCGACGGCAAGCCTGCTGACTATGGGAAGATGATGCGCGATCAGTTTACCGCGAACGATTATCACAAGCCTTCCGACGTAATAAAGCCATATTGGGATATGGGTGGGGTCGTGCAGGATCTGCAATACTATTGGATGGTTGGCTACCGCGTGGCACAGGCGGATAAATATCCGGAGTGGAAGCCCGGCGCCGAGTTCAAATCAAAACGCGACCAGATGATGAAAGCCGCGGCTCCACGGTAACAACCTCTTTTCCCTTCATGTCTCGCGGTGTCTTTTAAAATCGTATAGATACGTATAAATACGATGAGTTCCTCTTGCATTTATCCGCCATGAATTGTATAGAACCGACGTCATGCGGAATGGAGCGGTTCTCGTCGGCTGTGTGATTCTGACACTCTGCGCGCCCTCTGCGGCCTGGGCCCAATCGGGACGCGGAGAGATTCAGGTGGAAGTGCGTGACCCAAGCGGGTCTCTCGTGCCGAATGCCCCGGCACTGCTCACCAATGCGGAAACCAATGAGGTCTCGGCCGGAATAACGAGTTCGCAAGGCATCTGCACATTTCCTGGTCTTCGGCCAGGATCCTATTCACTGACTATCGAAGCTCCCGGATTCCGGCATTACACCCGCGCCAACGTTCAGGTTGCGACGGGAGAGCGGATTTTGGTGGAGGTGCAACTCAGGTTGGGTGGAATCGAAGAAAGCGTCATCATAAATGCTACCACTCCGCTCCTGAACACGGAGTCGGGTGATCTCGGCCAGGTGATCGGCAATCGTGCCATCCTCGATCTTCCTCTCAACGGGCGGAACTTCATGCCGGTTATCGGCATCGCTGCCGGAGTCGCGCTGCCCCCGGGATCGTTTTTTCCGCGCATCAATGGCGGCCGCCCCCGAACGAACGAATACCTCTTCGATGGCATTTCAGTTCTCCAGCCCGAGCCGGGACAGGTAGCCTTCTTCCCAATCATCGATGCCATCCAGGACTTCAAGGTGGAAGTAAACAGCGCACCTGCTGAGTTCGGCCGTTTCAACGGCGGCCTGGTCAATTTGACCACGAAGTCGGGCACCAACGAACTGCATGGGTCAGTCTTCGAGTTTCTGCGGTACGAAGCCTTCAACGCCCGCAACCTGTTCGCACCTGCAACGGCCAGCACTGCGCAAAAGCCAAGATTTCGCCGAAACCAGTACGGTTTTGTCGCCGGGGGCCCCATTGCCAAAAACAGATCCTTCTTCTTTGTGGATTACCAGGGGACCCGTCAGAGCATAGGACGGGTGCAAATCTCTACGGTCCCGACGACATTGCAGCGCGAGGGAATATTCACGGAAACAATCGGAGGTGTGGCGCCTAAGATTTACGATCCCGACACCACAAGGCCCGGACCGTCCGGACGCCTCGTTCGTGATCCGTTTGCCGACAGCGCCATACCCTCGACCCGCCTGGATCCCGTCGCGGAGCTGCTCCTCGGACGGTATCCCCTTCCCAACCTGCCCGGGACTGCCAACAACTTCCGGAGGATCGGCAACGAAGAGCAGGATCAGGATCAGTTCGACGCGCGCATCGATCATCGCTTTTCCCCACGTAACCAGGCGTTCGGCCGATTCTCTTTTGCCAGGGATGTAAGCAATCCGGTCGCGCCGCTGCCGGACGGCAGCGGGAACTTGAGTTCAGGAGCGATCGGACTGACGAAGACTGACGGTTACTCCCTGGCGTCCGGTTCCACGCATGATTTTCTAAGGGCAGCCAACGATCTGCGCTTTGGCTACACACGCCGGTCCATTGATCGAACGGCGCTCTTCCTCGACTCACCTCCGCAAGAAAGCCTCAGCTTGCCTGGAATCCCGTCGAATGCGGCTTTCCGGAACGCGCTCCCGACTTTCGCCATCAGTGGATTCCAGCAGCTGGGCCCCTCATCCAATGCAAATTCCAATTTTCGAACCGACGTCACTCAGCTCGCGGACACTTTTTCCATGCAGCGCGGCAGGCACTTCCTGAAAGCCGGCCTGGATTTTCGCTGGGAACGTCTGGACGTTGTGCAACCGCCTTCGCCTACCGGACTGTTCCGCTTCACCACGCTTTTTACCGATCTCCCGGGCACCGCGGGCACCGGCAACCCTCTTGCCAGCTTCCTGCTTGGCCAGGTGCAGGATTTCTCGATCGACTTGCAGCAGAAAGCCATCCGCCCGCGCGCTCACGTTGAGGAGTATTTCATCCAGGACGACTGGAAGGCAGCCCGCAGGCTCACCATTAACGCAGGGGTGCGATACACGCTGAATTTCCCATCGACGGAGGCCGATAATCAGGGAGCTGTATTTAACCTGCAGACTCAGAACCTCCAGTACCTTGGCCGAGACGGCTTTCCGCGCAGCGCCCGCGAGCTTCACAAGTTGAACTTCGGGCCGCGTTTCGGCCTCGCCTTCCGGCCGGAAGAGAAGACTGTCCTGCGAGGCGGCTATGGGCTGATCTGGATCGAGCAGGCCGGCATCACGACTCCCTTCACAAACCCCCAGTTCCCCTTCATACAAAGCGTAACGCAGCGGACGCTCGATAACGTGACACCGGCATTCGTGCTTTCGGCCGGGCCCAGCGTGACTCCCATCGCGCCCACACAAGACGCAGGCCTGGGGCAGGGGGTTTTCTCGGTGGATCGTACCCTGGGATCCGGCTACGCCCAGCAGTGGAATCTGGCGCTGCAGCGCGAGTTGACCGCCAATCTGACGATTGAAATCGCGTACGCCGGGTCCAAGATCACTCATGTGGGAATTCCCGACACGAACATCAACCAGCTGACTGCAGACCAGCTCAGGCTCGGCAGCGTGCTCCTGGAGCGCGTGCCGAACCCATTCTTCGGCGTAATACCCCGATCCTCGTCTCTCGGAGACCCGACAATACCGCGAGCCCAGCTGCTGAAGCCGTTCCCTCGTTTCACCACAGTAAGCTTTTTCCGGAACAACGTCGGCAACACAAACTATCACTCGCTGCAGTTGAAAGCGGAAAAGCGCTCCTCACGGGGTCTGTTCTTTCTTATCAGCTATACTCGCTCGAAACTCATTGATGAGGCTTCTTCGGTCTTCGATGCTAGCATCCTGACCGGACCGGTGGCCAACTTTCCTGTTGCCGACAGCTACAACCGCATGCTGGAGCGCGACGTATCGAACGGCGACATCCCCAACGTTTTCGTCGCCGCCTGGACATGGCAGGTTCCCTTTGGTCCGGGGAGATTTCTGAATCCGCGAGGCCTTGCCTCTTGGATCCTGCGCGACTGGGATTTGAGTGGTGTGGTAACGATGCAGTCGGGACTTCCCTTGGCGGTTTCCCAGGCCACCAACTTCAATGTCTTCGCCGGATTCGGCACTCAGCGGCCGAACCGCATCTCCAATCCGGAATTGCCGCCTTCGGCCCGGAGCACGGCCAAATATTTCGACACTGGAGCATTCCAGACAGCTCCTCAGTTTTCCGTTGGGAACAGCTCGCGGGATCCTGTGCGCGGGGCGGGTTTTCGCGGGGCGGACATCGCCCTGATCCGGCGGACCCGTATTCATGAAGGAATTACGCTCGAAGTTCGCGCGGAGATTTTCAACCTGACGAACACTCCGCCTCTCGGCGCGCCAAATACGGTTTTAGGCACTCCTGGATTCGGCAGCATTACTTCGGCCGCCGACCCAAGAGTGATTCAGCTCGGCTTCAAGCTCCACTTCTGATCCCTTGCGCCTTCGCGCCTTTGTGGTGGCTTTTTACCGCAAAGACGCAAACAATCACAAAGAAGCAGGCTGGTCCTAGAAAGAAAATCTGGGACAGGAAGGTGTTGGACATTTTTGCATTCTTCTTAACATTCACCATATCCGCCTCAACCGTCAGGTCGGGCAGTGTGACGATTTTTTGCCTTCCTTCTGAGACTCCGCACCACGCCGTCGGGTACTCGTTTACCGTCGTTTACCGCTCATCCGAATCGTCAGAGTCATCTCGACGATGAGGAGGGCTCAGTTCCTCAATGAGCAGATACATCAACTCACCCTCCAAATCCATGTCGAGGCTGCCCGGATCACAAGCATCGAAGTCCGTGTCGGCGGCACCAGATTCGGTGCTTGTCCAGATTGCCCACTTCTGCTTCGCAGTCCATCGCTTCAAACAGTCTCTCATCGCCTGCTCGATCGGATCGATCCACTTGGCATCGCAGCACCCACGCCTGGCAAACTCCCGCCTTACCACCGAAACAACATTGAGCCCATGACCCGATAGTCTGATGCGAGAGGCCTTCTCGAGGATCTCATCTACAGCGTCGCAGCAATCCATGCAGGTCCTCAAGGTGCGATGGCCATACAAAGCTGTCGCCTGGGATCAGCAGCACGTGCGGAGGGGCATCTTTCGCCTGCCTGGGTCGCGACTCGACGCTCGAGGGGCAACATTTGAACCTAGGCGGCGTATCGGACGATTTCGAGTTCCGTCGCCTTATTCCTGTTTTTCAATAATGCATCGATGCGGCTCATGACGGCATCCTCAATCTCATAATGCGAGCACGCCATGCATTGCAGAACCGGCAGATCGCGCACGATCACGATCGAATGCTTCGATAGCTTGAACGGCAAATCCGTCACGACCGGCTCGAGAACGCTCCCGCACCTGCAGCAATTCATTGTTTATTCCTCCTGACGCGCAGACTTTCATCCCACTGATTAGGATCCGGGCGATAGGTGGTCACAATTCGGACCGTGTTGCCGCTCGTATCTAGACCAGCCAAAAGGTGAAAGACGATTTGGCTTGAAGTGCCCCCGGGCTGGCCAATTCATTGCATTTCAGTTACGCGGGTTACGATGTCCGGCTCCAGCCCCCCGTTGGCTCGATCGTTTTGCAGAAAATCGGACGACCCTGTGCCCTGAGGTCTCTTGGATTGATTTTAGATCGTTACAGATAGCCGCAAGGTCGAAGTTGAACTTGCGAGTGTGATCCATCCGGTGCTTACGAACCTCTTCCACAATCGGGTCTCTCATAGCTCCGCCTCCAGCAGCTCGTCCGGTGAACATATCTCAGGCCCAGGATATCCCGCCCTTTCAACAATCTGCCGGATTCTCGTCCGGGTAAAAGGGTTATTCAGGTGGGCAAAATTCCAGGTGACGATGAGATCGATTCCATTTACAGCAGCAACAGCGATATGTAACGCGTCCTCTGGAAATTCCTTCGGGATGCCTTTGCCTGCGATGATTTGCTCAGCGAGAGATCGGGCTTCATCATCAATATTAAGCAGCGGGAACGGAATCAGCGCTTCCAGCCGTTTTTGCGCCTGTTCAGGATTCCCCCGACCCGCCTCCTGCAAGACCAATGCTGAAACGTACGTCTCAAACTGAGATGCCAGTTGAAGCCATAACTCACGAGTGGCTTCTTGGTGACCGGCGATTACCAGGTCCCGACTCGGCTGTGCCGTCAGATAGCTGACAACGGTTGTCTCAAGATATACCCTTCTCTCCATGTTGCTATAATAGCAGAACCTCATGAATCCGCGGATGTCGCCTTCAGCTTTCGAAGCAAAGTGCACCTACACGTTTTGTCATCCAAGGAGTCTCCGATCTCCACAGTCGGCCAGGAGGGGTTAGGCGCGGGAGATGAGGTGAACGGCAGAGGCTTTAAAGGAAGCGGCTACTTCAGAGCCTTCTGCGAGCGAAAGATCCTCCGACGCCTGACGGGTCACGAGCGCCGTCATCCGGAACCCGACGTCCACCGTCACCTTCCGCAGCGGGCCCGACGGGACGATTTCTTTGATGACGCCGGCCAGATGGTTGCGGGCACTGCTGTGCACGGAATCGCCGCCTTTCTCGATCGTCACATCCTCGCCACGCAGGCATGCATAGTACTCGGAACAGTCCAGGCCGTTATCCACGGCATAAATCCGGTGCTTGCCCGCAGCAAGAGTCACGATACCTTCCGATCGGTGCTCCAGTCGGCAGGGCACGATGGTTTCAACACCCACCGCCGCCGCGACTTCCAGATTGGCGGGGCGGCTGAAGACCTCCTCCGGCGGGCCCGTCTGCAGAATGCCTCCGGCGCCCATCACTGCAAGTTCGTCGCCGAGAGAAAGCGCCAACGTCCAGTCGTGCGTGACGGCGATCGCTGGGGTGCCGAAACGCCGAAGAATCCTGCGGATTTCCAACTGAAGTTCCGTGCGCGTTGGGACATCCAGTGCGGCAAGAGGCTCGTCCAGGAGCAGAAGCCTGGGCGAACGTGCCAAGGCGCGCGCCAGGGCTACGCGTTGCTGCTGTCCTCCAGAAAGCTCACGCGGCCGCCGGCCCTGGAGTTCAGTGAGGTGAAAGGCGTCAATCATCTCCTGTAGGCGCCTGCCGCGTGCCTTCAATGTCATGTCGTGCAGACCATAGAGGACGTTCCCGCGGACACTCATGTGAGGAAACAGGGCGGTTTCCTGGGAGAGGTAACCGACATGACGTTTCTGCGGAGGAAGCGTCACGCCCTTATCCGCGTCGAACCAGAGTTGTCCGTCGAAAGCGATCCTGCCCGCGGTCGGCATCTCCAGTCCTGCCAGGCACCGAAGCACAGTCGTCTTGCCTACGCCGGAAGGGCCAAACAGGATTGTAACGCGCGCCGGATTCGCAGGAATCTCGAGCGCAGCCTTGATGACCGGTCCGCGAGCGTACGCCTTTTCGATATCTACAATCAGGCAGGATGGGAGTCTGTCGTTCACCGTCGAAACTCCGGACCGACCGCCCAGATACGCCGGTTCAACGCGTACACTATCGAGAGGACCACAAAAGAAAACACCAAAAGTACCAGCGACGTCGTCGAGGCCGACGCATAGTTTAACGACTGGACGTTGTCGTAGATGTCGATGGAGATCGTGCGCGTCACGCCCTCGATGTTGCCGCCCACCATGAGCACGACGCCGAACTCTCCCAGCGTGTGCGCAAAGCTGAGAATGACACCGGTGAGGACTCCGTAAGCGGACTGAGGCAGGACGACGCGGAAGAACGTTCCGATGCGCGAAACACCCAGCGTCCAGGAAGCCTCGATCAAGCGTCGGTCCACCGAGTCCAGGGCAGCTACAAAGGGCTGAACCGCGAAGGGTAGACTGTACAGGGTCGACGCAATCACCAGGCCCTCGAAGGTAAACGGAAGCTGATGTCCCATGAGTCGCTCGTACATGCGTCCTGGAAACGCGTTAGGGCCGATCGCAATTAGAACATAGAAACCCAGAACGGTCGGAGGCAAGACGAGTGGCAGTGCAACGACCGATTCGACGAGAAACTTCCATCTCCGCCGCGAATAGGTAATCCAATAGGCGATAGGTAAGCCCAGAGCGACAAGGATGGCGGAAGTCACAGCCGCGAGCCTGAGCGTCAGGGCGATCGCCAGCCAGTTCAACGCAGATATCATCGGCTTCCCTCCTCCGGCAGCACGAAGCCGTAGCGCTCGAGAATGGCGCGTCCCTGCCTGCTCCGGACCCACTCCCGGAAAGCCTGCGCCGTGGCCAGGTTCCCGTTCTTTCTCGCCTGCCTCAGAATCAAAGCCCCCTGCTCGATCTTCGGATAGGCTTCCGCGGGGATTGTCCAGTATCTGCCGGACTGGCGCATGGCGGGCGCCGACGCCAGGGAGAGAGGAATGATGCCAATGTTGGCCGCCCCGGACTGCACGAATTGCGCCGCTTGAAGAGCGCTCTCCCCGGAAACCAGCTTGCCTCTAACCGTCTCGTAAATCTTAAAGTGTTCCATTGCGGCAACCGCCGCGCGGCCATAGGGAGCATGCGCCGGATTCGCCACAGCGACCTTTCGGATCGAGGGATCGGAAAGCGCCTGCATACCCTGGTGAGCGAGATCGATCGTCGAGCGGTTCGGGACCCATAGCACAATCTGACCTCTAGCATAGAGGAACAGTGTGCCGGGTTCGCCCATGCCTGCTGTTTCCAGTTTCCTCGGATAAGACACGTCGGCGGAGAAAAAGATGTCGTAAGGCGCGCCATTGACGATCTGGCTGTAAAAGTTCCCCGAGGAGCCAAAGGAGAGCCTTAGCCGATGTCCCGTTTGCTTCTCGAAGGGACCGATCATCTCCTTCATAGCAAAGTTTAGATCAGCAGCCGCGGCCACAAACACCTCACCGGCCACGGCCGGAACTGCGAGGCCGGCGAGCCAGAGAATCAGAATCAGAAGCCTCTTGCGAGTCATCGAATTCGGTGAATCCCGAGAGCGCGGCGATGTTTAGCGGGCAGGGGGACTGGAGGCACGTATGACCATCACCTCGGTTGCCTTTATGAGAGCATACGCGCTGATCCCTTTTTTGAGCCCCAGTTCCTTGGCCGCATTGCAGGTGATGATCGACGTGACAACTTGACCGCCTATATCGATCGTGACCTGAGCGAGGAGTCCCTCGCAGCGCACGTCGGTGACCTTCCCCAAAAGTTTGTTCCTGCCGCTGATCGCATCCAGGCCGGCGGGGCGGGTTTGACGCAAGACACGGGTGTGCCCCGCACCGACGAGACGTTCGATTTCGCTGCGCGGAATGCGGTGGTGCCCTCCCGGCGTGCGAACAGACCGGATCTTGCCGCGGTAGATCCACTGCTTCAACGTCGGGTAGCTGACACGCAAGGCCCCGGCTGCCTCGTCCAATTTTAACAGCTCCATGTATGTTTTTATACGCTTCACTGCGATAATAATCAACTCATTGGCAATAATTCGTGTAATTCGTGGCCTGTTTTTTTGCCACGAATTGCCTGGGACGGCCCAGCCGCAACCAAAACCCTGTTTTACGATTTCTTTGTGTCCTTTGTGTCTTCGTGTTGTTCGTTGAAAGGACAACACGAAGACACAATGACACAAAGGCTCACCAGGAATCCTTTCCAGGATTGCTAGGACTTTTACGTTAGTAGCACGAATTACACGAATCCCGGATTGCATTCCTAACGAAAATGCGCAATGAGGTTTACAGTCATGATAGAATTTATTCTGACAACGGCGTCGGTCAGCGCCGTTTTTTCATCGACATTGCGTTCTTGAAATCTATCAACCTTCAAGGATCGAAGACTTATGAGTGTCAGCCAACTTGCCAGATCCATCAAAGAATCACCTACATTGAAGCTCAACGAGACCGCGGCAAAGCTGCGGGACAAGGGGGAGCCCCTGATCCATCTCGGCGGCGGTGAGCCGAAAAGTAAGGCGCCCATTGATGCCGTGGTGAACTGTGCAACCCAGTTGAACACCGGGGACATCAAGTACGCCCCGGCCGACGGTCTCCCGGTACTGAAAAAAGCCATCGTCCGCTATACCGAGGAGCACTACAACAAGCTCGTGGGGCCCGACAACATCGTGGTCTCGAGCGGGGCGAAGCAGTCCATAATGAATCTTCTTTACGCGATGCTGGAACCCAAGGACGAGGTCATCTTCCCGTCGCCGTACTGGGTCAGTTACCCCGAAATGATAAAGCTCGCGGGCGGCGTGCCCGTGACAGTCACACCCGAAGACGGCACGTTTCACCCGCGGATCGAAGAGATCGCCGAGGTCGTGGGTTCATACACGAAGGCCATCATCATCAACAGCCCGAACAATCCCTGCGGCGTGATGTACTCGAAGGACTTCATCGCTGAGATCGTGAGGTTCTGCGAGAAGAAAAGCCTTTATCTCATCATGGACGACCTCTACAACCGTCTCGTGTTCGAGGGCAAGACTGCTCCCAACTCCTACGAGTTCGAGACGGTTCAGTCGCGGAACTCGAGGCTGGTGACGGTGCAGGGAGTATCCAAGATGTATGCCATGACCGGCTTCCGCATCGGATGGGCCATCGTGAACGAGGAGCTGGCCGAAGCGATGACGAACATCCAGTCACACATGACCTCGGGTCCGGCGACACCGTCCCAGTGGGCGGCAATCGGCGCGCTGAACGGCATTCAGAACAGCATCGAGAGCCTGCGCCTGACGCTGGAAAACAACCGGAACATCATGATCGAACGGCTGCGCGCCTTCAAGGGTATCAAGGTGACGAAGCCCGATGGAACCTTCTACTGCTTCCCCGACTTCAGCGCCTACATGAAGGACTCCCAGAAGCTTGCCGAATTCCTCCTGGAAAAGGTTCGCGTGGCGACCGTTCCCGGAAAAGAGTTCGGGATGGATGGGTATCTGCGTCTGAGTTACTGCGGAACTCCCAAGGACATCATGGACGGGCTGGAGCGGATCAAGTGGGCTCTGGATCCTGACTCTCCCAACGAACTCTTCCTGGGCGACAGAAAACTGGTGAGGGATTGGCTATGAACATTTACCTCGATGTGCAATCCCCTGCTGTAAAAGAGGCGTCGGAGAACGCGAGCATTTACGGTCTCGAGAACCATGGCCTTTTCAACCTGCGCCGCGTCTACTGGAACCTGCCGAGCTCGGCGCTCTATGAAGAAGCGATCCACCGATCCGAAGGAAGAGTATGCCACCTCGGGCCTTTCGTGGTAGATACCGGAAAGCACACAGCCCGGGCTGCCGCGGACAAGTTTGTCGTGCGCGAAGAATCGAGCGAAAACCACATCTGGTGGGGACAGTACAATCGGCCTTTCAACGAAGAGAGCTTCAGCATGCTCCACTCACGCCTGCAGGGTTACCTCCAGGGACGTGATGTCTTCGTGCAGGACTGCTATGCGGGCGCCGACCCCGAGCATCGCATGCCCATCCGGATCATCACGCAGAAAGCCTGGCACAGCCTCTTCGCCCGCGATATGTTCATGAGGCCAGCCAATCTGGACGCGTACAAAAGGCACGTTCCCGACTTCACCGTGGTGGCGATGCCGTCCTTCCTGGGGTCCCCGCTGATCGACAGCACCCGGACAGAAACCTTCATCATCATCAATTTCCGCGAAAAGCTCGCCTTGATCGGCGGGTCAGCCTACGGCGGAGAAATCAAAAAGACCATCTTCACAGTGCTGAACTATCTACTGCCGCTGGACGGAGTACTGCCCATGCACTGCTCCGCCAACGTGGGCAAAGATGGAGATGTGGCAATATTCTTCGGCCTCTCCGGGACCGGCAAAACCACGCTTTCCGCCGATCCCAGCCGGCGGCTCATCGGGGACGACGAGCATGGCTGGAGCGATAACGGCATATTCAACTTCGAGGCGGGCTGCTACGCAAAGGTGATCCGTCTGTCACCCGAGGCCGAGCCGCAGATCTACGCCTGCGTCCGACGTTTCGGCACTATCCTCGAAAACGTGGTTTACGATCCGGTCACACGCAGGCTCGATCTCGATGACGACTCCATCACCGAGAACACCCGCGCCGCTTACCCGCTGGAGTATATCGACAACGCCTTGCCCGAGATGATGGCCGGGCATCCCCGGAATGTGATTCTCCTTACCTGCGACGCTTCCGGCGTCATGCCGCCGATCTCCAAGCTCACGCCCGACCAGGCGATCTACCACTTCATCTCTGGATATACCAGCAAGATCGCCGGCACCGAGATCGGGTTGGGCATCGAGCCGGAGATCACATTCAGCACCTGCTTCGGCGGGCCGTTCATGGTTCACTACCCTTACGAATACGCCAAGATGCTCAAGAGCAAGATCATGAAGTACGGCGTGAACTGCTGGTTGGTGAACACGGGCTGGACCGGCGGACCATTCGGCGTAGGCAAGCGGATCAGTATCCGGTACACCCGCAGGCTGCTCAATGCCGCCCTCGACGGCGATCTTCTCAAAGTCGAATACCAGAAAGACCCGATCTTCGGCTTCGACGTTCCCAAGACTTGCGAGGGCGTCCCCAGCAATGTCCTCGATCCGGCCAACACTTGGCCCAGTCGCGATGATTACTACCGGAAGTACGATGCTTTGGCTGCGCGCTTCATTGAGAACTTCAAACTGATGATGGAGCACTGCCCCGAGAGCGTGCTCGAATCCGGACCCAAACGGCTTACCGCTGTTCCCGTCAGGTCTTGATTCTTTGTGCCATCGTGTCGTCCTTGGCAGGGCTGCCCTCGCAAACGATCTGACCCAGTCTTAGCCAAGCCGCGCGACCAGGCGACGAATGTGCTCGGGGCTCGTGCCACAGCAGCCGCCGATGACATTCGCTCCGGCCTCCCTCAGTTGGTCGGCGAAGCCCGCGAAGGCATCCGGATCCTGCGGGTAGATGAGGCCACCGCCTTCCGCCTTTGGGATACCAGCATTCGCCTTTGCCCAAATCGGCTTCGAGGTGACCGCGCGCATTCTGCGGCAAATCTTCACATAGAGTTCGGGACCGGCACCGCAGTTGGCCCCGACCATCCATGCTCCAGCGTCTTCCATCTCCGCCACTGCTTGCTCCGGGGCAACGCCCATCATGGTCTGCATCTTTTCCTTCCCGGAGTCAAACGTCATGCTGAGGACGAGGGAGAGTGGCGTGACCTCCCGGGCGGCACGGGCCGCAGTCTTCATCTCGGCAACATCGACCATTGTCTCTATGAGAAGCGCGTCCACACCACCGCGCCACAGGGCTTCCGACTGTCTTCGATAGGAATCGAAAACCTCTTCTTCCGTGACTTCGCCGGTCATGAGCAGCTTTCCAGTAGGACCCATCGATCCGAACACCAGCGCCCGGTCCCCGGCAGCTTCTTTTGAGATCTGTGCTCCCCGCAGGTTGATTTCCGTGAGCTGGTCTTCCAACCCGTGCCGCGCAAGGATGAACCTGTTCGCGCCAAAGGTGTTGGTGAGAATGACCCTCGACCCTGCCTCCACATAACTCCGCGCGACGTAAGCCACTCTTTCGGGATGGATGAGATTCCAGTGATCCGGACTGGAGCCGGGCTCGAGGCCGAGCTTCTGCAGTTCGGTTCCCCAACCGCCATCAGAAACGATGCAAGAGGAAGACGTGATCTCTCCTATTGAAGTATTCATACGAATCACCATGTTTAGTTCGCACAATATATGTCAAAAGCTCGTCGAACACCACAGAGACACGGAGGTCCCGTGTAGCCCGTCAGTCTTGGGTGGAATTCGTGATAATCCTCGCACTTGTTAGGGGATGATCTGCCACGAATTGCTCGAATTACACGAAGGCTTGGCCGGTCCCGTCTCTATTGGCTCTGTGCCTCTGTGATAGATATTGCTAAGATCATTGTTGTGATACGCTGCATTTTCACCTCCCTTCTCGCACTGGTATTCTGTTTCTGCACTTCCGCCTCTGCCCAGACATCCCCCGGTTGGATTCAGGGAAAAGTCACCGACAAGACTTCGTCGGCGAGCATGGAAAATGTCGAGGTTGTGCTGTCGAGTTCGGATGGCCCGGACCTACTCAGGTCGAGGAGCAATGCATTGGGAGAGTTCCTCTTCGTTGCGATCCCGACGGGCGAGTACGAGCTCATCCTCCAGAAGGAAGGCTACCCGGCTTACAGGATACGCTCCGTGCAGATTCGAGACGGTTCCGTCAGCTTGGTCACTGTCGAGATGGAGAAAAACAAATCGGGAGCGCGAGCGACGGTGATGCTCGCTTGGCAAGGAAGACCATCCGATCCCTGGGATTCCGACCAGGGAAGCCGATTCGACCGGGCGCGTATGGATAACCTTCCCAGCGCCAGATACCTCTGGGCTCTGCTTCAAAACCAGGACATCTCGAGCGTGACTAACCGTGTGGACGAGGGAGGAATCCAAACCGGCACTCTTGCCCTTGTGGGAGTCCATGGCGGCACGTGGACTCAGAATGGTTACCACTGGGACGGGCTGAACATAACCGATCCTTACGAACCCGGCAAGCCCTTGGCGTATCCGGGCTTTGAAAGCCTCCAGGAATTTCAGGTCTCGAGCGCATATCACTCCGCCGCAGTTTCTGCGTCGGGCGCTGAGTTCCAACTGACCAGCCGCCGAGGCAGCGGGAAGCTGCATGGCCGGGCGGAAGGTTTCTACCTGGGCGATCCATTCCAAAGCAGCAACCTGGACGACCGGCTGCGTGGGTTCGGCTTTCAGACTACACCCCATTTCAAGCGATTTCCCGAAGGCGAGCTCTCCCTGGGCGGCCCTCTTCCCCGACTGCAGCGCTGGGCATTCTTCACATCGCTTGGAGTTCAGCACCTTTCCAAAATTATCCCCGATTTCGCTGTCACTCCCGACACCACCGTCTACTCGGGCTTGCTGCGACTGGATGGCGCTGTGCGACAGCGGGATCAGTTCTCCATGCTGCTCTCCGGGCAGATCGTGCAGAACTCCAACCTTGGTGCCCGTCCAGGAATCGATCCGTCCTCCACACTGCAGGGAAACGACCGCTTCGAGCTGGTTCAAGGGCATTGGACACACCGGCGGAGCGACAGGTCAGTCTGGGATTTGAGTTTCGGTTTCTCACACGCATCTCCTACCGATACCCTTCAAGCCGGGATCACCAAGCCCAACTACACTCGGCTTTTCACCGGAGAAATGACAGGCGCAGCTCCGATCGAATCCGACTCCGCACTGAGCCGGTTCTCTGTGCAGGGGCAGATGCAGAGCATTCTTAGCACCGCAAGAGGCTGGCGGCACCAGCTGTCCTTCGGCTTCGATCTCGAAGAGTCCCTCGCCACCGAAGAGCAGCGGGTGTTCCAGGGCTTAAACCTGTTCCTGTTCCCCGCATACGCTCCCATCGAGGTCGCGGAGTTCAGCTCCCCAAGCCATGCGCAGCAACGGTTGCGCGAGCTTTCCTTTTTTGTCGAGGATCGTTTGCAGATCGCCGGCAGAATCTTCATTCGTCTCGGGGCGAATCTGGACTCGAGCAATGCCTTCCTGCCGAAGCAGGTCAGCGGCGCCGGGCCTTTTGCCCCGGCACGGAATTTCGCGGGCGTCGACAGTGTGGTTTCATGGACAACCTTGTCTCCTCGCCTCGGCTTGGCGGTTCCGCTTTGGAGGCGATTCGGCGAGACGAGGCTCATCGCGGACTATTCGCGCTACTACCATATTCTGCCCGCCTCTTACGCCAACTATGCAAATCCCACCGCCCTGGGCGGAAGGCTTTTCCGCTGGAACGACAGAAACAACGATGGAGTTTTCCAGCCGGGTGAGGAAGGAACGCTGCTGCGAATCTTCGGAGGGCCGTACTCGGCTGTTGATCCCAACCTAAAAAGGCCGTTCACCGACGAGTGGGGGCTGGGTTTGGAACAGAATTTCGGCAGCCGCCTTCAGCTGGGTGTGCGTCTGCTTCAACGCGATACCAAGCGCCTGGTCCACACGGTGAATGTCGGCGTACCTCCCTCAGCATACACTCCAGTGAATGTGCTCGACCCTGGAGATGACAATATACCGGGCACAAGCGATGACCGAATTCTCACGGTTTTCAATCAGGATCCAAGCACTCTGGGACAGGATCGATACCTGCTGACCAATCCCGCCGGACTCAACGCGGCCTACAAAGGACTGGAGACAAATGTAACTGGCAGGCTGCTCGAGCATGGATTTTTCTCAGTGTCCTTCGCAGCGTACAAGTCCGAGGGAGACGGCAATCCCGGAAACTCGGAATTCGAAAATGACCTGGGCGTCATCGGCAGCCTCTTCGATAATCCCAACACGCTTATCAACTCGCGCGGGCGCCTGTTTTTCGATCGAGCATATGTAGCGAAGGTTGCGGCTTACTACACGACTCCACTGGGCCTTCACCTGGGCTCGGTCATCAGCTATTTCGACGGCTTGCCCTTCGGCCGGAAACTAATCTTCCCCGACTTCAATCAAGGTCCCTTTTTCGTCATGGCCACGCCGCGTGGTGAGCCCGGCGGCTTCAGAACACAGTACAACCTGACCTTCGACCAGCGCATCTCCCGGGAGTTTGATATAGGAAGCGCCCGACTGTCGTTGATGGTCGACGTTTTTAACCTTCTGAACCTGAACAAGAGCTTGAACGAATTTGATATCTCAGGGCCCGTTTTTCCCCAGCGACGGCCCCTGGACGTGGAAAACCCACGCGCCTTCCGCCTCGGCTTCAAGATAAGCTTCTAAGAGGAGACCAAGGCCGATCCCCGAATTGTCAAGCTCTGTGGGTCCCCCAGCAAGGCTGGGATTTACCCAACCCGGACAAGCCGGAATCAAGGAAGGATCGTGCCCTCCGAGTATTTCTGAGTGCCCTCAGCCGTCAGCTATCAGCTTTCAGCTTCGAAGCAGTCATCAGCTTTTTTCAGCCGACAGCTTCTAGATCACGTACGTCTGCGCCCCAATTTAGGTATCAGACAGCTCCTGACGGCTGAGGGCTGATAGCTCTTGTCCGCTGCGGCGCAGGCTTAGCCTCCAAGGAACCAGAAGTTGGATCCTCTACGAATGCGCGCCTAAGCTGCCACTGGCGCGGCTTTCAGAGGATCGCTGGAAAACTTTTGCCCGAAAAAGCACAAATCTCACGAGCAAGGGACTAAAGGCAACTACGCTAAAGAAATGGATCCCGGCACGGAAAACGCCGGGATCCTGGAAGGACCGCTTCAATGGATACGGCCAGCATCAGCCCTTGTGCTCGACAACCAGGTCGTTGGTCACGCTGAAAGCACCTGGGACTCCGTTCGCAACAATGCCCGCTATATTCTTATCCATCGTATTCGCGACGACTCCGACCAGCGTGATGTTGCCGTTCTTCACGATGATATGGATCGGGGACGTTGCCTGCAAGGCATAACGGTCGAATCCCGGCTGTGAGAATATCGTCCTGTATGCTGCCAGCCTCAATCGGTCGTCGAATGGCGAAAGCGGCAGGACTTCGATGTTGTTGGTCACTTTGCTGACCCCTTCGATCCGGCGCACAACGTTCTCGGCCGCACTCTTCAACGTGGGCCGCGTTACCTGGCCGGAAAGCACCACCGCATCGGTACCCTCAATGCTGAAATTGAGAACGTCGAAGACCGAATAGTACGGCAGCATGATCAACTCATGCCGGACCTGTTTGGTAAGACGGGCATTAATGCTATCCGTCTTATCTGCTGCCGTGTTTGCAGTGTCCTGAGGAGCCGCAATCAGTGGCAGACTCCAAAGGGCAATCACCGCCAATGCCAGAAAAACCGTTCCATATTTCTTGAACCCTCTATCTTCTCTCATATGGGCCTCCTTTTTTAACACCCAGACCGTTAGATTCAAAAAATGGTGAAAAGTTTCGATTCCTGGATTAGCACGTAGTAGCTCGGCATGCGGTATCTGTGGGTGAACATGGAATACATTCGCGTCTAATCATTTGTTTTTTGCATCGCCAGTCTCCAAAGTCCTGTATATAGAGGAATAGGCAACGAGCTATGTGAAAGAGAGAGGGAGAGGACAGGTTCCACCAAAAGAGTTCTTTTCATATCTGCATGGAAGCGGGGGTGAGTGACAAACAGTGCAAGTTATTTGAAAGAACGCCGGCCCTTACCACCAACGGGATTGTGGAAAAAGAGAGGGTCGGTGTCGCGCAGACGCTGTCCGGGGAGGTCGGCGGAGTAGAAGGCGACGCATATAACAGAAAGCACCGCAAGGAGAGTGAGCATTATTCCAATCATACGTTACCCCATCTTCCTCGCAGCCGATCAGCCAACATGCCGCCCAGCCATCGGGACTGCGTTATCCGACAGTTAATTACAGGCTCTCTATCGTGAAAGTACGCCGGTTGCGGATTGTGTTACAGAAAGTCTCTGTACAACAAACAGGTAAAACTCTGCTGTTTTGACAAAGTTTCTGTGCGGCCATTATTGCGGCCGTTGCCTCATCAACAAGCATTCAGAGCCGCGACCGGCAGGGAGCGGGGATGTGACACAATACTGTTCATCATCCCCGCTTGCTTCGCGCGCGGCTCTGAACGATCCATCACGGGACCGCGCAGCCACTGCTGGAAATACATCTAGCTGAGGGATGATAGCTGAAGGCTGACCGCTCAGCGCGGCCGGCTCGGGGGCTAAACCGCCCTATTTGGATGCGGCCGCCGGCCGCGCTGTGATCTCTGTGTCCCCGCGTTCAGGCGTCGACGCCCTCCATCCTCCGCGTGGTTCACCTGGATGGTTTGGCAGTCTCTGATAGCAGTCCGCCAATCCCTGGGGAGGTGGTTTCAGCGTATGTTATGGGATTGGGGGCGGTGGACGACAATCTGCCGATCGGGGCCGCGGCGCCCGCAAATCCGCTGGCCACAACCGTGGCGACGCCTCAAATGTTCCTGGGCGACCTACCGATGACCGTCACGTTCTCCGGGTTGGCGCCAGGCTACCTCGGGCTGTACCTGGTGAATGCGGTGGTCCCCGGCAATCTAAATATGAACTTGGGACGTACGGGGTGGACGCGAAGACGCGCACGGCCTGGGTGGTCATCAATTACAACGGCAATTTTGCCGTTGCCCGGGATATCGACCCCGCGCCCCGCAACAGGAAGTAGACAATAAGTAATTGCTTTAGCATTTTGGTGGGAGGAAAGCATAGTTCGGGCGGGGGCATAAACCGGGCGTACTACTATGGGACCTGGCACCCAGACCCAGACGGTTTCGATGTAGACCCAGCGTCCGTAGTGGAACGGCGCGAAGCCCCAAGGCGCATCATCCATCCAAATCCTGTTGACATACGTTTCTTCGCCATCTTAATCTGCTTCAATTTTGTGGCATGCCGTCTTGATAACCTAGCCCGCTTTATTCGTGAACGGAATTGTGAATTTCGTACAAATCCTTATCACTGAAATCATTAAGTTGGATTTTCCCAGCAACGGATTTCGACAGGGTGTTTCAAGCAATTCCTAGTGTCAGGTCTGGAAAATCTCACTTTGCCTCTGATTCTCATCGCCAGTGGGGCGCCGAGTGGGCAAAATGAAATCTTCCAGACCTGACACTACTTGGGAAGTAACTGCCGAGTAAACGTGCTACAGGATAAATAAAAGCCGAATGCGGTGTCCTATTTTTGAAACAAGAATCCTCCGCACCGTAATTGAAGGTGTTAGGAGAATATCTCCCATGAGACGAGGGAACCCCTCCTCAGAATAATTCCCTGTCTCCTCCTCAAAATGGACCCTTGGGTTTGATCTCTCAAGGGTCCTCTTTTTGTTTGGGAGGCTCCTGCTACCGAAGTACCTGAGGTCGATCGTGGGCTTCAAAATCGGAACAGTTTAATAGTTGGGTAAATCAAACGAGAAAGTAAGCCAGGAGTTATTAAGGCCGATGATTCTTCTCTAACAACTTCCTCTCTTCTCCTCAAACCGGACCTTTGGGATTTGATCATTCGGAGACCCTGTTTACTTTTCCATCAATCCGTTCACTGCTGTGCATATGGAGAGGCACCTCGGTCGGCCTAGGCAGAATCGGGAATAGGTTCTGGTCCGCACCGATACACTGATCCCACCGATCGCTATATGTTCGAAGAGCTTCGTGATTGGTGCCGTTCAGAACAGCACTCGCTTCCGACTCGCCGTGCCATATCCTGGCTGCGACGATTTGCCCTTTTGCGGAATTCCTGCAGCGGGAGAGTAGGTCCTTCGACTCTGAAAATCCCAAGGCGTAAACTGGCGCTCGACGATGGCCACGTCGACATGAATCTGGCGGTTTTCACGGAAAACTGTCAACTGGACTTTCGTGCCGATTTTCAGCGACGCTAGGGTCTGCTGCAGCTTGTCCACGTCATCCAACTTGGTCCCGTTCAACTCGGTGATGATGTCGCCTCCCAGCAGGATAGGCTCGCCAGCGATCGTCAACTCGAATTCGCCGTCGCGCAGGCCAGCCTTTTCCGCCGGGCTCCCGGGTTCCACGGCTTCAACAAGAAATCCTTCCGCCAGCGGGATCCGGAGAAGATCTTTCAAAACTGCTGGGACAAACTGTCCCTGGACCCCTACCCAAGGACGGATTAGCCGGCCGTCGGCCATGAGCTTTGGCATTACTCCCTTGATAAGATTCGCCGGGATTGCAAAGCCGATGCTCTGGGCTTCGGGAATGATCGCGGTGGTAATTCCGATGATGTTGCCGCAACGGTCGATCAGCGGGCCGCCCGAGTTGCCGGGATTGATCGCAGCGTCCGTCTGTATCAACGGCTCCGTCAGCGACCACGCGGCACTGGGGAGTATGCGGTTGATCGCCGAGACGATCCCGCGCGTGAGCGTCTGGCTCAGCCCGAGCGGGTTTCCGATGGCATACACTTCGTCACCGACCTGCACGCGATCCGAATCGCCGAGCTCGCCAGAAGGCAGAGTGCCCTTTTTCGGAGTGGGAATCCGGATCAACGCTATATCGAAAAGGGGATCTGCACCCACCAGCTCTGCGGGCAACGTCGTGCCGTCATCGAGGGTCACCGCTATTACAGCACGGCCGAAGACGACATGCGAATTCGTCAGGATCAGGCCGGATGAGGTGATGATCACACCTGATCCCGTGACGCGTTGCATCCGGTGTTCCGCGTCGTACGGGTCGATCGAGGTCGCTCGAATCAAGACCACGGCCGGGGAAACTCGCTCATAGAGTTTTGGAAGAGATTCCTGACAGGAGCTTGCACCCAGTGACGGTGCCTGCTGACCTGCGCCGGCCGCCACGGCACAGAGCAGACAGAAGAGGCCGATTGTGATCCGCACGGCCGTGCCGAAGCGATCTGTTAAAGGCTGTTTTGTCATGATTCCCCCAACAACTGTTATCTGTTCCGTTCGATCACCCATACTTCTTTTGCTCGGCCTGATTATCAGCCGATTGAGTGTAGCACCAAAGAATACGGGCATCCGTACGCTATGTTTCCAAGCATATCGCCCATGCGCCGGTTCCCTGCCGCGCATCTGCACATCAGGAATTACACTCTGAACACCGGGACTGTCCGCGATATAGGCAGGAAAGTGGCAGCCGCAGCGGCCCGGGCCTCAGGGCCGCTTCGCTATGAAACACGGCAGCCATGCGGGCCGATGAAACTATTCCTGTACAAATGAATCAATATAGATCGAACAGTCACCCAAATTGGGGTGGTTGGGAAAGTTGAGGATAAGTCAATGAGAAGTCTCAAGGTCGCTGGATTGGTTCTTGGCGCCTTCCTGATTATGACGTTGCCCGCAAGCGCGGCCGGCCGGTTCCGGGGAGGCATCGTTGTAGGTCCGGCATTCGGTCCATGGGGTTGGTATAGCCCGTTCTTCTACGGGCCGTATGGGTGGTACGGATCTTACGGACCTTACCCGGCGTACTATTCGAACGCCGGTGAGCTGAAGCTGAAGACGAACG
>Ga0315279_10000211_pt1 | contig 126277 bp, 90 predicted proteins | sample YL17G06_20_MG_FD_203694 | JGI IMG/M metagenome (GOLD analysis project Ga0315279, IMG submission 203694) | Sediment microbial communities from Yellowstone Lake, YNP, Wyoming, USA - YL17G06_20 | ecosystem: Environmental > Aquatic > Freshwater > Lake > Sediment | place: USA: Wyoming | collected... | reverse complement strand
GCGTTCGCGCGACAGACGTCGATGATTCCTTCCCACAATGTCGCCGGCTCGGCTCGTTGCGCGTCGAGATCTTTCCACTTCGCGACGGTCCGCTGGTACTGCGCAAGCTCCGTGCGGCGCCACCCGCTCTTCCAGAGGTTGGCGAGATAGCGCCGATACGCACGGACCGACGGCAGGCGCAGGGCCGAAAGGATGTGAACTGTGCTCGGGTCCGCCTGGCCGAAGACGTAGCCGTTGATGGTGACAAGCTGCCCCGCGTCGGGCGGGAGGGCTACGCCGGACTCCCTCGCGACCCGCCTCAATACCTCGGCGCCGAGCGGCAGATAGGTCGTTTCGAACAGCGGGGACACGGGCCGGGGCATCAACTCGATCATGCTGCTGCGCGCCAAAAAGGTCCCCTTCTTCGCCCATGACACCAGCCCGGTGATCGGGCGCGACTGGACGATGAAGAACCGCCGGCCGTCGTGGACGAACTCGATGTCCTGGGGCGCGCCGAAATGCCCTTCGATTCCGAGGCCCAGGCGGCCGAGTTCCGAGCACTGACGTCGCGTCAACGTCGGCGCGCGACGCCGCTTCCCGGGCACCGGGACGACGCGAGTCGCAGCGTCTTCCGCGACTTCCATTTCGCCCTTCTCGGCGATGTACCGCTCGCGCACCTTCACTTTGGCCTTGTCGAGCCGGTACGTGTCGGGCGTCACCCGGCCCGACACCACGAGCGTCGCCAGGCCCGGATTGGCCGTGATGACGATCTCTTCGCGGTCGCTGGTGACCGGGTTCGCGGTGAACATGACGCCGGAGGCGCGCGCGGGGACCATCGCCTGCACGATGACACCCATCGCCGGCGGGGCCCCGCCAGGCGCGACGCGTTCCCGGTAGCCGATGGCGCGAGGCGACCACAGGGACGCCCAGCAATCGCGAATCGCGCGGAGCAGTCTGTCGGTGCCGACCATCTGCAGGAAGCTCTCGTACTGGCCGGCGAAACTGAACTCGCGCGTGTCCTCCGCGGTTGCCGAGGAGCGTACGGCGACGGCGGGGTGACCGAGCGACGTGTAGGCATCGACAATCTCGCGGGCAATGTCGGAGGGAATCTCTCCGATCTCCGGTCGGCCGCCGCCCGCCTGCAGCCGGCAACACGACTGGAACGCGGCCACGGTCACGCAGAAGCCGGGTGGCACCGGAAAGCCGGCGCGGGCCAGCTCTCCGAGTCTGGCAGCCTTGCCGCCCACCAGCGCGAGGTGGTCCATCGTGATCTCATCCAGCCGGAGGACGTATTTCATGCGACCCCTGTGGCAAGAGCAAACCGGTGACGAATTTGCCAATCTCCGCTCTCATTATCCATCAAAACGACTCCATTGACATCGGCCTGAATCGGAAGGCGGCCATGGGCCACCAGTTCGAAGGCGACTACAATCTCTTCTAATCGTTGCGGTTCACTGACCTGCGCCACCGTCAGGTGAGGAATAATCTCAGCAAACTACCTCCCATAAGGCGGCGTTTCAGGAAAGCGATCGGCCACGACTTCTGTCAGACACCGGAATAACGGAGCAGGTTCAGGTGACAAATACAGCATGCCGGGAAATCGCCTGGACTCCGTGAAGGAAGCTCTAAAGCCGGGTAGCCGGGAGAATAGGTCACTGAGACTCTGGACGACGTCTTTGGTTAGTTCGCCCGGTGGCTTGAAGGGATAAAGCACGGTCACATGTGCGGGCACACCCAAGGCGGCGGATGGGTCATACTGAATGCGAAGGCTCGCCACCAACGTTTCGACTTCGGGAATGGGAATAAGGAGCGCTGACTCAATGGACATGTTCATCTTTTGGTCGGCTTCGGATGGGCCAGCCAACGCCCTGCATAACCTGCGAGCGCGTGCCGGCTAGACAAGAGCGGCCGGCAGGTGCGTGCGCATGTTAGACCGCCAGTCGTATGCATCAACGAACTAGCGAACCGGTTGTCTATACCAGCCCGCCCACGCCGCTCTGCGACGCCTGAACGCGAGGGCGAACAGCGGGTTCGTCCAGATGAGAGTGCGCCACAGGGGCCAGCGGTCCCACCTCCGAGGGGAGGGTATCACCTGAAGATCCCGGATAAAGAACGTCCGCAACCCGCGTCGTCGGGCCAGCCGCTTCAATCGCCAGTAGAAATCGACGTCTTCGCCCATGTACTGGGTTTCGTCATAACCCCCCAGCTCTTGGAACACGCTACTCCGGCAGAACTGACAGGCTCCCTGCACCATTCCGCAAAGAAGCCCAAGAATGCGCCAGAACCTCAAGTAGGCCCGCAGCAAGAGGCGGTTGGATTGATGCATCGCATCTATAGCGCCACCAGCGCACGTCGGATCCGTCATCGCTCGGGCGATCCTGAGCAACAGTTCGGGCGGAACCAGGGTGTCCGCGTCAAGGAACGCCAGGACGTTGTGCCTGGCGATCGCCGCGCCAACATTCCGCACCCTGGCGATGTTGTGCTCCGCCTCAGGAATGACAGTGGCACCGGCGCTCTGCGCAAGCTCGGCGGTGCGGTCCGTACTGGCGTTGTCGACAACAAGGATCTGGACGGCCGCATCGGCGATAGCCTTGAAGTGCTGTTCCGCAGCGCCGAGCCGATCGAGAGTCTCAGAAATGTAGCCTGCCTCGTTGAAGGCTGGGATGATCACGGATATCGAAGGCATCTCCACAGCGTCAGTAATCAGTCCACCTTCGCTCGTCGTCCGGTTCATCACGTCACGAGCCCTCCATCGGCGGTCCAACGACCGGCGCTCATTCGCGGCCAAGGTCGGTCGCCGGCGGCTGTCGGATGCAACGACTTGTTGGGCCGCCGTTCGTTTGCTACACCATCACCGACCGTGCACCGAGCATGGGATCGGCCAGCGAGTGATCTCCGCTGATGGCGACGCGTGCACGCGCGGCCTCCAGTGAGAGCGCGTTGTACAAAAGCTTCCAAGCTGAATCGGAATCGGTGGTTACCGAGGCTGCGGCGTTTGAAACCCGTCCGCGCATGACGGCCCACGCGGATTGCTCTCGGATCACCGACCATATATTGTCCCCTTCCGCATTGACCTCAAACACGACGATCGTGCCCACCTCGGCAGGCAGGTTTCTGTATGCCCTACGAAAAGCTCGGACCGAAAGATCCATGAGCGGATAGAACCAGCGGCGCTGAAACAATCCTGGGGCTCCGACGGCGTCCCGGATCTGCATCTGGTGGTGCCACCGCTCTGTGTACTCGCGACCCGTGTCCATCCAGTTCTCGGATCGCTCCTCGCCGGCCCAAGCAACCGCAACCCGGGACTCCGCATGCGGGGGCAATTCCGCGACGTACCTGGACACCCACCCGCCGGTAACCTCGAGGAGATCCGTCACGAGTCGCGGGCTCAGTCGCTCGCCGTAGCTTACGCCGCCGGCATTGAGATCGTTGATCAATTCAACGATTTCGTCAAAAGACGACGCCGAACGCGGCGTTATTCGGTGCCGGTCACGGCCACCGGCGAGTTTTCGCAAATCGACGTCGAGAAGGTGCGCCACAACGTCACGAACCAGCCATGATCCCGCTACTGTCGGCCGCGCCCAGTCATTTGCATCAAGATCGCGCAGCAGGGCGACGAGTTCTGCGCAGATCCCTGGGAAAAGGGCAGCAGTGTACACTGGCGTCAATGCTTCGATGCTCTTCATTCCCCTCGCCTCTAGTTGTCGGCCCGGTTTTGAATTGGGCTGGTCTATTTAAACAAATACACCAACTTTGAAGGCGGTGTATCACGGTATCACGACGCAACTGCTACGGCATTCTGTCCAAATGATTTATCCTCCTTATAAGCATTTCTATTTGGGAGCACAAGGGGAAATCGGAGAGGCAAGGAAGCGAATCGGGGGAGAACACGGGGCAGGCAGCGAATTGCCGGGCGGAAATCGGTTTCTGTTCGACAGTATCCTCCTTATGAGCATTTCTATTTGCCGTGCGCTGCCCAAGTCGGTGACATGAAGCCTGCGATGGGGGCCGGGCATGTCGGAGTATCTTGAGCTTCCGTCTGCAAAATGGAGTAGGCGCCGGTTGCCCGCTTGCCTCGAGTCTCTAACAGAGCCTTCCTTCTCACTTATCGGGCCGGGTTTGCATCCGCTAACCTGAGGAGACGGGTCACTCGCGCACGGGCACCCACAGGTGGGCGGTTGCCTTCTCGCCGCGCTCGTTTGTGCGTTCCACCTTCACGAGATAGTCGCCGGGCCTGCGGAAGACGTGCTGCGTGCGGGCGTAGCCTTCTCTGGCTTTCTCGTCCGCACATCCGTCCGATTTCACCGTCACCGCCTCGGAGCCGTCGCCGAAGTTCCACGTCTCCTGACCGTGCGTCGTCCGGCACGTGCGGACAAGAAAGGTGACAGCCTGCCCGGTGCGAACGTCAAGTGTCGGCCAGTACGAGGCATGTATGGTAGGAGCCAGGCTCGCCTCGTCCTGTTGTTCGAAGACCGGCTTGCTCGCAATCTGAACGACGGCGAAATCAAAGGCGCTGTGGCCGCGGTTGTCTGTGATTCTGAGAATCTCGCTGTACGTCCCGGGCTTCCCGTACGTTCTGGTTACGATGGGGCCGCTCGCCTTCGAGCCGTCGCCAAAAGTCCATTCGTACCGGATGATACTTCCCGAGCGGCTCCAGGAGCGGCTTCCATCCAAAGTAACTGTCTCACCCACCCAGGCATAGGAGTGGGGGCGTGCCACCGCGATGACATCCGGCTGGTATTGCCGCTGGTACGCTTCCCACAGGAAGGCGTAACCCTCCACGATGCCTGCCCTCCCGGAAGGCTGGAGCCCGCGAATCTCGTAGTGGAGGTGAGACCAGCAGCCGGCGCTGCCTTCCTTTCCGACCAGTCCGATGCGCTCGCCGGCCGCGATTGTCTCGCCGAGTTTTACCCCCGGGTCAATGGCGAACAGATGAAAGTACCAGTGATACCAGCCCCGTTCGTCCAAAACGATCACACCGTCGTAGCTCACTTCGGTATAGGGACTCTTCTCGTACCCCGGTAAAGCACTCTTGCCTCGGACCACCACCAGGCCGGCGGTCGCCGACACGACTTCGGTCAGTCCCTCTGCGCCGCCAGTGTCAAGACCGTAGTGATAGTAGATCCTCCGGCCCCACGGCGTTTCCGAACCATCGACGAACGACGGCTGGTTCGCCATCTGCGTGGTCGTGGCGAACCAACGCTGCTTCACCGGATAGACATAAGTGCCGGGCGCCATAAATGCGGAACCCGCCGGCCACAGTCGGAGTCTTGCATCCTTCACCAGACCCCACGGGTTGTCGCGCGAGTTGCCGAGGAGACCCTTGGTCACCGCGCAGTCGACCTGGACGCCGGCAACCGTGCCCGGCAGGCGGTAGTTGCCGCAGTCGAGTTTGACTTCTCTCCCGTTCACCTTCACACGCACGCGGGAGTTTCGTACGGCGCCGCGTACGTTGTCGCAACTCTCCGTGCGTTCCAGCAACTCGACTCGTGTGCGGCCCCCATTGTGAATCCTTACCTCCACGGGTTGGCCTATGTCCAGGTCGACGGTGCGCATGAGAGGTGCTGCCGGCGACTGGGAGAACAGCATCAGCGGAGCGAGCAAAAACAAACCTGCAACCCCGCTCGCAAAAAGAGTTGTGTGGGCGTGGAATTCTCGCATGGTCCTCTCTCTGTTGCGGGCACAGGAGGGGAAAGCAGCAGAAGCGCGCCAGGAACTGGACCATCAAGCGAGCAGGCGGTGCCCTCTCGAATGGACTGCTGCCCGCTCCCTGACGGTCGCGGCTCCCTCCTCATCGAGGCGGTTCTGTAACTACATTATCCGATTCCCAATAAGAACAAGAATCTCCTCGCTTGTCCAGTTTATCCCTGCCGGTGGACGCAGGTTCACAAGGAGCGCGTTTACCTGATTGCGTTCACCTGGGCCGGCTCGACACTTCCAGCATCGCGGCGCCGAGAGGATCGACAATCGCCTCGGCATATTCCCCCATGCGCCTGTCATTGACGGTGATATCCGCAGTGATGATCTCGCGTCCACCCTTCTGTCCGGCTGCTTTTCTTATTTCGAACGGAATGGACACCTCTTGCTTGCCACCAATCACCACACTCTGAAATTGCCGATCGCAGGTCAGTACGCCCGGCAGCTTGAGTCCAACTCGGACGCGCGCCGGACGGAACAGGTGGTTGCGAACGATCACTTCGACCCGGAAGGTGCTTCCCGGCGACACAAAGGAACGGTATGGGTAGAAACGGCACCAGCGAACATCCATGCCAAAATTGGGGTCCGGCTGATCGATCAGAGAGGTCATCACCTCACGAAGCCGGTAGGCCCACGACTGGAATTCCTCCAGGTCCTTCGCCGTCGGTGAATATTCCTCAGTGTGAGCAGGGCAAACGAGATCGGGATTATAACGAAGCATTTTCCGGGCGCAGGCGATGAATCCGCCATCCAGGAAGTACTCGTTGTGCGGCACCAGAGGGCCGTTGCGTGTTTTGGACACGTCTTTTTTCTTCCAGGTATTGTCCCCGGTGAACAACACCCTCTTGCCATCGATCCAAGCGAACAATCCCTGATGAAACTGCGTTTGCCCCGGCAGGTGAAAGAACTCGAAGGTGTACTCCTCCCACTGGATCTTTTCACCATCATGGAGGATCCTGTCGGCCCTGATCGGCATGGGGACCAGGCAAGGGAGCCGGTAGCGGGTGGGATTCTCGAGTACATCGAGCATGCTCTCGTGAACCCATATGTGCGCGTCCTCCCAGGTCAATTCCCATGCCCGAATCGTGTGATCGTCGTGGTAGTGACTGAAAGACACAGCGTCGATGCGCTTCACGTTGAACTGCTTCTTCAGTTCAGCCACGCGCTCGCGTTCCACGTAGCCATAGTCCCACAAGAACGCCTTCCCGCTCTCGCTCAGAATTGCATAACTGGTGGCGCCCAGGAAGACCAGATGAGGGAGGATCTGCCGGACCTGATGCTGAACTCGGTGCAGCTCGTTGGGAACCAGCATTTCTTTCAGGGTGGCGTAGACGCGTCGGTTGGCCTCCATCGCTGCGGCCGGATCATCCATTGGAGCGCCATGGGCCGGCAGCAAACGACTGGGATGCTCGGCCAATATCCGGCTAAAGGAGGCTTCCGATGCATCCATCCCCTGGGTAAAGCCGTAATAGTCCCAGTGCAGGTCAAACCAGTTTGATACTTTTCCTTCTCCCGAGATCAGCTCTCCGCAAAATATGGTACGCCTGCCGTCGATGTCTGCGGCATAGGAAACCGCATGGTCGGTGACACCGGGGGTTTCGATCACCTTGAATTGCAGGCCCCGCCAGTCGATCACATCTCCCGGTTTGACCTTTTCGTCCACGTGAACGCTTTTGCGGAGGGTGTTCCAATGTGAACGGCAGTCATAGTTCAGGTAAAGCCTGACATCGCGCCAGAAGCTCTCCACGTCTTCGAAAAAACGGGCTTCCTGCGCAGGAACCGTCACGAGAAACGGGCTCGATTTGAGATCCACCAGTCCCTGTGCCTGGTTTCGATGGTGGTGCGTCAGAAGAACCCGATCGATCTTTTCTACCCCAGCATCTCGAAGACGGCCGAGGATATCCCCCGAACCAAATCCGATCAGCAGGCCATGATTGCCGCTCTTGACAAGGTAGACATTGCACGTGTCTTCGAAGAGGAAGAGGTTTTCGCTCAGCTTCCTCATTCCGCCCGAGGGACGGAAATCCCGGTCGTGTTTCCTGGAAGGATCGAAAGGGAAATCACTGTCAGGTTTGATTTGCGACCCATTGAATCCCGGCTGGGCGGCCAGAGCGGTGGAAATCACGGCCAAACACAGAATACTCGCCCTCGAATGGAAGTTCATGGCCATTGCCTTTCCCTGGATTCTGCGTCGGACTCCTGCATTCAAAATGATGAACCCGGATATTGCGGATTCACCGAACCGCGCGGGGCTGCGAACGAAACCGCAGTGCGTAGACAGTAGCAGTCCCGGTGTCTCCGTTGGTTCCCAACACCAGCAGGACCAGATCCCGCTGCGGATCGTACACCATGGCCCGATTCTGGCCGGCGGCTCCGGGCGGGGCGTTAATGTCTGTCTTTTCCCAGCGGTTTTCACCCACCCGGTAGGCCCACAGCCCGGCGCCGAGAGTCAGAAAGACGTCTTCGTGCGGGAGGTAGACGGCCTCCCTCATGCATACCGGAGGTGCCGCCTCCCCGGGGGTGACAACGCCCGGCTTCATGTTTTGCCAGCGGCCGGTTTTCAGGTCAAAGGTCCACAGCTCGTCTCGTTTCTTCCCTCCTCCGTGCAGGATTACCTGCTGCCGTTTCGAGTCGAATGCAAGGCTCGTCATCTCATACAGGTTCTGGGGGAAGGGCGGTCCCTTGTCAAGCCTCTCCCAGGCAGGTCCCTGGAACAGGTAGATCGCGTTGTCTACCGGCGCCTGCTCGGTATTCCAGGGAAGCAGGTAGCCGGCGTCATTAAGCCGAGCGGGCCAGTCCACGGTCACGCCCATCACGCCGAGCGGGGTGCTGACCAGGGTGTCCAATCCCGCCGGAGCCGGCCCCAGCAGCTCCCATGCGGCAGTGACCGGATCATAGGCCCAGGTGGCGTATTTCACATAAGAGGAAGGAGGAAAGACCAAAGCATCGGACGCTGCCCTGGGCTTGCCCGGGAAGGACTTGAGCCATGCCGGTTCGTAGGCTGTCGTGAGCCGGATCGGCCGCGCCATGATCACCTTCTGCTTCACGGGATCATAGGCGTAAATCCTGCGGCCATGGTCTGTCCAGGGTCCGCCCCGGAAGGTCACACCGGCGAGACGCACTCCATGATTCCACAGGCGCTCTGGAAATTCGGGATCTGAGCCGTCATGCCACGCACGAAGCGCGACGCTGAAGGCATCCACATCGTTCCCCTCGTAGCCGCAATGACCGCCGCCCCAGTAGAGTATCTCTCCGCGATGGGAGTCAAACGTTGCGCTTCCCCAGGTTCGGGTAGGGGCTCCTGAGCCGGGCTGGTTCAGGGGTACCCATTGGTTGACCGGAAAGGCGGCGTCCGGCTCCTTGCGGCCGGACAAGGCTGCCGCCTTCACACCCACCTGCCGTTTCGGCATCGGTTTGTGCGCCTCAATCCGAGCATCGGGATATGAGACATTTACTTTATCAATCCGGTAGGCGTAGGTGGTGCGCACCGGGTAGAGAATGTTGCAGCCCATCGGATCGTCGGGCTTCCTGGTGCTGGTGATGAGGACAACAAGGCGCTTCTCCGGCGCGATGTCAGCGGAAATGTAGAAACCCGTCGGGACTTCGCCTCTGAGCCTCTGCCAGCGATCCCCGGCCGGGTCATAGGCCCACACATCGTTTAGATCCTTGAGGTTGTAACCACCGCCGATGATGACCCAGCCGGTCTCCGGGTCGTAGACTGTGAAATGCCCGGCGCGCGGCTCGGGTCCACCCGGAGCGTTGGACTGGCGCCAACGGTGAGTCTTAAGGTCAAAGATCCAGGTATCGGCAAGATAATGACTTTGCCCATCACCGCCGAACAGCACCAGTTGCTGGTTTTTCGTATCGCAGACCATCCGGCTGTTCATGCGCGGCGGCGGCTGGTCTTCCGGTGGCAGTTCCCGCCAATCGTTGTCCCTGGGCCGATAGATCCATGTCCCTGTATAACCAACAATCCTTCCATCCGGGGTTCGCTCCGCGACGTGGCCGCCTCCGAACAGAATGATCTCATCGTGAAATGGATCGTGGGCAAGCGAACCGCCCAGCACAGGAGGCGGGGCATGGACCGGCGCAAGATCGGACCAGCGACGCCGGGCGATATCGTAAGACGCCGTAAGTCCTCCGGTGAAATAGAAGAGAGAATTTACCACTGGATCGTAAGCGACCTGATCAGAGACTATGTTGAGATCGGGACGAGGGACAGCCCCTGCCTCCTCTGTCCTGCTGCGCATGAGCGTGCGTTCGCTGCCGGTGGTAATTCCGGAATACGTGCGCGGGACATAGGACAGCGGGAGGCGCTTACTCCATGCGCTCTCCATGTTGGCCGGCAGGTGGCTGCGCCACAGCCCTTCCTCCGGATCCAACGCCACCATGTCGTATTCCGGGACTTCCATCAGGGGGTGTTCCTGCAGCAGGTCGGGATCGGCATTCATGTAACCCCAAAGGAAAAACGCTTTCGCCTTGGAGGCGTAGCGAACCGCGCTGCCGGGACGAGCTCCGGCCGGGTCTTTTCGCAGCTCAGTCCACTGATTGGGCTGCGAGAGAAAGGCTGCAGACAGGAAAAGAATGCAGATAGTATTCACTCATCCCTCCTGGGAGCCGGGAGGAAACTGGCTGCCAGCTTTCTTGCGCAGGGAACACGCGCAGTCGACTGAATAGGCCTTTTGGCCACGGACGATCTTGTACGCCGGCCCAGAGAGCCCGCCCACAACCCCCGCCTGCATCCCCTGTGACTGAACCATCAGCTGATGGAAAGCCTGCCTATTTTGCCCATGGGCGGCGGCCCGCTGGGCGGCACCTTATTTTGAGCCGGCGCGGTCCCGCTCTTGAGATGGGCCAGTAGAGCTGGATGTTCAAAGGCCAGGCCTGCTGTGATTCCGGCGCAGACACGAAGGGACTTCTCCACAAAACGGCGGCGATCAGGATTCTTCAGCATGCTTCCACCATAATCCCGCCGGTTCGGGGGACGCAATACGGATCTTTATTAATAGGTAGTTGCTTCTCTCTGTCGGAGAGAGATGCAAGCCCCCCTCCCGCTTGCTGCCTACTGTAACTACGGTTCCCGGAAACGGAGAACGGAGGGTAGAATCGTGCGACGAAACATGGTCCTTGGAATCATGGCTATTGCAGGCTTGTTGTTCTCTCGGTCAGCGGCCGGCTCTTTGGGGGGATTCGCCGGCGCTTAAGCCGAGAGAATATCGGATGGGCTCCATGCAGGTTCCGGCAGGACTCGAACGTTCGACGTCGAGGAGAACTCTGCCCGGACCGCTTCGGCCGCCAGCCGATTGCCGGCTCCATCGAGCGCTCCGGCGAGCGTGACCCGCCGCGGCGCAAGGGAGATGGTCAACTCCGGCAGGTCGGTGTGGGCCAGCAGGTTCGGCACAAAATTGCCGAATGGGTATCTATACACATCCATCTCGACAATGGACCGGAACGAAATCAGACCCTCCGCCAAATACAGGCTGCCGATCGCGGGTTCCAAAGCGGCGGCAAACTGGGCCGGCACGGTAAGCACGCCGCGCGCGGCGAGTATGACGGGCCGGCGCACGAATTCCGGACGCACTCGCAGGCCCCGAACGATGGATAGGATATCGGTGACCCGCTGCCCCGCAAGCGGTTTTCCGAGGATGAGGGCGGACCATGCGTATTCCTCCTCGCTGTTATGAGGTCTGGCGTGACGCGCGGCCCCGCGGCTGAACTCGGGAGTCATGTCCCCTATACCGCGCAGGTCCGGCGCGCAGACGACGCAACCCTCCGCCGCCATTCGGTTATAAAGTCCGGATTCGTGCCACGCATTCCGGCCGCCGGGCTCCAGCACGATCACCAGCGGTTTCGACGGGTCAACGGCCTTAGGCTGGTACAGCCAGGCCGGCACCCACACCTTCGGTGCGGCTGGGAACTCAACCGCTTCGACCAGGGTCTGGTGGTACGATGCGTGGCCTACCGTTATTATGTTCGTGCCGGCTCCGGGGCGATCGACGTTCAACAGCCGGGCGAGGTCCGCCGGTGTCTTCGACAGGCTGCGCTTCCGGTTGAGCGTGAACGGTGTCTCTCCATGAAACGACTGCACGACGCTCCCGTTAGCCGAGACGAACAGCGTCTCTTCCGATTCCGCCCGGATGACAGGCTCCTCGGCTACCGGTTGGGACTCACCCTTCAGCCAGCGTGCGAACCAATTGTACATCCGCATGCGGAGATCGAAACTGAACCCATGGGGAAGCGGCGTGCCGAACCATGCAATCCGGTCGATGTGGCCGAGCCTCCGGTAGACGCGCTGCAGTTTTTGAAACTCTTCGATTCCGCTCGTGAGATAGTTGGGCGAATAGGTGCCGAAGAAGTCGCGCTCGCTCACCATGACCAGCAGGGGCTTGGGTGCGATCGGATAGAGCAGATCCCAGCGGTCGAAGCCAACCGGCGCGGAAGCGACCAGGTTTTGTTCTCCATCGTCGGTCGAGCCAGGCGGATTGAAATTCGCACAGGCGACGTTTTCGGTGTTGCCGCAGGAGACCACCGCCGCCGCGAGCCGATCATCGACCGCGGCCAGCAGCATCGTGTTTGTGCCGCCGCCGGATTGTCCGGTCGAGGCGAGCCGTTTGGGATCGACCAGCGGATGCGACGCCAGATAGTCCAGGCTGCGCACCGAATCCCAAGTCTGAAGCCTGGTACTGGTGATGCCTTTGAGCAGCATCTGGCGGCCGGGGAAGGTATGCTCCTCATCCGCGCCGAGCCGACTGCGGGAAGGCACAGGCCCGGGATAGTAAGTACGTTCACCCTGGCCCATCGGGTCGAAACCGAGCACAAGATAGCCGAGCCCTGCCAGAGTCTGGCAGCAGAGTTGATAGGTGCCGTCAGCCTTCCCGTTTGTGGTGTGGCCCATCTGGTACAGCACTCCCGGAAACGGCGGGCGCCCCACGGAGGGGATATACAGAGTCCCGGAAATGTGGAAATTCGGCTGGCTCTCGTAGACGACTTTCTCGACGCGATACCCTGGCCGTTCAAACGTGCCCACCGTTCGGGCGTTGAGGGAAGTACGCTCCGGCATCCCGCCCACAAGGTTCCAGAAAGTTTCGGTGACCCACCGTTGTCTTTCGCGGATGGCTGCCGGCGTGGTCAGACGTGAGATCGCGCGGTTCCGCGACTGATAAGCTTGCTCTGCCAGGTCGCGCAGGTAGTCGGGGAGGCAGCGCGAATAATCGCGATACATGATGGAAGGAGCGCCCCGTTGCGCGCCGACATTCCTGCGCAAAAGGGTGCCCATTGCGGCCATAGCCAGAACTTCTCGCCGACTCATCGTAAGCATCAGGAATTCTCCTCCCGGGCGCAGCCCGGCCTTACTTCTCCTGCAACCGCTCCGTCGGACTGATGTACTGCATGGGATGCTGTTCCAGCCATTTCGAATAGTGCTCAAAACTGGCCAGAGCGGGAACAACAACCTCGGCCGATTTGCGGAGCACGTCGACGGCGATGTCTATATCGGAACGCCCATTGAACATCACCCCCGCGTTACCGTGGTTGCCGTGGTTCTTCTCTTCGAAATAGCGGAATCCGACGACTCCCCACTTTCGCATGGCGGCGATATCCGGGGCGATCTCGGCGGGCTGATCGGGATCCTGTGAGGTTTTGATTTCCCTGGACCAGTTTTCCAACGGGATCGGCCGCTCGCGGCCCAGAATTCTCAAGCTTGCCAGATCGATCTGCTGCTCTTCGAAATTGCCGGGGTAGCCGCGCCACAACTCCTGGACTTCGGGAAGGTCGAAGGCGCGCCGCGCGGAAATAAAGAAGCAGGGCTTCTCGGTCTCATCAAACAACTCGCGTGCTGCGATCATGCCCGCCGTGTCCTCCGGGTTGGTGCCACCGACCAGAACCGTACGCCGGAATCCCTGCTTGTTGAGGGTCGATGCAATACGCTTGAGCACCATGACTTGCTCTTCGTGGGTAAACGATACAGTCCCGCGGAAGGTACGGGTAGCGCCGGCAAAGCAACAATGCGTCGGCGGAAAGACCAACCCATTCGCCTTATCTGCGATCAGCAGGCTGAGGGCGTGCGCCCAATGCGCATGCATGCCAACCGGGATCAAGGCGCCGTGACCGCTGATCGGTCCGAACGGGATCAGAACCAGGTCGCCGCCGGACTTCAGGTAGAACTCGATCTCGCGGCTCGTCATCTCATCCATGCGGCGGCTTGAGAAGGGGATATTGCCCGAATTCTGCGGCGCGGCCTGCACGGTCTGAGCCACGCCAGCGCGCGCAAGCACGCCGCCAGTTAAGACGTTCCGGAAGAAACCGCGTCGTCCAATCGATTTCATGGATAGCTCCTTTGCTGCAGCTTTTAGCAAAACACCAATTCTAATGGAATGGAATGGATTCCAATGAGTCCTTATAAGAACTTCTATCTGGGAGCAAGGGGAAAGTGGGGAGGAAAGAATGATCAGTTGGACATACTTATGTGAAGTGGATCCTGGTTAGGCGGCAAGAATGTCCGCGCGGCTGGCTCTCAACTCAACATAAATGCCCGCTTCATCCCAAGTACAAAAAAGCTGTGCCCGTAGGGTAAAAATATTCAGCCGAGCCGCAAGCAGCTGTAGCGACATATCTTGACGCAGACGCCGGTACTGCTGTGTTCGACGCTTGACAAGTAGCCAAGGATCCCGGATGCTGCGGATTTTTCACCGCGCATTCGAAGGAACATGAAAGCCCTGTTGCAGCCATGGCAGTTGTTGCTGCTGATCCTGGCCGGCTGGATCAATCGCCGACAACAGGACGCCGTTGAGTACCTCCTGACGGAGAATGGGTGCTCAGAGAGAAGCTCGCCAAAAAGCGAATCCTCCTCAACGATGACCAGCGGCGGCGCCTGACGGTGACAGGCAAAATCCTCGGGCGGAAGATGCTCGAGCAGCTGGCCAGCATCGTGAACCCCGACACGATCCTGCGTTGGCATCGGGAACTCGTTGCCCGGCACTGGGACTACGGCCACCGCCGAAAGAGCGCTGGACGGTCGCCTGTATTGCAGGAGATTGTTGAACTTGTGCTGCGGATGGCCAGCGAGAATCCGACCTGGGGCTATGGCCGCATTCAGGGCGCCTTGGCGAATCTGGGAAACCATGTTTCGGACAGGACGGTCGGCAACATACTGAAGGCACACGGCATTGTGCCGGCGCCGGTTCGAAAGCGTCAGTCGACGTGGAAGAGCTTTCTCCAGGCCCACTGGGATGTCCTGTCCTCCGTTGACTTCACGACAATCGAGATCTGGACGAAGAGAGGGCTGGTTACCGTCTACCTGCTATTCGTCATGGAGTTGGCGACGCGTCGGGTGCACTTCGCCGGTAGTACCGCCCATCCCGACAAAGTGTGGATGCTCCAGATGGCCAGGAATTTGAGCGACGCTGAAGAAGGATTCCTGCGTGGCAAGAAGTACCTGCTGATGGATCGCGACGCGAAGTTCTCCGAGGCGTTCCGGGTCACCCTGGACCAAGCTGGTGTGGAGGCTGTGCGCTTGCCACCGCGCTCGCCCAACTTGAATCCGAATATCGAGCGCTTTATGCGATCGGTCAAAGACGAATGCCTGGATCGGATGATCTTCTTTGGGGAGAAAGCGGTGCAGACCGCCGTAGTTGCTTTCCTGGCCCATTATCACGCAGAGCGCAATCACCAGGGGCTTGACAACAGACTGATCGAGCCAGGCGAGGAACTGGGCGACACTACCGGTGAGGTCGCATGCCGCGAGCGACTTGGCGGCATGCTGCGGTACTATTACCGCAAAGCGGCTTGACCTGCTTTGTTTTTTGATGCCAAGCGTTATGCTGCGTCAGCGCATGAGGTGTCTGCAGGTGACGATTCACGTCATCGCAACCAAGCGGTGAACCGGGCATCGAGCCCAGCTGCCGGATGGAATTGGATTTCCACTCCATCGATGTCGGTCGAGGTTCCTGCCGTTTCCCGGTTCTAATCACCCAAGTGTGATGCAGTTGCAGGACGTCAGAGTTTCTTTACCTTAGGGGACGGAGTTCTAATCTGGAAACTCTATTCTACAGATGCGACCCCCACTCCCCCCAACTTCCGCGAGGTCGGGATTGCGGACGATTCTCCACACGGCGCGCAGCATCCGGCTTTCCATGGGGGCGAGGAACGCGACGTAGAAATCGTCGTTTTCCGGCACGTGCGCCAGCTCCGTCATCCGACAGGCCTCCGGATTCAAGCCCGGCATGAAATCCGTCCGGCGGCTATCCCGTGGAGAGTGGATTGGAGGTTCGCAAACCCCTGAAACGTGAAAAATCACGGTCCGTCGTGCATAAGACTGCCCCGTGCTCAATCGATAGAGCCGCCAGATGCGCGTCCATGACGAGAGGGCCGGCAGCCTGCCCCTCTTCCAGTAGTTCCCGAAAGATCTCCCAGTGCCGGCTGGTGGGCGTCAAAACGACTACTGTCCCCTGGTTCAACCATTCAGAAACAATCTGTGCGGCTTCCCGCAGTGTGAATGGTGCCGCATAAGCTCTGGGATTCGTGCCGATGCGAAGGAAAGCTGTGATCGATTGCCAGGACAATGCAGTCAGATCCCCGCCGGAGAACTGCTGTTCCAGCCAGCTTCGCGCCTGATCGTATTGTTCGGCCGATTCATCGTACGCATAGAGGAGGATATTGGCATCGATGAGAATCATGAGTGGGCCGGCCCCTCCAGCTGTTCGAGCAATTCGCCAATATTGTCATAATTCAATCCGGGACGTCTCCCCAGAGACCTGCCGCGAACCTTAAAGGGCTTTCTTTTTTCGGTCCGGGCTTGAAAGACCAGTGCCCGCCGCAGCAGTTCATTCACAACTTCCTTGTAGGGTTTTCCTGTTCTCCTAACCTCTGCCTCTATTTTCGCGTAAATGTCGTCGTCGAGAGTCAATGTGGTTCTCATGCATTGATGCTTTCATCTTAGCATCAAGATGTCAAGATGTTATCGTCAGTAGTCGCCAGCGGCTTGCCTGGCCGGCGTGCGACCCGAGCCTGTCCCGACAAGCCCTCGGGATCGTCACTTGTCCTTTTTCCGAGAGACGAGCCTACGAGTTAGAGGTCAGCCCCTTGGAAATCCCGTTCTTTCCCGGTACGTAGTGCGTCTCCGCCGACGGTCGCGGATTTTTGTGATTGAGAAGTCGGCAGTTGCCAGTTCTCCTTCACGGATCAATCTCGTCACCAACTGGTTCGAGTGACTGAAGGCGCGAGTGCCTACCGGGAAGCAATGCCGTAAGATGGTGGGGGCTGGATCGAGCTTGCCAGCATGGATCGCGACCATCAACGGCTGCGCCGTCACAATTTCCAGCCCGTATCTGCAAGGCGCATCCGCATTAAGGTCACAGAGACCAATGGCGACTAACTGGCGCGAATCTACGAGGTGCGTTGCTATGCATTAGGGAATAGGGCAAGCGTCCCTATTTCCACCTTATTTCCGGAGGCCATGGATGATGAAACACCTATTGCTGACCGTGTCAACCTTATTGGTTCTCATCGGTGCCCAGGCGCAGGAACTGAAAGAACCGGGTAGCGCCATTCAGATCGGTGGGGCATTTCCACAGGTCGCCGTTGTCGCCGGCCACGAAAATCGCAGCGAAGCGGGCATCGGCGATCCTGAAAGTATTCGCCCGGGGGAAGTGGCTTACGTACCGCTTGCCGAAAGGCGCGCAAACCTTCGACCACGCATGGAACACGGAATGGATGCGGATTCGGGACGCACAGACCGAACGGTTCCTGATGGATCTGCACGGCATCTTTTATGAACTGCCCGCGCAGGTTTACGACGGAAAGATACTGCCGATTCGGCCGATCAGCAACCATCTGCGCATCGTGCCCGATTTCTGCTACTGGCGCGGATTATTCGTCATGGGCGGCGACCAGACAGATCGCAGTTAGGGGCAGCCGCAAACAGGCTTGTGGTTCGGGCAGGTGGATGACCTGTGGAAGATGGGCAAGCCCGCTGGCTGGGGCAGTGTATGGCTCGAGCAGAATGTCAAAGCGGGTGAAGTCTCCGATCCGTATATTATGACGGGTTTCGATCAAAAGGTCGTGCATCTGAAACAGACGGCGAACGCGCCTGTCATTTTCACGATTGAAGTTGATTTCGTCGGGGACGGAGGCTGGGCGAGGTATGACACGATCGCCGTGCCTGCCGATGGCTACAGGCATCACGAGTTTCCCGCAGGCTTCAGCGCGCATTGGGTGCGCGTAAAAGCCAGTCGCGATTGCTGCGCTTCGGTGACATTCATCTACCGCTGAACGGGGGGAGGGGAAACCCAAGACCATGCAGCAACCGGGAACGACGCTCGATTCTCCAGCCGGGGGCTGTCATCTGCGGATAGGTATTGCTGTCACAGATGTTCTCGCCCGACACGAAGAGCCGATGGTGGTCAGGCCATCTTCCGGTGACATCCTCGGGAATCCGGGGACACGATATTCATTTGAGGACTCCGATGAGTGTCGTGCCCCCCAAGCATTCGTTCCAGGCAATCTGCCCGGAACTGGGATGACGGTACCTTTTTCGCGATTCCCCGGCCCGACCCGGCTCTCCCTACGTCCATCGCCGTCCACTTTGGTTGTGAGGATGTGACCGGGAAAATCCTTCGGGTACTACATGTTTGTGGACCTGGAAAGTGCCATACGGGAGCTGGCGCCGAAGCTGATCCGTTACTGCACGGCGCGAACCCGGCAGCCGAGCCTGGCCGAGGAAATCGCGCAGGAGAGCCTGTCGGCCCTGGTCGACCGCTGGCGCCGGCACGGACCGCCGGACTCGCCCGAGGCGTTCGTTTTCGCCGTGGCGAAACGACGCGCTGCGCGCGTCCTGCTGCGCCGGAGACTGTGGCTTCCGCTCCGGCTGCTGGACGGCCGGACCGACGGCAGCCCCGATCCCGAGCAGCGTGCGATGGAGCGATCCGAGCTTGACCGTCTGCTGCGCGCCATCGACTCCCTTCCTGCGCGCGTGCGTGAGGCGCTGCTGCTGGTCGTGGTGGCGGATCTCCCGACACGCGAGGCGGCGCGGGTGCTCGGCATCTCGGAATCAGCCGTGAAGATGCGGATGCTTCGGGCACGAAGCCGTCTCTCGTCCCTCCTGGAGGCTGAGAATGGAACTGTGCGAAGAAAGTGATCTCGATCGGAAGATTCGTGAAATCCTCAAACCGGACGCCGAGGTTGTCCAGTGCATCGTCGGCCACGCACTGGCCGCGAAAGAGCGCCGCCGATCCCGGCTCGTGCCGGCCCTGGCGGCGATCGGGATCTGCATCGTCGCGTGGCTCATTTACGTCGGACTTCCCAGGGAATCTCCCGAGATCCTCACGCTCGACTTCGTCGGAGACATTGCCGTCGTCCAGGCACCCGACGGAACGTCGTGGGTCTTCTCGGAGGATGGGCGAGAACCGGGTCCCAGCGTGGAAACAGGACTCATTCTCTACGAGGGGGATCCACCATGAAGCGGAAATCGATTCTGATCTGCGGCGCCTGCTTTTTCCTGCTCCTGGGCGCGTCACTCGTTCTCGGACAGGCGGCGCTCGAAAAACGCACCAGCCTGGACGTGAACGCCGTCTCGCCGGCAGATGTCTTCGGCTCCCTTGCCCAGACCCTTGGGTGCGGCATCGAAATCGACCCTGGCGTCAAGACACCCGTCACGATGCGGCTGTCGAACATTACGGTCCGGACCGCGCTCAACGTCCTGTGCGAGAGTATCGGATGCGGCTGGCGCCTGTCCGGCAGCACCCTGCGCATCGACGCCACACCCGTCCGAAAGCCGGGACGCGCGACGCCGGAATCCTTCCGCGAGAGTCTCTACAAACAGACCCCGCCGGACTTTAAGTTCCAGGACACTCCGTTGAGGAGCGTGCTCGAGGCGCTGGGCAAGGTCGGCGGGATCGAAATCAGCGCCGAAGAACCGGATGCGAACCGGCCGGTGACTCTCGACTTGAGCAATCGCAGCATCCTGTCGGCGCTCAAGGAAATAGGCCGGTCGGCCGACCTGAGGTCCGGAGTAATGCTTGTCAGGATCTCAAACGAGCCGGGCAAAGCGTTGAAGATCAAATTCACGTATCGAGCCGTCCCCAAAGGGGCCAAAAGGCTGCCTAACAAGTTCAAGGACGAATGAAGGGGAAGTCGAAATAAGCCGCGTCTTGTGGTTGGAGTTCGGCTGTGAGGGGTAGCCAGCGTCCGAGTTGGGGCCTTATGTCAACTTCGCCCCTATTCATCAGCGCTTATGCGGGCGACGAATACGGAGGCTGTGGACTCGCTGGCGCGGCGTATCAGCGATGACCGGCGCCTTCACCTGCAAGCGCGCTCCGAGATCGAGTATTTCCACGAGCAGACGAAGGCTTCTGCTCCCATCAAGATGCTAGGCACATTCATTGCCCTGATCATGTCCATCGGAGCCTGCTTCGCGGCCATGAACGCCATGTATGCCTCGGTCGCATACCGCAGGCGGGAAATCGGCACACTGCGCGTACTTGGCTTTCAGCGACACCAAGTGCTGCTGCCCTTCCTGGTCGAGTCGGCGCTGCTCGCAATCGCCGGAGGCGCACTGGGCTGCCTTCTCTCCATCCCAATCCACGGAGTTTCCACCGGCACAATGAACTTCAACACCTTCGCGGAACTGGCATTCTATTTCCGGATAACGCCAGGAATGCTTACGGCAGGAATTGCCTTCTCTGCGCTCATGGGAGCCTTGGGCGGATTCCTGCCGGCACTGCTCGCGGCGCGTCGCACCATCATCCAATCCATCCGCGACTAGAGAAAACGGGGATATTCCGATTTTCCAGATTTCCGCTGCGAATATGAGAAGCACAGCTACCGGTAGATTCGTTCAAATTGGCAAAGCAAGACTGGAAAATCGGAATGTCCCCGTTTTCACCCGCGGCTGCCGGATTCCTCTGCGACGATGCGAACCGTTCTCTTCTCGGGACCGCGCAGGATAGTGAGGGGAGAAGCGACTCCGACTCTCGCCTCCGTCAGCAGCTTGTGAAGATCGTCGATACTCGCGGCCGGGTGCCCATCGTAAGCTAAGATTACATCACCTTCCTGCACGCCCGCCCGCCCAGCCGGGCTATTGGGTTCGACCGATACCACGAGTGTGCCCGTCTCGGCGGCCAGATTGTGGAAGCGAATGACGCGGCGCGGCAGCGAAATGTTCTGCCCTGCAACGCCGATGTATCCGCGCCGGATCCTGCCGTCGCGGATCAGCCGGCCTGCCACGAACTTCGCGGTGTTGATCGCGATCGCGAAACAGATTCCCTGCGCGGGGAGGATCACGGCTGTATTGACTCCGATGACATCGCCGCGCGAAGTCGCCAGCGGGCCACCAGAGTTTCCCGGGTTGAGCGCGGCATCGGTCTGAATGATGTTGTCGATCAGCCGGCCCGAGGTGGACCTCAGGGAACGTCCCAGTGCGCTGATGACGCCCGTGGTAACTGTGCACTGGAACCCATAGGGATTCCCGAGAGCTATCACCAACTGCCCCACTTTTGCCTTCTGGGAATCGGCCAGCGACACGGGAACGAGGGTTGGAGCGGAGATGCGTAGAACGGCAAGATCTGTGTCCGGATCGTCCCCGACGAGCTCGGCCCGGTAGCGCCCGCCGTCCGTTAACACGACGTCGATCTTCGAGGCGCCGTGGACAACGTGACTGTTGGTGAGGACAAAGCCGTCAGGGGTGAAGATGAAGCCGGAGCCCCCGCCGCGCATCTCCTGCGCGCGCTGCCGCGCAGGCCGCCCCGCCTTCGGCGCGTGGCGCACATCTATGTTCACGACGGACGGGCTGACCTTTGCTGCAGCAGTCGTCACCGCCTGCGAGTAGGCGTCGAGAAGACTCTCGTCGCTCAGGTATTGTTCCGGACTGGCTGAAAACTGCTCGCCCACGGAGCCCCAATCAGAGACTCTGCGCAACACGGGTTTCATGAATGAACTCCTCCTTTCCAGGACGAATTACATAACATCGCCTTCAGGAAAATGCTTGCCGAAACCACAGAGAAACGGAGACCACCGGGATCTCAAAGAATCGCGAATTGATTCTCCCAGGCAATATCCACTATCATGCGGAGCCATGCAGCACTGGAAAGTCTTGCCCACCCCAGGAGAGATCAAAATGAACAGAGTCGGCCTATTAAGGTTGTTCATAGTCATATTCGCCGTTTGTGTCGGCATGCATCTGCTGTCGGCTGCCGCGGGCCCGAAGGCTCTCTCTTCCTATGATGGAAAGGTTCGTGGAATCCTTGCAAAGATGACGCTGGATGAAAAAATCGGGCAAATGACGCAGCCGGATCAGGTGTTTCTCAAGGATGTCTCCGACATCCAGAAGTACTACCTGGGCTCGCTGCTGAGCGGCGGCGACTCAGACCCCAAGGCAGGAAACAGTCTCGAAGCGTGGACTGAGATGGTCGATAAGTATCAGGCCGAAGCGCTCAAGACACGCCTGGCGATCCCGCTTCTCTACGGGGTGGACGCCGTGCACGGACATAGCAACGTCCTCAACGCCGTGATCTTTCCGCACAACATCGGGCTGGGCTGCACGCGCAATCCTCAACTCGTCGAAAAGGCCGCCAGGATTACGGCCGAGGAGGTCCGGGCGACCGGCATCAACTGGGCCTTTGCTCCCTGCGTGGCGGTTCCGCGCGATGAGCGCTGGGGCAGAACTTATGAAGGATTCGGCGAAACCCCCGAACTTGCCAGAATCCTGGGTGAGGCAGCCGTGCGCGGATTCCAGGGCTCGAACCTCAACAATCCTTTGAGAGTGCCGGCATGCGCAAAGCACTTCGTCGGCGACGGCGGGACAGTCTTCGGAAGTGGGACCCCCAGAGGTCGCGACCGGTTGCTGGACCAGGGAGACGTGCGTCTGGACGAGAAGACTCTGAGAGAGATTCATCTGCAGGGCTATATCAGCACGGTCAAAGCGGGTGTCGCCACCATCATGCCTTCCTACAGCAGTTGGAACGGGCAGAAGTGCTCCGGCAGCAGGCGGCTGATGACCGAGATACTCAAAAACGAGCTGGGCTTCGAGGGCTTTCTGATTTCTGATTATGCGGCTCTCAACCAACTCCCCGGCGACTACAAGAGCCAAGTCGAGCAGTCGATCAATGCCGGTATGGACATGGTGATGGTGCCCGACAAGTACCAGCAGTTTATCAGCACCTTGAAGACATTAGTCAACGAGGGCACGGTGACCATGTCGCGGATCGATGATGCGGTGACCAGAATTCTGCGGGTTAAGTTCGCCATGGGTCTGATGGACAAAGGCCGCTCTCCGCTTGCCGACAAGAAACTGCAGAAGAGCTTCGGCTCCGCCGAGCACCGGCAGGTGGCCCGCGAATGCGCGCGGCAGTCCCTGGTGCTCTTGAAGAACGAAAACAAGACTCTTCCGATACCCAAGGGAGTGACTCGCATTCACATCGCTGGAAAGAACGCGGATGATATCGGCAATCAGTGCGGCGGCTGGACCATCACCTGGCAGGGCAGGAGCGGTAACGTCACCCCGGGCGGCACGACGATCCTGAAGGCGATTGAAAACGCGGTTTCGAAAGACACAAAAGTTACCTTCTCAAAAGACGGGACCGGAGCCGAAGGCGCGGCCATCGGAATCGCAGTCGTTGGCGAGACGCCATACGCGGAAGGGAGAGGTGACAGGACGGACTTGGCGCTGGTTAAGGAAGATGTGGCTGTCATTGAGAATATGAAGAAAGCAGGCATTCCTGTCGTCGTCATCCTCGTCTCCGGCCGGCCAATGACCATCGACCAAATGTTGGACAAGTCCAATGCGTTCGTGGCTGCCTGGCTGCCCGGCACTGAAGGACAGGGAGTTGCCGACGTTATCTTCGGGGACTACAAGCCCACCGGCAAGCTCTCGCATTCGTGGCCGCGCTCGATGTCGCAGATTCCAGTCAATGAGGGCGACGCGAGTTACGATCCGCTGTTCAAGTATGGATTCGGTTTGTCTTATTAACGGAGAGTGCACCCGATAATTGGGAGTCATCCTATGGATTCCGACAAATCTTCTGTTTCCCGTCGAGCGTTTCTGCAGTCCGCAGCAGGCTTGAGCGCCGGTTTGACTTTCGCCGGACGGCTTTCCGCCGGCCAGGAAGCCATGCCTCCTCTACCCAAGGTGAGGTTCGGAAAGGCCGAAATCACCCGTCTCATCATTGGCTCGAATCCTTTCTACGGCTACTCGCATTTCAACCTGGTGCTCGACCGCACCATGCGGGAGTGGATGACGCAGGATCGCAAAATGGAAGTCCTGCATCGCTGCGAGCAGTTCGGCATCAAAACCTGGCAACTTCATTACAACGACCAGCCGGTGGAAGATTTCAAGCGCTACCGGGCCGAAGGCGGCAAGATGAATCTCATCCTGCTCGGGGACTTCGCGCTGATGAAAGACCTGACGCTCCTCCCCAGAGTGGCGAAAGAGATGGCGCCTCTGGGCATAGGGCATCACGGCAACCGCACCGATGAACGGTTCCGCAACGGCGAGATGGATAAGGTAAGAGAGTTTCTGAAGGCGGTACGTGACACCGGCGTCATGGTCGGGCTTTCAGCTCACAACCCAGAGGTAATCGACATGGTGGAGAGCCAAGGATGGGATATAGACTACTACCAGACTTGCCTCTATCGCGTTTCCCGGACGCCCGATGAGGCGCGCAAGGTACTCGGCGAGTCTCCTATCGGCGAAATTTACCTTGAGAAAGACCCGGAGCGGATGTGCAAAGTGATCCGTCAGACGAAAAAACCCTGCCTTGCATTCAAAGTTCTGGGCGCCGGACGTTCGATTAACTCGCCCCAGGCGATCGAAAGCGCCTTCCGCTTCGCTCTTACGAATATCAAGCCCACGGATGCCATCATCGTGGGAATGTTTCCGCGCTATAAGGACGAAGTCCGGGAAAACACGGAGTTGGTGAGGCGCATTCTCACTCCCACGGATTAGGCATAAAAGCACGGGTCAGGCCTTCGGACTCAGAGAGCATACGTCCCTCTGCATCGGTACCACGGAAAACCGAATCCGAAGGCCTGACCCCGTCTTTTTAAGCAGACTTCGCGCGCCCTCGCTGGGGTGCTATTCTTTGGTCCATGCTTCCACGAGAGGAGAAAACGACGTGAGGAATCATATCTGCGTATCCATGATCTTGTTGGCCGCTTGGATCACGGGATTTCAGCAGCTGGTTGCCCAGGAGAAAAGCTCGTCCGGCGCCAAGACCGTGGCTACCATCAAAGGCGCGGTTATCAGCGAGGAGGAATTGAACCGTGCCGCCACCCCCGATCTTGAAAAGCTTGAATTACAGAGGCTGCAATCGGAAGCCAATTTTATCCGGAGCAGACAACAGATCCTGGAAAACACTCTCAAGCGGCTCGTAGAGGAGAGACTCCTGGACGCTGAGGCCGCCCGTCAGGGCATCAAGGCGAAGGATCTGCTCGCCAAAGAAGTGGACCAGAAGGTCAAAGACCCCACTACCGAGGAAGTGAACTCCTTTTACGAGGCCAACAAAAGCCGCATTCCGACGCCCAGGGAGCAGGTCGCAGGGCAGATACAGCAATACCTTAAGCAGCAGAACCACAACAAGCTCAAAGATGAGCTTATCGATCGCCTTAAAAAGGAAAATCAGGTCACACTCGCCTTGGAACCTTTACGGACAAATGTGGAGGTTGCGGGCCAACCCTCGAAGGGACCGGCGCAGGCGCCGGTCACCATAGTCGAGTTCTCCGATTTTCAGTGCCCCTACTGCAAGAACTTCACGGATACGCTCTATCGCGTGTTGAAGGATTTCTCTCCCGACGTGCGCCTTGTCTTCCGCCAACTTCCGCTCAGCGAGATTCACCCCCTGGCGGAGAAGGCCGGGGAAGCTTCACTCTGTGCCCAGGAACAAGGAAAGTTTTGGGAGATGCACGACCTGATGTTCAAGGATCAGGCGAATCTTAAGGTAGAAGACCTCAAAGCCAAGGCGGCAGGGCTGGGTCTCGACGCGGCGGCCTTCAACTCCTGTCTCGACTCGGGCAAATATGCTCAGACAATCCGCCAGGACATTCGTGACGGTGCCTTGGCAGGAGCTTCCGGCACTCCGGCGGCCTTCATCAATGGCCGCTTCGTCGGAGGTGCCCGTCCTTATGATGAGCTCGCCGCGATGGTCAAAGAAGAACTGCAGAAGAAAGCGGCGAACTCCTCCAAACCCTAACCACCCATTTGGACCTCTGTATTTTCCGTGCCTCTGTGGTTATTTTTGATACACACCACAAAGGGACCGACTACACAAAGACTGCCAGTTGACGGGAAGTCCGGTTTCGAATTGAATAGAGGCATTATGGTGCCAAACAGGACTTCTTGCTCTCGATTTTTCCAGCGGGTTTTGTGGGTTTTTCTAGCTGGAGCCCTATGCGGGCACGCCGCCTGTCTGACCCCTTCGGAAAGAGCGGCAGCCGAGAAGACCAGAGGCAATCCCCGGCGAGGGGTGGAAGCCATTCGACGCTATGGCTGTCCTGCGTGTCATACTATTCCTGGAATCGATGAAGCCATGGGCCGGGTCGGCCCCTCACTGGGCGGCGTCGCCAAGCGCGCACGGATTGCGGATGCCCTGGAGAACACCCCGGAGAACCTGATCCGGTGGATTCGGGATCCTCGGAGCATCGACACGCACACGAGCATGCCGACGATGCAGATCAGCGAATCCAAAGCGCGCGATATTGCAGCCTACCTTTACACGCTCAAGTAGTGACTGCACGTGCCTGCGCCCGGCAGCAGCTCGGGGTGCGCACCGGCAAGGGGCGATCACCTACCGAATTCAAGGCGGCTATTAGTCCCTTGGTGGCTAGGTTTGTGCCGGATCGGTCAAAAGCTGTCAGCATTCAGCCCTCAGCTTTCAGAGAGCTGGCTGAGACGCAAGTTGGGGCGCAAGGAATAATTCTCTCAGCTTGAGCCCTGCCAATAGGAGAAGTCTGCCAATCCTGGTCAAGTAATACTTGTAGCTGGAGCCAGCTCGTTTGAGCAAGCCGTGCACTCGCAAGCGCTTGAGAATTCTCGAAACCTGCGAGCAAGTCTTGTCGTGCAGATTCCCCCGCAGGTCTTTGTTGCGCATTCCACTGATGTTGAACTCGCCTCGGGCGAGGATTTCAAACAGAGCCTGATCGTCATCGTCAAAGAAGTTGAACCCGCGGTAGGTGCGTTCGTGGTCAACGATCGTTTGCGAAATCTCGTTCAAGTGACGGATGCCCGTGCTGGTGTCGTCGAGCGAGGAAATGAACTCCAGGTACCGGCGGTTGGCCGCTGTCAGGGACACCCGGAGTGCGGGCAAACTATAGATCCCTTTCTTCATTTCCGCCCACTTCATGGTGCGGGTCCCGTCCCGGTGTTCTACCTCACGGTAGTGTTTGAAAAAGGTGACGTCGTTGGTGGTGCTCTCGATGCGCAGAATCAGTCCGAATTTCTCGTACATCGTCGATCACATCGTCATGCGGGTACTCGATCAGTTGGACATTCACCTTGACTTGGCAAAACGCTGGGACGGCACAATGTCGACGGACGGTGCGCCGGTGGTGGAGGAAGGCTAGCGGTTATACCGGACCCCTTTGGGCGTTGCCACCGGCTCGGCTGCATCTGCCGGCTCGCAGGGGTCCAGATCGTGACCGAGCTTTTCCGATTTCGTGCGGAGATATCTTTGATTGTACTCGTTTGACGGCGCGATCAGGGGGACGATGTCCACAACCGAAAGGCCATATCCTTCCAGCCCCACGCGCTTCTGTGGATTATTGGTCATAAGTAGCATCTTGCGGACGCCAAGGTCGTAGAGAATCTGGGCCCCGATTCCGTAGTCTCGGGGATCCGGCGGAAAGCCAAGTTGCAGGTTGGCCTCAACCGTATCCAGGCCTTGATCCTGAAGGCTGTAAGCGCGGATCTTGTTTATCAGCCCGATATCGCGCCCTTCCTGCTCGAGGTAGAGAATCACTCCGCGTCCGGCACCGGAGATCCTCTGGAGCGCAAGGTGCAGTTGGTCTCCGCAGTCACAGCGGAGAGAATCGAAGAGGTCTCCTGTGATACAGCTGGAATGGACGCGGACCAGGACGGGTTCCGAGCTGTCGATCTCTCCCAAGACGAGTGCGAGATAGGGGCGCGTATCCACCTCACACCTGTAAGCGTAGGCTTTGAATTCCCCATAACGGGTGGGAATCCTTGTTGAAGCTTCCAGAGCTACGAGCTTCTCGGTGCGCCGCCGGTATTTGATGAGCTCCTCAATGGTCAGGATGTGGAGGTCGTGCTGCTTTGAGAACTCGATCAGGTCCGGAAGTCGGGCCATTTCGCCGTCGGCACGCTTGACCTCGCAGATGACCCCGGCAGGAGAAAGACCTGCGAGCCTGGCAAGGTCCACCGCCGCTTCCGTGTGTCCCGCGCGCATAAGCACTCCTCCGGGTTGCGCACGCAGAGGGCGAACGTGCCCTGGCCGGAGAAGATCCGCCGGGCGCGAGTTGGGATTAATGAGTGTGCGGATAGTGTGCGCCTGCTCTTTTGCGGAGATGCCGGTGGTCGTACCTTGGCGCGCATCGACCGTGACTGTGAAGGCTGTGCCGTGCCGCGCCGTGTTCCGGCTAACCATGAGGGGGAGGTCCAGCTGCTCCAGACGGGAGCTCGCCATGGGAATGCAGATCCAGCCGCGGCAGTGAGTCTCCAGGAAGTTTATCACCTCCGCGGTAACGTGCTCCGCGGCGATGACGACATCTCCCTCGTTTTCGCGGTCCTTGTCGTCAACCACGATGACCATCCTGCCGCTGTGGATCAGATCCAGGGCTCCTTCAACCGAACAAAAGGGACTCGATTCCAAGAGTGGCTCCTCCGGCACAACACTCAAGCATATGAGATTGAGCCAAACGAGACAATATAGAAAAAATCTGCCACGAATTACACGAAGAAATTTCATATTTTTATTTCGTGTAATTCGTGTAATTCGTGGCAGATTTTGATTCCAGAAATGAAGGCATTGATCGTTTACTTCTCCTGGACAGGTTACGTCGAAAAGCTGGCGGAGCATCTGCGCACTCAATTAGAACCCTTCGGAGAGGTCGTGACGGCGCGCATTGAACCCGTGAGGCAGCACGGCTACTGGATCTGGCTGGCCTGTTCCTTCCTACCTGGCTTGAGAGTGCCGATTCAGCCGGTCACCACCGATCTCGGCGAGTACGACGTTGTCTGCCTCGGGTTTCCCAAATGGACGGTGAGCTGCCCTCCTGTGAATCAGTACCTCCACTCGATGCAGCTGAAGCCGGGCAATAGGATTGGGGTTTTCATGTCTTGCGGCGGCTTCGACGAGGAGCGCTACCTGCGCAGCATGATGAAAAAGGTGGCCAGGAGAGGGGCACAGATTGTCGCAGTGGCTACCATAAAGAGAAGTGCCATCCGCAATGGAACCTTCCGGAATTCTCTCGAACGCTTCTGCCGCAAGATTCTATCAACCGAACCGCAAAAACCTGAAAGCAAGCATTTTCTTTCCGCTCTTTGAGACCCACGCAGCTGGATTTTTTATGAGGCGAGGTCTTCCTCAAGCGCGGCCCTCTGATCTGCGGTCAGGCGGGTTTCGTATTCGAGGCCCGAAAGATCAATCCCAACAGTCACGGGGGCCTTTTCTCCCACGAGAAACTTGAGGTACTGGACGGAGGAGATTCTGTCACTTCCCCGCTGAGCTTCGTCGAACTGGGGGCGAATTTTCCTGCCGTCTTCCATCCGCGCATAGATGTGCTCAGGCAGGGCGAGCCACTCTCGAAGCTTTATCGATCGCTCCGCGGGATCATCGATCTCGATCAAAAAGGTGCAGCCGAGTTGATCCTCATCGCCCAGAAGGCCGTTGTAAGTTTCGATCTCGTGCAGGATATCCTTTTCTTTTACGATCTTCTCGGCTCGCATCATCTCCTGCACCTGATAACGAATTGTCAGGGCATTCTCGAACAGGAAAGTAAAATAATCGCCGACATGGATCCTGCGACGCGCCTTTGCGGCAAGCACCCGCTCGCGAAAGCCTTCGCGGGTTTCCTCGTAAGTCTGGTAATCGACGAGCTCTTTGCGTTCAACCTTCCTCATGAATCCGTTCCTTCTTCCTGTTCTTTCGGTTTCTCGATTTTCCTGGGGAAGCCGCTCTCGCGATAAGCGCGCGCAAGCAGTGACATCGGGTGCATTGGCTTGACGCCGGCGTGCTGCTGGAACTGCAGGGCGGCCAGCGGACAGTCGGTGACCCAAACGGATGCGTTGGTTTCCTGCATTCCATCGAAGGCTCTTTGCCCGAGCCTCTTCGAGGGCTCAAAACCTGCCGTAGTCATCGCATAGGTACCGTTGTGACCGCAACACTCCTGAACCATGACCGGCTTCACACCCGGGATCTTCCGCATGAGGTCGCGCGCCTTGAAACCAATGGCCTGCGTACGCAAGTGGCAGGGCGTGTGATAGCCGACGGCCCCATCAGGGGCGCTCTTGAAGTCCGTATTGAAGCGCACCTCGTTCCGTATTGACCAGAGGAACTCGCTGGGGTCCATGGTGGCCGCCGCAAGCTTCCGTGCGGCCTCCCGGTCCTCCGCCGCAACCAGCTCGGGGTACTCGCGGCGAAACATCATCGAACAGGTTGGGTTGATTACGAGGACCTTGGCCCCTCGCTCAACGAAGGGCATAAGGACCCGCAGATTCTCCTTGGCCTGCGCCTGCAGGGTAGCGAGATCACCTTTCTCCCAGGCGGGCATTCCGCAGCAGCGAAGACCCTTGGCGCACCTTACCTTCACCCCGTTCTTCTCCAGGACCGCGACCGTGTCCTTTCCGATGCCGGGCTCGTTATTCTGCACAAAACAGGTCTGAAACAGCACCACCTCTGCAGCCGACTCCTTCGTTGTCCGGCCGGTTTTATTGGCCCAGGTTTCGAAGGTCTCGCTCGCAAAATCCGGCAGCAGCTTGTCGCGATGGATGCCGAGCAGCTTTTCGAGAAACCAGCGGTGAATTCTCAGCCGGTTTGCCACATTGGCCAGGCCGAAACTGGCCCGTGCGAGCTTTCCCGTGCCGTCGGGATCAGCTAGAACCCGGTCCCGCAGGGGAATTCCACGGCTTCTTGCGCGCACCGCCCGATAGCGGTGAACCATCTTGGGGAAATCGAGCATATAAGGGTGATGGTCCCGTGGCGTGTAGGGGCAGCTCACTTCGCACAGCTTGCACTGGAAGCAGGTATCAAGTACAGCCTCGGTTTCGCCTGGCGTGATTTTCCGAACGTCACCGCCGTGCTTGTGGTCGATCAGGGAAAACAAATCTGGGAATGTGTCGCAGTACTTGAAGCAGAGACGGCAGCCGTGACAGATCTCAAAGATCCGCTCGACTTCCTTGGCCAAACCCTTTTGGTCCCAGTACTTTTCTTCGATCGGGTCGTAGGACAAGCCGTCGGTTGGCTGATATGAGATGTTTTTCATGCCTTCGCTCATGAAATATCCTCCTAGGGGAACCGGACGATCGTCCTTGGGGATCGGAGGCCGGAAGCGGGTTCAAAGGGTGACCCGCTTCCTTGGCAATCATGCCTCGTTAGCTGATGGATTTCAGCATATCGCTGAAGCGGCCCGCATGAGACTTCTCAGCCTTGGCCAGCGTCTCGAACCAGTCCGCGATTTCGCTGAAGCCCTCGGCACGAGCAGTCTTGGCCATTCCGGGATACATGTCGGTGTATTCGTGAGTCTCACCTGCAATAGCCGCCTTGAGATTGTCCTCGGTGGCACCCATCGGCAGGTTGGTCGCCGGGTCGCCCACCTTCTTCAGGTAATCCAGGTGGCCGTGGGCGTGGCCCGTCTCACCCTCCGCAGTCTCGCGGAAGTTACCCGCGACCTCGGGATAGCCCTCCACATCCGCGATCTTCGCAAAGTAGAGGTATCGACGGTTCGCCTGGGATTCTCCGGCAAACGCATCTTTTAAGTTGTGATGTGTCTTAGAACCTTTCAACTCTGGCATCGTTCCTTCTCCTTTTTTTGTGTTGTGATTGGGGAGGCTTTTGCCTCCGGTTTATCGAAGTTAACAATTCCTGGATCTTCTGGCTCTCGACCGGCCAACGCACTCTTCGCAGGTCCCGAGGATTCGAATGTCCAACTCTTCGGCAACGAATCCTGCGATTGACCGCCGAGGAAAACTCAATAGCGAGAGGTTCTTTTCGTCGCAATCTCGCATGCGGCCGCACACACGGCAGACCAGATGCTGGTGCCGCGCGATGTTTGCGTCAAACCTCCCCACCCCATCCGTGGTGCTGATCCTGCGGACAAGCCGTTCGTTTTCCAGAAACTCCAGTATCCGGTAAACTGTGGCGTGCGACAGGGAGGGCATCTCGCTTCGGAGCCTGGCAAGAACCGCATCGGCCGTCGGGTGACTCGTGTCCGCAGCCAAAGCCCGATAGACAGCCAGGCGCTGGGTGGTGACTCGGATGCCACGCTCGCGGCATCGTTCCTCAAAGCGCTTGCACCGGTGCGCGACTTCCTGGGGCGGCCGCGCCGCAGGCTGCCCCATCAGGGGATCAAGGCTGCCTGCTGCTCTTGTACGAGTAATTCCCATATGAGAAATACTACCATCTAGGAGAAATTTGTCAATTGGGACAAGGCAAAGCGGGACGACACACGCATTGAACGCGGAAGACCTGAAAGCTCTCCGCGGCTGTGCTAAGGGCTCATGACAAAGTACCGTTTTATTTTTGCGCCAGCCCCAAGGCCAGTCCCCCTGCACGAAAAGAACTACAAGAAGCAGAGGGGCGGCGTCGGAGATCATCCGTTCTCTGACGCCGCTGCTCGAAGAGAGGAAGACTGCCAAAGGATGGAGCGGCGCCTGTCAACTGGACGCCGCCTTGTGCCAGCATGGCCGGACATGACTCCGCGAAGCTCACTTTCCACTGACGATGACTGCCGACTTGATGTAGTCGAGCTTCGGGAAGCTCTTTTCCAGATAAGCATTGCCTTCCATCTGGATGCGGCCTTGTTGCGGAGTTTCCCCGTATACCGAGTAGATGGAATCTACGACTTTCATCCCTTCAACGACCTTACCAAACGGCGCGAAGCCCTGTGCATCGAGACCTGCATTATCCTTAAAGTTGATGAAGACTTGCGTGGTGCGCGAATTTGGACCAGAGGTTGCGAAGGTGATGTATCCTTTCTTGTTGGACTGCTTGACTTTATCGTCCGGAATCCGTGCCTGTCGCCATACAGCATTGAGATTTGGATTGCCATTGATCCCAAATTGCACCATGAAATCGGGGACGACCCGGAAGAAACGGCAATTATCATAATATCCGTTTTTGACCAGATTGTAGAATCGGTCGGCTCCGGCTGGCGCCCAGGCGCGGGTCACCTCAATCACGAAGACACCCCTCGTCGTTTCGAATTGGGCCTTGTACACATCCGGTGCCGCCTCCGTCAGCGTCGCAGGATTCATGAGCTTCTCCTTGCCCGACTGCGCGCCGGCCAGTTTCACCGCGAGTCCTAACGCAACGGCGCAGAGCAAAGCCAGGACTGCCGAAAAACTTCTCGTTCTCAATCGCATCGATCCTTCTCCTTCTCTGTTTAGGGTTCATCGATTGTAGAGTCCGGCGTTGCGCTGTCGCATGCGTCGTAACTCCGTACGCAGTATATCATCTGTCCCAACATGTAGGGGCACGGCGCACCGTGCCCCTACCCATATTGTGGCAGGCCTGAACCCGCTCTACTTGGCCCCCAACAAGGTCACAGAGCCGGCTCTCGTTTCATATATACTATCCGCTGAAACCCTCCCGCTCCCCGACGGTCGCGGCTCTGTAATTCCTCCTAATGCGAAGCTGCGTGTGGAACAAGTAGCAATCCTCTATCGTATTGCCAGAAGCTCGACATCGAATACAAGCATACCCGCCGGCGCTCCGGGCTGGCCATCATAGGCAAGCTTTTGGGGGATCCAAAGGCGGCGTTTCTCCCCAACCACCATCTGGCCGACTCCTTCAGTCCATCCGGGTATGACCTCGTCAAGGCGGAAAGAAACCGGCTTGCCGTCATTCAGAGAGGTGTCGAACATTTTCCCGTCGGTTGTCCAACCTGTGTAGTGAACCGTCACCGTGTCGTGCGGACCTGGTCTGAGAGTTCCGGTTCCCTTCTTTAAGACCCGCGAAAAAAGCCCGGTGGGCGTCCCATGGGCATCGGGCGGCGGGCTGGAAACATCAGGGGGAGGCGAAATGATCCCTTTCCGGGATTGCTGTGAGCAGGACGCTACCGCCAGTACCAGTGCAATGATCAGGAGCAACCTGTAAGAGAGGTTCATGACATTCCTCCGGCGAAGGGCTTCCTTGTAGAGTCGCAATTATTGCCCTGCAGTTTCAGTATACACCGGCTGGAAGCTCAACCCCCTGCGCGTTCTGAAAGACCTTGCTGCCCCTCTGTATTACCGATATAGTAGCCGCGTTTTTCGCTCATTGAGGGATGGAGTCCCAGGCTTGGTGTGTGGGACTCGCTGTCTGAAGAATCGCTCCCCAGCTTATCGAAGGTGCTATGCAACTGCATTGGATTGACATCGGCATTATCATCCTTTACCTGATCGCCACAATCTTCGTCGGTTTCTGGGTATCGAAGAGAGCGTCAAGGGACATCAAGTCCTATTTCCTCGGCGGAAACCTATTGCCCTGGTACATGCTGGGTGTTTCCAATGCCTCGGGCATGTTCGATATTGCAGGAACCATGTGGCTGGTTTACGTCTGCGCTGCCTACGGCGTTAAAAGCATGTGGCTGCCCTGGCTGTGGCCCGTATTCAATCAGATCTTTCTCATGGTGTACATGTCGATCTGGCTGCGGCGCTCCAACGTCATGACCGGGGCGGAATGGATCCAGACGCGATTCGGCAAGGGCCAGGGCGCCACCCTGTCGCATATCATTGTTGTGGTCTTCGCACTCGTCAGCGTAATCGGATTCCTCGCGTACGGCGCCAAGGGAATCGGCAAATTCGCTGCGGTATTTCTCCCGTGGAATCTATCGCCTGACACCTACGCTTTGATCTTGATGGGAATCACGACGTTTTACGTAGTCAAAGGCGGTATGTTCAGCGTCGTCTTCACCGAGGTCATTCAGTTCTGTATCCTATCCGTTGCCTCACTCTGCATCGGGGTCATTGCCGCCATGAAAGTGGCCCCGGAAATGCTCGATCGCGTCGTGCCATCCGGCTGGCGGGATGTGTTTTTCGGCTGGCACCTGAACCTCAACTGGAGTCATTCGATTCCTGCGATCAACGACAAGATCGTTTCGGACGGATATACGCTGTTCGGCCTTTTCTTCATGATGATGGTCTTCAAGGGAATACTTGTAAGCATGGCCGGGCCCGCGCCAAACTACGACATGCAGCGCGTCCTCTCGACGCGCAGCCCACGGGAAGCCGCGCTAATGAGCTCTACGGTGAACGTCGTTTTGTTCTTCCCCCGCTACATGATGATTACCGGCCTGACGATCCTGGCACTGGCGTTCTACGGACCGGATCTTGCGGCCATGGGCACCAACCTGGACCTGGAGCGAGTGTTGCCTCTCTCGTTGGTGAGGTTTGTTCCGGTCGGCATCCTGGGCCTCCTGATGGCGGGCCTGCTGGCGGCCTTCATGTCGAATTTCGCGGCCACCGTCAACGCGGCGCCGGCCTACATCGTCAACGACATCTACAAGCGGTATATCAATCCCAACGCCCCCGCCAAGCGCTATGTGAGGCTAAGCTATCTGGCTTCTTTCGGGGTTGTGGTTGTCGGACTGACCTTCGGCTACTTCACGCAGTCCATTAACTCGAGCATGCAATGGATTGTGTCGGGTCTCTGGGGCGGATATACAACGTCCAACGTCCTCAAGTGGTACTGGTGGCGGTTCAATAGCTACGGTTACTTCTGGGGCATGGTTACCGGAATCGGAAGCTCACTGGTGTTGCCGCTCCTGCTCCCAAACGTCCATCCGATCAATACCTTCCCGATGATCCTGGCGATTTCGCTGGTGTGTTGCCTTATTGCGACCTACATGACCAAGCCCGAAGACGATGAAGTCTTGAAGGAATTCTACCGGCGGGTTCGCCCGTGGGGGTTCTGGGGCCCGATTTTTGAGAAAGTCGTGAAGGAAGACCCGACTTTCTGCAGAAACAAGGACTTCAAACGCGACATGTTCAACATCCTGGTGGGCACAGCTTGGCAGTGTTCTTTCGTCCTGCTCGCAATGTACCTGGTGACGCGAAGCTTCCGCAACGCCCTCATCACCCTTGCGTTGGCGGTCGTCACTTCGCTCATCCTGAAGAAGAACTGGTACGATCGCTTGCCTAAGCCGGAGGCGACGCCTGCGCCAGAGATTCAACAGGTCACAGTCGATGCGGCCGCTCGTTGATGAGACGGAGAGAAAACCCTGATCCGCAGATGGCGCAGATTGACGCAGATGAACAATTGGCGTCTGCGCAGATCTGCGTAAATCTGCGGATCACGCTTTTCTTCGCGCTTTCTGTTAGCAGCCGAAACAATCTGCTGATTAGATTACAGAGGATGAATAGCCATGCAGTTTGGATACTTTGACGATGCGAACCGGGAGTATGTTATCACCACGCCCAGGACTCCCCTGCCATGGATCAACTACCTGGGGACGGAGGATTTCTTCTCCCTGATTTCGCAAACAGCAGGGGGCTATTGCTTCTATAAGGATGCGCGCTTCCGCCGGATTCTGCGCTATCGCTACAACAATATCCCGCTCGACGGCAACGGGCGGTATTTCTACATTCGCGACGGCTGCAACTTATGGTCTCCAGGCTGGAGCCCGGTGCAGGCTGAACTCGAGGAATACCTGTGCCGGCACGGGCTGGGATATACCGAGATCTCCGGCAAACGCAACGGAGTGAAGGCAACCTGCCTCTTCCTGGTGCCGCGCGGAGAGACTGCCGAGATCCATCAAGTCACACTGTCCAACACAACATCAAAACCGAAAAGCCTGGATCTGTTCTCGTTCGTCGAATGGTGCCTCTGGAACGCGATGGACGACATGACCAACTTCCAGCGCAACTTCAGCACGGGTCAGGTCGAAGTGGAGGGCACCGCCCTATACCACAAGACCGAGTACCGCGAGCGCCGCAACCATTACGCGTTCTATTCCGTGAACGCTCCCCTCGCGGGGTTCGATACCGACCGCGAGAGCTTCCTGGGCGCTTACCAAGCCCTGCACGCTCCGCAGGTGGTCCGCGAAGGCAAGTCACGCAATTCGTTGGCCAGCGGATGGGCCCCGATCGCTTCCCATCACCTCAAGATCGAGCTCGCACCGGATGAGTCTAGAACGTTGATCTTCGTCCTGGGCTATATCGAGAATCCACAGGACAGGAAATGGGCGGCCAAAGATGTGATCAACAAGGAACCAGCCAAGGCCTTGATGGCCCGCTTCTCCACCCGGGAGCAAGTAGCAGATGCCATGAAGGCGCTGCGGGAGTCGTGGGATGAGCTTCTCTCGCATTATGTGCTGAATCACCCCGACACGCGGCTCGAGCGTATGGTGAACATCTGGAATCCGTACCAGTGCATGGCTACGTTCAACCTTTCGCGCAGCGCGTCTTTCTACGAGTCCGGTATCGGACGCGGGCTCGGGTTCAGGGATTCCAACCAGGATCTCTTGGGCTTTGTTCACCAGATCCCGGCGCGGGCCAGGGAGCGCCTTCTGGATCTGGCATCGACGCTGCTCACCGACGGCGGCGCTTATCACCAGTATCAGCCGCTCACCAAGAAGGGAAACAACGAGATCGGGAGCGGCTTCAACGATGACCCCTTGTGGCTGATCCTGGCCACAGCCGCCTATCTGAAGGAGACCGGCGACTGGACGATTCTAGATGAAGTCGTTACTTATAACTGCGAGCCGAACACGACCGGGACCATGTTGGAGCACCTGCAGCGCGCCTTCGACCACGTCGTCAACAATCGCGGCGCGCATGGCCTGCCCCTCATCGGCCAGGCCGACTGGAATGACTGTCTCAATCTGAATTGCTTCTCGACCACTCCCGACGAGTCCTTCCAGTGCACGAAGGGCACTACCGTCAGCCGCGCGGAGTCGGTTCTGATCGGAGCCATGTTCCTTTTCATTGGGCCCGAATATGTGGAAATATGCCGCCGTCGTGGTCGGGAGGCCGAGGTCCGGCGGGCCGAACAGTGTCTTCAGGAAATGCGGCAGACCATGGAGAAGCACGGATGGGACGGCGAATGGTTCCTCCGCGCCTATGATCACTTCGGGACCAAGATTGGAAGCAATGAGAATCCCGAAGGCAAAATCTTCATCGAAACGCAGGGATTCGGCGTAATGGCGCAGCTCGGCCTCGAGGATGGCCGGGCCATGAAGGCGCTCGACTCCGTCAAAGAGCTCCTGGACACGCCGTATGGCGTTGTGCTTCAGCAACCGGCCTATAGCGAATACCACGTGGAGTTGGGAGAAATCACCTCGTATCCCCCGGGCTACAAGGAAAACGCCGGTATCTTTTGCCACAACAACCCGTGGATCATGATCGCGGAAACCGTGATCGGACGCGGCGACCGCGCATTCGAGTATTACAGCAAGATCGCCCCCGCTTACGTCGAGCAGATCAGCGATATTCACCGGACCGAGCCTTACTGCTACTCACAGATGGTAGCCGGACGCGATGCTGTGCGGCACGGCGAAGCGAAAAACTCCTGGCTGACCGGCACCGCGTCCTGGAACTACGTGGCCGCTACGCAGTACATCCTGGGCGTAAGAGCGGAGCACGCTGGTCTGGTTGTCGATCCATGTATCCCGACCGACTGGAAGGGTTTCAAGATCTCCAGAATCTATAGAGGAGAGACCTTCGACATCGAGGTGCGGAATCCGAACGGCGTCATGAAAGGCGTGCGCCGCGTCGAAATGGACGGCGTCGAAGTCCCTGACCGCCTGCTCCGGCCGACCGGCAATGGGCGGAGCCACAAAGTAGTCGTGGAAATGGGTAGAGCCGTTCTCTGAGGTCTTCGCACCTTGTTTTGAGAGTAAACCGCGAAGACCTCAGAGACTTCAAAGAAAATCAAGTGAGGCTTTCTACAAGCTTCGCCAAAGACTGATAGCGGAAGACTTCGCCCAGACGGTGATGATCTCGGAGCACCGGATAGAACTTACGAAGCGCATTCTCGCCGGGGATGCGGATGAGAGTGTCCCACAACTCGGCCAAGTGGGAATCAGACGCATCAACCTTGTGTTCGATGAACTCCTTGATGAACGGCTCGTCCGGGGTCGTGTCGCAGCGCATGATAATCGAGGAGGCAACGCCATTCGGGAAGGCTTCCTGTCCGAGGAGTTCATCGCCGTGCTGGCTCAAGAATGCTTCCATGATTTCCGGCTGCATCATGTTGACCACTGTGGAGACCCAGGCGATACCAGCAAGCATGTTATCGCGGGCGAGCTCATGGGGTGCCTCCTGCTTCCTCATTCGGATTGCGTTGCCGATGGAGCCATACATGGGAACGAAGTTGACCGGCAGGAAGTAGAGCGCCCGGCCGGCACCGCGCCAGAAGTAGGCTGCCGCCTCCTCATCGAACGCGAGCAGTTGCTCGTCCGTGACCGTCACCAGCTCCGGGTGCCAGGTCCGCGTGACCAGCCCGAGCGATTCCAGCGCCGCGCCTTCGTATCCCGGCCTCGAATTCTGCCTGCACAGCCGGACGTATAGCTCAAGCGCCCGGCGGACATCGGCAGCCGGCGTCGATTTAGTCACGTCCTCCAGCAGTTCTTGCGCAAAACCCAGGCCGATACCCGCATGAAGCATGGTCATGCTCTTAGCGGGGACATCGTTGAGTTTCGGGTCGGTCAGCATGTCGCGCGTGTCCTCACTGGATGGGCGGAAGCCGGCAGCGTAGTCGTGTCCCAAGCCCTCAACCGCCCACAAGGCAGGGAAGGCGCCGAGGTCATAGCATTTCTGCACGAACTCATGAAGGTCGAAGCGTCCGTCGGGGATATTTACTTTGGACTTCACTGCCTTGACCAGGAGATAGATCTCCACCTTGTTTCCAAGCTCACGCCAGGCAGCCATTCCGCCGCTTGAGGGATCCATATAGCGCATCCCGTCCGCCACGCGCGCAGTCAGGTCGGCGGTCGTGCGGGCAATTCCGCTAGGAGTCCAGCTTTCGGGCCCAAGCAAGCGGAATCCCATGTCAACCATGTCGCGCTGGATGTCGTCGCCAGCCTGGAAGAGTGCCTTGAGCAGATCGCCAAGTTGTTCCTTGGTGACTCGAGTTACGTTGTCATAGGCGTTCGCAGCCTTCTCTCCTAATGCTTCCGGATCGGATGGAGTGAAACCATTCGCGATCTGTTGAAGCGCAAACAAAGGTACAGCCCACGAATAGCTGAATATCGATTTGGTGAGTTCCCTCATGTTCTCCTCGTGCGAAACTGTTGTAGAGCGACCCCGAGTTGCAAACTGTCACCGTCGCAACATATTACCACTTTTTTGTCGCGGACGATCAGAATTCTTCAGGCAGAGTTTATCACACAGAAACACGAAGAGCGCTGCTGAAAGGGGGCACCGTGCCCTCGCGGTGTCCTCATTGAGTCGGGGCTTGGTAACCCGCTGGTCTTGGGGGGAAATTCGTGATGGCTCTCGCACTTGTTGGGGAATGATCCGCCACGAATTACACGAATTGCACAAAAAAGACGCCCACTAATTTCACGAATTACACGAATGCTCGGGAGAACACATTCCAGGAAACCAGAAAAGATCGACCAGGTTTCCCCCGGAGGCTAACCGGGTACAGGAATGTCAGATTCCCATTGAGTATTACAGCCTAGGCACGCTATCTTTATCTATCCATGACAAGGATGGCCGGATATCGTACAGCCTCCGGGTGGCTGTCTCCGGTGGTCACTCATGTCTAATTGGAGTTGTACATGGCAGAATGGATGGAATTGCTTTCAACAATTCCCATCTTCAGCTTTCTCTCCAAGGCTGAGCTCGAAGCGCTGCACGACCATTTCGTGGAAGTCTCGTTCGGCAAGGGAGAGACGGTTTGCAAGATCGGAGATCCGGGAAACATCTTCTACGTGGTGTTGAGCGGAGAGCTGGAAGTTTGGGGTGGGAGCGAAGGCAACGTCCGAACCGGGACCCTCAAGGAGAGAGACTTTTTTGGAGAGATGGCGCTTTTGCAGGGCGGGAAGCGCACCGCCACGGTGACGGTGGCGCGCAGGGCTAGGCTTCTTTCACTGGACAAGGAGTCCTTCGAAACGCTGTTTCTCAAGAACCCAAAGGCGGTCGAATACTTTGCCCGCGTCCTCTGCAAGCGCCTTGCCAGCCTCACGAAGGGCGAGGGCGGGCGCAGAGCAACCACGACCATCAGCGTCGCGGGCCTGCCGGGCCTCAAGGGCAAGAGTCTCATCGCGCACGCGCTGGCCGGCGTATTGAAAGACATCACTCAAGCCAACACTCTGGTTGTGCGGGCTCACCTGAGCGAGCGCGGACCACAGGGTGCAATCGCGGGCCTTCTCTCCGACAACATCGAAGCAATGTCCTCCGAGATCCTGGAGAAGCTCACCGCCAAATCTCCGGATCCGGCAGTCCTGAACATCGAGACCCGTCCAAACTTGCCCGACGTACGCTATGGGGAGAGCGCGTCGAACCTTGTGTCCAAATTGAGCGACCACTTCTCATTCATCGTTTTCGATCTATGCGCGGAAATACCGAGCCTCATCGCCGCTGTGCCTGAGTTCTCCGATATCTTCATCAAGATCGTGGATCAGCCGGAACAGGTGCAGCACCCCGACCCCAGCCATCCCCTCAAGCTATTTCGCGTACTCAACCTCTTCAACCCGAATACCAAACCCATCCCGATCAACAGCTGCGAGCCCTTCGTGATCCCCAGGGACTCGTCGCTCGGAAACGATTTGACAGCGGCAGCCGCACATATACGGCGACATCCGAGATCTGCGCCCGCCCTCCCGATCTACAGGATGGTGCGCAAGCTTTTAAAATCCTCAATTGGTGTCGCCCTGGGAGGGGGAGCTGCATTCGGTATCGCGCACCTCGGCGTGTTGAAGGTCCTCGAGCAAAACAGCGTTCCCATCGATTTGGTTGCAGGATGCAGCCAGGGATCCATCATCGGGGTCGGCTACGCAGCCGGAGTCTCCATCGAGGAGATGGTCTCGATAGCGCGGCAGCTCGGCAGAAAGCGCAACTTCTTCAAGGCGATGGATTTCACGATTACCAAACCCGGTTTTCTTGCCGGCAATAGGATTATGGAGATCTTTTCGCCCCTGCTCGGGGACAAGAAGACCTTTGAAGATCTCGTTATGCCCTGCAAGACGATCGCTACCGACATCGAGAGCGGCGAGCGTGTTGCCATCGGCACCGGCCGGCTGGATCACGCTTTCCGCGCCAGCTCCGCGGTACCCATGGTCATTTCGCCTCTCAAGTGGGGCGAAAGAGCCCTCGTCGACGGTGGTGTCAGCGACCCGGTGCCGGCCGAGATCGTGACGCAGATGGGCGCCGACCTGTGTATCGCCGTCAACGTGGTGCCGCCGCTGAAGCGTGGGATTGAAACCGTCATGTCCCGCGCCTACAGGCAAATAAACCGCTTAAACCCCCTCTCATACCTGGGAGAGAGCCAGGAGCTCCCCAATCTGTTCGATATAGTGATGAACTCAATGCAGATACTCCAATACGAGCTGGGGAACTTCAAAGCGATATCTGCGGATGTGCTCATCAACCCGGATCTCACGGACTTCACGTGGATCGAGTATTATCGGGCCGAGGAACTGATCCAGCGGGGCATTGAGGCAGCCGAGAAAGCAATGCCGGCCATTCGCAAAGCCATCGATGAAAGGCTTGCCCCCGTGCGCAAGCAAACGGAGGTTGAAGTAGAAGCCACCGCATAAAACTCTGCAGCGAATTACACGAGTTTCACGAAGTGTTTATATCTTTAGTTTCTTGAAATTCGTACTACTATGGGCAAAATCCTTTGCCTGCGGCAAAGGATTCTTGCCGGCAGTAAGAACTGACTCGCGTGACAAGTCGGCAGTAGGCAGTAAAAATCTCACTTGGAGATGGCTGTACCAACTGAAGACTGCCCGCTGCCTACTGCCTGCTTGAGACTAAAGTCGGGAGTCTCTCGAGACTGATTGGATGCCACCGTTTCGGTTGCAGCCGCTAGGCCGCGCTAGGTTTCCGTGGTATTGGTTGTCAAGCGAGAGCCTCGAAATGGAACTCATACACGTTGCACTGATCAAGCCGGAGATCCATCCAAACACCGGCAACATCGCGCGCTTGTGCGCGGCAAATGGGCTGCCGCTGTACCTGGTGGGCACTCCGGGATTCCGCATCGACGATCGATCGGTCCGCCGCGCCGGTCTTGACTACTGGCCATATGTCAATCTGCGGCGGACGAAAAACCTCGACGAATTGAAATCTCTGCTCCCGCAATCCCGCTTCTTCTACTTCAGCGCCCGCGCCGAGCGTCCTTACACAGATGTGAGATATGAGGCCGGGGATTGCCTCGTCTTCGGCCCGGAGTCCTGCGGTCTGCCCGAGCCGTTGCTGCGCTCCAATTGGGAACATGCACTCAAGATCCCCATGCTCTCACCGAATGTCCGCAGCCTCAATCTCGCGACTGCGGTTTCCATCGCGGTCTACGAAGCCCTCCGCCAGCTCCAGCCGTGAAGAAGGGGACATTCCGATTTTCCAGTTTGGAGAGGATCCCGTGAGCTTCAACATACGCTCCATACTGCTCATTCTCGTTCTGAGCATTGCATTCGGGAGTCACGCACCAGTGCTGGCAGAGGATTCCCCCAGACACCACTCTACCTGATCACTTATGATCATGGCGGGTTGATCCCTTGGGGCATGGACCACTTTGCTGAGCGCCTGCGCGATGCCACCTCGTGGATAGACGGATACCCCGGCTTCAAGATCGGACTGGATAACGAAGCCCACGTTTATGACTACATCGCCGTTGGAATACCGCTGAGGCAGTGTGCAGCTGCACGAAATCAATCTAATGGGAAGCGAGAAGGGTTCGCCGGCCAATCCGCCAATTTTTCAGCCCTGGCAGATTCGCGCCTTCCGCCTCGACGCAACACGTTAGCCGCCCTTAACAAACACCACAAAACCCGCTCTTCTCCGTTCCGCCATCGCCTCTAGCCCCCCTGGTTGGAGCGTAATTTGCCCCGTGCCGGTGATGCTGGTGGCTACGGTGTCTGTGACCGTAATCGACTGCGTTCCCTGGGTTCGGAATGTGACGGTGAACGGATGAACACCATTATCACACACAGACGAACAGCTCGTAAACTGATAGTCGGAAGGGAGATCCGAGCCTGGCACCATTCCCGTATCGGAGCTGGTGAAGTGTATCGTTCCTGTATAGCTCGTCAGCGAGCTCCCCAACGCATCCACCGCCGTCACCGTGACAGAAGTTTGAAGGTTGGTGAAATATGGTCCTGTGCCGAACGTGACTACAAAATGGTGCGGCGTCACCTGGATGGAAGAGCTGGTGCCGGTGATGCTTTGGTTGACACTGTCGGTGGCGGTAACGGTTTGGCTGCCGTATGTCTTTAGTGTGACGGAAAAGGAGCCCGTGCCGTTAGTGAGAGTAGAGCTAGGGGGCAGAGAGGCGCCGGCATCGGAAGAAGTAAAGCGCACAGTTCCCCCATAGCCGGTAGCGGTATTGCCGAAGGCGTCCTTAGCGGTCACGGTGATGCTTAACGAGGTGCTATCGGCAGAGGCCACGGAGGCAACGTTCGGGGACACTGTGAAACCGGTTGCAGAACCGGGCCCGACGGTGAGGGTGGCGTTGGCGGTCTTGCCGGTATAGTTGCCGGTCACCGTGTGCGGACCGGCAACGGTAGCCGTGCACGTGGCGCCCGTGCAGGAGCCATCCGGGCTAATAGAGAATTTGGTTGATGCGGTGACGTTGCCCAGGGAGTTGTTGTTCTGGTCGAACCCCGTTGCTGTGTAGGTCTGTTTGCCGCCGGGGCTAATGGTGGCTGTGGCGGGGCTGAGCGCGATGTGGTCAAGCGCACCCGCGGTGACGGTGAGCGAGGCGGTGGCGGTCTTGCCGGAATAGCTGCCGGTCACGGTGTGCGTACCGGCGATGGTAGCCGTGCAGGTGGCGCCCGTGCAGGAGCCGTCCGGAGAGATCGAGAGGGTGGTGGAACTGGTGACGTTACCTAGTGAGTTGTTGTACTGGTCGAGCGCGGTTGCAGTGTAAGTCTGGCTGCCGCCGGAGGTAATGGTGGCAGTGGCGGGACTGAGCGTGATGTGGTCAAGCGCACCCGCGTTGACGGTGAGAGTGGCGGTGGCGGTCTTGCCGCTATCATTGCCAGTCACGGTGTGCGTACCGGCGACGGTAGCCGTGCAGGTGGCGCCGCTGCAGGAGCCGTCCGGAGAGATGGAGAAGGTGGTGGAGCTGGTGACGTTGCCCAGGGAGTTGCCGTACTGGTCGAATCCGGTTGCGGTGTAAGTCTGGCTGCCGCCGGAGGTAATGGTGGCAGTGGCGGGGCTGAGCACGATGTGGTCAAGCGCACCCGCGGTGACGGTGAGCGAGGCGGTGGCGGTCTTGCCACTGTCATCGCCGGTCACGGTGTGGGGACCGGGGACCGTAGCCGTACAGGTGGCGCCGGTGCAGGAGCCGTCCGGAGAGATGGAGAAGGTGGTGGCACTGGTGACGTTGCCCAGCGAGTTGTTGTACCGGTCGTATCCGGTTGCGGTGTAAGTCTGGCTGCCACCCGCGGCGATGGTGGCTGTAACGGGACTGAGCGCGATGTTGTCAAGCGCGCCGGGATTGACGACAACGCTTGAGGAGCCCGTGATGGAACGATTCGCAAGGTCTGTGACCGTGACACTCCGATTTCCGGCTGTCTTGAATGTCACGCTGAAGGTGTGAGTCCCGTTATCCGTGCTCGGCACGAAGGTGTAGTTGGGAGGCAGTGCGCCCTGCGGATCGGCGGGCGAAGCACTGAAGCCGACCTGTCCGGAGTAGTCCGTAGCAATGTTGCCGAACGTGTCCTTGGCCGTCACGGTAACGTTGAAAGCAGCGCCCGCCGCAGGCGTGCTGGTGCTCGGTGTTACTGTAAAGGAACTGGCTCCAGCCGGCGTAACTAGCACGGAGATTACACCCTTCAACACAGTAGCGTTGATTCCCTGGCTAGCCTGCCGCACCCCTCCTCGGGACTGCGGCGCCGAAGAAGCTGAAGTTGCAGTTACCGTAATCGTTTGGTTCCCGGCGGTCTTCAGCACAATGCCGAAATATGTGTAGTAGGCGTTGTCATAAGGAGACAATACGCGATCCGCCGGCAATACAGCTTGAGGATCTGTCGAGGTGAAGTGCACCAGGCCGCTAAAGTCGGCCAGGTTTCCGCTGGAATCCCTGATGGCCACGGTCAGACTCTGCAGGCTGCCGGCAACGACTTTGTTCCCGCGGAATCCACTCAACTCTATACGGGATGCAGCCCCCGCGATAACCTGTATGCTCAAGGAACCGCTGATTGGGCTGGCGGTGCCCAGTTCACTGACGCTTATCGTCTGGTCGCCCGAGAGCACAAGCCTCACGTTCCCGAAGATGTGACTGCCATTGTCGGCGGCGGTAAATGTGTAGTCCCGCGGGAGCGCTGCATCAAGATCACTCGAATCGAAGTGCACTTTTCCCCTGTACCCCGTTACGACATTCCCCACGGCGTCCACGGCCGCGACCGTGATGGCAAACGAGTTGCCGGCAATCGGGGATTGGGAGGGCCCCGTGACCACGAAGTTCACCGCAGCAGGCTGCAGCACCGTCGTCGTCTCCACGCTGTGGTTGTTCGTGGGACTGGGATCGATCTCTGTGGCGGACACATCGACTGTGTTGTTGATCTTCCCCGGCTGCGTTTTATAACTTATGGAAACCTTGATCGTGACGATTGCGCTCCCCTTGACAGCCAGGAAGCCTATATTGCAGAAAGCGCTGCCACCCGCCTGTGTGCAACTCCCCAGGGTGGTGGAGGCTGAAACAAATGTGGTCCCCGAAGGAAGCGTGTCGATGAGAACAACACCAGTAGCCGTCAGCGGACCGATGTTTGTGACATTGGCCGTGTAAGTTACCGTCGAGCCGGGAGCCGCCTCGTGAGGTGAGCTTGTCTGGTTGACGGCAATGTCGGTTTTTCTATCCACCAGCGCGGATATTGGAGGGTTAGACGGATTGCTGTCATAGAGGTCAGCCACGGGTACTATGTAGATCACCCCGTTTTGCTGCAGTGTGTAGTTCGCGAGGAGAACGTTCTCGCCTGGCGCAAAGGCGTTGCCACTCCGTATGAAGGACAGATCATGAATCCCTGGGGCATCCAACCATACAGTCGATATGCCGCTGCTGGGAACAACCAGGTCGACCCGGTCAGCGCCGCGCTCGGCAACAAGCAATTGGAAGGAGTCGGGACAGGTCACACCCGTACGATAGATCCCCAGCAATTGGCCTGGATTTTGGAGATTCGAGATTACTATCCGGGTCGAATTGGTCAGCGGATCATATTCGACGATGCTGCCGCTGTCCGGCATGCTCAGGTAGATCTTGCCCGTGCATCTGTCCACGGCAATGCCGGCTGCCCCATTGATATTCACGCCCGCAACACGGCGCTCGCCGAATCCCGGGCTCTCGGCTAACACTCCCGCAGACGGGGCGGAAGAGGACAGGCCTAATTGCAGGCTGGCCTTAGGGACGGTAGAGACCTTGTCTTTTTCCACCACCAGCAGGTCCCCGCTGACCGGGTCGAATACCATCGAGGTCGGTTGGTTCAAACCAGTGAAGACGTCCTTGCTGTTCTTTGTGACCGGATTCAGCCGGATGATGCGCCCGGTGGTCTGGGCGAGAAGGAGCAGGTACTCATTGCCGTCGACTGCGGTAAAGGGTAGGATCTTGACGATATTCTCGTCGGCGTACGTCGCGACCAGAGCCTGAGCGGTGATCGGAGAGACTTCATAAATCTGGCTGGCAGCGGTAGCATTCGCGACTCCAGGCGCCATCTGCGCAGTCACCGGCGCCGACAGCGCCGCGAGCTCTGCTGCATAAATCTTCCTGAGTGAGCTCATGTATGCGACCGACTGAACTACGCTGAGATCGCCGACCATGGTTCTTTTATCCAGGATGTCGGCGGAAGCTCCCGCAGACTGGCTGTTGGACTCTGCCGTGATGGTTACTACCTGACGTCCCGGAATGGTCTTAGGCGCCGTGTAAACACCCGCACTGCTAATTAAGCCGACACTTGGAGAGCCTCCTATCGTTCCGTTGACCTTCCATATGGCCGAGATACCGGCCGTGATCTGAAACTTTTGTGAAACGTTCGGAGGAACGATGGCGAGGGGAGGAACCAGCTTGAGCGTTGGCAAGCTCGAATCCGGAGCGTAGCTGTCCGGGACATCTTGAGCGGGGATATTGGACGCGGCGTTATCACTGCCGATGTTGGATGCCGCATAGACGGGGATGTTGCTTTTAACCCAGACGAGTCCACCCGCCTGGCCTGCGGCACCGGGGATGAAGTCCGTGCTGCCGAGCAGTCTGTTAAACGTCTGGCCGGGCTGGAGCACCGTGTCGTAGCTCCCAAGAATCTCACCGGTTGGCTTGAGGGCGACAAAGCGCAGGTTGGCTGCCAAAGAGGATGGATTCAGGACAGCGATACCGGTGTAATAGGGGGGCGTAGTCGCAATGTGAGAGAACAATGAGAGCGGCCTCCCCTGGGCTGCGCTCGTCACGCCGGCCTCAGCTCCGCTCGTGGGGTTGCTGTTTATCATATAGCCGTTGATGGCCTCGGAAGTGGACTTAACCGTCAGCCAGCAGTCTAAAGGCTTATCGCCAAAGAATCCGAACATCGACTGCACGTCCTCGCGCAGACTGCCTCCGGGTGGGAGAGTCCGTGTAATCGGATTGTTCTGCAGAGTGGTAAAGTCGAACAGCGTTCCATCCGGTTTAAAAGCGGAAATAGTGAGGACTACGGGAGCCGCGGAATAATTCACCACTCCGAGTTGGGCCTTGTAGGGGCCCAGGACGGAAACTTGGAGGAAGTAAAGGGTGGAAAGCTTCTCAGAGAACCTGCGCGCGTTGAAGCCTATGCCTTCGGCGGTCCCGTTTCGGACAAGCTCGAAGCCGGCCACCTCTACGTTTGAGTTTATGATGATGTACGCGCCCGGGGACACGTTGTCCGTTTGGAAGAAGGTGGCTGCATCGAGGCGCACGACCGCCTTAGCAGGAATGCTCAGTTCCTTGATGATGGGTGCGGGGCTTATGCCGGCCAGCTGAATCTGTAAGTCCGCAGTGCTGTCGCCGGGATTAACCAGGTTGATCTCAGTTGTGTAACTGGCGTCAACGCGAACGAAATTGAACACAAGCTTTTGGGAGGTAACCGGGAGATCGGCTCCGTCGAGCAGTGTTATCGAAGAATTGATGAGAAGGAAGAAACCGGTGAGGCCGTCCGTGGGACTGGTCGCCAGAAGCCAGGCAACGGTGGAGGGATCGACACCAGTTCCGAAAAGGTTAGCGGAAACCATGGCAACCTGCTGACCGGCCGGGATCGTAATCTGGGCCGGGTTTTGCACCCCGGTACCCGACAAAGGTTGACCATCAACGCCGTAGGCTGTAATTGTGACTGCCGCGTCCTGCACGGTGGGATTGGCTATCGCTATGCCCGTGATGAGATTCGGGTCAAACGAGGCTCTGGGAAAAATCAGTGTACTGCTGGCCAGAAGCGATGAAGGGAGCAGCAATGATCCCAGGAGAAACAGCCAGTTGACAGACGTAGAGGATCTTTTCAGCATGCGCTTTCCTTATAGACAAACTACACCCGGAACACTGCAGCACGAGTAGTCTCGGCTGCATTTAGAATCAAGATCGCACGATTATCTACCAAAGAGCCTCAACATTCAAACCAATTTCAAAATGATATGGGTCGCGTTAGTTATCGAGGAAGAACCTCTCGTCTCGATGGTCTTCCCCATCTGTTTCTAGGTGCAAACCGTCCAACCGTGCCCGCGCCCCGGCCTTTGCATCCATGGTCATGCAACCTCTTCCGCAACTATAGCAGGCGGGTTAGCGTCCTTCGTGCCTCCGTGCTGTCTTTTACAAGGACAAAAGAAAGGCACGAAGGACATAGAGAATCACGAAGAAAAAAGCTGTTTGAGGCTCCCTGGCGTCTGTGATAGATACGGACCATGAATAAGAATGCCTACACCTCGATGAATAGCATTTTGGCAGTCAACCGCCGCGATTTTGTAAAAGCGCTTGGCGCCTGCTGTTCCCTGTCGGCCGGTGGCCTTGTTCTGGGCGTGCCGGATTTTGCGCAGGAGAAACAACCGCCTTCGCCGGTCGAGACGAACATCGCCGATTTCATGAAAGTGCCCAGGACGAAACACTCCCTTCCCGGCCCCCTGCCGGGCCATGTCATCAAGGTCACCGACAAGCGATCTCTCCAGGAAGAGAAATCTGACGCCAAGGTGATTGCCGGAATGTTCGAAAAAGGCATCACCAGCCTGACCGGAAAGAACATGAAGGAAAGCTTTGGCATGTTCTTCGACCGCCACGATGTGGTTGGACTGAAGGTTAATCCGGTGGGCCCGCCTCTCATCAACACTCGGCCGGAGTTGGTGGAGGCGGTGATCGAGTGGTTAGGCGGAAACGGGATTAGCAAGCAAAACATCGTCATCTGGGATCGTTTTGACTATATGCTCACCGATGCGGGCTTTACATCCCAACGTTTTCCCGGAGTCCGGATCGAGGGCCTGCAAACGATGGATGAGAACGGAAACAAGTGGCGGGACAAAGACGGGAACCACGTGAGTCGGGAAAACTTCGATCAAAAGGTCTATTACTTCGCCAAGGGAATAGTGGGCAAGAACGTGCTCGGTTACAAAGACGACGAGTTCTACCTTAACCAGCACGTCTTCAACGGCGAGTACTCCTATTTCGGCAAGCTCATTACACAGAGATTGACCAAGATCATCAACCTGCCCCCTTACAAGAACACCGGCAGCGGAATATCCATGGCCACCAAGAATCTCGGCTACGGCTCCATATGCAACAGCGCGCGCCTGCACGCTCCTCTATTCTTCAAGGTTTGCACCGAGGTGCTCGCCGCACCGGTGATCCGTGACAAGCTCGTGCTGAACGTTACGGACGGCATTCGAGGGCAATACGACGGCGGACCCGACAAGAATGCGCAGTTCGTCTATCCCAACCATTCACTCTACTTCGCCACGGATCCGTTCGCGCTCGACATGATCTGCCATCGCGAGCTCATGGCCAAGCGCCGCCAAATGGGGAGCGAGGTGAATCAACATCCGCGTTTCACGGAGTATCTGTACTACGCCGAAAAGCTTGGTCTCGGTGTGGCAAGCGTGGATAAGATAAAGCTGGTCACGCTTCTGGCATGATCTTACTGCCGCTATTGTGCTTCCTTCACTTCGGCGCCCTCGACGTCCTGCCGGCGAGTTCTCCTGACTTGACGCTTCTGCCGCCCGACGGATTCTTGCAGACGTGGAAAATGTCCGAAAAAGTCCGCGTGTTTACATCCGCCGATCTTTACGGCCATATCGACGGCGGTGCCGAGCTTTTTCTTGAGTTCGGCTTCGAGCAGCTAACGGTTCAACTCTACACTCCTAACTTCCGGCCTTCCAGGACACCAAAGCAAGAGAACGAGCTTCAGGTGGAAGTCTATCGCATGACCGACCCGATTGCGGCTGCCGGCGTCTATCTGCTGAAATGTGGCAATGAATCCCTGGACCCCTCATTCCGGGAGCGCCATGCTATAAACAAGTACCAGCTGCTCTTTAAACGCGACCGATATTTGGTGATCGTGAACAATGTCGAGGGGGACGAGGGGATCCAGCCCGCAATGCTCGACTTCGCCCGTTTCATCGCATCCCGCCTGCCTGCAGAGAAACCTCTCCTGTTGGACGAATCCCTGCCGAAAAAAGGGATGGTCAAGGATTCCCTTCGCTTGATACGCGGACCTTACGCACTGCAGTCTCTATATACTTTGGGCGAAGGGGACATCCTGCAACTGCGCCGCAGTGTAACTGCGGTTTCCGCCAGATATGGGGATGCGAACGGCAAGCGGACTGTCATTCTCGCAGACTACCCGGACGAGCAAGCGGCGCGCGGCGCCTTCCTTCACGTTCAAAGCAATCTAGACGGCTATCTCAAGGTAGAGGCAAAGAACGAGCGCCGGCTGGTCTTTAAAGATTATGCAGGCGAATGGGGAGTAATCAGTCTGGCGGGCAGACGCCTTATGGTCGAGGTACATCTTTCAAAGAAACCCGCCTGAGACACCCGGCTCTTTGCGGTCTCAGAGGTTTGAAGCAAACCGCGAAGATGAGGTGAGAAGGTGGGTCTCTTGATCATGGATCGCCGTCAGGCTACCTGTGATCGATGCACTCTAAAGGTGCAATTGACAAAAAGGAGAAGCCGGCCATGAACAAGTATAACAAGATTAACGAAACCTCAAAGACCGCGAGGAAGGCGGTGTTCCAATATAGTTGGGAGATGTAGTTTAGTGGGAGCTCAAGGAAGTGTGCCTTTGCGCGCAGGTGCGGAGCACCTCACCCTGAAAGGAGTCTCATGGATCTGGCCTTGATTGTCAAAATGGCTCGCGGACTGGAACCCGCCGACATCCTGCTGAAGAATGGCCGCCTGATCAATGTGTATACCGGCGAGATTTATCCTGCCGACATCGCCATCGCGCACAGCCGCATCGTTGGTCTCGGCGAGGGCCTTGCCGCAAGGGAAACCTATGACCTGGAGGGCCGCTACGTGTGCCCGGGCTTCATCGACGCTCACGTGCACATCGAAAGCTCCATGGTGCCTCCGCATGAATTTGCGCGCGCCGTTGTTCCCCGGGGCACCACGACCGCCATTATTGATCCGCACGAGATAGCCAACGTGCTTGGGTTGGATGGCATCCGTTTCATGTTTGATTCCGCAAAGTACAATCCGCTTTCTCTCTTCGTCATGATGCCCTCGTGTGTTCCGGCAACCGACATGGAAACCGCCGGAGCCTACCTGCGCTGGTATGACATCACGCCCCAGCTCAACGACGACTGGGTACTCGGTCTTGGCGAGATGATGAATTATCGCGGTGTGTTGGATATGGAGGAGGACGTGCTCAACAAGCTGCGGAGTTTTGCGGGCGCCATCCGCGATGGGCACGCACCTGGAATGACCGGGCGCGATCTTATTGCCTACGCCGCAGCGGGGATCGGATCGGATCATGAAGCCACTACTGTTGCGGAAATGCAGGAGAGGCTTCGCCTGGGGATGTATGTTTTTATTCGTGAGGCGAGCAATGCCCCCAATCTGGCCGCCTTGATTGCCGGTCTCACCGAGAGCAACAGCCGACGCATCTGCTTTTGCACCGACGATCGCCAACCCGCAGACTTGCTTTCCGAGGGACATATCGACTTCCTGATCCGCAAAGCTGTTTCCGGGGGCGTCGATCCGATAACGGCCATCCGCATGGCCACACTGAATCCAGCCGAATACTTTCGCCTGCATGACCGCGGCGGCATCGCCCCCGGCAAGCGGGCCGACCTGGTTGTGCTGACCGATCTGAATAATTTTGCCGCGGCGATGGTCTTCCGCGGCGGGAAACTCGCGGCACGGGATGGGCTACCCATTCCCTGGGTGCGACCATTCAAGCCCATATTCCTGCGCTCTTCAATGAACCTGCGCGGGGACACATTCAACCTGCGTATCCCAGCCCACGGCAGGAAGGGACGAATCATCGGAGTTGTTCCCAACCAGCTCATCACGGAACACCTGCTGGAGGAACTCCCACTGCGAGACGGCGAAGTGGTTGCCGACGCCGGCCGGAATATTGCCAAAATCGCCGTCAACGAGAGACACCTGGCTACGGGCAACACGGGTCTCGGATTGGTCAAGGGATTAGGTCTGCAGCGAGGTGCCATGGCCTCCACGGTCGCTCATGACAGCCATAACCTCCTCGTAGTCGGCATGGATGACGCCTCCATGCTGACGGCGCTCCAAGCCGTGGTCGAGATGCGTGGCGGCATGGCTGCTGCCGAGAAAGATCAGGTGCTGGCGCGCCTTCCGTTGCCTATTGCCGGTTTGATGAGCGATCAGCCGATTGAGACGGTGCGCTATCAGGTGGAGGAGTTGCTGCGAGCGTCACGCATCCTCGGGACCGAATTGCGTGACCCGTTCATGGCCATGTCTTTCCTGGCGTTGCCGGTCATTCCGGCGCTGAAGATCACCGACAAGGGTTTAGTGGACGTCAACAAGTTCCAGATCGTCCCGCTCTTCACTGAATAAGGATCACACACAGAGACAGGAGTCTCAATGACCTCTGCATCTCTGTGGTGTTCGCTCTGGGAAGTGAAGTACTTCGTTGGCTAGAATGTCGATCAAATAGCGGTCGTGCGAGACGAAGAGGATTGTGCCCGGAAACTGCATCAGGGTCTTTTCCACCGCCTCGCGCGCCTCAATGTCGAAGTGATTCGTCGGCTCGTCCAGCAGAAGCACATTAGCCCCGCCAAGCAGGAGGCGCGCAAGAGCAATCTTGCCGCGCTCACCCTGGCTCATCGTTCCTAACGGCCGCATCACCTCTTCGCCCCGCACTCTTAGGCACCCGAGGATCGTCCGCACCCAGGTCTCGTCTTCATGAACAGACAGGCAGAGCTCCAGCGGAAATCTGTCGGCGTCGAGGTTTTCCCCCTGCTGCGCGTAGTACCCGAGGCGAACGTGAAATCCAAACTGTATGCTCCCTGAGTCGGGCGGCACTTGGCCGAGTAGGATTCGAAGTAGCGTCGTCTTGCCCGAGCCGTTAGGTCCTACAACCGCCAATCTCTCGCCTCGGCGCAGGCAAAAAGTGATGTCCTGAAACAGCATCTTGCCATCATAGGATTTCGAGAGTCCCTCGACACTGAGGGCGACATCGCTCGTGCGGACGACGTTGGAAAAATCGAGACTTGGAATCGGGGTTTCCTGCCACGGCTTTTTTATCGCCGGCCCTCTGTGGGCCCTCCCACGGAGGATCCGTGCCGTACGGGCCAGCTTGGACGCCTTCCGCCCGTAGAAATCCTTGCCGGGCCGGATGCCGGCTGGCGCCGACTCTACCCTGCGGGCAACTTTCATGCGGCGTTCGGCGGCTTGCCGGGCCGCCTCTATCCGCCTCTGCTGAGCTTCAAACCGCTCCCATGCTTGTTCTTCACGGAGGTCTCGCTGCTCACAGTAGTACTCATAAGTGCCTTCGAAAACGGCGAGGGTTCCTCGCCGCATCTCGAAAATGCGCTGCGCCGCACCATCCAAAAAAGCCCGATCGTGCGAGACCATCAGGCAGGCAACCTCGAGCTTCGCAAGATATTCTTCGAGCCATTCCCTGGCGGCGATGTCGAGATGGTTTGTCGGCTCATCCATCAAAAGAAGATCCCCAGGAGCAAGCAACAGACGTGCGAGCTCGGCGCGTGCACGCTGGCCGCTCGAGAGATGTATCATTGGCAGGGATCTTTCGCGCTTGTCGAATCCAAGCCCTTCCAGGACACGTTCTGTCGCTGCCTCAAAACGAAAACCGTCCTGTGCCCGGTACGCGTCGAGAAGGCTTGCATATCGGGTCGCGCACCCCTCATGTTCGAAGTCCCGCTCCAGAGCGCTCATCTCGCTACGAATTTGTGCAAGCGGTTGATTCGCGGCGAAGACGTATTCCTTCAACCGCTCCGCTCCGGGTGCGCGGCACTCCTGTGGCATATGAACCACACGGAGACCGTTTCGCCTGGCAACCGTTCCCGTTGTGGGCTCAAGCTCTCCACCGAGAATACGGAGCAGGGTTGTCTTCCCCGCCCCATTCGGCCCGACGAGACCAACGCGATCGCGGGGGTTGATTTCAAACGAAACGTTTCGGAATAGCGCTTCGGATTGAGAAGAGTAATGGAAGAGCAGATCGGACACGGCTAACAAGGACATTTTCCCCCCGGCTTGAAGAAAGTTCGCATCCCATCGGCGGGATGCTTTCATTGCGTATTGGGAGGTGACTGTAAAATGTCCTTACTTTCTCACCTTGTGGCCTCCGTATTCGATCGGGCCAAATTAGTTTAAGGAAGCACCATCGCGAAAGCAAGCCCCGGATGGAATTCGTAAAGTGCTCAACAAACAGCACAAGGGCCGCTAAGAACGACGCCTCGATGACTTCATGGCGACAGCGGCCTGCTGTCTTCGTGCCCTTCGTGCCTTTGTGTTGTCATTATTTTAGCTGTTGCTCACTCGACTCTTGTAGAATCGGTGCCGATCCAAAATCGGGTCTGAGGCTCGAGATGCTCTCAGAGCAGACGAAGCCTCAATACAGGAGTGCATGTCTTGGAAAACCATCTAAAAACAGCTCTGCAAGCGGGTAAATTCCTCTGTTCGGCGGAGCTTGTTCTGGAGCGAGACCATTCGGCCCCGGAGGCAGAGGCTTTCGTGCGGGATGCCGCGCGGGAAGCCCGGGGCGTGAAGGTCATCAGCCTCACCGACTTGCCTGGCGGCAACCCGTCGCTCCCTCCTGAGGCCTTCGCATCCTTTGTCGTGGAGCAAGGCTTGACGCCTCTCGCTCATCTTACCGGCAAGGACGGCAACCGCAGCTTCGTGGAAGGCCGCCTGCACGCTCTGGCCCGGATGGGTGTGGAAAATATTCTCGCCCTCACAGGCGACGCTCAAAAATCAGGCTATCAGGGAAAAGCAAAACCAGTTTTCGACGTTGATTCTGTCCTCATGCTTTGGCTCATTCAGGCCCTTCGCCAGGGGTTGGAGTACAACGTCGGGCAAAGACAGGTCCGAACTTCTCCTTTCGATTTCTTCCCTGGCGCAGTGGTTAATCCGTACAAGACGCGCGAGCCCGATCAGATGATGCAGTTCCACAAGCTCGAGCTGAAGATTGCCGTCGGAGCTCGGTTCATCATTACCCAACTTGGCTTCAACCTGCGCAAGCTCCTGGAACTCAAGCGATACATGTCGCGAGAGGGGCTTGGCCATGTTCCGGTGATGGCGAACATCTACGTCCCGACGGCGACGATCGCTAAGATGATGAGAGCCGGCGAAGTCGCGGGGTGCGTCGTGCCGGACGCGCTGCTGCGCCGTCTGGAGAGAGAGAAGAAGCCCGAGCGATTGGAACGCGCCGCGTTGATGCTGGCAGCGGCCCGTGGACTTGGTTTTGCCGGAGGACATATCGGCGGGTTTGGGCTGACGCATGCGGACTTCATGAAGATCATCGGCCGGGCGGGTGAAATCGGTCTGGACTGGGAGAGAAGGGTTGACGAACTGGTGTTCCAAACACCGGGAGAGTTCTACCTGCTGCCTTGCGGGAGCGACGGATTGAGCGATAGCAAAGGCGCGTATCAGCTCACGCAAGTGAAGCACCACATGTCCTGGAAACAACGGCTGTCCATGTCTGTTCACCACCTATTGATCGATCCCAAATCCTTCGGAGCGCGTTTTCTGCGTGCCCGTCTTAAACGGGAGAGCGAGTCGGGCGACAGCACTTCAAAGCCAAAAGGCTTCTGGCATGCCACCATGGGTTTGTCGACCGTTTACCGGAAAGCTGCGCTAGGATGCATGAGCTGCGGAGACTGCATCCAGGATTATCTGAGCTATGCCGGCTGCACGATGCATAATTGCTACAAAAACCTGCGTAACGGACCATGCGGGGGCTCCCGCCAAGATGGCAGCTGCGAGGCTGATCCGATCCTCCCATGCATCTGGAACATGGTTTACCTGAGCACGCTTGCCACAGGCGATGATCCGAGGCGGTTTGCCCGTACTTTAATCCCGCCGCGCGACTGGTGTCTGGACCAGACCAACGCGCTCGCGAACCGGCTCGTTGGCCTGGACAACTACTGCAAACGGGTGGAGGTCGAGAGCCCAGCGCATCCGGCAACAACAGCGGAGACTTGACATCGTCAACCTGTTTTCAAGACCTCATATCACCGGAGGGGATGCCCATATGCTGATCATTGGAGAGAGGATCAACTCAACCCGGAAGAAGATCGGGGAGGCCGTGCAGAAAGGAGATGCGGATTTCATACGCGGGGAGGCACGAAAGCAGCTCGAGGCCGGGGCTCACATGCTGGACGTCAACGGCGGCATCCCGGGTCGTGAAGCGGAGCTCCTGGCATGGCTCGTCAAAGTTGTGCAGGAGGTCCAGGAAGTCCCGCTCTGCCTCGACAGCGCCGATCCTGAAGCGTTGCGGCAGGCGCTGCCGCTATGTCGGCAGCGGGCGATGATCAATTCGATCACGGACGAACAGGCGCGGTGGCAAAAAGTGATGCCGCTGGTCAAGGAATTCAAGACGAGGATCATCGCGCTCTGCATGTCGGAGTCGGGTCCTCCCAAGGGAGTGGACGACCGGGTTGCGATCGCCTGCCGGCTCGTCGGCCGGCTGACCTCGGAAGGCGTCGCGCTCGAGGATATCTACGTCGATCCTTGCGTCTTTCCGGTCAGCACTGGGCCTGAGCACGGTCCCGCACTGCTGGACGCGGCCTGGCAGATCCGCAGCCGATACCCCGAAGTGCACATCAGCGCCGGGGTGAGCAACGTTTCCTTCGGCATGCCGGTGAGAAAACTGCTGAACGAGACTCTGCTGGTTTTGCTTATGGCTCGCGGACTCGACACCGCCATAATCGACCCCTGCGTGGAAGGCCTGGTGGCACGGATTCTGGCCGCCGAGGCCCTGATCGGCCGGGACGAGTACTGCACAAGCTACCTGCGCGCGTATCGAGAGGGCAAGCTTGAATCCCGTCCGGCTGCGCCATAGCAGTTTCTCTTCAGCCATTGTCGTTCTTGGTGTCCTTTGATTTATAGATCGTAAGTCTGAGAATTTGTCTTTCACAATTGCGGATTGCGGACTGAAAAAATTGGCAATCCGCAATCTACAATCCGCAATCCGAAATTAGTACGAGGACTCTGCTGGAAAAGTGTTGCCCGGCTTGTTGCGCTGCCAGTATGATGCAAATGTGTTGATCCGTGTCTGAAAGACCGGGAGAACGTGCTTGCTTGCAAATCTAGTCGAGGCAGAAGGTTAGCGCCTGTCAATGAATAACGTTTACACTTTGCTGCTGGCCCGAAGGGGCGCGGCGGCGGGCGCTCGCGCCAAAGTGCAAACGTTATTCATTGACAGGCCCTTACCTCACTGAAACCTGAGACGCCCATCGTGGGTGAGATCATGTCCGAAACCGTAGCCCAGAAGGTGATTTCGGTAATTGCGAACACCAAAAAGATTCCTGCCGAATCAATCACGTTGGATAGCACGCTTGAGGAGCTGAAGATCGACTCGTTGGAGGGATTGAGGCTGTTCTTCGAACTTGAGAAAGCCTTTGACATAACCATCCCGGATGATCAGGCTCAGAATCTGCGTTCGGTGCGCCAGATCGTCGAAGGGCTCGAAAATCTGCTGTGCAGCCAAGGCTCCGCGCCTTCGGGAAGTGAAGCCAAAGCCTGACAAGAATCCTCATGCCAAAGCGCCGTGTTGTAATCACTGGTCTCGGCGTAATCTCTGCACTGGGTCGAGACCGCGTGGAGTATTGGGCCTCGCTCTCCCGGGGAATCCCCGGCATCGGACCCCTGGAGGCCGTAGACCGCTCAAGACTTCGTTTCCAGAACGCGGCCGAGGTTCGCGGCTACCGCATGGAGGATTATTTCGATGAAGGTCGAGCCCCGCTTCTGGACCGTTTTGCCCAGTTTGGCCTGATCGCCGCACGCGAAGCAATCCTGTTATCGGGGATCGAGTGGACTCCCCAGCTGCGCGAGCGCACGGGAATCGTGACCGGTACGGCCGTCGGAGGTCAAACAACGGAAGATGAAGCATTCTGGGACCTTTATCACCTTAATCGACCTCGCACCAATCCGCTGAGCATTCCGCGAGTAATGGCGAATGCCGTTACCAGCCACATATCGATGGAATATGGTTTCACCGGCCCTTCATTCACGGTGTCGACAGCCTGTTCCTCGGCCAACCATGCCATCGGCCTGGCATATTGGATGGTACGGGATGGCACTGTCGATGTGGCTGTGAGCGGCGGCAGCGAAGCCCCGATGAGCTACGCCAATTTGAAGGCATGGGAAGCGATGCGTGTGGTCTCGCCGGATACCTGTCGCCCCTTTTCGAAGGGCCGAAGCGGGATCATCCTGGGCGAAGGGAGTGGGATGCTGGTGCTCGAATGCATGGACGCTGCTCGTGCCAGAGGGGCGACTATCTACGGGGAGATCGTAGGATTTGGCATGTCGTCCGATGCGCACCACATCACGCAGCCCAACCCGGAAGGTGCCGGACGCGCCGTGAAGGCTGCGCTGGACGATGGGGAATTGCGGCAGGAGATGATCGGCTATATCAACGCACACGGCACCGGCACCCAGTCCAACGATCCCATGGAAACAATCGCAATCCGGAATGTGTTCGGGAAGCACGCCGATGAGCTGGCAGTCAGCTCGACGAAGTCCATGCACGGCCACGCACTCGGGGCTGCCGGAGCGCTGGAGGCAATTGCGACTATCCTGGCCTTGCAGAACGGTATCCTGCCTCCTACGGCGAACTTCATCGAACCGGATCCCGCATGCAATCTGGATGTGATTCCCAATGAGCCGCGAAAGGCCTCGTGCGAATATGCCTTGTCGCACTCCTTCGCCTTCGGGGGATTAAACGCCGTGCTTGCTTTCCGGCGGGCGGAGCCTTGAAAGGCGTCTGATACACTGCAAGAGATGGAATTCCTGATACGGCCCGTGCGCACATGCGGCGGCCCTCTTCCTGGGTTCTGGCTCTGAGTCCGGCGACAATGAATCGCAGCAGTCGAATACGAATCGAGGCCGAATACGCGCTCTTTCGCGCGCTGACGGGCGGTCTTGCCTTGCTGCCTCGAACAGCTGCGGTCGCCACGGGACGCTGTCTGGCGCGTGCCGCCTTCTTCGCATTGGGTCACCTGCGTCGTACCGGAGAACGCAACCTTCGCATCGCTTTTCCGCACTTGAGCAAGTCGGAGCATTTGAGAATCCTGCGCACATCCTTCGACAGTCTCGGCCGGCAACTCGGCGAGTTCTGTCACTTTCCACAAGCCACGGCCGCGAGCCTCCGAAACATCGTGGAATACGATCCCCATAGTTATGCCCGGTTTCAGGCGGCAAAGGAGCGCGGATGCGGGGTGTTAATGATTACCGCGCACCTGGGGGGATGGGAATTTCTCCCATTCGCCGCTTCCGCATTCGGGGAAGCAATAAGCTTTCTTGCCCGGCCCATCGAAAATCCCAAGATCGAGGAAAGCATCTATGCCGTGCGCACCAAGTTCGGAAGCGAATGCATCAACAAGAAATCTGCCGGCTTGACTTGCATGCGATTACTGAGGAAGGGAGGGACACTGGGTGTTCTGACGGACCTGAACTCTCTTCCGCAGGAAGGGGTCTTTACCCCTTTCTTTGGAGAACTTGCCTGCACAACGCTCGCTGTCGCAGCGCTGGCCCTTCCCACCGACGCCACGATCTTTCCGGTTTTTGCACCCTACAGTGCGACCCGAGGAAAATACGTTTTTCAAGGAGGCCCCGCAATCGAGGTCCTGCGGACGGGCGATTATGAACAGGATCTGCTCATCAACACGGCTCGTGTGGCCTCGGTAATCGAAAGAACGATTCGAATGTATCCGGAGCAGTGGCTTTGGATACACGACCGCTGGCACGCCCGTCCCCGGCCGGGAGATCGAGTCTGTATCGATTTTCCGCCGGTCGAACCATGAGCGGTTCTTTTTTTCCCCTCATCTTCGTGATCTTTGTGTCATCGTGCTGGTCTCAGGAGATCAACACGATGACACAAAGATCGCAAAGGAACATAAAGGGCATATCCGTGCAAATCCGTGTTCCAGGGAACATCGCGCTCCAAGGCACCGCTTCGCGGCGCGAAAATTCATAGGAAACACAAAGACGATGGAATATTCCGGCCTGTTACTGTCGCGTCGAAGGTTTCTGGGGATTGTGCCGGCGGGCCTGTGCGCCATTTCGGCGGCAGGCGCCCAGGACCGCATACACAGGCGATCGCTGGTGCGAAGGCACAATCCTTTTTCCAACGCGATTGATCCTCGCTCGCCTCTCACGGTGGGGAATGGGGAATTCGCCTTCACTGCCGATGTAACGGGCCTGCAGACCTTTCCCGAGCCATACGAACGGGGGATCCCCCTGTGCACTCAGTCGCAATGGGGTTGGCACAGCTTTCCCTGCCCGGGAGGAAAAAGCCCGGGGGATCTTCGACTCACACCGTATGATACCTACGGCCGACAGGTCGGCTATCCGACAAGTCCGGACGGACAACAGGAGCTGTTCGACTGGCTGCGCGAAAATCCGCACCGTCTGCATCTCGGCCGGATCGGATTGCTCCTCGACGGGGGGCAGCCAAAGCCGGCAGACCTCCAGGAAGTTCACCAGACGCTCGATCTGTGGTCGGGCATCCTGGAGAGCGCGTTCCGCCTCCAGGGAATCCCGGTCCGCGTCGAGACTTGCTGCCACCCGCGTCTTGACATTCTGGCAGTCAGGATCTCATCGGTGCCGGCAGAGCAGGGAAGGCTCGCCGTGGTACTCGAATTTCCCTGTGCCTCTCCTCAAATGTCCGCGGCAGACTGGAGCCATCCGGAAGCTCACGCCAGCAAGCCGATCAAGCAGGCCGCGCATCGCCTCGATATCCTGCGCGAGTTGGACAAAGACAGATACTTCACGATCCTCGACTGGGAGGAACCTGCAAGTCTGGAGCGCGAGGGCCCCCATCGATTCGTGTTGCGGCCGGAGCACAAAGGCGGCCGGCTGAGCTTTGTCTGCTTCTTCTCCCCCCACCTTATCAACGAGACGCTACCGACTCCTGCCGGCGCTTTCGAAGCCAGCCGGGCTCACTGGAGCCGCTTCTGGTCGGAGGGCGGCACCCTGGAACTGGCCGGCAGCCGCGACGCGCGCGCCCACGAACTGGAGCGGCGCATCACGCTATCGCAGTATCTGACGGCGATTCAGTGCGCCGGCTCGATGCCTCCCCAGGAGACAGGACTAACCTGCAACAGCTGGTATGGAAAATTCCACTTAGAGATGCACTGGTGGCACGCGACTCATTTCGCCCTCTGGGGACGAACACGGCTTCTGGAGAGGAGCCTCGGCTGGTATCGCTCGATTCTGGCGAGCGCGCGGGAGAAGGCCAGGACCCAGGGATATTCAGGAGCACGCTGGCCCAAGATGGTCGGCCCGGATGGCCGGGACAGCCCGTCCGCAATCGGACCGCTCCTGATCTGGCAGCAGCCGCATCCGATCTATTTCGCGGAGCTATGCTACCGCTCGGAGCCCAGCCGCAGCACACTTGAAGCTTACAAGGAACTTGTTTTTGAATCCGCCGACTTCATGGCTTCCTATGCATTTTGGGATCAAAAGCGCAGCCGCTTCGTTCTGGGACCGCCGGTGATTCCGGCCCAGGAAAATCACCCGCCGCGCCAGACTTGGAATCCGACCTTCGAGCTCGAGTACTGGGCCCAGGGTTTGGATCTCGCCCAGCGCTGGAGGAAACGGCTGGGTATGCCGCGCGAGCCCCACTGGGAGCGGGTTCGCGCGAACCTGTCCGCACTGCCCGTGAAGGACGGTGTCTACCTCGCGCATGAAAACTGTCCTGAGACATACAGCGAACGCAACCGCAATCATCCTTCCATGCTCGCCCCATTGGGCATGCTGAGCGGCTCGAAGGCGGACCGGGAGACGATGCGCCGCACGCTGCACAAGGTGCTGGCGACCTGGCGCTGGCAGGACACCTGGGGATGGGACTATCCCATGGTAGCGATGTGCGCCGCACGCCTCGGAGAACCGGACGCCGCGGTGGATGCGCTGATGATGGAGACACCGAAAAACACCTGGCTGCCCAACGGTCACAACTGGCAGCGCCCGAACCTCCCCCTTTACCTGCCCGGCAATGGGGGGCTCCTGGCAGCCGTCGCATTGATGGCGGCCGGCTGGGAAGGGGCGCCGCAGGCGCATGCGCCCGGCTTTCCAGCCAAATCATGGACGGTGCGCTGGGAGGGCCTGGTGCCGATCCTTTAAAGGACAACACGAAGGCACGAAGGACACAAAGGTACACGAAGAACACAGCCTTCGTGATGCAAGCTCATACGTTTTCGCTATGTATCTACGAAACTTCACAGCACTGAGGCGCAGAGTTCACAGTGTGCCGTTGAACTCTGCAACGGCGTCGATCATCGCCACAATGTTTTCCACAGGAGTTCCTGCCTGCACGTTGTGGATCGAATTGAAGACGTACCCACCGTGCTCCGAGAATATTTCGCACCGGCGCAGGACCTGCTCTCGCACGTCTTCCGGTCCGCCGAAAGGCAGAACGCGCTGCGTGTCCACCCCTCCGCCCCAGAAAACCAGCTGATCTCCATAGGTCTGTTTCAAGTGTTCCGGATTCATTCCTGCCGCGGAGCATTGCACAGGATTGAAGATATCGAAGCCGGATTCGATGAATGAGGGCAGGAACTTCTCAACCGCTCCGCAGGAGTGCTTGAACGTCTTCCAGGTCGTGTTTCTGTGAATCCACTGGTTGACCCGCCTGTAGTAGGGCATCCACAGCTCTCGAAACGTTTCGACCGAGCAAAACGAGGACGCCTGAGTTCCAAAATCGGTGCCGCAGATCATCACTGCATCTACCAGGTTGCCGACCCGCTGCGCGATCTTCTCCAGATTCGACAGAGCGATTTCGCACTGGCCGGCAAAGACCTTGTGAACATAATCTCGCCGCATACGGGTCGAGATGTACCACTCCGTGATATCGCGAATTCCCTTCGGTTTCTTGAGTGAAACGCCGGGGATATGGGCAATGTCGCCAAATGCCGTTCCACCGAAGCCGGCGACGACAGCTCTTCCCCTCGCGGCAGCCCTTTTGGCTTCCCGCTCCAGGTGAGATAACTCCTGCTCCGAGATCGGACCGTATTCTTCGAGGTTGTCTTGTGGGTCCAGCCGATCCTCTTCGATCGCTTCCTGGCGAATGATTGCGTCGAAGAAATGGCCGCCCTTTGGCATTCTGGCGCTCGGAGATGCTGTGACGTCGCCTTGCGGATACATGAGCGTGTCGCCGTTTTCGTCGGTGGTGACGTTGAATTCTCCCGGCACGAGAATCTCGAGGCCATCGTGCATCCTCCAGGGTTTCCAGTTCTCGTTGGGGAATCCGAAACGATTCATCCTTCGCCCGAATCCCTCGACGTCGATTCCCATGGCGAGTTTGAGATCTTCCTCAATCTCGCCCAGCATCTGCCCCGGATCGATGGCTTTTACCGGCTTCCTTTCCAGTCCGTAGTAGTCCCGCAAGGCAGCCACGCAACTCACGTGGATACCGGTGACAAATGTGCCGCCGAAATCGACAGGCACCCGATCCGCCGGCTTGTGGGCCAAAGCGGCGGCTACCCTCTCCCTGCTGGTCATTAGGGTGCGAACCATGGGCCTATCTCCAGGTAGAAACGCGAACGTTCGCTCCCATCCTACCACCGGGTTCGATGGGCTTCGGGAAGGAATTCCTCAACATTTGCAGCCGGTCACCCTAAAACCTGGAACTGTTTTGCGTTCGGGTGCGTATGGAGACACAGAGAGCAGTTCGCCGAAGGGGTGAGATATGCAATCCGTTGGTAGCAAGATGCGCTATGTTGCTCGCAGGCTCATGCACGCCCCACTATTCACCGTTGTCGCCGTGACGACGCTTGCTGTAGGAATCGGCGCAAACAGCGCCATATTCAGCGTGGTGAACGGAGTTTTATTGAAACCCCTTCCCTTCAAGGACCCGGAAAGGCTGGTGGGAGTTTGGCACAAGGCACCAGGTCTCGGGTTTGAGCTGCTAAATCAAGGGCCAGCGTTCCATCTCACTTATCGAGAAGAAAACCGTGTCTTCGAAGACATCGGCATGTGGAGAAACACTTCGGTTTCCGTAACCGGGCTTGCAGAACCCGAACGGGTTCAGGCTTTGGTTGTGACTGATGGCATATTGCCCGTCCTCCGAGTTCAGCCGATGCTCGGCCGGCCTTTCAACGCTTTTGATGATTCCCCCGGCAGCCCTGAGACGGTCATTCTGAGCCATTCATACTGGCAGCGGAAGTTCGGCGGTGATTCGGGTGTAATAGGCCGAAAGCTCATCGTCGATGGACGGCCTCGTGATGTAATCGGCGTCATGCCTCAAGGCTTCCGCTTTTTGAATTCCCACCCGGCGTTATTCTTACCTTACCGCCTCAACCGCAATGAGTTGTTCGTGGGAAACTTCGCTCATCAGGGTATCGCCCGGCTCAAGCCTGGGGTTACCCTGGAGCAGGCGAACGCCGACGTCGCCCGCATGCTCCCCCTAGTTCTAAAGAAGTTCCCTGTGCCTCCCGGATTTACGCTCAAGATGGCCGAGGAGGCGCGCCTTGGGCCGAACCTTCGCCCCCTCAAGCAGGATGCGGTGGGGGACGTGGGCAAGGTGCTCTGGGTGCTGCTGGGAACCGTTGGGATGGTGCTCCTCATTGCATGCGCGAATGTTGCGAACCTCTTTCTTGTCCGGGCGGAAGGCCGTCAGCGGGAACTCGCCATCCGCACCGCCATCGGTGCAAGCTGGGGGCGAATTGCCCAGGAGCTTTTGTTCGAGAGCGTGGCGCTCGGGATCCTGGGCGGCGCTATGGGTCTGTTCCTCGCAGATGCAGGAATCCGGCTCCTTAGAACCGTGGGACCAGAAACCATTCCGCGCATAGGAGAAATCTCTATCGATCCTGCCGTTCTCATCTTCACGGTGGGGATTTCACTGCTGGCGGGGCTCCTCTTTGGGCTCATCCCGGTTGTCAAATATGCCAAGCCAGATTTGTCGTCTGCGCTGAAAGAGGGAGGCCGGGCATTCAGCGAGGGTAAGGAACAGCATCGGGCGCGCAACGTGCTGGTCGTTTCCCAAATCGCCCTGGCACTAGTCCTATTGATAAGCTCCGGCCTCATGATCCGGACCTTCCAGGCCATGAGGAAGGTCCAACCTGGCTTCCTGCGTCCGGAGGAGGTTTTGACCCTCCGCGTCTCGATCCCGAAAGCGGAAATCGCCGACGACGAGCTGGCAATTCGAACCCACGAACAGGTCATGCACCGAATCGAGCAGATCCCTGGTGTCATGTCCGTGGGCCTTTCCAATTCGATAACCATGGATGGCTGGGACGACAACGACCCTGTCTTTGTTGAGGATTTTCCCGCGCCCGAGGGTCAAATACCAGCCATGCGGCGCTTCAAGTGGATAGGGCCGAATTATTTCGCAACCATGGGAAATCCCTTGCTGGCTGGCCGCGACATCTCTTGGGCCGACATATACAACAAAGCCCCGGTGGTCGTAATCACAGAAAACCTCGCACGGGAATATTGGAAGGATCCCGCGAAAGCCATAGGCAGGCGCATCAGGACGACCCCGAAGAACCCGTGGAGGGAGATCGTTGGAGTAGTGGGGAATGAGCACGACGATGGCGTAAATCGCAAAGCGACCTTCGGGGTGTATTGGCCGATGCTCATGGCGAATTTTTGGGACAACAAGCTCTGGGCACAGCGGACCATGGCTTACGCCATTCGCAGCAAAAGGGCAGGCACCTCTACCTTTTTAAAGGAGATCCAGCAGGCAGTTTGGTCCGCAAGCCCGAACCTTCCGCTCGCAAACGTCCGCCTCCTCACGGAGATCCTTGACGAATCTATGGCGCGGACGTCCTTCACCCTGATCATGCTGGGCATTGCCGCAGGCATAGCCCTGCTCTTAGGTCTTGTGGGAATCTACGGTGTGATCTCTTATTCCGTATCCCAGCGAACGCGGGAAATTGGCATTCGAATTGCTCTAGGCGCCCAGCAGGGGGAAGTTCGCCGTATGTTTGTCCGCCACGGGTTACTGCTGACCTGCATTGGAGTCGCACTGGGTTTGGGAGCGGCGGTGGGACTGACCCGCCTCATGTCCGCTCTCCTTTTCGGCGTCAGCGCGCTGGACCCTGTGACATATGGCGCGGTTTCGGTCGTTCTTGGCACCGTTGCCCTCCTCGCAAGCTATCTCCCGGCGCGCAGGGCGTCGAGTGTGGACCCCGTGGAGGCCTTGAGGTGGGAGTAGATGTGAAAATGGGGACATTCCGATTTTCCACTCTCGCCTGATCAGTTTGAATGAATCAATCGGCGGTAACGCTTCTCTTGCTAGCGGAGGAATGCCGGAAAATCGGAATGTCCCCATTTCTCACTGATTTTTTCCCAACCAAGGGAACTTATGCGGCGTCTAATCCGTATTGAAAGTACGAGAATGACGGAGGCAAGCCCGGGAGGCTGATATGACCCTTCTAAGAAAACTGTTCTGGTGGAGGCGCAATCGACCTGTTCGAAGAATCAGGATCTGCATTGAATGCGGAATGCCAATAGCTGAACATAAGGAATGGTGTTCGATTTTTAGAACCTATTCGTTGCAGCAATCCAGGTCCGGCGCCGAAAGCTGAGGGTCAAAACGTTCGGTTCGTGGTTGAGTCTTCTGCCACGCATCGCACGAATTGCTCGAAATGCGATTTGTTTCATGCAGTTCGTGAAATTCGTGGCTGCTTTTTTGTAAAATCACTCTGCTGGCTGCTGCTGGGTGAGGCAATGCAGCGTGCCGAAGCCAAGCACGAGATCGACGGCATGAATGCCGACCACGGTGCGGTCCTTAAAGAGCTCGCCGAGAATCCCGAGGGCGATACGATCATTCGGGTCATTGAAGGTCGGGACGATAACGGCTGCATTCGCCATGTAGAAATTGGCGTAACTCGCCGGCAGCCGGTCGCCCTCGAAGAAGATGGGTCCCGGCATCGGCAGCTCCACGACCTCGGGTTGCGATCCATCCTCCAGCCGGAAATCCTGTATCCGTTCCCAGTTCTCCGCCAGTGGACGGAAATTGATGTCCTTGGGATCGTCTTCCTTAATGAGTACCACTGTTGTTGGATTCACGAAGCGACAAATGTCATCGACGTGTCCATGAGTGTCGTCGCCCATCACGCCACCTCCGAACCAGAAGATGTTGGTGGCCCCCAGATATTCTTTGAGCGTCGCCTCGATTTCCTTCCGGCCGAGGCCGGGATTCCGAACCTGCATCTTTGGGTCGAGATAACACTCCTCAGTCGTCAGTAGCGTGCCGCGGCCGTTTACATCAATCCCGCCCCCTTCGAGAACAAATGGGCGCCCGTTGAACTGAGCGTGAAACAGCCGCTTCCGCAGTCGTCTGGCCGCGATCTCCGGCACGCGGCGGTCCTTCTTCCAGTCGGAATATTTGGCCCAGGCGTTGAAATGCAGATGAACGATCGCCGTCTCTGATCTTCCGCCGGCATGCCGGCGGACGAACACGGGACCAGTGTCGCGGGTCCAGCCGCGATTGGTCGGATGCACGATGAACTCCATGCACTGGACGTCGGCCCCTGCACGGGTGAGATGCCTGCGGACCAACTTCTCCTCGGTCTTGGAGTTGACCAGCATTCGGATGGTTTCGCCCGGCGCTAGCTTGCGCACGATCTCCCCGTAAACCCAGCGAATGGTGTCGAGCTTATCCGGCCAATCGGTTGGGTTGTGTGGCCAGCCAAGCCAGGTGGCTTCGTGCGGCTCCCATTCCGCAGGCATCGAGAATCCGAGCGCAGCGGGCGTTTGTACTTTTGCCGAATATGATTTCGCCATAACTGAAGACCTTGCCACGAATTTCACGAATCGCACAAAATATTTTCGTGCAATTCGTGAGATTCGTGGCTATGTTTTTGCGCGGAGGATTGACCACAGCTATGGCTAAGACTCAAAAAACACACCGCCGCTACCGTGAAGACCTCTCGGAAATGCCGGACTGGCTGAAAAAGAAAACATGTCCTCATCGGGATAAGTACATGTCCGGTAAGCGCATCCTGCCTAGGAACCTCACGGGCAAGGAGAAGCTCACCGACATCGTCGATGAAACGTTCCTCGCCTACAACTCGGCGCGGCTCAAAGAAGGTTGTCAGCTGTTCGTCGAGAAAATGCTCGAGCCGGATGTGACCGTCGGAATGAGCTTGTCAGGAGCGCTCACCCCTGCAGGCCTCGGCTGCTCATCCATCGTGCCCCTCATCAAAGCCGGTTTCGTCGACTGGATCGTTTCCACCGGTGCGATCCTTTACCACGACTTGCACTTTGCGCTGAATTACCCCGTGCGGGTCGGCAGCTTCAAGATGGACGACACCGAGCTGCGCGACAACGACATTGTCCGCGTCTATGACGTACTGCTCGGCTACAGCGATTGCCTGATGGCCACCGACGATATCCTGCGCAGCATTCTTATCCGGCCCGAATTCCAGAAGGAAATGGGCACCGCCGAGCTGCACTACCTGCTCGGCAGATGCGCCGCCGAGTGGGAGCGCAAGGCCGGCATGAAAGATGTGTCCGTGCTGGCTGCCGCCTATCGCGCCAGCGTGCCATGCTACACCTCGTCGCCCGGCGACTCGACCATCGGTATGAACGTGGCCGGTGTGGAACTGCGCGGCAGTAAGCTGCGCATCAATCCGTCCATCGACGTCAATGAAACCACCGCCTTCGTGCTCGCGGCCAAACGCGCGGGCGGCAAGAGCGCCGTGGTTCTCTGGGGTGGTGGCAGCCCAAAGAATTTCATGCTCCAGACCGAGCCGCAGATCCAGGAAGTGCTCCGCATCAAAGAATACGGGCAGGACTATTTCCTACAGGTGACCGACGCCCGTCCCGACACGGGCGGCCTGAGCGGCGCCACGCCCAGCGAAGCGGTGAGTTGGGGCAAGGTGGACCCGGACCGTCTGCCCGACGCCGTGGTGTGCTACACCGACACAACCATCGCCATGCCGATCCTCACGCACTACGCGCTGGCCAAACACAAGCCGCGGAAGTTGAGGCGCCTCTATGACCAGCGCGAAAAGATGATGAAAGCGCTGACGAAGGAATACTTCCTCCACAACAAGGTGAAGATGATCGACGGATCCAACCCAATTCTCGACTAGTTAGTTGGGGGTTCTGATGACCACGATGAGACAACTCCAGGCCATTGCTAAAGAACACGGCACGCCCGTGCTGGTGATGGACCACGACATCATCCGCCGCAACTACGCCAAGTACAAAGAGCATCTGCCCAAAGTGCAGGCGTATTACGCAGTGAAGGCCAATCCCGCGCCGGAGATCATCCGGACGCTCTACCGGGACGGTGCCAGCTTCGACGTTGCTTCCCTGCAGGAGTTCATGCTGGTCTACGAGAACATCAAGCACCTACCGGCCAATGAGCAGCAGGACTTCATCTGGGATAAAATCATCTTCGCCAATCCCACCAAGCCGAAGGAAACGCTCCGAGCCCTCGATCAATACAAGCCGCTCGTCACATATGACAACCTTAATGAATTGAGCAAAATCAAGCAGTACGCCCCGCACGCAGGTGTGGTGCTGCGGTTGCGCGTGCCGAACACCGGCTCGATGGTGGAGCTGTCGTCCAAGTTCGGCTGCGACCCGGGGGAAGCGGTAGACCTGATCCTGGAGGCTTTCCGAATCGGGTTGGAGGTCGAGGGCTTGAGCTTCCACGTCGGCAGCCAGTGCACAAACTTCGAGAACTTCGTGCAGGCCCTGAACATGGCGGCTGCGGTAATGCAGGAAGCCAAGACGCGCGGCCACGAGATCAAGATCCTCGACATCGGCGGCGGTTTCCCGGTGCCCTACGACCGGCACGTCAAGCCGTTCAGCCTGCTGGCGAGAAAAATCAATGCCGAGATCAGCCGGTTGTTCCCCGAGGATATTCAAATCCTCGCCGAGCCCGGCCGGTTCTTCGTGGCTACGGCAGCGACCTTAGCCGCGCAGATCATCGGGAAAGCTATTCGGGACGGCAAAACTTCCTATTTCATCGACGACAGCATCTATCACACCTTTTCCGGCATCATCTTCGACCACTGCCAGTATCACCTCAAGGCGTTCAAGAAGGGCAAGACCGAAATCTGCGCGGTCTTCGGACAAACATGTGACGGTCTGGACACCATCTCCCAGTCCGAAGAACTGCCGGACCTGGAAATCGACGACCTGGTCTACTCAGAAAACATCGGCGCTTATAGCAGCGCCTCCTCCACGTGGTTCAACGGCTTCCCGCCGGCGAAGGTAGTGCACGTCAACGAGTGACGGGTGTCAGGTTTACAAAATCCAATTTTCGCGCACAATACACGCAACGATTGTGAGTGCGGCGCAAAAATTGGCTTTTGTAGATCTGACACCCGCTTCGCTCACTCATACCGCAGCGCGACCATGGGGTCCACTTTCGTCGCGCGTCGCGCAGGAAGGAAGCTGGCGAGCGCCGCAACGGCGGCGAGCACAGCCGTGCCTATTACGATTGTCACGGGATCCTGTGCACCGATGCCGTATAGAAAGGCTTTGATCAGGCGTGTCGCTGCCAGGGATACAGGTATGCCGATAGCCGCTCCGATAAGCATGAGGAAGGCGGCGTCCCGAAGGATCAGCCACAGCACTGCCGAGCGCTGCGCACCCAGCGCCATACGAATGCCGATTTCGCGCGTACGACGCGTCACCGCGTACGAAATCACGCCGTAGAGGCCCACCCCGGCCAGGAGGAGTGCGAGAACTCCGAAGAAGCCCGACAGCGTGGCGATAAGCCGGTCTTCGAGAATATTGTTGTCAATTTGCTGCTGCATGGTTCGTGAATTCAGCACCGGGATGGCAGGATCGAGTGCGGTTACCTGCCGGCGCACCATTTCGACGATCTCCGGTGCCTCACGACTGGTGCGAATGCAGAGGGCTCTGGAGGAGGCGTTGGGCCGCCACACGGACAGATAGACCATCGGCTCCGGCGCCTCGCGCAGGCCAAAATAGTGTGCATCCTTCACCACACCTACGATCCCATAAGCGCGTCCGGCCTCGTATTTCTCGTCCAGGCAAAGGTGATAACCGACCGGGTTACGGCCGGCAAAGAAGTGCTTTGCGAGGCTCTCGTTGATGATTGCCACGCGCGGGCCGGGCGGCTCCGGCGGCCGGACGCCGGGAGAGAAGCTTTCCGGCAGATCGAGCGAATAGGGCGGATTGTCCTCATCGCGGAAATCACGGCCGAGCAGAATCGGGATGCCAATGGTCTCAAAATAGCGCGGCCCCACCGCGTTCATGTCGACGTACTTCTTGTCGCCGGGCTGCCACTGATAACCTTCTACGGTGAAGTCGCCATTCCAGCGCGAACCTGCCAGCGGTGTTATATTCGCCAGACTCATCGACTGCACGCCCGGCAGCGTTTGCACGTTCGCGCGCAGCTGCTTGTAGAAGTCGCGCAGCCGCTGGCCCTTGTACCCGTTGCGGCTCGGATCGACGGTGACGATCACCGTATGGTCGCGGCGGAAACCGGTATTGATGTCGCGCAGGTTGGTCAAACTGCGCGCGAACAGGCCGGCGCCAATCAGCAGCAATAGCGAAAGCGCGACCTGTATGACGACAAGCGCGTTACGCAGCGTCAGCCGTGAGGAGCCGGCCGCGCCCGGCACTTCCTCTTTTAGGGTGGACGCAAGCGCGGGCCGAGTGCATTGCAGCGCGGGAGCGATGCCGAACAGCACCCCCGTGAGAAGTGAGACGACGAGAGTGAATGCGAGCAGTCGCATATCCGGCGACACGTTTACCGTTACCTGACTCCAGCCTGGCTGCGGCACAAATTCGAGCAGCGCCTGTACTCCGAAGTACGAAAGCAACAGTCCCGTCACACCTCCCAGCAGCGCGATCACGATGCTTTCGACGAGTAACTGCCCCGTCAGCCGTGACCGGCTCGCGCCGATTGCCAACCGCACGGCCATCTCGCGTTGCCGCGCTGCTCCGCGCGCCAGCATCAGATTGGCCACATTCGCACAGGCGATCAGCAGGACCAAGCCCACAACCACCATCAGGACAACCAGTGGCTTTTCCAGGCGGTTCCGCGCCATGGAGTAACCTCGGGCGGCGGGCAGCAGCCAGATCGGAATTGCGCGATTTATAAAGCGCGGATCCTGCGAGGTGCGGCGCTCCGCCTCCTCCTGTTCACGATAGATCACGTACAGCTCGGATTCGGCTTGCTTGATGGTCGCGCCGGATTTCAGCCGGCCGATTGCGCCCATCCACCACCAGTGCCGGTTGTTCCAGAGCGAGAACGGCGTGCCTATTGCTTCACCTCGCATCATGTGGGAGACAAACAGGTTCGGCGAGGCGGTCACATCCGTGCCGCGGAAGCCGCGGCGCGCTACGCCGACGATCGTAAATGGATAACCGTTGAGTCGAAGCTTACCTCCGATCACCTGCGGATCGCGATTGAATCGACTCTGCCAATAGTCGTAGCTGAGCACTACATAGGGCGAGGCGCTGGGCTTACGGTCGTCCTCGGGATTGAGCAGACGGCCTATGGTAGGCTGAACGCCAAGCACGTCGAAGTAGTTTCCGGAGACAGTGAGCATATAGGCGAGTTCTGTCGCATCGCCGGAGCCCGCATTATCCAACTGCAATCCGACCGGCTGCACGCCACTGCTGTACGAGGCCAGGCCGCTGAGACTGTGGTTGTGATCGCGGAACGCCACGTAATCCGGGTAGTTCCAAGTAGTGCTCGGACGCCCGCGATTGGCTGCCACCATGTACAGCTCCTGCGGCGACTTCACCGGAAGCCACTTCAGCAGCACCGTATCGACCAGAGAGAAAATGGCTGTGTTCGCGCCGATGCCCAGGGCCAAGGACAGGACCGCAATGGCCGAAACGCCCGGTGTCTTCCTTATCATGCGCAGCGCGTAGCGGAACTCGGCCGCGCGATTGTCCATCCATACCGATAGATTCATGTTGCCCCCCCGGAACAGAGCTTACGCTCCTCGTTATTGCATTAGACGTGAAAGCAAGCAAAATGGCTGGACGATTCTTAGGAGAAATCCACTCGCCTCTCATCACCAAGCGGTGAGTTCCAGGGGAATCCAGGTGGCCATGGATTTATACATCGAACTGCGGATTGCCTGCTGCAAGGTTAAAATCGAACTCATTCATCAGCCCCGCAAAGGCGCCAAGACTCGAAGACCTGCAGAGATTGATGGAGACTCCTAAAGGCCGGATTCTTGCGCTGTTCTCCGCTTACCCGCTGTTTCCGCCCACTTGCCGGATTCTTGTCACCCCACGCGCCGGATCTTCAGACAATACAGCTGTAACGTAGTTCGATAGAATTGATTTGAACGACCCGACAGGTTTACAAAGGGAGGGGGATGCCACATATGCACGACATTTATTGTGTCTCGGCGGCAGCGTTCTTTCTGGCCGCCGCCGGATGTCCGAGCCTCGCCCTGGCCGTCTACCGAAGAGCGGAACGCAATGCGGAAATGAGAATCCTCTTGCTGATGCTGCTGGTTTTCTCGCTCCAGTCGTTCGTCCTCTTCGTCGACGCCCTCTTGTTTGGTGTGCTAAACATCCTCCAAGAGCAAACCCATCAGCTTCTGGCAGCAACTGCGTTGGGCCTTCAGATGCTCATTATCACCTTTGTGTTTCATTTTCACATGGTTACGCAAGAAATGGATCGTGAAGAAAACGGGTTGTGGGAACGCCCGCCCCTCAAGTTCTACCTCAGCAGCCGGCAGCAACGCCTCATTGTCGGTTTCGTCTACGTGGTAATGTTGATTTCAATAGGCAAATTTACCTACGAGATCCTGCGGCGCTGGCAGGCCGTCGCCAAGGAACCCGTTCAAACAGGCTCCTTTTTTTTCATTATCGTGCTGCTGACACTCTTTGGTTTTCCAACCCTGGCTTTCTATTTCACCTACCGAAGGAAAGCCGATAGGACATGTCCTAACACCATTTTGCCCTTTGGCGACTTGCCGGGCGCTCCTGTTAGTGGCGATGGGTATAAAGCCCGCCTGGTAATAGTCATCTGGTTTGGCACGTCGGGCGCTGACTTAGGCTCTACTTGGCGTCACCCGGTCCAACTGGATGAACTCTCGGTCGTGCTATGTTTTCTGCTGCCCGCATTCTTCATGGCGGCACTTATTTACTATAAAATGCGGTTTGTGTTCTTTGATGTGCTGATCAAGCGCGGCCTCATTGCAGCCGCCTTGCTGATCACCAGCGCGCTCTACTATGCCGTAATCCTCTCACCGGCTCACCGCATTGTTGCTCAGAGGAACGCTGCAGCAGGCTCGTTGACTCTCTATGCCGGAATCATTTTATTCATCGCCTGCTGGATGGCTCTCCACAGCCGCTTAAACGGAATGCTGGATCATCACCTGTTCCGCAGGTCCGACTACGCTAGGGTTGTTTCCGACATCAGCAATGCGATGAAGCAGATCGTCGAGCCGCAGTCGCTTTTGGGTGCCGTGACGGACAGGCTGCGAACTGCGGTCAATGCCGAAGCCGTCCGGTTCATCCCACGTGAGCCTTCAGATGCCGATGCGTCCCCTGAGTTGCCTTCCTCGCAGGCGCCGACCCGGCGTCAATTGTCAACAGCGCTGATTCCGGTGGTGACAACAGAAAGAGTCTACGGTCACCTGGAATTCGGGAAACGACCCGGAGGATTCCGGTACCAGAGCGAGGACCTAGCTTTCATGACCACAGTCGCCCAGCAGCTGGCCGGGATGTTGCGTAACTTCGAGCTGAGAGCTGAGCGGGAGGCGCAGCGGCAGCGCGAACAGAACCTGCGTGAGCTCGCGATTCAGTCGGAGCTTCGTGCCCTTCGAGCCCAGATTAATCCGCATTTCCTGTTTAACGCATTGAACACCCTCGCCGACTTGACTCAGGAAGACCCGAAAGGGGCGGAGGCCGCGATTCTGCACTTGTCCCATGTCTTCCGGTATGCCCTGGAGGCCAGCCGGCGAGAGAGTGTCACGCTGGGCGAGGAACTGGATTTTCTCGATGCCTACCTGGCTGTGGAATGCTTGCGCTTCGAGGACAAGTTGCGCTATGAGATCGATGCTTCCTCGGATGTGCGCGGTTGTCGCATTCCGCCGATGCTGATCCAGCCGGTTGTGGAAAACGCGGTGAAGCACGGAGTGTCGCGCAAGATCGAAGGGGGCAGAGTACGAATCGGAGCCGCTCTAGAAAACGGGAGGCTCCACATCGAAGTCAAAGACAACGGCGTCGGATTCGATCCCACAGCTTTGAAAGGCCAAAGGGGCGGGGGAGTGGGACTGGAAAATGTGCGTTCGCGCCTCGAGCACATCTCCGGTCCGGGGAGTCTGCGGATCAACTCCGCTCCCGGGCGCGGAACGACGATATCGCTCGAAATGCCTGCTGTGTTCGACGCCGACCATCAGGATCTGGCTTCGCAGCAACACTTTTGAGCCAGACGAGCAAGTGCGGCAGCAAGCTGCCGCACTGCAAGGAATCCGCGATGAAGGTACTCATCGTCGATGACGAACCCAGAGCGCGCAACCGGCTAGCCAGGCTGCTGCGCCCCATGAAAGGAATCGAGATATGCGGGCAAGCGCAGGACGGTGTCGAGGCGCTCGAAGCGATCGAGCGGGAGAATCCCGAGGTTGTTTTCCTCGACGTGCAAATGCCCGGTCTGGACGGCTTTGAGGTCGTCAACGAGCTGAGAGGAAAGCAGCTTCCCCTGATCATTTTCGTCACGGCTTACGAGCAATACGCGCTCAAGGCGTTCGAAGTGAGCGCCGTGGACTACCTGCTCAAACCGATTTCGGAGGAACGCCTGCGGCAGGCCTTGGCAAAGACAGAAAGGGTTCTGCGGTCGAATCCTGCGGCTCTTACCGAGGTTACCGCGGAGCAGCTCCGGCGGTTGGCTGTCGCACTCGCAACGGCGCGTCCGGCCTATCTGCAGCGTGTTGTCGGACGCCGCGGGCAGAAAATCTCCATCCTCCCTGTCTCCGACATTCAAGCCTTTCTTTCCGAAGATGAGCTGGTTTTTGCATTACTGCCGCAAGGCCGGCTCTTGATAAATCGGACTCTCAAGGAGCTGGAAACCCAGCTGGATCCCGATCAGTTCGTTCGCGTGCACAAGCAGAGCATCGTGGGCCTCTCCCACGTCGCCGAGATTGAACCTATGGCAAGTGGCGGTGCCCTCGCCAGGCTCCGATGCGGTCTGAGCGTCAGCATCAGCCGTCGCTACACGGGGTCGTTGAAAGAAAAACTCGGCTGGTGACCGCCGCCAGGCGGGGACAATGAATGACGAATGACGAGTGACGAATAAAAATAACCACTGAGGTATTCGTCATTCGTCATTTTTAACCCGAGTAAGGTGCCTGCCCCGCTTTTTTCATAGGAGATTCACCAAGAACTCGTGGGGGCCAAAGCTATGAACACCCGGATCATTTTCCTGGCTGCCATTTTCGTCGCTGCCTCGGCTGTGCCAGCAGGATGGGCTGCGGGTATGCCCGATCCAGAAGCACCCGTGGCGGCACGCAACATTTTGTTTATTGTGGGGGACGACAGCTCGGCCCAGGTGCTCGGATGTTACGGCAACCCGCTCGTCCGGACTCCCAACCTCGACCGGCTGGCCAGCGGCGGAACACGATTTGGCCGCGCTTACTGCAACTCGCCGGTATGCACCCCCTCACGCCAGTCCATGATAACCGGCAAGTTGCCGCACGCCGTAGGGGTGACGCTTTTGCAGACGGCCCTGGCAGAGGACCAGTTGACGATCGCAGAGCATTTGAAGCAGTTTGGCTTCAAAACCGGCGCAGTGGGCAAGATGCACTTCAACAGCCAGCTCAAGCACGGTTTTGACTACAGGTTTGACTCCCCTGAATACAACGCGTATATCCGGGAGCATCCTCCCCGCGTCCCGCCGGCCGATATGCGCGTGAAACCGCGCTGGCGGCCCTTTCAGGATCCGGCGCGCATCTGGCTCAACGCCGACATGCTGCCCACGAAATACTACGATGCAGACAGCGAGGGCACCTGGTTTGCCGGCAAAGCCATCGAGTTTTTGAGGGAGAATAGCGGAAACCGTTTCTGCCTGTGGCTGGGTTTCCTGGAGCCGCACTCGCCTTTTGATTTTCCCATTGAATATGCCGCAAGATACGATCCCGCGAAGATGCCCGTCCCTTCAGCCGGCCCCGAAGATGGGCGCTGGGTTCCTGCCGTCTTCAGGGACCTCACGGAAGCCGATAAGCGCGGCATCATCGCATCCTATTACACGTCTGCCGAATACCTGGACAAGAACACCGGGCTGGTTCTGGACGAGCTGCAGAAGTTGGGCCTAAGCGAAAACACGCTGGTGATCTTTGTCGGCGACAATGGCTACCTGCTCGGGGAGCACGGCCGCTTCGAGAAGCACACCATGTGGGAGCCGGCGGTGCGCGTCCCGCTGATCCTGCGCGATCCGCAGTTCGCGCGGGGCAAAGCGATCGACGCCCTGGTGGAGTTTATCGACCTGCTCCCGTCCATTCTCGAGCGTCTGCAGGTCCCCCTCATGCCGAACATCCAGGGGAAGTCGCTGGTGCCGCTGCTCCAAGGAAAAAACCGGAAGCACCGGGATTATATCTTCAGTGAATACCTGCCCGACAATATGGCGATGGTGCGGACCGCCGAGTGGAAATATGTTTTTACATCGGGCAAGAAGGATCTGGCTCTGGGTTACGAAACGGGGAATCCGCCGCCGGGAATTACGCATATGCTATACGACCTGAAACGAGATCCGGGGGAGACGCACAATCTCGCGGGCGATCCCAAGTATTTCGCTGTGCTGAGAGATCTGCAGCAGAAGATGCTGGCTCGTTTCAAAGAGACGCACCCCAAAGCAGGCTCGCTGCCACAGGGGCTTTCTGTCGAGCAATCCCTTGCGTGGTTTTGCGAGCCTCCCGACCCGCAAGCGGTGCGGTGAGTGAAGTTGTGAAAGGAGCTGGAAATCCGTGTCCCATGGTTTTTCACTTCTCGAACTGCTCGCGTTCGGTCTCGAGGATACTGACGTGCTCCTCTTCTTCCGCCGCCAGCTCGCGGTAAATCTCCTTTTGCGGCCCCGGAGACATGGCATCGGACCGCGCCTTGAAGTAGTCGCGCGTCCGGCGCTCCATCGCTATCGCCTTGTCGTAGACTTCCAGGACGTGCCCTTCCCCGTTGTCGAAGTCGATTCCCTCGAAGATCCATTTTGATACCAGCTGTTCTATCTTGTCGGGCAACTTCAGCAGCTGGGGATCCAGGTGCACGTGGTACTTCCCCTCGAGCTCCTCCAGGTGGTCTTCCTCTTTGTGATACATCTCCTCCAGGACGTCGTGCAGCACGGGATCGCTCGTGCGCTGCATGCCGAGGCGATAGAACTGGTACATGTCCAGCTCGTACTGCACGGCTTCCCGCACGATCGCCACTTCTTCCGGGTCCGCGCCGCTGTAACCCTCAACCACCTCGTTCTCGCCGCCGCACAAGAAGCACCGGCCGTAGGGAACTGCGAAACCGGTGGACAGCTTGCCGCACGATTTGCACTTCCAGGTGTAGCGGACCTCCGCACAGCAGACGCTGTCGTCTTCAAGGACTTGATGGCATTTCGGACATGTGGAACCCATTCTTACCCCTCCATCAGGATAGATTTTCGACGGATTGTCCGCCCACGGACGTGGCGAGCGCCTCTTCCGGCTGCGGCATCAGGCCCAGGTACTGCAGCATGCCGCGTGCAGCGCGCCGGCCCGCGCCCATCGCGAGAATCACGGTAGCCGCGCCTGTCACAATGTCGCCCCCTGCAAAGACTCCCGGCACGGAAGCCATGCCGGTCTTTTCGTCGACTTCGATATAACCCCACCGGTTGACTTTCAAACCCGGCGTGCTCTGGGCGATAATCGGGTTCGCCGTGGTACCCAACGCATAGACCACCATGTCGACGTCGAGGAGATGCTCGGTTCCTGCTTTGGGGACCGGCCGCCGCCGGCCGGACTCATCAGGCTCCCCGAGCTCCATCTCGATCACCTCCATGCCGGTAACCCAACCCTTCTCGTTGCCCAGGATGCGCACGGGGTTGGTGAGCCACTTGGCGATCACTCCCTCCTCGATGGCGTGGTGCAGCTCTTCGGCGCGCGCGGGCGATTCCTTGATGCTCCTGCGGTAAACGAGGTACACCTTCTCAGCACCCATCCGCAGAGAAACGCGCATCGCATCCATTGCCGTGTTGCCCGCGCCGATAACCGCTACTCGCTTACCCATACCCACGGGCGTGTCGTAAAGCGGCTGGCGAAAGCCTTGCATGAGGTTGATGCGTGTCAGGAGTTCGTTGGCCGAGACGACGCCGTTTAGAGATTCGCCCGGAATACCCATAAACTTGGGGCTGCCCGCACCAGTGCCGATGAACACGGTGTCGAACCCCATCTCCCCCATGAGTTTTGGGATGGTGAAAACCTTGCCGATGACGCGATCGAGCTCGAACTTGACGCCTTTATCCGCGAGCGCCTGGATCTCGATGTCGATAGTGTCGTTGGGAAGGCGGAACTCCGGAATGCCATACTTCAGCACGCCGCCGGCAACGTGCAGCGCCTCGTAAACCGTTACGTCCACCCCGGCCTTCACCAGGTCGCCTGCGCACGCGAGTCCCGCGGGCCCAGAGCCAATGATGGCCGCCCTTTTGCCCGAGGGTTTGGTCTCCGGAACCTCGTCCCAGCCGCGCCCCGCAGCAAAGTCGGCCACGAAGCGTTCCAGGCGGCCGACGGCCACGGGCTCGAGCTTGTTGCCCACAATGCAGGTCGCCTCGCACTGCACTTCCTGGGGACAGACGCGGCCGCAAACCGCAGGCAGCGCATTGGCGTTCTTGAGTATGCGGTACGATTGCCTGAGATCCTTGCGCGCCACGGCCAAGATGAAGCCCGGGATGTCAATCTCCACCGGGCAGCCCGGAACACATCTGGGCTTCTTGCACTGCAGGCAGCGGTCGGCTTCGGCAAGCGCCATTTCCAGCGTATATCCTCTGGCTACCTCGTCGAAGTTGTTTACTCGCACCTGCGGTTCCTGTTCAGGCATGGCCGTCCGTTTCGGTGCGATCGTGCGGATGTTTTTGACCACACGTGGCGTGTCCTGACCTGGGGGCGGCACAGGAGTGGGAACGGCAGGCAGATCATCGATTGAAGGCTGCATTCTCGACGGAACAGCCGCGGGATTAGCGCCGCCCGCCCCAAGAGCGGCCAGCCTTTGAGCCTCCGCCTGGTAGCGCAGGAAGCACTCGTGCTCTTCGTGCTCGAAGCGCTTTTGCCTAAGCATGAGCTCGCCGAAGTGCACGGCATGGCCGTCGAAGTCTGGTCCATCGACGCAGGCGAACTTCATCTTCCCGCCCACCGTGACGCGGCATGAGCCACACATGCCCGTCCCGTCCACCATGATCGAGTTGAGGCTGACCATGGTGCGGATGCCGTAAGGCCGCGTGAGTTCCGAGCAAGCCTTCATCATCGGCAGAGGGCCGATGGCAATTACCTCTTCGATGCCCGAGTGCTCTTTGAGGACTTGGTCAAGAACTACAGTGACGAATCCTTTGGTGCCGAACGAGCCGTCGTCGGTGGCCACGCGAAACTCGTCCGAGAAGCGGGAGAAACGATCATCCCAGAACATGAGGTCCTTGTTGCGGAAGCCGATGACCGAGATCGTGTAGGAACCTAGCTCCTTGTGCCGCCGCAGTTGGGGAAAGACCGGCGCGACCCCCAGGCCGCCTCCTACGAGGACGACCTTTTTTTTCTTCTCCAAGTGCGATGCCACACCGAGTGGACCGATGAAGTCGATCACCGACGCTCCTTCCGGCAGGCCCATCATCTGGAAGGTGGTTTTGCCGACAGCCTGTACCACAATCGTTACGGTCCCTCGATCACGGTCAAAGTCCGCCACCGTCAAGGGAATGCGCTCGCCCGTTTCGTCGATGCGCACCATCACGAAGTGCCCAGGCTGACTTGATTTGGCTACGTCGGGGGCGAGAACCTCCCACAGGAAGGTGACCGGCCCGAATTGCTCGCGTTTGAGAATCTGATACATGATTTCCTCTACTCGCTCTGCATGGAACGGGTACTGAGCGGCGGAGTATATCAAATCCATGCGCTGTTAGACCACCGTGGGTCTAATCCCCCACGCCGCGAACGGAAATGCGCAAATCCATGGAGATCCACGCAAGTCCGCGGACATCTAAGCAAATCCGTGTCCAAAAGGACGCACCAAAACCGCAGCTAAAACGAATACTTTAAGAGTCTTGGGGTCTCTGTGTCTTTGAAGGTGTGGAAGAATTTTGATCTGCAAAAGCAATTCCGTTCCCGATCGCGAACGGTCGCGGCTTTGTGGGCAGGGATCCAAAGCCGCGGGCGGGAGCGCAATGCTTGATTCGAGTCATCTGCAAACACTGATCGTAAACAGTGGCAGGAGAGAGTGTTCCGACCCTCATGAGATGAAGTCCAGCTCGCTGACAGTCGGGAGTCTGTAGGAGGGAGCTAAGGGCTCGCGCAAGAATTAATTGGCATTTTGGCTCGAGCGCCGGGTGGGCAGATGCGAGGCGCCGCGACGCAGGCGATGTCGGTGTACATCGTCGAGGAGCGGCAACGAAGCAGATGCCCCCCCGCCGCCGCGCCCTTTCAGGCTGCGGCCCGCAGGCCCGCTGGCTTTGTTGCTCGCTCCTCACATACCACCCCGGGTATAGCTCGTCGCCCGCGCCTCGCCAGCGGGCCTGGGGGCCTGCAGCAAAATGCCAAGTAATTCTTGCGCGAGCCCTAAGAGCCGCGTCCGTGAGCACTGCGCACAGCTTATTCCGGATATAAGCCCAATGTGTATTTAGTCGCACGACTCACGTAGTCGTTCTCGTCCGAGGAGGCCTGTTTGATTGCGCGCAGTGCGGGCCGGGCTTTGGGGCCGAGATTCTGCAAGGCGTTGGCTGCCTGAAGGCGTACCCACGGACTCTTGTCCTTCAAAAGACAGTCCTGGAGGGTCACCAGCGCCGCATCCGTCCGGCCGATGTGGCAGAGAGCCTCGGCGGCCGCGACGCGGACCGATCCGGAAGTGTCCGTCAGGCGCGCAGAAAGCGCTTCGGTTGCAGCTGCGGCCTTTTCGCGCAGCATGACGCACCCCAGTGCAGCCCAATAGCGAATGCATTCGTTTTCGTCGGCCAGCCAGGAAGATAGCCGCGACAGGTTCGCCCCATCCCGTTGGATAGCCCTGTCGGCGACCTCGAGGATTCTCTCCAGGGGGTAAGCCTTTGAGTCGTGCGCCATGTCGTAGCCTTCCAACGGCGAACCCTCCGGGATGAAGCCGTTGTCACGAATGTCGAGCATGTGCTGCCTGAGGGCAGTCCGCATCCTTTTGAGGATTTCCCCGTGTTCGCGGCTCCCCGCTAGATTTTTTACCTCGAAGGGATCGTTCTGCAGATCGTAAAGTTCCTCTGCGGGCTTCTCTTCCCAGAAGAACTTCTGCGGACCGCTGAGCTTTCCCTCTCTGTATGCCTTTTCCCACGCCTGCATGGAGCGCATCTGGAACATGTACTCGACGTGCTGCCCATAGATCAGGTGCGGCATATAGTTACGCATGTATCGGTAGCGCTTGTCGCGCGCGGTGCGGACCATGTCGTAGCGCTCGTCCATGCGATTGCGGAAGCAGTAGGCGTACTGCTGCGGTCCGGCGTTTTTCGGCCCGGCGAACGCGTGGCCCTGCATATGCTTTGGCACATCGAGCCCGGCAAGGCTGAGCACTGTCGCGGCAAAATCGACAAAAGAAACGGGAGCGTCGATGCGCCTGCCGGGATTCGCGGGTGCGAGATGCCGGAGTTTTTTGGGAAACCGGATAATCAGGGGAACGTGAAGGCCGCTGTCATAGCAGAAGCGCTTGCTGCGGGGCAAGACACCCCCATTGTCCGCGTAATAAAAGACAACGGTATCTTCGGCCAGGCCGTCTTCCTCGAGCTGCCGGAGCAGTCCGGCAACCTGCTCATCGAGGCGCGCCATCTGGTCGAAGTAATTGGCCCAGTCAGTGCGAAACTCCGGGAGATCGGGGTGGTATGGAGGCAGCGCGATGCGGGCAGGATCAGTGGGACTGGGCAAGGGCTTGTACCTGGCGATATTTTCCGGGAATAGCTGGCCTTCATGAGTAACCTCGTGGTTGAAGACCGCGAAAAACGGTTTTCCCGCAGGACGGTTCCGCCAGTGTGCTGTTCTGCTCGACTCGTCCCAGGTGTCTTTCATGTTGATCGGGGCGTTGTAGTCGGTCTTGGCGTTGTTGGTGCAGTAATAACCGGCGTCGCGCAGATAGGCAGGGAATCCTCGCAGGTTCGACGGTATCTTGCCCTGGGCGCGCATGTGATGGGCCGGACCGCAACTAGTGGCATACATCCCGGTGATGAGCGTAAACCTTGAGGGTGCGCACACCGGCGCCTGCGAGAAGCAGTTCTCGTACAGGATCCCTTCGGCAGCGAGGCGATCAAGAGTGGGCGTTCGGGCAAGCTTGTAACCGTAACAGCCCAGAAAGGGATTGTTGTCCTCGCTGACAATCCAGAGGATGTTCGGCTTGCCGGTCTCAGCAGTGGCCCTCGTCAGAATCTCCTGACCGAGCGCGAGAGTGCCGACCCCGGCCGCGAGGTGTTGAGTGAAGACTCGTCTCGTGAGGCGCATATGCAAGACCTCCGCTCGGGAAGAGTTCTTTGTGAGTCTTTATGTAATCGCCCCTTCCGCGTGCGCAAAAATCGCCGTAAAAAACCGGAGCTTTCGGCATTGTGCTGCAAAAAGATCAAGCGCCCTATAAAGCCGCTGCGGGAGTGCCGAATTTTCTTGCATATTCGAAGTTGAAGTGCACTTCGTCCTCGAAGCGCGGATACATCCCCACGATCACGGCATCCGTCGGCTTGATTCTTTCGAAAGCATAACGGAAGGCGTTTTGCACCGTTTTTTGGTTTGAGCACTTTCGGCCTGCAGCAAGAATCTTGAACGCCAGGCAGGGCTTGCCGACCTGTCGGATCACATTGGTCATTTCCTCGGGGTCAGACTCGAAGAAGGGTTCGTCCACAACTACTTTTCCGAGGAGTTTCTGCTGCTCCTCTATGGGGCGGGTGACATAGTAGAAGCAGGTCATGAAGAGGTCGTTCTCCCAGCCTTCGTTGGCCATGCGCTTGATGTTGTCGGGACAATGGGAGGAAACCCCGGCCAAAACGCCTTGGTCGTGGACCTTCTTCACGAAATCCCGCACCTGCTGCGCTTTCCCCGCGCGGAAGAGGGAGTCTGTCACGCCGCCATGGTGCACGATCGCGATCGGGCTCATGTCCGCAATGACTGCCTTGGGCGGCGCATCCTTGGGCCGTTCCGCGTGAAGGCAGATAAAGTTCAACTTCGCGCCGTGTTCGCGCACTGCCCGCAAAGCGGCGATCGGCTTCTCCATGTGATCGAACTGCCAGGTGTTGATGCCCTCGCGCACGCACTTTTCCAGAAACTCGATCGTGCGCTCCAGCGTGAAGTATTCCAGCATGTGCCGGCTCATGTTGGGGACCGAGTGACCAAATCCCCCGATCGGGTTCCCACCGGCAATCAGCCGCGTCACCTTGTGTGCGCCGAGTTGGATCGTCGGCAATCCCGCCGGGGATCCTGCCTGGACCGCCGCCGGCGCACTTGCATTGCCGGCAAGCTGCGCAACGGTCAAGACCGCGGCTCCGCTGCACGCCTGCTTCAAGAAATCTCTTCGTCCGGTTCTGGATGGATTGGATGATTCCGGGTTCATGGCTTATTCCTCCCAATGTGAGTACCCCGAGTCTAACATCATTGCCTGGAAAAATCTCGGGGCGAGCTCGCGTCGCAGCCGGCGCGTGCTCGATAATGCTTTTTCTAGAAATCGCGGTGCGAGTATACTGGCCGCTCCGAGAACCCACCATGACCGATGTTCCTACAGCGGGCAGTGTTCCCTCTGCTTCTCAACGTCTCCTGTCGCTGGATGCGCTGCGCGGCTTCGACATGTTTTGGATCGTCGGCGGTCCAATCAAGGGGGCCTTCGGCAACTACGGGGAGCTGCTCGTAACCTCCTTCGCCCTGGAAATGAGCTTCCTGCTGGTTCGCTTTCTATATCAACGGAAGATTTTCTTGAGACTCTAGTAGGGTTGCACAGGAGTATCGAATATGATGGCGGAAAACGGCAAAACGGCATCCAGGTGTGAAGCCTGCAAACTGCGTTCGTACTCAGAGCGAAAGCCTGATTCCATCCTAGCCAGGATTTGGCGTTGGCACACAAAATGGTGTCCGGGGTGGAAGGCCTATCAACAGCAACTGGCCAAGCAGAATAAGGTATAGCGGGACCTGGCGGTGGGGAATGCGGGTTGTGGTTGATCTGTAGTGGGCAAAAAGTGTTCGACGCAAGAGCCTTTTAGAGTAATTTGTCCGATCGAGATCGCCCAACTGCCTTTGGCGGGCGGGAGCGGGAAGCCGTAAGGCTCCGCTGCATGTTTAGGGCCTGCGCAACAATAACCTGGCATCTTGCTGCGGATCGCAGTCTTAAGATCGGCGGACAGGCTACGCAACCTCGGAATTTGTGAGAGTTTAAATCGGGAGTTGAGTAGCCTACCCCCCGATCTGGAAACCGCTGGCGAATGAAACAGAACCGCCAGGACATCTGGAAATCAGGTTCACCAATTGGCGACCAGAAGTCCTGGCGGTCGTTTTCCATTAGAAGTTTATCTTTAGCGCGAACTGCAGATCGCGATTGTCTCCGTTCGTGCTGGTGATCTTGCCGACCGTGGGCGATCCGATACTAGCGTTCGGGAAGCCAAGGAGAGGCGTGTTGAACAGGTTGAAGGCATCAAAACGGAATTCCACCTTCACCCGTTCGGTGACCTTAAAATTCTTCGTAAAAGACATATCGAATTGCACTACTCCGGGCGAGTAAAGCACGCCGCGCGCGACGTTGCCGTAGGTGTTCGCCGGAGGCGCTACAAAGGCAGTGTAGTCGAACCATTTGTCAGCCGTTGGATTGTCAAGCCTGCCGTCGCCAATACGGTTCGGCCAGCTTGGCGCTCCGTTGTTAACTCCGGTATTGAGTCCCACATTATAGGGTCGGCCGGTAGAAATGGTGACGATACCACTCGCCTGCCATCCTCCAATGATCGCGGCGGGCACGCCGCCGGTCGCCCACTTTTTGCCCGGTCCAAACGGGAACTCGTAGACATAGTTCGTTATCCAGCGATGCTTCACGTCAAAGCCGGAAGGACCCCGGCCGGCTTTGATATTTGTGACTGTTTGTGGGTTGCCGCTCGAGCCGCCGCCGCTAGCCGCGGTTCCACCATAGTCAAGCGACTTGGACCAGGTATAGCTGGAGAGGAACTGAAATCCTTGAGAGAAACGCTTGGACACCTTGGTTTGCATGCCGTGGTAAGTCGACATGTTGCGATTTAGGAACATGGTGAAGTTGCTGAGATTGTTGAGAGGCTGTATCAACCGGCGCGATGCTTGAGTGCCGGTTCCCGGCTGAACTTCGTTCGTGTTGTAGCCAATGGGCAGATGAATTCCTCGGCTGCCGGCATAAGAGATTTCCCAAACAAGCGTTTTGGTAAGCTGCTGCTGCACATCCAAATTCCAGGTCTCCATGTAGGAGGGGAATTTCCCGAGATCGTGTCCGATCACACGAGGATTGGCGGCATTGAGATCCGCTGTCGTCTTGGGTTTGATCGGCTGGATCGCCGGGAAGGGATTGCTGATCAGCGGCACCTTAGACCAATCGGTGGGATTGGTTTCGGGAGAGAAGTTTTGCGAGATGGTATAAGGCACTTGCTGGCCGAGCAGGTTCGAACCCGAAGCCTGTATGGGGAAGTAGCTGATGCCAAATCCGCCGCGAATGATTGTAGTGGCTTTGCCGAAAATGTCCCACGCAAAGCCAACTCGCGGTGCGAAGTCCTTCTTGCTGTACTCCTTGTTCACGGTACGGGAAACCCCATCCTCACCCGCGTAGATCAGTTTCAATCCGACCTGATCAAAGTTGGTCAGCCGATCGCGGACTTCAACATCGGGCAGGAAGAGATCGTAACGCAGCCCGAGGTTAACGGTCAGGCGAGAGGATACTTTCCAGTCGTCCTGAATGAACATGGCATGATCCTGGTTGGTCATGTAGTAAGGCGTAATCAGGAAACCCCTTGATCCGCTCGTTGAGTAGCCAATCAGAAGGGTAGCAAGCCCCGTGCCCTGAGTGTTTGTCTTGGGATCGTTGGTGAAATTGCGATTGAAGTTGAGCGAGCTGCGAGTGTCGGTATTCGTAAATGGCGAGGTGAGCCGGCGCACGTAGCGGTAGCCGAACTTCAAACCGTGGTGGCCGCGGTTCCAGTACAGATTATTCTCCACCTGGTAATGGGTTTCGCGCGGGTTCGCAGGCAGAAACGCCGGGCCGCCGCTGAGTCCGGTGAAGTCCTGAACGTTGATGTTGGGAATCCCCGTCGTGAACTCAGAGATGTTGATTCCCTGAATTCCCAGCGAGGTGGCCGCATTGTGCCCGAAATCGGACTGGTTGGTCCGCGGCGTGGTCCGAGCAAAACCGGTACGGAATTCATTGATCAGGTTTGGCCTGAAGATGTGGCTGTCATTGATCGCCAGGCCTTGAGTTACCAGGTGGGTATTCTGAATCCCTGCAACCCACGGCCCCAAGTCAAACTTCTTGGCCGCTTCGGGAGGCGTGGGCAAGCAACAGCTGGCCTGACCCTGCGGGGCATCGAGCCAGTAATTGCTGAATGCGTACCGGACAAAAACGGAGTTTTTTTCCGTCAGCTTGTGATCCACACGAGCGGTGAAAGCGTCATCGGTGACCACGCGGTTGGCGGTGGAAACATAATTGTTGAAGTTTCCCGCTGCGTTCGGCGTGGGATAGATGCTCGCGACACTTAATCCCACGGGGTTGATGCGGTTCTGGGGAATGATATTCCCCAGAAACGGATCGCGCAGGAACTTTCCCGGGTTGGCAGGATCGGGCCGCGTGGTCAGCGGATCGTAGATCGTGATCAGCTTGCCGCTGGTGTCGGTAAACTCGCTGAAATCGCCGATGCGTGTCTTAGCCGTTGGCACCGTGTTGACATACGGGCTGCCCTTGATTTCGCGTAGGCCGGCGTAATCTGCGAAGAAGAACGTGCGATTGTGGCCATTATACAGCCCCGGGATTTTGATGGGGCCGCCAAACGCGGCGCCAAACTGGTTGCGGCGGAGCGGCGTCTTTTTCTGGGTCGGCAGCAGGAAGAACGGACGGGCATCGAATACGTCGTTGCGGAGATACTCGAACAGCGTTCCATGAAAGTCGTTGCTGCCGGATTTGGTCGAGACCGATACCACGCCAAAGCCGCGGCCGAACTCAGCGGAATATGTTCCGGTCAGCACCTTGAATTCACGTACCGATTCGAGCGTTGGCATGACAATGACGGTGTTAAAAGTATGTTCGTTGTTGTCAATGCCGTCGATTAACCAGGCATTGCCGTTAGCCTGGCTGCCGAGGGCGTTGAAGTTGGATGCCCCGCGCGGGTTGAAAGTGCTGGCGCCCGACAGGTTTTCTCCCTGCTGGCCGGGAGTGACACCCGGTGACAAGTAAACCAGTGTCGCGAAATTGCGGCCGTTCAGCGGCAACTCGCTTATCGCGCGCTGCTCGATGACCTCGCCCAGCTCCGAGCTGGTGGTTTTTACGAGCGGGGCTGCAGCCTCAACGCTGATTGTCTCGCTGGCCGAGCCGATCTCGAGCGTGAAATCCACACGCGCCTTCTGGTCGACCTGTAGAATCACGCCTTTTTGAATCTCCTTCTTAAACCCTGTGATCTCCGCGCTGACATCATAGGTGCCGGGGATCAAAAGAGGAGCAGTGTAGGCACCGGTTTCGTCGGTGATGTAAGTCTTGGAGATTCCTTTGGAACTTTCGGTGATGACTATCTGTGCGCCCGGTACCACGGCGCCGCTCGGATCCTTCACGATCCCGAGGATAGTTCCCGTTGTCACCTGGGCCATGGCGTTCAGACTAAACGCCAGGACAAGAATGCTGACTGCAAAGACTGTTTTTTTCATTTGCCCTCCTTGTGGCAGCGTAACTGCTAGCTCCAGAGCCGGTCGTGAGACCGCTCTGTATCCCACTCCTTGGTGGGCGCAAAGTGCTCGGATTCTCGCAAGTGCTGCTTGACCACTTCTTCATTAAGCTCTATCCCAAGCCCCGACCGCGCCTGCAGCAGCTGCAATTCCGACGGATGTAAAGAAGGAACGACGAACAAGCATTCGCTGGAGCGACAGCTTCATTCTGCCCTTCCTGCAAAGCAAGATAAAAGCCTACTAATTTCGCCCCGAGGATAGACTATCGCGTTAAATTCCGTCAACCGCCGGCGGAGGATAGATGCGGAACTCGCCGCTGCAGTGGAGCAGCGCCAGCATATACAGCATGCCGTCATAGTAACGGTACCGCCCCGTCGGGACGGTCAGGTCCCACAGGGCCTCGACAAACTGCCGCGCGCGCGGCTGGGTTGCTGCAAGGCTGGCCACGGCGTTCATCGCCACGAGGCCTGTCGAGTGGCTGCTGCCAAGTTGGTTGCCGTCGAGCGTGTATAGGTTCCCATAGTCGGCCGAACCTTTGGACTCGAAAAACGCCTGCAGCCGGTCGCTCAGCTGCCTTTCCCTAACATCCTTGGCCCACCAGGACCAATCGACAGACCAGTTCATAGCCGTGCGCCACGCGTCGTACTGGAAATTGTCGCGCTGCCCGCCCCTGAGTGTCCCGTCGAAATTGGCATAGTCTGGCGCGAGGGCCGTAACCGGATTCGTCACCTTCTGAAAGAAATCCCGACTCACCGTTGCGGCCCGTGCCCAGAAAGGTCGATCCGCCACGGGACCCCATCGCGCCCACAGCTCATAGAACGCAGGTAAATGGTACGAGGGATCTGTGAAATCGGTGTCCGGGGTAAAGCGGACCATGGTGTATACGGGATTAAACATCGCCCCGGCTGTTCGCACGCCCCGAGAGGTCGGGCCCGTGATCACCTCTCGATGCCTCATGTCCGTAAGAAGGCGGTCGGCCGCGGCCTGATAATCGTAGATGCCGGTACCATTGCCCCAGCGCCCTGCGGCGAAGTAGAGCGACATCGCGAAATACTCTTCACCATCCGGGGCAGGCATCTCGTCGTTGGGCGTGCCTTCGATTCTCATCGACCACGAGAAATAGCCTCGGCCGGGGTGGCCGGGCTCGTCGTGGTACATGTACGTCCGTGCCCAATTCCACAGCGCGTCGAATTCGGCTTTCTTGTTGAGTTGCACCGCGATCATCATGCCGTAGGACATACCCTCGGTGCGAATATCGTTGTTGTTGATGTCGCTGAGATAGGCCAGCGCGCCGTTGGCGTTCGTCCCGACAGGGTAATAAACGGTCTGCGTATTCGGATCGCCGTGGAACAATTGCTGGAACGCAGCATTGACTTTCGCGGATGCCTCCTGCAGGGAATGGCCGGCTTCAACCAACAGATTGCGGTACCTGCCCGTGGCAAAGGCCCCTGAGCCCCGCTCGGCGCCCTCAGCGGATCCGATCTTCGATTCAGCTGAATCACGGGAGACGGAGTCGCCATAGCGGGAGCTCTCGGGTGGGCCGAGATAGCTCGGCTTCACGCCACCCAGATCTATGACAATCTTCTGCAGCACGACCGCAGGATCGACCATCCAGATCTTGAGCGTGTGATATCCGGCATTCGACAGCGTGTGGGTCGATCGCACGATACGGCACGCGTCCTTCACCGATTCCTCCCATTCCCTGTTTCCGTTCCGCGCGTCAAAGTCCTTGGCTACGATGTCGATGATCTGAGGCGGCTGATCGTCAAAGGAAACGGCATAGCGCAAGCCGCGGCCGGGTACAAAATTCAGGGTGGGCGCGACGATTGCCATCATGCTGACGGAACCGGAATCAAACAAATTCATCCTGTACTCGAGGCAGGGCGAGTCCTGCGGAGGCGTCACGCTCCGAGCGGTTACGGGCACGATTGACATTGCCGACAGAGTACGGCCGTAATCGTCAATCTTCTCCCAGCGAACCTCGCCGGCGGGAACGTTCTTCGTATAGTGCTCAGCTTCGATGGAGACGTAGCCTTCACCCTCGACAAAGCCCCCGGACGAATCGCGGGACACTTGCCTCGGATTGAACGACTCAACCTTCACCGTGACGTTCTCGCCACCTTCTCGCGCAATCTTCACGGCCCCGCTGGCCAAGCCCTTAGGCGCCTTGCTCCAGTCCACAGTCACCCAGATGCGCTCTTCCTTGGTGATCGTCCCCTTGGTCGCACTGAGCACGATCCAGGGGGCGCTGGCGGCGACCGTGAATTCGAACGATGCCTGTCCACGGTTGAACACGTCTATGTAATGGCGCTGCTGGCTGAACGCGTCAAATTTGGGGAGGACAGGGCTATCCGATGCTCCAGGCCAGGCCGATGTTGAACCGTCCACGGCGACGCCCATCGCCGCCGCGTCCGGCAGTTGAAGCCGCGTGACCCGGGGCATGACATTCTGTGGCGGATCCTGCCAGATCGTGTAGCCAATGTGCGCCTGGTCCATGAAGTGGTTCCATTTGCCATTGGCAAACGTGTGGTTGTAAAAATCCATCAGGTCCGCGTCGGCCTTGAACAGTGCCTCGACCTGCGCGGCTAGATCATTGGTGCTCGCACGGCCTTGTTGTGCATACAAAGCATTCTTCCCGGCCGTGACATACAGTTCATTCACTTGCGCGCAGGCCTTGGCAGGGAACAACACGAGCTCGTAGAACGCGTCCCGCACATTTGCCGGCAATTTGCCAAAAATCTCCTCGGCCTTGGCCGTAATGGCCTTGAAGTCCGCAACCACCGTGTCCGCTTCCTGATAGTTTGTCTGGCTGTATGTGGCCGGCTCGAGCAGCTCGGGCTTGCGCCGGCCGTTGTATTTTGTGTGTTTGGAAACGATGTCGGCAATGTCCTGGGCGTATGCCGGGCCGAATTCCCGGGCGGCCCAAAGCCGGGTGTATTCGTTGATATTCTGGTTGGTCCACTGGCCCGTGTTCCAGGCCAGGTGCATGAAATACTCGATGGGAAATTCCAGGCCCTTGAAGTGGCCCACGTTGACGATCCAGATCCGATCGGCACCGTATTCCTTGGCGAGAGTCAACTGTTCCCAGACTTTGGGGATCGGGTTGGTGTTGATCCATTTGTAATTGCGCGGCCCACCGACGTAGTCGAAATGATAGTAGATCCCCGCGCCGCCGCTGCGCTTGCGTTCGGCATCGGTCGGCAACCGGCGGATGTCGCCCCAGTTGTCGTCGGCCCACAAAAGCGTCACGTCGTCAGGAACGCGGAGGCCTGCGTTATAGTATTCCTGTACCTCCTTGTAGAGGCACCAGAGCTGCGGCACTTTGGTTACATCGGGATTGACCTCCTCGGCGATCATCTTCCGCTGAACAGCCACGATCTCTTCCAACAAGGCCATGCTCTGGGCTACGGTACCACCCTGAATCATTGGCGTGTCATCGGCTCCCCGCAAACCGATGGTAGTGATGCTTTCATAGTCTTTGTTGCGCTTGATGCCTTCCCGCCAGAAGTTCCGCAGAACATCGGGATTTTTGTAATAGTTCCAGCTCCCGAGGGTTTGCTTGTAACGTCGGTCCCACTCTTTCTGCGCTCGAAGCATCGGCTCCTGGTGGGAGGTGCCCATGACGACACCGTATTCGTCAGCAAGTCTGGCATTGTCCGGATCGTCCTCGTTGAACGCGTTGTTCCACATCGCCGGCCAGAGATAGTTGCCCTTCAGCCGGAGAATCACCTCGAATATCCTGGCGTAGAACTTGCTGTTGTAGTTGGCTACATTCGCAGGTATTGGAGGATTCGTACTGGGCGGAACCGTGCCGAATTTCTCTGCGACCCAACCGCTCAGGTCCGGTGCTTCATCGTTCAGGAAGATCCCGCGATATTTGACGGAGGGCTCGCCCTGCTGGTATTTGCCCGCCTTCACGAACAGCGCGTCTTTATACTGGACGGGCACGTCCGCCCACCAGTACCACGGCGAGACGCCCATCTGCTCGGAGAGATCATAAATGCCATAAATGGTTCCGCGCTTATCGCTCCCGACGATGACCAATCCTATGGAGACGTTGGGCAACGGATTGGGCACGACCTGAAGGAAGAACGATTCCCACTTTCCGGCAATCTGGCTGGTGTCGATTTTCCCGGTCCTGACCAGACCGTCAATAATTTGGTTCTTGCCGATCGTGCCGATGATGACGGCGTTCCTTCCGAGGTTGCTTGCGTCATTGTAGATCATCGCCTTGCGGTCGGTGACGCGAGCGATGTCGGCCTGAAGGTCGTTGACGGCGCGGATCACACCCGGCCAGTCCTTGGAGTCCACATAGATAGTTGCAGCATTGTTTCCCTGCACGATGGGGAAGCTGCCTGGGGCATTGACGCTCACCACGTATTGAGCCTGGCCGATGGCAAAGACGTCACGACCGACAGAACAAAAGCAGAGAGCCGTGATGAAAACGATTTTGGTCAAAGCGGCCGCGCGCATGATGAACCTCCGCATAGGCATGAAGCCTTAGGACAACACAGAGCCACAAAGGACGCATAGAGATCCGTTCTAATCTGTGGGAATCCCTGTCCGATTTTTTCTCTCACTTGACACGTAACAAGGTTTTCTGGAGATCCTGGTCTCGTGAGGAATTGCCGACCATGATCTCGAATTCGCCGGGTTCCACCACGCATTTCATGTCGATGTTGTAAAAGGCCAGATGTTCAGGCGTTATATCGAGAGAAACTGTCTTCGTCTGGCCCGGCTCCAGCGTGATCCGCTGAAAACCCTTCAGCTCCTTCACAGGCCGCGTGACCGAGCTGACTTTGTCGCGGATATACATTTGTACTACTTCATCGCCGGCGACTTTGCCGGTGTTGGTGACATCCACACGGACCGCGGCAGATTCGTTCCTGCGAATAACCGCCTTATTGAGGCGCGGTTGGCCGAACTTGAACGTGGTATAGCTCAAGCCGAAGCCGAAAGCGTATAGCGGGCTCACATCGTCGAAGAGATATCCCCTGCGCGCTGCCGGTTTGTAATTGTAGTAGACCGGAATATGGCCCACGGAACGGGGGATGGTGATGGGTAGTTTGCCGCCGGGGTTGGTGTCGCCAAAAAGCACCCCTGCTATGGCTTGGCCCGTTTCTTGGCCGAGATACCAGCACTCGAAAATCACAGGCACTTTCACAGTCAGGTTGCGGATAGACAGGGGGCGCCCATTGAAGAGAAACGCAACAACCGGTTTGCCCGTGGCGACGATGGCGTCGACCAGTTCATCCTGAAGGCCGACCATATCGAGCGAGGCACGGTCGCCGAGGTGATTGAGCATCCAGGCCTCGCGCGAAGTTTGCTCGTTGCCGCCGATGGCCAGGACGACCACGTCAGCCTGCTGCGCCACCTTGACGGCTTCAGCGATGCTCCTGCGGTCCTCTTCCGGATTGCTGAGGACGACTTCATCCTGCTGCCAGGACCCGCCTGTAGTGATTCTGCAGCCCTCGTGATAGAGGACGTTGACGGAGTCGCCGCCGCGGTCGCGAATCCCCTGTAGAAGGGTGGAGCAGTGTTTCGGTTGGCCGCTGTAGCCGCCTAGCATCCGACGGTCGGCGTTAGGGCCAATGACGGCGAGCGTCCTGATTTTGCTCAGATCCAGCGGCACGATCGCCCCATCATTTTTGAGAAGCGTAATGGTTTCGCGTGCGGCCTGAAGGGCCAGCCTGCGATGGACATCACAACCCACGATTCTCTCGGCAACATTCGGATCCACGTACGGATCCTCGAAGAGTCCCAGTTTTAACTTCCACAGCAGCATGGGCGTCACCAGCTCGTCGATAAGAGACTCCTTGAGGATGCCTTTGCGGACAAGCTCGACGATGTGGAGGTAGCAGTCCGGGTCGGGCAGCTCGATGTTGACGCCGGCCCTGGCAGCAAGAACCGCGGCCTGTTTGCCGTCTTCGGCCAGGTGGTTGCCGAAAAACTCCGGCCGCTCGTGCAGCTCGCGGATGGCGAAATAATCCGATACGACATATCCCCTGAAGCCCCATTCCGTGCGGAGGACGTCGCGCAGCAGCCATTTATTTGCATGGGAAGGGACACCGTCGATTTCGTTGTAGGAGGCCATGACGCTGATGGCGCCGCCTCTCTGGATGGCCTGTTTGAACGGAGAGAGGAAAACCTCCCGAAGGATGCGCTCCGATACATTGACCGGCGCGCAGTTGGTTCCGGATTCGGGCTGGCCGTGCGCGGCGAAATGTTTGAGTGTCGCAATGACATGCTTCTTGTCCCTGAAAGTGGCGTCACCCTGGAAGCCCTGCACGCCGGCGATCCCCATACGTGAGACCAGATAGGGATCTTCGCCGTAGGTCTCCTCGACGCGGCCCCAGCGAGGTTCGCGCGCAACATCCACCACGGGCGTCAGCGCCTGATGAGTGCCGCGGACGCGGGCTTCTTCGGCGGTCATCTCAAAGAGTTGACGGACCAGGTCAGGGTCGAAGGTGGCGCCGAGGCCGATGGGCTGGGAGAAGCTGGTGCCATCGATGGCGGCGTGACCATGGAGGCATTCCTCGTGAAAGACTACAGGGATTCCAAGTCGGCTGTTTTCGATGAAAAACTTCTGAATGGCGTTGGTCAGCTCGGCCATTTCTCGAGCGTTTTTGCCGCCACCCGCATCGCTGGGCCGGCCGATCTGACCGAGCCCGAGACGGTCCTTGAAATGCGTCCTGGCCTTTTGCAGGTCGAAATACCCCTTCTCGTCGACGAGCGTGCTACCCTTCTTTTGCCAAATACAGAGCATCTGGGCCGCCTTTTCCTTCAGCGTCATGCGCGAAAGCAGGTCCTTGACGCGACGTTCGGCGGAGAGCTTTGCATTCAGGTATGCCGGTTTGTCTGAGCTATGTCGCTTTGGCTTCACGATGACTCATCTCCCCTATCTATTGTTTCACACAGCAGCGGATGCTGGGATGGATCCCAACCCGGCTGCACGCTGCCCGATAAGCAAGCCTTCAGAGCCGCGACCGAGCGGGATCACACAGCATGAGGGCCAGGTTTTTCTCCTATCAAGGCCATTCCGATCTGTGCTGGAACAGGCATCGCCTCTTGTTGAGGCAGTCCGCTCGCTACGCTCGCGGCTCTGACATCCTGCTAAAGGGTCACAACCAGCCAAAATGAGACGTCCTCGGCGAGATCACAACGGGTTCCCTGCTAATTCATGCTTGAAGTGTTTGCGTCGTTCGGCCAGCTCGTCCTGAATCTGGATATTCAGCTTCTTGTTGATTTTGTAGCCGAACAGGCAAACTACGACGATTAGAAGGAAAATGGCCGGATAGATGCTGATCGTCATGCGAATGCCGTGCAAGGCCTCAGGCGTTTGCACCGCGTTGGCCTTGTAGCCATAGGCGGACAGCAGCCAGCCGGCAATCGCGCCACCCAGGCTCAAGCCCGCTTTGAGGCCAAACAGGATGGTCGCATAAATCACTCCCGTGGTGCGGCGCCCGGTTTTCCATTCCGCGTAATCCACTACGTCGGCAAACATGGCCCACATGAGCGGGATCGTGGGGGCATAGGCCAGTGCGCGAACGTACTCCAAAATGAATGTTGTCCCAATAGCGTCCGCCGGGAGCAGGATAAACAGCGCCATAAATATCGTCGTCAGTGAAAAACCGACAAGCGCGACCGCCTTCTTGCCAAAACGGATGGAGAGGAAGGTCGAGAACAACACGCCGACGACAGTGACGAACTGGCTGGACATGTTGAAGAGGCTGAATCCAACCGAGGACACATTCTTCTTTGCCGGGTCGACAATCAGGCCAAAGAGGTTCAGCCAGTAATGCCAAAGTCCAGCGGAGCCTGCACCGTGTGCGGCGCCGGACAGCCCCAGACCCTGGAGGACGTCGAACAGGCGGTCTTTGTTCACGTAATACTCGAAATAGTAGAACAACGTACCGCCCCTCATCGCCAGGACGCTGAAGTGAGCCAGTGTTAGTATAAACATCGCAATCCAAGGCCCGTTTTTGAGCAGATTGCCGAAGTCCTGCCTGGCGGAAGATTTCTGCTTCGGGTCGGGTTGGATACGCTCGCGAGTGGAGAGGAACGTAATGACAAATAGGATGACGCAGACAGTCGCCCACAACCCCATCGTCATCTGCCAGCCTTTGGCGTTGCTTCCCTGCCCGAACTTGGCGACCAGCGGCAGCGTGAAGCCCCCCACCATAAGCTGCGCGATCATCGCCGATACAAATCGATATGATGACAGGCTCGTGCGCTCGTTGACGTCGCCGGTCATCACGCCGGTCATCGCCGAATAGGGCGTGTTGTTGGCCGAATAAAGCGTCATCAGCAGGATGTTGGTTACGCACGCGTAGACGATCTTTGCGGTCGTTCCGAAATCGGGAGTTGTGTAGGCCAGGACCATGATCACACCCCACGGGATGGATGTCCAAAGCACCCACGGACGGAACTTGCCCCAACGCGTGTTCGTGCGATCGGCCAGGACGCCCATCATCGGGTCGAAGAAAGCATCCCAGAGCCTTCCCACCAGCAAAAGCGAGCCCGCCACCGCGGCCGTGATGCCCAATGTGTCCGTGTAGAAATTCAACTGGAAGAGGATCATCGTCTGGAAGACGAAGTTCGCGGCGGCGTCCCCCAGGCTGTAGCCAATCTTCTCCCTGACGGATAGTCTGTGGAGTTCTGGTTGCATTTGCAGTTCCTTTCTCCGGATGAAAGATCGGTGACAAAATCAGTGATGGGTCACCAATTCTCCATAAACCGGATATTGTTCTGGGCGCGAACTTATTCTCGTCGAAGGTTGGCCGCAAAAGCAAGGTGTATGGCTTGCCGCGGTGCAGCCGGACTGTCCAGATACGGTCATCTCTTATCTGCCGGTTTTGTCGTGGCCGCCGGCACTTTGAGGACCAGCGGATCGGGGAGTGGGTAAGGGTTGGCCTTGGTCTCATCGTAATTCGACCAATTCCCCCAATTCGATCGGACATAGGTGTTGCCCGCGTCGTCATACCAGTTGTTGCCGCCGCCTCCTTGGGTGGTGAATTGAGGCCTGTTCGGGTCTTCCGCAGCTGGTGGGAAGGGACCCGGGGTTGGGAGATGCAGCAAGTCCATCATTCTCTGGCGATCTTCCCCAGAGGACATACCTCGACTTTGCACCGGCGGTGCGGCCACCGGGACAGAAACGTCAAGGCAAACGAGCGCCAAGAGCGATGCACCAACAACTCCAACGGCGAACGACACTTTCATAACGGGACCCCATGCGACTGAAGGTTGAAAGGGATCTCGGACAATTCACGAGTTATCATAAGAAGCTCATTGTCCAACAGAACTAACAGCACCGCAATCATCATGCCGTAGGACTTGCCTTCGAAAGCGCCTCGCTGTGCGCAACGTCACGGACATAGGCAGGCGCCCCGCCCCGTTCGAGTTGGTCCCGGTGGAGATACAAACCGCTTGCGCGCGCTTGGATCGCCATGGATCAACTGCGGGAAGACGACACTGATCGTTGCAACCCCCTCCTGCGCGTGACGGACTTCGATGAACAAATCGCGCCGCCTGGAGAAGGCTGAAATCATCTGAAAACCTAATTTTAAGGGTTAGGCCCCCACGCTTTTTGACGATAATAACTGATGCGAGTGAATGCCTTGGTCCCGGACTTGGATCTATGAAGAACCGCCGGAATTTCTACCGCTTGCTACAAGTGCAGCCCGATGCTCCGATCGAGGTCATCCGCGCCAGCTTTCGCACCTTGATGCGGGAACTAAAGGAGCATCCGGATCTCGGAGGATCCACCGCCCGCGCCGCGCTTCTCAACGAGGCGTATGCGGTGCTCAGCAACCCGGAACGCCGCGCCGCTTATGATCGGAGACTATTTGAAGAGTATACCAAGCGAGCTTCTGCGCCCGACTCCTCGGATAAACGTCCGCTCGTCACGTTGTTCTGTCCCGTCTGCAAGACGCCCATGGCACGAAAGACTCAGCCCGGGGAGCGTTGCTCGGCCTGTCAGACTCCCCTGCAGTCGAAAAATGCTGCGGCTCTTAGCCGGGCCTATCGACGTTCCGTGTTCCGCATAAAGAGGAAAGGCCGGATTCTCTATCGTTCCGTGAATTCCCCAAAAGCTCGGGAAGCAGAGATGATCGATGTTTCCCCCAAGGGAATGCGATTTCTTTGTTCTGAGAAAGTTGAGCCGGGATCCATCTTGAAAGTCAGTGGGCCGACCTTCGAAGCTTCCGCTACCGCTACCAACATCCACGAACGGGTGGTTGAGGGGCGGAAGCTGTATGCGGTGGGGGTCTCATTCCTGGCGGTAGACTTTGAGGATGCCAAAGGCGCTTTCTTTTCCGCCTCTGCCTGACCAAGCCTCGCACAAATCCACATTTTCAACCCGTTCAGATCCGCGCGAGCCAGCAAGTGTAAGTTATGTATTGTGAGATCAGCCCCCCTGACGGTCGCGGCTCTGATGTCCTCTTGGGTTGACGCGTCACAGTCTCTTGCGATTCTCCATAGAATTTTGCATTTTGCAGATACAACCCGGCGAGTGTAGCCTGCTGTCCTATGCCTGAAGGAACCGGTCCGGCTCTGCATCGCAAGCTTGGGGTACTCAACGCCACAACGATCAACATGTCCAACATGGTGGGCATCGGACCGTTCATCGCCGTTCCCATCATCCTGGGAACATTGGGTGGCCCACACTCCTATCTGGCCTGGCTCGTGGGAGCCATCGTCGCACTGGCGGATGGGCTGGTGGTCGCAGAGCTCGGTGCCGCCCTCCCCGTGGCCGGTGGAACTTACGTGTTTCTGCGCGAAGGCTTCGGTCCGAAAAAACTAGGTCGCCTCCTTGCGTTCCTCTTCGTCTGGCAACTTCTCTTCGCGGGGCCACTCGAAATCGCCAGCGGCAACATCGGCTTGGTCCAATATCTGAAGGTCTTCTGGCCTTCAATGACAGAATTGCATATGAAGCTGACGGCTGCCGGTGTCGGCGTTTTTCTGATCTTCAGTCTGTACCGGAAGATCGCCGACATCGCCAGGATAATGATGGGCCTTTGGGTCACCATGCTTCTAACCGTCGGATGGGTGATCCTGAGCGGGATTCTTAATTTCAACGCATCATTGGCATTTGATCTGCCAGCCGACGCTTTCAGGCTCGACCTACATTTCCTTCAAGGTCTCGGCAAGGGAACTGCAAACGTCTTGTACCTGTTTCTCGGCTATGACCAGGTGTGTTATCTCGGCGCGGAGATCCGGGAACCCGGCCGGAACATTCCAAGAGCCGTTGTCTATTCTATCTTGGGCGTGACTGCTCTGGAGGTTGCGCTCTCCTTTGGATTCATCGGCGTTGTGCCCTGGAGGCAAGGAATGGCGTCTGAATCCATCGGCTCGGCATTCATGAATCGTGTTTATGGACCCTGGGCGGCCTATCTGCTTGCCGGCCTTATAGTGGTGACTGCCTTTGCCTCAATTTTCGCCTTGCTCTTAGGTTATTCGCGAGTCCCCTATGCGGCGGCCCAGGACGGGGTTTTTTTCCGCTGGCTGGGCGGGCTTCATCCCACCAAGGATTTCCCCCACAGGTCCCTCGTGTTGGTCGGCAGCGGTGCGATCATCGCCAGCTTCTTCAAGCTCGAGGAAGTAATCCTGGCGCTGATGGCTGCCCGCATCCTCATTCAGTTTATCGGTCACACCATTGCATTGTTCTTGATTCGCGCACGGAGACCGGATATTGCCCTCCCCGTCCGGATGTGGGGTTATCCTCTGCCTGCCATGATATCACTGCTCGGATACCTCTACGTATTCTTCTCGCTGGGGCTCCATTACATCCTTTTCGGAATCATCAGCATCGTTATTGGAGCAGGGGCGTTTATGATCGCAGCCTGGAATCAGCGCCGCTGGCCCTTCGAGGGAACACCACCTGAATGATGATCAAATGACGGCGCAGCGGTGGATGGTGTGACGTTCGAGTGCGTGCGCATTCTCGCCAGGAATTCTCGGGCTTTCAATATTGGGAAAAAGTTTCCCAGAAGCGAAACCGCATCCACGCTATATGCCAATTTGCTGCGCCGCACCCAAGCGGTTGGTGCAATTCGTGAAATTAGTGGCCCGCTTCTTTCGTTCAATTCGTAGTACTACATTTCCAGCTTGCGCCTCCAGCCCGGCCAGCGTTAGAAATGCCTGTTAATGAAAGACTGCCACCAGGACTTAAAGATGGGAAGAGTCGTGGAGAATCTCAAACCATAGGGAGAGCGCAATGCATAGAGCCGGATTGAAGCCAACACTATATTTCGCCATGCTTGGCCTGTTTCTTGGGTTGATGCTTACCTTCGCAACCGGCCAGGAGAAAAAGCTCAACATCATCGCCTTCGGGGCCCACCCCGACGACTGCGACGGCCGCGCGGCCGGTGTGGCCGCCAAATGGGCCGCACTCGGCCACAAGGTGCGCTTTGTCGCGGTGACCAACGGCGACGCGGGTCACCAGTCCGAGGGGGGTGGGGCTCTGGCCATGCGGAGAAGAGCCGAAGCCGCGGAAGCGGGCAGGAGAATTGGAATCGAGTATGTCACTCTCGACAACCATGACGGGGAATTGTTGCCTACGCTGCCGGTTCGCCAACAGATAATCCGGGAAATTCGAAAGTGGAATGCCGACCTCGTGCTGGGGCCGCGTCCAAACGACTATCATCCGGACCATCGTTACACCGGAGTGCTTCTCCAGGATGCCGCGTATATGGTAACTGTGCCCAACGTCTGCCCCGATACTCCGGCCCTGCGAAAGAATCCTGTATTCATGTATTTCCAGGATGGATTTCAGAAGCCCAACCCCTTCTCTCCCGACGTGGCTGTCTCCATCGACGACGTGATCGACAAGAAGATCGACATGCTCGATGCCCACGTTTCGCAGGTGTATGAATGGCTGCCCTGGCACGCCGGCCAGTTGGAGCAAGTTCCCAAAGATCCTGCAGCCAGAAAAGAATTGCTGAGAAAGCAGCGCGCCGGCGGGCAACTCAACCCGGCACTCCGCACGGCGCTGGCCAAATGGTATGGGGAGGAAGCGGCCAAGCAGATCAAATTCGCCGAGGCATTTGAGCTCTGCGAGTATGGCAGCCGGCCGGGCACGGCAGAAATACGCCGCTTGTTTCCGTTTTTCCCTTCGCAGCCAAAATAGCCGGGATGTCCCTGCGATCCTGGAAAGGATCCTTCGTGAACCTTTGCGTTAATGGGCCTTCGTGAATTCGTGCAGACGGCGACGTTGGCTGCTGCAGTACTCGGCACCACTGGCTCTCGAACACATGCGCGGCATAATCGCCGAAGCGAAAAAACAGCACGCCACGCAGGCCTGATTTCCCCTTTGACGGTGGGCAGGTCGTGGCCTGCCCACTATCCTATCGCGGAGTGGCTGGTGAATTCGTGTGAAATGCGCACTAGGAGACTTCGCGGATGCGGATGTTCCGAAACTCCACGGGAGCGCCTTCGGATTCCAGGCACAGGTAGCCCGAGCGCGGATCACAGTCAGATCCGCCGGAGACCTCCTCGCCATTAATCCACAGGCGAATCTCACCGTTGATGGCGCGAACACAGTAGTGATTCCACTCACCCACCCCTTTGCTCAGGTTTTTTCGGGGAAAATTGCGCGAACCGTTGGGTGATGTCGGTGGAAATGGCTTCATTTTCGAGGTGCCAACGGCGAACACATCGCCGTTGGTGGTGAAGAAGTCCCCTTTTTTGCCAGTGCGCCTTTCGTACTGTTCTGCGAATCCATGATCGAGGATTTGAATTTCGATATCGCCGGGTGGCAGCGTCCTACGCTTGAGACCGGTGAGTGTGCCTTTCGAGGCCCACACGAAAATGCCGGAGTTCCCGCCTGAACGCAGGTGACGCCACTCGGCGACGAGCTCGAAGTTGGCGTACTGCTTCATGGTCCGCATGACGCCGATTGGCTGACCGGCACAGGAAATAATGCCATCTTTCCAGGACCAAGTGTCTGCATCGCAGTTGACGTTCGTGAAATCGGACTCGCCGAGCGAGCGCCAGGCCGGTCCTGTGCCATCGATGTATGCCCGCGGCGGAGTAGTGCTCAGCTGGGCCCCAGCGATGCCCGCTAGGGTGAGCAAAAGCAGTAGAAGAAGCGCGGCCTTCGTCTCACGGGCCGTGTCATACGCGCCGTATACCTGCCGCGCCCGGTAACCCTGCGTGCCCCCATCGAGAAGATCGCCGAACGGATACTACCCACGGCCGGATTGCTTGAGTCGATCGACCGACGCACATGAGTGCTCTGTACAGGAGCCCACTCGCTTGTCGCACTCTCCGTGCATCTGGCCCTGATCGGGGTCGACTTTGAGGTCTACAACCCTCCAAACCTCGTCGACCACCTCCGTCGGCTGGCGGACCGCCTCGGTCGCGCAATGCCCAACGGCTCGCGCCAAGATGCCAGATTTGTTCTGTGCGAGCCCTTGGTGTGAGGCCACGGGGCAATCGCAACCCGCATGACCACATGGAAATACCTGGCCACTCGCTCGCTCTGACGAGATTTCGCTCCCCTGGATCCTTCCCATCCCCACCTCGCTACACTCCGACCCTTATCCCGAGAGGGAGTGTCCTTTGGATCAAGTTTTCCACACTCTCGGCAGGTTTCATTATCCGACTGCCCCTGGTCACTGAACCAACTTTCGCCGGGCCAAAGCGGACCAGGATATCGCCCGCTCCAAGGAGGCAGGAGTGACCAGATTCTCATGCTCTGTTATCCCAACAATGCCGCTCACCGGGTGCATTCCCTACCTGGCACTAATGCGTCATCGAAGGTCCGCAGAGAATATGTGCGTCGAGTGGATATTTATTCCCCCATTTGACGATATGTATCGGTGTCGGATTGCATGGGTATCCCGTAGCGGGATGCTTGGAAAGCTGCTTGCTGGGGGGAGATTGAGGAAATGCGTGTTTTTCAACAGCGTTATGAGTTTTCGATAAGAACCATCCTTTCAGCCCTGAAAATATATGGGAAGGCAACCTGGACGTGCTGCAGGTCCTTGCGAGCTTGGCTTTCACTGTTGGTTGCCGTGGGCCTTCCTCTCCTCTCTGCTATAACCGGAACCACTCACGACAAAATCGCACGACAGGGGGTCGCCCCAAGGAATCAAATCGAAGAGTTGGACCCGGAAGCCCCTAAAACCATTCTGCAGCTACAGCCGTTTCGTCAGAAGAAGAGCCTCGAGATTAGGTCTAGAGGGGGAAGAGAAGGGAGAGCCACTCTAGTCAACCTCAATCCTGCAATCAACGCATGGTATTTGCTAAGAGTCTCCTGGAAAGATGGCACGCCTGTACTGACGTACCACCTGGAGAACCCGAAACCGCACAGTCAGAGATTTGTCTTGGATGAGAACTATCCGTCGGGACTCGTTGTTGTAGAGGGAAACGACCGGTGTCCTTGTGATCTTTTCGGGGCCGATCCCCTGAACGCATTGGACCAAGCCAAGAACTCCCAGCTAATCTATGCCCCCTTGTGCCAGCGACGGCTCTATCTGCGAAACTCGACCAAGGGGCATCGCAGCTCCTTGGAGGCCGTAGCGGAGTTTTTCCGCGACGAAGTCTGGCGCGGTGAGAAAATCATTGTGCTGGTTCACCACCTTCTGTCCGACGCCCACCGCGAAACCGGTGAGATCGAAACTCAGGCTGAAGCGGCCGGTGGAGGTGGACGAGAGCGCAGCGGCTATCCATTGTCTGCCCGGATTGATCCGAGATTTGGGAGTCAATTAGTCAGATCCGGCAACTTGGGAATCGCACTCGACAGTCCGGAAGGGAATGGCATGCCCCCAGGAACATGGTGTCCCGCCAGTGGAAATCCTGGAATCTACGTGAGCATGATTCAGCCGAATCTCATCGACCGGCAGATCCTGCAAAGTCACAAGGCGCTCGTCAATAATCTGGACCGCGTCGAAGCATCCGCTCTGTGTTACCTGATCGCATTCGATCTTGATCAGTTCGAACTTGGATATGCGCTCGGCACGGGGCATCCCAGGGTGGGATGGTCTGATCGCGTTCTTGACCAAATCAAGGATGGGACGCTACCGGGACCCGACGGCATCCAGAGCATCGCCCCACTTGTATCGACGGGTCTGGTCAGGCCGGAGCAAGCCCGGAGGACAGTGGCTTCCTTCACAGGAGGCTTCAAACGTGCCCATGGGGCATTCAAATACGGAGAGCTCGCGCTAGAGAATTACGGCTCCCACTATGGATTCATAGAAGAGGGTGTTGTATTCAGCAAGCTTCAGCCGGGCTTGGCAACGATTTTTGTGCTGGACGACGGTTTGATAGATATGAAAACGTGGAGCGATGAAGACCAAGGATACCTCCCCAGGATTAAGCATGCCCGGCAAAACGGGGTCGCAATTATTGATTTTGACCGAGACTCGAAATCGCCTGTTCCCGGCCGCCTGGTAGGACGCTGGGGGCCTGGGAACTGGTCCGGTTCCGAGGATGACAGACAGCGAACGATGCGCGCCGGCGTTGCCCTGCAGATGAGTGGCGGCAAGCGCTTTTTGATTTACGCATGGTTTTCGGATGCCACACCATCCGCGATGGCTCGCGTCTTTCAAGCCTATCAGTGCCATTACGCCATGCTTCTGGATATGAACGCGCTTGAACACACGTACCTGGCAGTCTATAGAAGGTCAGGATCAAATCTGTTGGTAGATCATCTCGTGAAGGGAATGAGCCAATTGGAAATGTCCGCCTCTGGCGAAGTCGTTCCTCGTTTTCTGGGATATGCAGACAACAGGGACTTCTTTTATCTGATGCGACGCAATATCGAGGAGGTTAACCCGTGAGGCTCTTGCGTGTCCTGGTAACCGGACTGTCGGCGCTTGTGGGACTGATCGGCTTTCACCAATCTTCTGTCACGGCTCAGTCGCTACATGATCAAAACGAGATTCTGTTCGAACAGTTGCAACCCGTCCATGGCTTGTCGAACGACCAGATGAGCACGATCCGCAAGATATTCGCACGGTCCGGTTATATCGGCCAGGGGAATCCGGCGATAACCCGGCATCCGGTTACGCCGAAAGAGTGCCAGGCCAAGCTGGCTCAATTGTCGGTCCATTACGACAATCCCAGGTTTGAGAAAATCTGCGGCGGCAAGTATATGGCGCCGCTCTTTAACCCTGCCGCCGAGCGACCGGAGGATGCGAAAGCCTGCATCGATCAGTTGGAATTTCCTGATATTCCCTGTGAATACCCCGTGGTCTGGGTGAAAGCCCGTGAAGCCGCTGAGATTTGTTGGGCCATGGGCAAGCGCCTGTGCGACGCTCATGAATGGGAAGGAGCATGTGCGGGAAGCCTTGAACCTCCGGATTATCGCTTTGACCTTGCCAAGGGTGTGAGTCCCGGCGACGCCATTCATCGAATGCGCATGGCGCACAATCAGGCTCATCGCAACGACAAAACCTGGAGCTATGGCCCTGCGTATCAGAAAGGGATTTGCGCCGCCTCGAGCCAGAAAAGTCCTGAGTGCACAGGAGGCAGTTGGACAAAATGCGGCTCAAACACCTTCCCGGCCGGGTACTTTCCCGATTGTCACAGCCCTCTGCAGGTCTTTGACTTGAATGGCAACGCGGCGGAGCATATGAATCTCCCTCTCAACGAGAGCCAAATGTCGAGCCGTGGCAGTCGCGGATTGGGATACACGGAGATGAAAGGGAGTTGGTTTATCTTCGACACTTATCAGGCGCACGAGGATTGGTGCCGGTGGCGCGCGCCTTTCTGGCACGGGACCCCGGTGATGGATGAGCACAGTCACGCAAACTATCACCTGGGGTTTCGCTGCTGCAAGACCCTGAAATAGGCCCCGTCGTTATTCTCCGGAAAGAGTTCCGATGAGACACGTTGGAAGAGGCCGCCTACGGCGCAGCTGACTTCTCATACTTCCCAACAATCAGGGAGTGTTGGGTGCGGTATCTGCCCACTCCACTTCCATGTGTCTGCCCAGAGTGGAGCTCACTAGGATTTGCGCGCAAGCTGGATGCGAGAGCCATGATTCCTTCAAGGTTGCGGATGGATCCTTCGTCGCTGAGAACCTTGGCAAGCAAGGGATCCTGCAAAACGTCATAAATGGAGCGAACCTTGCCGTCAACCATGGCCATCTTGGAAATCAGCCGAATCCCGTGGCTATAGTCGGCGTAATGGGCAACGTGCACAATACTCAAGGGCTGAATAGGATCGCCTTTGGAGCGATGCCATCCGTAAATGGCAATCCGTCCCTCTTTCCCGGCCAACAGATTCGTCACCACAACATCTTTCTTGTGCCCCGAAATCAACTCTCCTAATTGAATGCCACCGGCCCGGCATTGTTCTTCGATCATCTGATTGTGAATCCGGTAGTATTCAGTGGATCTCATCTGCAGGCCCGGCACCATGGATTTAGGCTTGAGGTGAAAGGAGGATTGGTCGTAAATGGCGTCGACCATCTTTTGAGTCGGCAGCACGAATCCAAACCGATCGGCGATTGCGGTCGCAGTGTAACGATCTGCCGGAATTCTCAAGAAATCGCTGTCCGAGCCGATGGCAAGGTAGTCGGGCATGACAAAGATAGTCGCGGTGAGGGTCTTGCCGTTGCCTAGTTCGTGCTTGAGTTGGACAGGGATCAACCTCCTGAGGAAGCTGGGCAGGTTGCCCTGGAGGACTTCATCCAAAATGGCTTGCTCCCTCTGTTGCAGGTCCATTCTGGAAACGATTGCTGCAAAATGTGAACCCGTAAGAGCCTGAGGCGGCCTTGGTGGGATACTCCTGGTCAAGGCAGCAAACTGGTAGCCTTCCATGCTTAGCCGATGAGCTGCCGGACACTGGTGCCCAAGAACCCCAATGATCAGGAGCACGAAAGCCTTGCCCTGCACTGTGCTCTCCAAAACGGCTCTGCCCTCGAGAGCGGGCAGGATTAAAATGTTAGTTGCGCCCCTCAAATACCACGGCTCCCAACAAAGGTCAACTTCAGATTGGCAGTTCGCGACGCGGTACCCTGAACGGATCTTGCCACCTAGAACAACGCCGGCTTCGAAATTGGTGTCAGCCAATTATTTCCCTATTTCCGCAAATCAAGGGTGAAATTGGGGGAACGGTGTGCTGCTATCGATTTGCGTCGGGCCTCGCGGACCGCTCGCTTTAGTTCTTCGATGGGCCCGCACCGAGTTTGATCGAGGGTGTGCGCCAAGTGTCGGTGTCGCCCAGAGCGCCTTGTTTATAGTTGAGAACATCGAGCTGCTCAGGGACGACCTTAATGAGAACGAGGTTTTTTAAGCCCGGAAATGCCTTGTCCCAACAATCCCTCTTTCGCTTCAGAATCCGTGATCGAGGATTTGAACTTCGATGCCGCCGGGTGGCAGCTTCCCACGCCCTAGACCGGTGAGTGCGGTCCCCGAAGCCCACACGAAAATGCCGGAGTTCCCGCCTGAACGCAGGTGACGCCGCTCGGCGACGAGCTCGAAGTTGGCGTACTGCTTCACGGTCCGCATGACGCCGATTGGCTGACCGGTGCAGGAAATAATGCCATCTTTCCAGGACCAGGTGTCTGCATCGCAGTTGACGTTCGTGAAATCGGCTTCGCCGAGCGAGCGCCAGGCCGGTCCTGTGCCATCGATGTATGCCCGCGGCGGAGTGGTGCTCAGCTGGGCCCCGGCGATGCCCGCTGCGGTGAGCAAAAGCAGTAGAAGAAGCGCAGCGTTTCCGAACTCCGGTATTCTCATTGGTGAACGCATCTCGCTCCTCAAGTGAAAGTTCTATGTTCGCAAAATATGCCAGTTAGGATGCGGATCTGAGCGGATGGTTGATCGAGATCCGTGCATCCGCGTCCCACTATTACATCGGGCGGGGATACGCTAGCGGCTGCCGCGCTCGAGCATGAGATCGAGATCTTCCTTGAGACTCTGGAGATCCTCCTCGTGTTCCACTTCCTGCTCCAGAATGGTGAGCGCCATGTTGTAGCTCACCATGTCTTTGTCCTTGGTGGCATCCATCAAGCCCTTGTAGGTCGAGATAGCGCACTGCTCGCCCGCGATATTCTGATCGAGCAACACGACGACGTAGGGATCGGTGGGGGCATCGTAGCGGCAGGGGCTTAGGTCGAACCACTCAAGGGGATTCGCCAGCGGCACACCTCCGAGCTGAATGATGCGGCTTGCCACCAGAACTGCGTGGTTCAATTCCTCAGTGGCGTGCAAATTGAGTTCGGCAGCCACAGCGTCCTTCATAGGGCCCTTGATGACTTTCGCCCCGAGCCAGTACTGGTAATACGCAAGCCACTCACTTGCATAGGCTTGATTGAGGAGCTTAAGCAGCTCGTTAACATCCATTCCGACGATTTCGCGGCCTCTCGTTCCCATGTTGTCCTCCAAATGCGATGCATGCACGGGAATCAACCGTGCAAGGATAAATCGGTATTTATGAATCAGCGCTCTCTTGCAGGATATTATACGTTGAATCCTTCAGGCCCATTCAGGAATCGGAGCAGGGAGTCACGAAGAGATTGCCAATCCTGAGATGGCATAAATACAGAGATGGCCAACCGACCGCAGAATCAACGCCCCTGAGATAATCTGGTAACCTGCAGATCGCCGATGCCGGTGTTGTGGCCTTAGTCCCTTGCTCGTGAGATTTGTGCTTTTTCGGGCAAAAGTTTTTGCGCGATCCCCTGAAAGCCGCGCCAGTGGCAGCTTCGGCGCGCATTCGCAGAGGATCCAACTTCGGGTCCCTTGGAGGCTAAGCCTGCGTAGCATCGAACAAGAGCTGTCAGCCCTCAGCCGTCAGTGAGCTGCCTGATACTTAGGTTGGGGCACAGAGACGTATCTGATCTGAAAGCTGCAACCTGAAAAAAGCTGATGACTGATTCGAAGCTGAAGGCTGATAGCTGACGGCTGATGGCACTCAAATGCTCGGAGGGCACGATCCTTCCCTGGTTCCGGCTTGTCCGGGTTGGGAGCTTCGCCGAGGCCTAAGATTTGGCCCTTTTCCCCAGCTGGTGGTCCAGCATAAGTAATGTGCCTTTGCCGTCACCGGCCATCTCGAGCATCGCCAGGATACCGCCGACATTCTTCTCCTCTTCCACTTGCTCGTCCACATACCACTTGAGATGGCTCTGGGTGGCAAAATCCCTTTCCTCCGCGGCCAGGGTGTAAAGCCGGTTCACACTCTCCGTGGTCGCTTGCTCCAGCTTCAATGCTGACGCAAATACATCCTTCGGCGAGCTGAAAGAGTTGGCCGGTTTTTCAATCCTCTCCAGGTCTATCTTTCCACCTCGATCGAGAATGAAGGCAAACAGCTTCAACGCATGATCCAATTCCTCGGAATACTGGATACGCATCCAATGCGCGAAACCGGGAAGGTTCCTTTCGGCAAACCAGGCTGCAATGGCTAGATAGATATAAGCATTGTTGAACTCGTGATTGATCTGGGAGTTGAGCGCGTTTTCAACCTTGGCGGAAAGCATGAGGACGTTCCTTTCTTTCAGAAGTATCGAGGTAGTGTTGTCAGCCTTCTTATATACCGCAGCGCGTGGGAAATCCAGATAGTCGTCAGAGCGGCAGCGTCGTCTGGATCGCCGGTGCGCGCCTTCCGGTATCGCGGAATCCGCATCCACGAGTGCGATTGAACGAGATTCGCATCCGATGCCAAAACGGTTTTCAGTCAGGGATTCCGGATGACCCGCCGGCAGAAATCCCCTTTCGCGTTGCAATAATCGAGCGAGTCCGTAATTCCGGACGAGAGGATTTCCGTCTTGCGGGCCACATAGGCCGCAACCAGGGACGGATCGCAGCGCAGCCGTTCACGGAAGCGTCGCAGATCTTGAACCTCGGGAGAATCGGAAAGGATGATGTGGAGCTGCAAACGGAAGATCCTTCCCTCATATTCCAGGCTGCCCGTCCGCATCGGTCTCTCTTCAGGGAATGGGTCGCGCGATTTCTGTCTCTGAAATCCCAATCCATCGACAGCTGCGCGCGCGGCCTCCAGCCGTCCTGGCTGATACAACACCATCAGGTCGACAATGCCTTTCCCAGCACAGCCTGGAATCGAGGTGCTGCCCATGTGCTCGATCAGGAGCTCGGGAAGAGCGGCTCGGATGATCTTCGCGACACACGCCGCAACAGCCGGAGCCAGCGGATCGTATTCCAGACACGCTGCCGGCGCATCAAAGTAAGTACCTACCACCGGTTCTCCGGGCACTCTGTGTTTCTGTGGTGCCATTACGTTTGTTATTGAAGCGCCTCACAACCAAGATGCCGTGTCGAGCTTGAGTAGTGTCTTCAGCAGAACGTTTGCACCGTTGACGACATCCTGCGGCTGCGTGTACTCCTTGGGCGAATGGCTGATTCCGCCGACGGTCGGAACGAAAATCATCCCCATCGGCGCCAGGCGCGCCATGTCCTGTGCATCATGGCCGGCGCCGCTCGGCACGAGCTTGGCTTTCAAACCGAGTTCCTGCGAGGACTCGAGAATGAACCGGCGCACGCGCTCGTCGGTTGGCGCGGGCACGTTCACGCTGGTCTCGTGGAAGGCAAACCGGGTTCCGCTCTCCTCGCCAATTCGCGCGGCCTCGGCGTTGATCTGCCGAAACAGCGTCTCGATCTTTTGCGCGTCGAGATCTCGCAGCTCGAGGCTCAGAGTAACCTTGCCTGGAATCACATTGGGCGCTCCGGGGAAGGCTTGAATCTGCCCTACGGTGCCGACCTGCCAGCCCGGGATGACCGTGACAATGCGATTCACTGCCTGGATGAATCGCGCCGCGGCGAGAAGCGCATCGTGCCGCTGGTTCATCGGGGTCGTGCCCGCGTGATTCGCAAATCCCTCGACCGTGACGTCCCACCAGCGAATCCCGACGATTCCTTCCACGATCCCGATGTCGATCTTCTCGCTGTCCAGGATTCCCCCCTGCTCGATGTGCAGCTCCAGGTAAGCAGCGATGTCGCCCCGTTTGAGACGTACGGAATCGAGACCTGCCGGATCGCCGCCAATAAGGCGAATGCCTTCACGGATGGTCTTGCCGCTTCGGCTGACTTGGTCCAGCTCTCTATCGGTCAAGTCTCCGATGAGTGCCAGGCTTCCTAGGAGTCCGCCCTCCTCATTCTCGAAGATAATGATCTCGATCGGATGGCGCGTAGTAATGTTCTTCTCCGCGAGTGTTTGTGCGACTTCGATGGCGCTCAAAGAGCCCACGTCGCCGTCGTAGTTACCCCCGTCCGGGACGGAATCAATATGGGAGCCGACAAGCAGGGGCGCCAGCCTCGGATCGCGGCCCGCACGTCGGCCCACGATGTTGCCCGCGGCATCGATGCGGGTCTCCAGCCGTGCGGCCCGCATCAAGTTGAGGGCATAACTCCGCGCCTGCCGATCGGCCTCGCTGTAAGCGACCCGGTCGACGCCTCCCTGCGGATTCTTCCCAAACTCAGAGAGCTCCTTAAGGTGACGATTGAGTCGTTCTCCGTTGATGAGTTGCTCCGATGGAGTCAGCAACAGATGCGGCTTTAAAAGAGGTCCGGCTGCAACGGCTGCCAAGCGGCTATTGAACTCACGCCTATTCATGAGTATCTCCTACGGTTCTGCTTCTTTCATGAATGAACTCGATCTACACGAAACCAGCCTTTTCTGATAAGACTAACGCATTACCACAGCTGAATCGAGGAGTTCACCTGTTATCCAAACGCATAACCACGGCGGAACAGAGACCACGGAGAGGGCACATGATTGATGCAGGGCTTGCCGGAAGAGTGGTTCTAATCACCGGGGCGAACTCAGGCATCGGGGCCGCAACCGCCCGCGCCTTCGCGCGGCAGGGCGCTGTCATCGCGCTCCACTACCTTGATGCGCCTCTGGAGTCCATCCCATCAGTGCACATTTACGAACAAGTACCAGGACGCGGTCCCGCAGAGGCGATCCTGCGCGAAATTCGCGACGCTCAGGGTCGTGGGGCCCTCGTGCCGGCTGATCTCAGAAAGCCATCCGTTATCCCAGAGATTTTCGACCTGATCGAAGCCGAACTCGGCCCCGTCGAAGTCCTTGTCAACAACGCTGCACACTGCGAGATACCCGACACACTGCTTACAGTCACGCCGGGTGGGATCGACCGACACTTCGTTGTGAACACCCGGGCGCCCGTTCTTCTGATGCGTGAGTTCTGCAAGCGCCATCAAGTCCGAGGAGGGATGCGCGGGCGGATTATCAACGTCAGCACGGACGCGGCGCGCGCCTTCGCGACTCAGATCGCTTATGGCGCCAGCAAGGCCGCTCTCGAGGCGTTCACTCGCAGCATCGCTTGCGAGGTCGGCCATCTCGGCATCACTGTGAACGCTGTAGCGCCGGGTCCGGTGCAGACGGGCTATATTACGAAGGAACTTGAGGCGCAACTCCTTCCTTCGATTCCGCTCGGCCGAATAGGGACCGTGGACGACATCGCAGATGCGATTGTCTTCTTCGCATCCGAGCAAGCGCGCTGGATCACCGGACAGGTCGTCCAGATCGCCGGAGGGCACGCCCTGTAAGTGCGGATGTGAAGAAATGGCCGGACGGGCCGCCGCAGTTCTTGCGGGAGACGCGGGCCTATGCTTAGGGTGAGAAGGCAAACAGGGCTCCCTGGATGATTCGGGTCCTGAATGCGCACTGGGATATCGTCATGTAGTCGCCGCGTGTCCCGCCGATCCTTGCTCGATGTTCTCTTGCGTGTTCTTCTGACCAGAAGAACGTGGCCTTCCGTCAAAATGCGTCGATGATGCTTGGATCGGTCAATTTGGCAAAATCGACGTTTGGAGAGAAGATGATGGGCTGGGCGTCCTCTTCAGTGACGTGATGCCTCAGCTCGTTGTCTATCTCGATGTGGATAGGCTGAGCACAGTGCGCACACTCGGTCTGAACGGCGAACGAGATTCTTTCCTTTCGTAATCGCCCTTGCACGAAGGGCGTCGCTATCGCGTCGACCGCTCAGGCGGCATGGATTTGTTCTCCGGTGCTAAAAGTGACGCGATGGGGCGTCTGATCGGTCGTCACCGGATAGGCCCACGCAACGGCCCCCTGCTCGTTCCGGAACAGGAACGTCAAGTGCTTCTCCAGGTTTTCCAGAATATTTCTTACTCGAGCTTCAGGCAGATCCAGCCGCTGGGCGATAAGTTCAGGGGACAGCGGCTTTCCGATGCGCGGAAGTTCACTCACTACAAAATTACGGACCAAGTGATGCTCCGCGGACATGAAGCCAAGTGCCGCGGTGACGCGAGGCGCGGCTTTCGCCACTTGCCTGCGCCAGATCGCCCGGGGAATCGGAATCATATGCCGCCCCAGTCCAAGCAGCAGCGCGTCTTTCACGCTCACCTCCGCGACGAGGATAGCACCACAGAGACACAGAGGTCACTGAGATTGGTCTTCGTGATTTCTGCATCCGTACTGCAGAAACTCGATCGGTGCACCATTATCGACAATAAAAGCAACCAGCACCCCTTCGGAGGGACTGTTGGGCTGGATGAGCACCTCTTTTCCTGCAAGTTCGGCTTCCAGATCATCCACTTCAAACGCGACATGAGGAATGGTCTTTACCAGATCCGGCACAGCGCAATCCGCGTCGAAGCGCATCCACTCCACTCCGTAGGGGCTCGTCTCGTAGCCCACTACATGCAATTTTAAGTGCGGCAGGTACGTCTCGTTCGGTTTCGGCTCCGTCGTGGGGATGCCGAGGTGATGATACTTTCGCATGGGGATCTCCGGTTTTCTCTGTGTGCTCTGCGTCTCTGTGGTGAGATCTAAATCTTCAAAAAGATGCGCCTTTTATAGAGCCAGTAACACAGGTACCACAACAGACCCCAGACGATCAGGCTGGTAACGATTTTTGCATTGAGATCACCCGCCCAGGCGAACACTCCCATCGTGAAGGGCTTGGCTATCTTGCGGAACCATTCCGAGCCGCCGGTGTTGGTGAAGAGGTAGATAAAAAGGGAGTTCATGCCCACAATGTTGAAAAATAGCACCCCCCGTCTGAAACCCTTCACGTCGATCAGCCAGTAGGAGAAGGCGAGCGCCAGAAGACACCAGCCGCCGCTCACAATCACGAACGAACTCGTGCAAATGCGCTTGATGATCGGCGTCACAGGATCCAGCCCGTAGCCGACCACGACACTGATGATGCCTGCGATGGCCAGGATCTTAATTCTCTGCAAAGGCGCGCGCCCGCTTTTGAGGACTTGCCCGGCCAGTACTCCCCACATGGTATGCGCCGTCGTGGGCAAGGCATTGATGGCGACCCAGTGACCACCGGAAAGCTTTCCCATCAGGCGGTAGTCCATCCAGGAACCGAAGTTCTGGTCCGGGATGAACGGATGGTTGAAACCCGCCACCGGCCAGAAGCGGTACAGCAGCTCCGTAAGCGCCAGCAGGAAAAGGGTGAAAACAATCTGCGTGCGGGCTGACTTTCTCATCAGCAAAAAGGCCACAAGATAGGTGAATGAGAGCTGCGCCAATACATTCCACAGCTCGAATGTCAATTTGCCAGGCCCTATGCAATAGAGACCCCAGCCGAAAAACAACAACAGTGCCGATCTAATCAGCGCATGCTGAAGCGTTTTCGCCCAGGTGTCGCCGTGCTCCCACCGCCTCCCGAAGGAGAAAGGCATGGCCACACCGACGATGAACATGAAAAAGGGCTGAATCAGGTCCCAGAAGTGCAGGCCGTTCCAGGGATGGTGTTCGAACTGCATGCCGATCCTGCCGATCAGCGTGCTCTCAAGGGCTGGACTTCCGAGCAGAGAATAAAGATGTGTCGCTTCTCCAACGAGAAGAAACATGGTGACGCCGCGGAAAAAGTCGAGCGAGATCAGCCGCTCCGACGGTACGACAGCGTAATTAGTCTTTTTGTCCATAACGATCATCCGCCTGTTATTTTCCCCACCTTAGAACAGTTGGCGCCGTATCTGCAAAAGAAATGAGATCTAGGTCTGGTTGGCTCCAATCGTCCAGCAGTAAAAGCCAATTTCAGAGAGGTGCCACGGCGGAAGACTGCCAGCTGCCTGCTGCCTAATTTTTTCTTGACAGAGTGCCGTGGGATTGTGCTATTCCTAGAACATCTAGGAGAGAGCTACCATGACCAAAGCCGACGCCGATCTGCTTCAAGGCACGCTCGATGTGCTCATCCTCAAGACGCTTGCGCTGGAGCCGATGCACGGCTACGGCGTCTCCCTTCGCATACAGCAAATCTCCAAAGACGTATTGCGAGTCCAGCAAGGATCCCTATATCCCGCTCTGTACCGGCTCGAACAGCAAGGCATGATCACCTACGAATGGGGCACCTCCGAAAACGGTCGAAAAGCGAAGTTCTACCGGCTGACCAAGGCAGGACTCAAGAAGCTTGAGACTGAAACCGCGAGCTGGGAACGACTCTCCGCCGCCGTCACGCGCATTCTCCAGACTGCATAGGGAGGCCTCTATGCTGTGGCCTGACAGGATCCTTCTGCGGGTTCGCGCCCTCTTTCAGAGAGGTCGGTTCGAAGGTGAGATGGATGAGGAACTCCGATTCCATCTGGAATCTCAGATCGAAGACCATATCAAACGCGGAATGAATCCCGACGAAGCGCGGCGAGCCGCCTTGCTTCACTTCGGCGGCGTGGACAAGACGAAGGAGGAATGCCGCGACACCCGCTGGACACGGTTTCCGGAAAATCTCTGGCAGGATCTCCGACATGGTTTCCGAACACTACATAATGACCGCGGCTACACTCTGGCTGCACTCTTGACGCTAACCCTCGGTATTGGTGCCAACATCGCGATATTCAGCATTGTCAACGGCGTCCTCCTGCGCCCCCTTCCCTATGACAAGCCGGATGAGCTGTTTGTGTTCGTTGCTTTAGATGAAGGAAGGAAAGACCTGGACCTGGACGCGACTTCTCCGCCTTTTTATCGGGCCTGGCGAGAGCGCAATACGGTATTCCAGGAAATAGGCCTGTTCACCACGGAACCTATGGACCTCACGGGTGAGGGCGAACCGGAACGCTTGAACGCCTGCTATGCAACCTCAGCGACTTTCGGGGTCCTGCGGGTCAAGGCGTCTTACGGCCGGATCTTCGACGCCCAGGAGGATACGCCGGGGGCTGCGCGCGTCGTTATTCTGAGTGACGGATTCTGGAAGCGCCGGTTCGGCGGCGACAAGAATGTCCTGGGCAAGACCATTCGCCTGAGCGACCGCCTTTACACGGTCCTGGGAATCATGCCTCTGGGGTTTCGTTTTCCGAATGAGGACACAGATCTCTGGGCTCCCTACAACGTCGAATTGGCGGAGGTCTTCAATGCCACTACCGCCCGGTTTGCAGGCAACAACCTCGTCGCTCGTTTGAAGCCCGGCGTCTCGCGCAAGCAGGCAGAGGACAATATCAATGGGATCGTGAGCCAGCTGCGAATAGAGTATCCAAAGACCACGGACAAGCCGGACAAAAGGCTCATGCCCCTTCACGAGCACATCGTCGGGAAGGTCCGGCCCGCGCTGCTTATCCTACTTGGAGCCGTCGGCTTTGTACTGCTGGTGGTGTGCTCGAACGTCGCCAATCTGGCGCTGATCCTGGGGGCAATGGGGATCTATGGAGTGACGAGTTACTGGGTGGCTCAGCGGACTCACGAAATCGGCGTTCGCATGGCTTTGGGTGCCCAATCGAAAGATGTACTCCGGATGGTGCTCAGGCAAAGCGTGGTCATGACCGCAGTAGGTTTGGCTCTTGGGATTGGCGGAGCCTTGGCATTAACAAGGTTCCTGACCGGCATGATCTATGGCTTGACCGCGAACGATCCGGCAGCTTTTGCGAGCGTATCCGCGCTCTTGGCAATAGTGGCCGTCGCAGCCTCGTTTATCCCAGCCCGGAGAGCCACGGAGGTCGATCCGATGGTCGCCTTGCGATACGAGTGATAGTGAGCTCTTGGAGTCCGGGCATGAGGGCATGCGGCCGCACTCCAAAAAAAGAAAGGAACCTGCTATGCCATGGATGCCGCGGTGGTTGCGCAATCTGATCGGCAGGGATCGGTTCGAGAAGGAGATGAACGAAGAGGTGAGGTTCCATCTCGATATGGTGATCCAGAACAACATTCGGGCCGGCATGAGCCCCGAGGAAGCCCGCGGCGCGGCGCTGTTCCACTTCGGTGGCGTGGACCAGACGAAGGAGGAATGCCGCGATACCCGCTGGACGCGGATTCCGGAGGAAATCTGGCAGGACCTGCGTTATGCCGTTCGGATGATGCGCAAGAGCCCGGGATTCACCATGGTGGTGGTCATCATACTGGCCCTGGGGATTGGGGCGAACACAGCAGTTTTCAGCATTATTGATGCAGTTGTCTTCCGGCCGTTGCCGGTTTGGCATCCTGAGCAGTTGGCCGCGATCACCTCCAGCTCCTCCTACCCGGATTTCCTCGATATTAGAAACGACGATCAGGTCTTTTCCGGCGTGGCCGCCTTGAGCCACATTCCGCTCGAGCTATCGAACGATGAGCATCCCGAAGGCTTCGCGGGCAGATGCGTGTCTGCGAACTTCTTTCAGGTGCTCGGCTTGAGGATGGCCGTCGGCCGGGGCTTCATGCCGGACGAGGATAACTCACCCGGAAGTCATCCGGTCGCGGTAATTACATATCGCTTTTGGGAGCACGAATTCGGATCCGACCCGGCGGTTTTGGGAAAAACGCTGAAGCTTAATGGCGAGTCGCTTACGATCGTAGGAGTCGCGCCCAAGGGTTTTCGAGACTTCGAGTACCTCGGTGCAAATCTACACGTGTGGGTTCCCATTTCCATGCTTTACAGAGTGCAGCACCTCGAAAAGGACCCGATTTGGCATGACGTGCTCGAGGCGAGGGACAAGCGCCTGTGGCTTGGAGTGATCGGGCGATTAAAGCCTGGGGTGAAGTTACGGCAGGCCCAGGCCCGGATGCGCCTCATTGCCGGCCAACTCAAGGAAGCCTATCCGAAGACCAACAGCGACTGGGAGGCCACATTAGGCTCCGTCGGCGGTCCTCGATTTCCTGGTGGAAACACGCAGTTCTTTCTTGCGATCCTCCTGGCTGCAGCGATCTGTATCTTGCTGATCACCTGTACGAATGTCGGCAGCTTGATGCTTGGTCGAGCATCGGCTCGCCAGCGGGAGATCGCCACCCGACTTGCGCTTGGCGCCAGCCGATCACGAGTGGTGCGTCAACTATTGACCGAAGGCGTGACCCTCTCAGGCCTGGCATTTGTGGCAAGCCTCGCCGTGTGGGGACTGACACTCCGATATTTGCCCTATATTGAGGGATCCTTTAATGCCCAGGGCGCGATAGGAAATCCGCGCGATATGGAGCTTGCCCTCGATTACAGGGTATCGATCATTGCCATCTGCATTACCTTACTGACGAATCTGATATTCGGCATGGCGCCCGCTTTAGTGGCATCCCGTCCTGAGCTCAACAGCGCTCTGAAAAACCAGGGCTTTCTTTTCGCGGGCCGCGCCGGGTCCCGTTGGCTGCGAATTCCGGTCGTGGTTCAGGTCGCCCTTTCTGTGATTCTGCTTGTCGGGGCAGGTTTGTTCATAAGAACTATCGTGCGCTTCCAATCCGTCGATCCTGGTTTTGATCAGAACGTCTTGCTGCTTAACGTTGGCAAACCCTTTCGCGATTTTGATGTCGAGAAAAGCATAAGCTACTACCACCAGGCACTGGAGCGCATCCGCACCGTGCCCGGCGTTCTTTCCGCGAGTTTGGCCAGAGACATCCCTCCGGAACGGGGCGATATGGGGGAGAGGATGCGCCCGGAACAAAATGACGTGAGCGAGAATAGGTGGCATTGGTTTGACGGCAATTGCGTGACCCCCGGCTATTTTAAAACCCTCGGCATGCCAATCATTCGCGGTCGAGACTTCACAGATCACGATGATGGAAAGTCAGCCGGTGTGGTGATTGTCAATGAAACTCTCGCTCGCCGGTATTGGCCAGGCCTGAGCCCTCTGGGGAAACGATTACGAGTTAAGGGCGACGAAAACAGTGATGATTACAGACCTGAGGAAAACAGATCGTATGAAATCATCGGAGTGGTGCCTGACGCAAAGTATTCAACGGTATGGAAAGGGGCCAAGCCTTACGTCTATTTCCCACTCTCTCAGCTCTACTATTTTGATCCTCAGCTCCACGTCCGCGTTTCAGGGAATCCGAGTCCCATTATTAATCCTATCCGGAAGGCGCTTGAGTCCTTTGGTCCGGATGCAAAGGTTTACAATGCACGCCTGATGTCGGCGGAGATGGAATCTCTGCTTTCTCAGGACCGATCAACGGCCTTCGTTCTGGGCGCGTTTGGCTTACTTGCCCTTATTCTCACTGCGGTAGGTTTGTATGGAGTGATTTCCTACTTCGTAGCCCAGCGCACCCAAGAGTTCGGAATTCGCATGGCGTTGGGTGCGCAAGCAGAGGACATTCTCAAACAGGTTGTTCGTGAAGGAATGACCCTGGTTTCCGTGGGCTTGGCTCTAGGTCTGCCGTGCAGTATGACCGCTTCTCGATTCATTGGGAGTCGATTGCACGGGATGAGCCCCGTCGATCCGGTTACCTATATCACCATTTCGCTTCTGTGTATTGCCGTAGCACTGTGCGCTGTTTTCCTGCCGGCACGCAGGGCGACTGCCAATCCGATGGACGCGCTGCGCTTCGAATAGCACGAGGAGATGATGATGGCCTGGATGCGGAGTTTACTACCACGTTTGAGAGCCCTGTTCCGCAAGGATCGGTTCGAGAGAAAGATGGACGAGGAGCTGCGATTCCACCTGGAGATGGTGATCCAGGAAAACACCCGGGCGGGGATGAATCCCCAGGAAGCTCGCCGCACCGCGCTGCTCAGCTTCGGCGGTGTGGACAAAACCAAAGAAGAATGCCGCGATACGCGGTCGCTTCATTTCCTCGATACGCTTTGGCAGGACCTGCGGTACGGCATACGGATGTTGCGCAGGAGCCCCGGTTTCACCGCCGCAGCAATACTTACGCTGGGGCTGGGCATAGGAGCCACAACGGCAATTTTCACAGTCGTGAACGGAGTGCTCCTCCGTCCCTTGCCTTATCCGGAACCTGACCGGCTGGTTTATGTCAGAGGAGATACTTGGGGACCTTTCGCCAGCACACGTGATTATCGGGCATGGAAGAATCAGAGCAAGACTCTGAGCCAAATCACTGCCTACATGGATTCAGCTGCCAACTTTGCCGGGGGAGGCGAGGCGGAGCGAGTCACCTGCGGTATAGTCACCGCGTCCTTTTTCCCGCTCCTGGGCGTCCAACCTGTGATCGGCCGGAGTTTCCTTCCCGAGGAAAACCGCCCCGGCGGCCCGCCGGTCGCGATTCTGAGTCACACTATGTGGAAACGCCATTTTGACGGCGACTCATCCGCTCTCGGGAGGGCGCTGACCCTCCATGGCAAGAGTTACACCATTATCGGCGTCCTTCCCGCGACGTTCCAAATTCCCGATCAATACGGGTCTGATTATGACATTTGGATGCCGTTATCGCTCAGTGACACACCGCTTGTGCGCGTAGTCGGCCGCCTCAAACCCGGAGTGAGTCTCGAACTCGCACGCTCCGAGCTTGATACGATCCTCCAATCCACTTTGAGGAAAGGCGCCAAGAGGCGCGCAGTGTTGGCAGGCTGGCACGAAGAGATCACTGGCAGAGCGAAACTCTCCTTGCTCGTATTCCTCGTAGCGGTTGGCCTCGTGCTTCTGATCGCCTGCGTCAATGTGGCCAATCTGCTCCTCGCGCGCGCCGCCGTGCGTGAAAGAGAGATCGTCGTTCGGCGCGCTTTGGGGGCTGGAAAGCTGCGAATCCTCCGCCAACTCCTCACTGAAAGCGTCCTGATGGCGCTGCTTGGAGGGGCGGCCGGTCTGGCACTGGCCATCTGGGGAAAAGACCTCCTGGTCGCGTTCATCTCGGCCAATCTGCCTACCATGGATCCTATCGCTATTGATCATCGAGTTTTGGGTTTCAATCTGGGTCTTGCACTGATAACCGGGCTTGCTTTCGGCTTGGCCCCCGCGCTCCAGGCATCCAGGATTCAGCTAAATGAATCACTTATGGAAGGAGGCCGCGGCGCAACTGAAGGTCATACGGGCCGCCGCCTCCGCAACCTGTTGGTGGTATCCGAAATCGCGCTCGCGATGGTGCTTCTGATCGGCGCCGGCTTGCTCTTGAGAAGTTTCCTGCGGCTGCGCGGAGTCGATCCGGGATTCAGAACGGACCACACTCTGTGTTTGACCATCGACCTCACGCCGGCCAAATACCCAAAGCCTCAGGACCAAGCCAGGTTCTTCAAGCGGGTCATCGAGCAACTCAACATCCTTGCAGGCGTTCAGTCGGTCGGTGCAAGTTCCAGCCTCGATTTTTATGGCAGCAGCGGCGGCACAATATCAGGAGTGCAGGTCGAAGGGCGCCCTGAACCCTTCGATACCGGGTGGACGACGGTCAGTGCGGATTACTTCCGAACCATGGGCATTCCGCTTCTAAATGGGCGCTCTTTCAGCGAATCGGATCGCGAGGGAATGCCGGGGGTGATCATCGTGAATGAAACCTTCGCTCGCCGTTTCTTCCCCAATGCGGATTGCCTGGGCAAACGGGTGAAGGTCCACGATTGGAGGACCATCGTTGGCGTGGTTGGTGATGTCCGCGGATATGGCGTGACGAGGGAAACAACCCCAACCATATATTGTTCTTATCTGCAGGACGGCCAATCTCACATGCGCCTGCTGGTGCGCACGAGCGGAGACCCGATTAGGTGGGCTGCTGCCGTCCGCAGCCAGATTGCGAGCGTCGACAAGGACCAACCCCCACATGGCCTGATGACCCTTGAACAAGGCCTCGCAGAGTATTTCCAGCCGCGGCGAGTAACCATGTTCTTACTAGGAGTCTTTGCAGCGCTCGCTTTGGTTTTGGCATCCATTGGGATTTACGGCGTGCTCTCCTATTCTGTGACCCAGCGCACCCATGAGATTGGCGTCCGCGTAGCGCTCGGGGCGCTGGAAAGCGACATTATGAGATCGGTGCTAGGCCAGGGAATCATCCTAACTATGGCCGGAATTCTGGCCGGCCTCGCGGGAACCTTGGGACTGACGCGCTTTATCCGGAGCCTGCTTTACGGCGTGGAAGAGACGGACGTGGTCACCTTCGGTGGGATCTCACTTCTCCTGTTGGTGGTTTCTACAACCGCCTGTTATCTCCCGGCGCGCAGAGCCACGAAGGTCGACCCGATGGTTGCTCTGCGCCACGAATAAGAACTGCTTTGCCGAAGAGGGAAACGGAGGTAATGCCGGGCGTCTCGACCGGGGAGCAGACTACTTTGCTCATAAGTAAAAGTTAGCTCTTGTTTTACTAGTACTATTTCTTTAGCATTACTCGGAGGAGTATTGCCTATGTGTTGTGTGTCCCGGCTGTATGCCCACATGTTTGCACTTGCTCTGATTCCCGGACTCTTGATCTCCTGCCGGGCAAAGCCGGCACAGGTGGTCGCTGCAGTTCCCGGGACGGATGTGAAAGCCCAGGCCCGGGAACTCGTGGCCCAGGGAGATGCGCATTTCCTGGATTCTCACCTCTATGGATGGCGCCAGGCCGAGGCTCTTTACAGGAAGGCAGACGAATTAGAGAAAAGCGAGGCCATAAGAGAGAAACTGCTGCTAACGCGGTTCCTGATGGAAACCCGGCAGAGCGATGAAGACATTCCGGATGCCGTCGGCGAGAGCACGCTGATGACACTCTGCACAAGTCCTTTGACTGACAAGCAGAAGCTGCTTTGCAGCCTCGCGCCGCGTTACCTCGCAGGACCGGAGGACCGGGCACTCCAGCAAAGCGAGCAGGTAGACAAGACCCTGTTCGACCTCGACCAGTCACCGCTCGACGCCTACCTCTATACGCTTTGCGTGAGAACCTATGGAATAAAGGAATCTACTGAGGATGCAATCGCCCGCCGGGACAAGTTCGCCAACTCGCCGCTTTTTATCTACCTCGACTTCGCAAAGCAGGTTGCGCGCAAGGGGGCGGAGCTCGAAAAAGCTTATCCTCAATTTGCCGAACTGTACGTACAAATGGGTGAGACGGCATTTCAGGGAGCCCGGTTTAACGGAGCAAGGAAATATTTCAAGAGAGCCGTCGATTTGATTCCAGACTTTACCCGTGCGATCAACGGCCTCGGGAACATCTATCTGTTTGCCCTCGAAGATTATGATATGGCACTGCAGCTCTATGAATCCGTACTCACCTGGGATCCCCAAAACACCGCCGCGTTATACGGCAAGGGGACGGTGCTGCATATTCTCGGCAAATACCAGGAATCGAACGCGACACTGGACATGATGCTGCAGAGCGATCTCTCGCGCCGGGGTCGCGCCAGTGCTCAGGCAGTTCGTTACTACCAGGGCGAAGGCATATTTTACAAGGCTTACAACTATCACCTGATGGATGACTCCGCGAAGGCAAGAGAGTTGGTCGACACTGCCAAGCGCTATATTCCCGCTTCCGACAGTGTTAATTACCTCTCCGGCCTTTTTTATTACCAGGACAAGCAGTACCAGCTCGCCAGGGATGACTTCATGAAGGTCCTGCAGAGCGGCCTGCCTAACTGCGACGCACAATACTATTTGGGACTGATCTATCGGGAATGGGAGGAGGCGCCGGCTGAGAAGCCTCCAGTCGTCAAGTTGCCTGAAGTGATTTCGGTACTCTAATTTGGCCCCTTTCGGAAGTTTAATTTGGCCCCACCTTCGATGCCGGCCGAATATCCATACTGGGCGGAAGCCCGGAATGGAGGTGCTGGTTTGGACTGGAGGACAAAGG